>Ga0335081_10014831_pt1 | contig 12608 bp, 3 predicted proteins | sample Lox_Sample_35_FD_206713 | JGI IMG/M metagenome (GOLD analysis project Ga0335081, IMG submission 206713) | Soil microbial communities from Loxahatchee National Wildlife Refuge, Florida, United States - Lox_Sample_3.5 | ecosystem: Environmental > Terrestrial > Soil > Wetlands | place: USA: Florida...
GATGCCAGTCTCCCGGTTGTCCGTCGGCGGCCTCCGAAAATAGTGTTGGCACGATCCCTTCCGAATCATTCACCATTCTAGGCACTCCTGGGAATTCCACCACCACCACGCTGACGGTAACGCCGGCTTCGCCTTCGGCTGGCCAGGTAGTGACTCTGGCGGCGAAGGTGGAGAACCAAGCCGGGCAGGTCATTACGATCGGCACGGTGACCTTTTTCAGTGAAGCTGCCAGTGGAACTACGGTTCTGGGAACAGTCCAGGCAAACGATTCGCTCCCCAACGTGACCGCCACGCAGCTGACGAGGTTTGCCCCGGGGACTTATTCGCTTACCGCTCAATACAACCCCAACGATATCCTGCTGGGGAGCACGTCCGCGGCACAAAACCTCACCGTCACCGGCACGGAGCCAACCATGAGCACCCTGTCGGCAACCCCCAATGGCAGCAACTGGAACTTTGATCTGTCGGTCTTCGGGTTCGGAACATTCGGAACCAATCCGCTTTCAGGGGCCGCAACTTTAAACAATCTGACCCAGCAGACTTTGCTGGGGAGCATCGAAGTTGCGGGGCCGGGCACGTTAACCTTCCAACAACCGGCGCCGACGTATGGTACTGGTCCCGGGCCTCTGGGAATTGCGGTGGGGGACTTCAGGGCGTCCCAGGGGAACGGTTTTCTCGATCTGGCGGTCACCAATAACTCCAACAATACGCTGAGTGTGCTGCTGGGCAATGGCGACGGAACCTTCCAGCAGGGGCAAACCCCTGCCACGGGCACCGCGCCCATGCAAATCGTCGCTTGGGATTTCAATGGCGACGGCAAGCTTGATCTAGCTGTGACAAATTACCGAGACGGAACCGTCAGCATATTGCTGGGCAACGGCGACGGGACCTTTGGGGCGCAACACGCGTACTCGGTTGGCGCCAACCCCATTGGCATCGCGGTAGCTGATTTCAACGGAGACGGCATTGCCGATCTAGCTGTAGTCAACTCGGGCGACAACACGGTCAGTGTGCTGCTGGGCAACGGCGATGGCACCTTCCAGACGCAGCAGACGCACACAGTTGGCACTGATCCCCATGGCATCGCGGTAGCTGATTTCAACGGAGACGGCATTGCTGATCTAGCTGTAACCAATTATGGCGACAGCACAGTCAGTGTGCTGCTGGGCAATGGCGACGGCACCTTCCAGGAGCAGCATGCATACACGGTTGGCGCCAATCCCACCGGCATCGCCGCGGTAGCTGATTTCAGGGGGGGCCACGGCATTGTCGATCTAGCCATAACCAATGAGGTTGTTCCTGGTACGGTGAGTGTGTTGCTGGGTAACGGCGATGGCACCTTCCAGCAGCCGCAGCAGACTTATACGGTCGGCAACAATCCTACGGGCATCGCGATAGCGAATTTTAGCGGCAACTTTCTTCCTAACGGCAACGCCATTGCCGATCTAGCTGTAACCAATTCTCTCGACAACACAGTCAACGTGCTGCTGGGCAACGGCGATGGCACCTTCCAGATGCCGCAGCAGACCTATCCTGTCGGAGCTGGGCCCTTTGTCCTCGCCGTCGGCGATTTCAATGGCGATGCCGTTCCAGACCTCGCTACCGCCAACCAAGATGTCAACAACACGAGTGTCCTTCTGGGCGGTACAGTCAGCACCGGGCAACTTAACGATATCCCTGTTTACGGCACGGGCAATCAGAACATCCAGGCCGACTTCACCCCCACGGGCAGCTTCTACATGGGCAGCGCGTCGAACACCGTAACAGTTGCCGGTTCGCTGGAGCCGACCATGTTCACTGTGACATCCCCGCCGCCCATTCCGTATGGAACGACTTCGGTGGCGCTCTCGGGGATTCTTTGTGTCTCCGGTGGAGCGTGCCCGCCCATGGGCGAGCAGGTGATGATTACCATCCAGGGACAGCCACAGCAAACTACTACAATTAGCGATAATCACGGCCACTTCAGCGACAATTACCCACTGCCCAATAATCTAGCGGTAGGGAGCTACCCCATCACCTACAGCTATGCTGGCGACGGTAACTTCGCGCCTGCGAGCAACAACAGCACGAGCCTGACCGTGATTAAGGCTACGCCCGTGTTCACCGTCAACTCCCCGCCCTCCATTCCGTATGGAACGACTTCGGTGGCGCTGTCGGGGACCCTTTGTGCCTCTGACGGAGCGTGCCCACAAATGGGCGAGCAGGTTACCATCACCGTCCAGGGGCTGACGCCGCAGATGGCCACCATCAGCAACAATCAGGGGCACTTCAGCCTCTCCTATCAACTGCCCACCAATCCCTTGCTTCCGGTAGGGACGTACACGATCGCCTACAGCTATGCTGGCGATGGCAGCTTCAATCCCGCCGGCGACAACCTCACGATGCTGACGGTCGGTCAGGCGACGCCTGTGTTCACCGTTACCTCCCAGAGTGTCACGTATGGAGCGACTTCGGTCACGCTGTCTGGGAGCATCTGTGTACAACCGAGCGGACCCTGCCCGCCGATGAATGAGCAGGTGACCATTACCATCCAGGGGCTGACACCGCAGACGGGCACCGTCAGCGACAATCAGGGACACTTCAGCGTCTCCTATCCACTGCCCACGAACCCCTTGCTTCCGGTGGGGACTTACACGATCACCTACAGCTACGCCGGCGACGGCAACTTCGCTCCCGCCAGCAACAACCTCACGATGCTGACGGTTGGTCAGGTGGCGCCGGTGTTTACCGTTACCTCCCCGAATCCCGTCACGTATGGAACCAGGTCGGTCACTCTGACCGGGAGCATTTGTGTACAGCCGAGCGGACCATGCCCGCCGATGAGCGAGCCGGTAACTATTACCGTCCAGGGGGGGACACCGCAGACCGCTACAATCAGCGACAATCGTGGCGACTTCAGTCTCTCCTATCAACTGCCTAGCAGTCCCTTCCTGGCGCCAGGCAGTTACATGATCACTTATAACTATGCCGGCGATCACAACTTTACGACCGCCAGCAACACCAGCACGACGTTGACTGTAATCAGGGCGACACCAAGCGTAGCAGTGTCGGTGGGAATGAATCAGAACCCATCAGTTTCGACCCAACCGGTCACCATCACGGCAACGGTGACGGGCTCTGCCGGAGGCCTCCAACCGGGCGGAACCGTGGCTTTTACGGACAATGGCACTGTGATTTCCGGTTGTGATTCTGTACCTTTGACCCCAGGTACCAATAACAGCACAGCCATGTGTGCCACGACCTTGCAAAATCAGAATCAGCTACCGGCTGGAGCACTTACAATAATAGCGACCTACACTAGTAGCGACCATAATTACAACGGGATCGCCTCGCCACCCTATCCGCAGGTTGTGCGTGACTTCACGCTTGGCATCGCGGCCTCGCCGCTAGTCAATGGTGGCATAGTCGTCGCTCAAACCTTCAACAATAGTAATCAGCCGTTTGTCCCGCAGACGATTACTCTCACAACAGGTGATTTCCAGTCCCTTGGTTTCAGTGGAAACGTATCTCTGACCTGCAGCGTAAGTCCGGCACCAGCAAATGGGCCGGCTTGTACTGTCCCCAGTCTTCCGATCGTTGCGCCAAACGGGAGCGCCATGGTAATAATTTCCGCTCCCGGTGCGGCTCCGATCGGAAGCTACACCGTCACAATAACAGCAGAGGACACGGCGCTTACTACTTTGAGTCATCCCATCGCTCTCACCTTTTCAGTGGTTACCTACACGCCTTCACTGAACGTCGCTCCGAATCAGGCCGGTATCACTCCGGTCGGCTTTACAGGTACTACCGGAACTAACGTGACGTTTTCGTGCCTGCTTACCGGCCCAGGCCTTATGCCCGGCGGGGAGGATCCTGGCGGCCACAATGTCGGTTGTTCCACGAGTCCTGCAACCGCGCAACTCGATGCTAATAATCCAACAACGGTTACGGTTACGATTACTCTTCTTACCCAGTCCGCGCGGCTCAGAAATTCGAGAGGTGTCTTGGCCGCTCTTTGGCTGGGAATGCCCGGCGTTGTGCTTGTCGGCTCGATTCGCCGGAGCAAGTTGTCTCGCAAACAGGTGTTGCGGCTACTCGGCCTATTCTTGCTCCTGCTCGCACTGTTGCAAGGGATCGCATGTGGCGGTGGATTTCAGCGGTCGACGAGTAATGTACAAGCCGGATCCTATACGATGCGAATCCTGGGTACAGACTCTGCTGGCACAGTGCAGACCTCTGCTGTGATTCCCTTCAACGTGATTGACTGAAGGCGCGTCGCAGTCTGAGAGATGCTTAGCAAGCAGTAATTCGGAAGGGAGGCCAATTATGAGTAAATCCATTCTCCTTCTCGCACTGTTGTCTATAGCGATGAGTGTGGGGACTACGGCGCAAAACAATTCGCCATGGAATTGCAACACATCCAGTCATCTCATCTGTCTTGTGCCCGTTGCTACCCGCAGCATTGGAGCCCAAGAGTCGCCTGCGTCGACCTTTAATTCCGCATTCGCGACTCAATTGAGCGAGCTGCCCCTCTTGAGTCCGGCATCCGGTGTCATTTTTACCTTCGACAAGTCGCTAGGCATGAGCATCGCGTCAGATAACTTGGGCCCAATTTTGACCGAACGTGCTCATACCATTGGCAAACACAAGGTGCTGCTAGCTTTCGCCTACCAGCGATTTCGGTTTAACAGCATAGACGGAAATGGACTGGGCTCGCTGCCATTTGTGTTCCCTGCGTCACAGGGTCAGGGCGGAACGCAGTATACCCAATTAAGAGAACATGTAGATTTCAAGCTCGATCAGTATGTTGGGCTTTTAACTTTCGGGCTGACGTCGAAGACTGATATTTCTGTGTTGGTTCCTCTGGAGCGGGTCTCCATTGGCGCATCGGCTCTTGATGCAACAGTATATAACGTAAGCGCCAGCGGCCAAGGAACCGGCCAATTTCGGCTTCCTGATTCCTACACGCCAGGACCTGCCAGTGGAATTGGAGATGTGTTCGTCAATGGCAAATGGCGATTCTGGTCCGGTGAGAGATCTAATCTCTCGGCTGGGTTGTTGCTGCGCTTCCCTTCAGGAGATGCCCTAAATTATTTGGGATCGGGCGCGTATGGCTTTAATCCATATGCGGTTTTCTCCTACGACGCCCGGCTTTCGCCTCACGTCAGACTCGGATATCAATTCAACACAAGCACGGTTCTGTTGCCGGTCGATATCAATAATGCTGGTGCTGGCAATTACGGACTTCCGGGCGGCCTGCAGTACAACGTCGGTGCCGACTACGTCCTCTTTAAGAAAGTGCTTACGTCCGTGACCGGGGATCTGCTTGGGAACTACATCGTCAATTCACCGGTTCTGAATGCGTCAACGATCGGCTCAGCTTTTAGTGGTCTGGGTAAGGCTTACGGGAGTCTTTCGCAAGACCCAGCTCTGACAACAGGAGAGACTTCCTACAACTCTGACCAGATCAGCATTGGCGTCAAGGTGCGGCCGGCCAAGGATTTCCTTCTATATGGCAATGTGCTGTTCCAGGTCAACAACGTAGGACTGCGCAGCAACCCAGTGCCTTTGATCGGCGCGTCGTACACGTTCTAACTGCGGGGCGGGGAATTCCGTCCTGCGCTGGGACGGGTCGCCCCCAACCGCTGTCAATTCGGCTGAGATGTCGGGCTGATCCGCGCAAGCATTGTCTGGATTCCAATCCAAGCCATGCCGGCGGTTTCTGGTGGGAGATTCCAACCAGCAAGCGGACTTAATTAGGATGAGGGAGTTAGTTATGAAATGGTAGCGCTTTCGCTGCCCTGGTCTTGGCCAGACCCTCGTGCGCGCGGGCGTTATGTGGATCGCATCCGAGGACGGCGTTGTATTCGCGCTCGGCGTCCCCATATTTTCCTCTGGCGCGATTGCGGTCCGCCATCTCAAGATACCCAGCAATCAGGCTGGGATAGAGATCACATCTCCCACCGGAGGACTCCTTTTTCTGATGGGCTGTGGGCGACGAGGCTGCGCCCTGCGCCATCGTGTCGGCCTCTTTGCCGGGTTGCGAACCACTGTTCAGCGCAGCAGGTTTGTCGTTACCTACGACAGCTGATCCGGCAGCAGGCTTGTTGTTACCGGTCACGGCTGATGCGGAGGTATCAGGTCTCGAGGACTCCGTCTTGGTGGGTTGCACCGGCTGAGTTATTGCCAGAGAGGAATTTGAAACCGCCTGTCGGGATTTGTCCTGGGTGCTCGCTCGTCGCACCTTGTGCAGGTAGTGATAACTCAAGGGTACTGCGAGTCCGACGACCGCTATCGCCGCAATCGCTGCCAACTTGAGGCGGACCGGGGCGCGCCAGAGCGCAGTGAGCAAGGACAGGAACTTGTCAGCCAGTCTTTGGATCGCTCGTCGATCCATTTGCGGCAATAACGAAGGCGCATCGCCCAATGCATCCTGGTTCCGAGCGGGTATGTTGCCGGTTGTCAGAGATTCGGGATACACCACTGTGGGGGAAGTGTCCCCAAGCCCGGGCGTTTGATCCCCCGCCCTAGCAGCTTCCGCAAAACGGCGCGACACATTGCGAAACTCATCGTAAATCTCAGCGTCCGCCCAAACGAATTCGTAGACCTCCCCTTGCTCTTGCCCGGTGTACTGTCGGCATTCTCCCAGCTTCCTGGCGAAATCACAGATGGGTGCTGCCACCAAGATTTGACCTGGTCGCGCGCTCTTCAGGATGGATTGCCAATCGATGGGACTGCCGGCGATCGGGTCGGCGGAATCTGGAACCTGTGCTTCGAGAGCTTGCACAGCCATCGCGCCCAGAATAGGAGCGTTCGCGTAACGCTTGGCAAACCCAAGCAGCGCCAATTGAATGCGTTTGGCCGCCGTCAAAGCCCGGTCTGGGTGCGCAAATTGAGCAGCGAACGATCCGTCCTGGCACCCCAAAGGCGTGCCGCCACAGGCCCCCACGAGATCGGAAATCAAGTAGACCAGGGCATGCTTGGACTCCCAGGAAAAGTCCTCAGCTTGATCGTGAAGCTCGGATGTTGCAGGCAGGTGGATAACGAGCCTAGCGGCTGTTGTTTGGATCTCTGGCGGTTCTAGAGAGGTTGATCTTTCCAGATGACCCGCCCTGCGAACGCGCGCAACAGTTTTGGTTTTTCGTGTTCGCATAGCTTAATGCAACATCCGGTTCCTCGACCGGACGGGCTTGGGAAGAGCGCGCAGACGAGAACGCTCTCCTGAGGACGATATCGGTCGAAGCGTCCAGTACAACTTGCCTCGAGCTTGCAGCAAATTACCTTGACTTTGCAACACCCGATTGTATTATAGGCGCGAGGTTGCATCCTCCTGTAGCCTCTCCAATAACAACAAGTTGAGTAGTGTGCCGACCCATGGGCGCGTTGCACAAGATCATGGCATTGCAATCAGGCTTTCGGTTTCCGCGGGCTCACCACAAACAGGTTCTGACGGCCGTGATGCTGGCTGCCATCTCGGTCCTGCCGGTTCACGCAAAAGAGGCGCCACTTACCGCAATCGAGATCTATCAGGGGCCAAATGGCCCGGCGTACCTTCACATTACGGATGTACTAATTAACGGCAAGGCCGAATTGCGCTCCTGCGAGGGCATGGCCACAATCGACAAGTCCAATTACGGAAAACTGCCCAAGGTCACTTTGACCACAGGCATGTCACTAGAGTACAAAACCGATGGGGCTCTGACGCTGACAGGCGACTCCTCATCGCTCTGTGTTGTCCCAGTTAATCTGAAGTTGGACAAGAACCACGCGTCAACGCCGGCGGAGCTGGCGACCAAGGCCGTACTCCAGGCCAAGGTGATTCCTGGCACACCCGGGGCGCCTGAGGCTCCTCCGCCCCTGGGGCCAGGCGTTAAGCTGGTTTTCGTTCCGCAGCCGGACGTAGACCTTGCTGAATATCTATGCGCGGAGCGAGCTTCCAGCATTCCGGGTTGGCAGCAATACATTGCCCGATATCCGACATCTCCGCATGTAGCCGAAGCAAAGCGCCGTCTGGCAGTGCTTCTGCTCGAAGATGGCAATGCGAGCCTGGCCAGATTCAGGGACTCGTCAGCAAGCGCATCCCCTTCGTTCAGCGACCTGAAAAGGGCCAACCTGGATTCGGAGCGGGCCATCGCGACGGGGCAGGCAGGCGACGCGGCGAAGGAACTCAAGGCTGGTATTCAGAAGGAAATAGAAACTCTGGCTGCCAAAGGGAACGATGAAATCCAAACATACAAACGGGCTCTGGCTTCCCACTCTGCCGGTTATGGGCACCTGCTAGCTGCGCGAAAATTATCGGATGCGCTGGTCGAAGTTGACCCGGCTTTTCCGGCCGCCCTTGCTCTCCAGCAAGAAACAAATAACGAGGCCGGCAGGCTTGAAGCCACCTTGCGCAGTGCTGAGTCGCTGGTCGCCTTGAAGCGGTACGACGAAGCCTATGCGGCGGTTCGCGTTTACCGCAATTTTGCCGGCGAAGAGCCGAGGATTGCCGCGGTCGTGGAGGCAGACTATCGGGCCGATTACGACCAGGGGCAAGCCTTGATTACAGCACAGAAATGGCAAGAGGCTATTGCCAAATTTCAAAAGTGCTTGGATATAAAGGAAACGTCTGAGGCCCAGCTAGCTCTGAAGAACGCCAAAGCGCAATTAGTGAACCTCAATAACAGAACTTCTGCTGAGGCGGCGCTTCAGCAGAGCCGGGACTATAGTCAGCAGCGCCAGTACCTGAGAGCTTATGAATTGTTGGACAGTCTTCCGGAAGCGCAACAGGCGCTGGTTGCAGACGAACTGGAAAAGCTGAAGCCTTTATATGTTCAGAGTGCGTCACAGGCCGCGAAGGACATCCAAAGAGCGCACGATCCTATTCGTGGATTGGCCGATGAAGTGGAGATGGAGCGGGCGTACCGTTATCTATCTCGGGCCTATAGCCTCAGCGAGGATGCAGCGTTTAAGGACAGACTGGACAGCCTCAGCAACAAGTTGAGCGACTATTTTCTTTTGCAGGCCAAGCGTTATTTCGATAGGCCCCTGGGGTCCGGTGCGGGGCTGGGCTGGTCCTACCTGGAAAAAGCCTTGCCTTATAAAGCGTCAAATCTCAACGCCATCCGGGACGAGATGACGAAAGGCGGCGCCGCGTACCAGATCCGTTCTAAGCTTTCGATCCGCGTCGTCTTTCGGGACCAGACCTCACGCCGCGACAGTGCAGGTTTCGCTGACCAGTTAGCCGATTCCATTGCTACCAATTTGGAGTCATCCGGCCTGCCGGTGAAGGTGATTCGTCCCGGCGACAGGCCCGCTTTCGAACCCAACTTTCAGTTGGTCGGAGATGTTCTTCAACATAGGCCCACGAAGGCGCGCACCTCCGAGCCGAAGGAGTCGGAATATCGCGCCGGACAACGAGAAATGCCTAATCCAGACTGGAACAAAGCGAACCGGGAATATGAGTCGGCGAAACTAGAGATGGAAACTGCTCAACGGGCCCTTGAAGGAGCGACAGCCAAGGGCAAGAAAGTTAAAGAAGCCAACGCGGTCGTGGAGGCTGCACAGAAAAAAGTTGAGGAGAAACTCGCCACGCTCGATACCATTCCGAAGACGACTCCGGCCGACATTGTAAGACCGTATACCTATACGGAAACCGCGGTCGACCTTGGTGCTGTAGTGCAACTGCAATTTCGTATTAACGACTCGTCGGGATCGTCAGTAGAGCCCATGGCCTCCATAGATCGCGAGCGGCATAAGACATTTACGATCCTGGAAAATGTCAAGCCTGAGGACATGAAAGGCATCAAGGCCCAAGGCTCATTACCCGACGAAATTCAATTTCTAACCGATGTAGAAAATGATGCCAGAGACGAGTTGATTAAAGTTGTGAAGCAGAAAGTTGCGGAGCTTCCTGCGAAGATTCTCGAGCAAGCGCGAAAACGAGCGCTAGACGGAGATCTTGATGGGGCCGGGGAGGCCTATATTCTCTATCTGAATTCGGCGTCGGACAAAGAAGATTCTGAACATCAGCAGGCGTTACATTTTCTCCAGGAGCAATTTAATGTTTCCTGGAATTCGAAGGCTTTCCTCTAGAGTTGACGTAGTCCAGATGTTATGCGACGCGCAAAGCCGGCGGCGAACCGGGTTTGTCCTGTGGCAGTACACTCTGATGCGGCTCTTGGCCAAATGGAATTCTAGAACTCCATGGAAATCACGAGCATAGGCAAGTACAAAATCATAGGCATCCTCGGTCGGGGAGGCATGGGAGTAGTCTATCGCGCGGTGGACAGCACGCTCGCGCGCCATGTCGCCATTAAGACTTTGACGGAAGGGGTAGCTGAGTATCCGGAGATGTTGCAGCGCTTCTACCAGGAAGCGGAGAAGACGGCCAGACTCAATCATCCTAATATCGTGACCATTTACGACATTGGTGATCAGAACGGGCTGCCGTACATTGTCATGGAGTATGTGGAGGGCGAATCGTTAGACAGTCTCATTCGCACCCATCGCTCTGTCCCCCTCATTACCAAGTTAAAAGTAATCGAGGACATGTGCTCCGCCCTGGGGTACGCGCACCGGCGGAATGTGATTCATCGCGATGTCAAGCCCGCCAATGTCATCGTGCAACCGAATGGTGCGCCAAAGCTGCTGGATTTCGGCATCGCCCGCTTCGAGAAGCGCGAACGGGATGTGGGCCTGACTCGCGCCGGAAGCGTGATTGGCACCGTGCCCTATATGGCTCCAGAAAGACTCCGGAATGAACCTCTGGATCGCCGTTCCGATATCTTCTCCACGGGTGTAGTGTTGTACCAATTCCTGACCGGTCACCTGCCTTTCGACGGAGAGGAGCCGGTTATGGTCCGGCGAATACTACAGGAGAAACATCCTTCGCTCTCCAGTCACTTTCCTGACGGTCTTCCCGCTCTCGATGTGGTAGTCGACTGCGCTTTGGCCAAAGACCCTGCGGACCGCTACTCGACTGCCGAGGAGATGGCGGCGGAACTGGCTTCCATCGCCCGGGAAATAAAACGCGAGCAACTGCAAAAGATGCTGCCACAGGCGGAACGGCTCATCGCGCAACGCGAGTATACGCGCGCAAAGCAGGTCCTTATGGAATTGCGCGCCATGGACGCCCATCATGCGCAGGTGAGGCAACTCCTCCAGCAGGTCGAGGAGCACCTCATGCGCCGGCAGCGACAGGAAAAAGTCCTGCGGTTGCGGGCGCAGGCGGAAGAGGCCGCGGGCAATAAGAAATTCGACGATGCGACCGCATTGCTGGAGCAGGCGCTCAAACTTGACCCTGGAAACTCCGATCTGGGCGGATTGCTGGAATTCGCACGCAATGAAAAGAGAAAGCAAGAGCAGATTGAGGTGTTTTTAAGGCAATCAGATGCTGCCCGCCGGATGGGAGATTATGAATCCGCCAGGGCAATCCTGAAGAACGCGATGGAGCTCGGCACCCTGAGTTCCAAGGTGCGCGCTGCGATCGCGGCGCTGGACAAGGAGTCGAAAGAGGCTGAACGAAAGGCCCGGGCGAAGGAGCTCATTGACGCGGCGCGCCTGCAAATAGGCGTTCGCGGCTTCCAAGCGGCAATCGATTTGCTAAATGAGGCGGATAGATTAGACCCTTCCAACCCCGAGCTGCATGGCTTACTTAGCGAAGCCAATATCGGTCTGGAGCAAGAACGCCGCCGGCGCATCATTTCCGACTTGGAAAATGAGGCTGCTTCGGCCACGAATATTGATCAGCTTCAGCGAGTACTTCAGCTCGTGAACACAGCTTTGGAACGAATGCCCGCTGACGCTTCGCTACTTAAGTTGAAGCTTGAGTTGGACCGGCAGATCAGGGAAGAGGAGAATGCGCGTTCGGTGGAGGAAACGGTCCGGACATGCAGGCCTTTACCACCGCAGGAAGCGCTGGAGCTGGTCAGGCAAGCGCTTCAACATTTGCCGGGAAACGAGCGCCTGATCATGCTCGAATCGACACTGTTGGAACGGCTGAGGGAGAAAAACCGCGAAGAGTCGCGCACGGGCTACGTGCTGCAAGCCAGGGACCTACTCAACCAGCGGCTGTACCGGGAAGCGATCCAGATTCTCCAACAGTGCGAAGCCGAAAGTCTGGGCTCCGACGAGATCTCAGCACTGCTGGAAGTGGCCAAACACGATGCCGCCGAACAGGAACGACAGTTCCGGATGCATCAAAACTTCTTACGTGCTCAATCTCTCATAATGGAAGAATCCTACGACAGAGCAATCGAGTTCCTCGAGCCTCTGCTTCGTGAGTCACAGGACGTCGCGCTTGGCAGTCTCTTGACGCAGGCAAGATCGGGCCTGGAAGCCTTCCAGGGAAGGATTAATGGGCTGCTGGAAAGAGTTCGCACTCTTGTACAAGCTGATCAACTGAGCGAGGCAGCTCAGATCATCGAGTCACAGCCGCCTCCGGTGCTGCAATCGGCTGCTGTCCAAGGGGCGCTGGCTGAAGTGCGTGATGCTGAACGAGAAGAGTTCGCGCTTTTGCAGACCATCGGGAACGCTTACGCGGCGCTGGCTGAGCGAGACCTGGACTCCGGCCGGACCACTATGCAAGATGCTCTGAACACCTGCGGGAATTCCGCCCTGCTGCAGCGGATAGCAGCCACATTCCAGGC
>Ga0335081_10014832_pt1 | contig 12608 bp, 10 predicted proteins | sample Lox_Sample_35_FD_206713 | JGI IMG/M metagenome (GOLD analysis project Ga0335081, IMG submission 206713) | Soil microbial communities from Loxahatchee National Wildlife Refuge, Florida, United States - Lox_Sample_3.5 | ecosystem: Environmental > Terrestrial > Soil > Wetlands | place: USA...
GTCCACGCTAGTGTCGATATCCGCAACCGCGAGCGCGACGTGAGTGAACGACTGCTTGCTCATGCACGCACGTTGTCGCTGGATGCGATTTCCTTTAGCTGATACGCCAACTGCTCGCGGCGGATGCGGTATCGTTCCAGTGCGCGATCGACACGTGGCTCGGCATGAAACCGCAGCTCGATTTCGTTGGCGAATCGCTCCTCAATCTCGGGCGGCACGGCAGGCCTGAAGCCGCGGTAATGCGCCACCAACCGGCTCGCTACGATGCGGCCAGCCCGACGCTCGCACCAGCTCCCGAAGCGGCCGCGAAAGGGCGCTTCCAACAGACGCTGAACCATCGCGCCAGCCGCAAGCTTGCGCGCCGGCGCGTCCGCGGCCACGCGATTCGGCATTTGTTCCTGCACCCATGAGTTTGCGTCGAGCAGCGCGTGCGCCGTTTCGGTGAGGGGCACGGCCTGAGTCAATTCCCGCGCGATGTAATAATCGCGACGGGTGAACACGAGATGCGCCTCGGACACGTAGTAGTTGGGACAAAACAATCGGCGCGACAGGAGGCGGGAGAGGCTGCCGAGCACGACGAACGCCAGTCCAATGCGGTCGCGCGCGACGATGACGAGCATATCGACATCGGCGTCGGCCGGGGCGTCGTCGGCGGCCACCGAACCGGTCAGCACCAGGCCGCGCACGAATGGCGCATACTGGAGCCATTGCGCTACCGACCCCGCACGCTGCTTAAGCCGCGCCGCGCGCCTTCGACGTTCGATGCGTTGCGCTACCAGGTCTTCGCGCCCACGCAGAAAATAGTAGCCGTCGCGTTCCCCGAGTATCTCCCGCAGCGGCGCGCGCGCAATCTTCTCGCGCATCTCGGCCAGGGAAACCCGGACGCGGCTATACCTCCACCCCTCTTCGAGGGTGAGCGCGCAATCGAACGCATCGGCGTAGATGATGCCGTCGATGAGATCGAGAGCATCGCTCATACGCGTTGCTCCACGATCATCGGCAGCTCGCCGGTCTGCGGGCTCGGATCGGAAGCCAGCTCGGGCGCCGCACGCAAGCGCCATCGTCGCGCGATGGTAGCGATGACGACGGCGATCTCAAGTCGCGCGAGCTCTTCCCCGATGCATCGGTGCGCACCGGCGCCAAATGCGAAGCACACCCGTGTCTGTGCGCGCTCCGCTGCATCGGAACTCCAGCGCTCGGGCCTGAATCTGTCCGAATCGCTGAAAAATCGCGGATCGCGATGGGTCACCAGCGGGCTCAGCAGCAGATAGCGGCCGGCGGGAATGCGGATGCCTCCCAATTCGACCTCGGTCAGAGTTCGCCGATCGATGAAATGGACCGGCGGATACAATCGGAGCGTTTCATCTATCACCATTTGCACGAACTCGAGACGCTGCAATCCGGCGATAGTTATCCGATCGCAGGCAAGTACATCGATCAGCTCGCGATGAAGTCGCGCCTCCGCCTCCGGATTCCGGCCGAGCAGAAACCAGATCCATGCGAGAGCGCGCGGCGTGGTGTCCACCGCCGCCATCAGCAGCGAAACCAATTCATCGACGATTTCTTCTTCGTCCAAACCCGCTTGCGCAAGATGACGTCCGAGGTGGCCGAGCGCGAGACGGCGCGCGGTTTGTCGCACCCGGCTGCGCGCTGCCGCAATCCTCGGGCGCGGCAGCGGAAGGAGCGATACGGCACCGTTGAGAACCGTAAGAGCGTCGTTCAGTTCGCCCCCTTCGTCCTCGAGATTCGCATCGAAGATTGCAATACCTGCCATTGCAATGGCGAGGCAGCCCATCGCCTCGCGAGTGTTGATGCGCGCGCCATTATGCCATTGCGCCGACATCCGCTCCGCGCATTCGGTCAGGCCCGGAACGTACTGAGTGATGCGGCGTCGATCGAAGCTTGGTCCGACCAGGCGACGGCGTTCGCGATGGGGCGCGCCCTCGCGCGTGATCAGGCAGTCGCGCATGATGTGCTTGCCGCGCAGGGTCCACTTTCCCTCGCCATATTGCGCCGCATCGGTCACCAGCACGCGCCGAATCAGATCCGGATGGTTGATGAGAGTGAACTCGCTGAGGCCGACGCGAAATTGGATAATATCGGTCCATTCGCCGAGACCGCGGATGAAAGACAGCGGATCGCGCCGGAACGCGCGGCCATCTGCAAAGCTCCGGATGACTCCCATCACACCTCTTCATGCCCAACGATCGCGATTCATTGGCGCGAGGGAATTTGAGCGGGATTTAAGAGGCGACGCAATCCTATCGGAACTCTGGCGCGACCTCTTTCGCGAACAGCTCGAGGTTCTGCTCGATGTCGTCGTGGCGGCAGGCCCAGCTAATCATTACGGTACGCGCGCCGGCATCGACGTATTCCTTCAGGCGCTTGCGGCAATCGTCGGGGTTGCCCCACAGCGTGTAGCGTCCTGCGATCTTGGTGAAGTCTTGCGCGTAGTTTCGGCCCAGCGCCTTCGCCGCCTGCTCGCGCGCCTGATCGCGGTCGGGATAAATCGAGGCGAAGATGAAAAGCCCGTTGCGAAAGCTGGTCATATCGCGGCCGGCCTCGGCGCCGAATTGCTTTATCTTGCCGACGCTCTCGGCGAGCATCTCGGGCGTGTACATGTACGGGAGCCATCCATCGGCATACTTCGCCGCGCGTTGCATGGCGGGCTCCTTGCGCCCCGCAACCCATATCGGCGGATGCGGCTTCTGGGTCGGATGCGGCGCGAGCGTGACGCCGGAGAATTTCGTATAGCGCCCCTCGAAGGTCACGTTCTGCTCGGTCCACAATTTAGTGATGACCTCGAGCGCCTCGTTCGAGCGCGAGCCGCGCTGCTTCACCGGCACGCCGCATGCCTCGAACTCCTTGGCGAACTCGCCGCCGATGCCGATGCCCATGTGATAGCGGCCGCCCGACGCCACATCGAGCACCGAGGTCATCTTCGCAAGCACGGTCGGGTTGTAGAGCGGCAGCAGCACCACGGTGCTCATCAGCTTGATGCGCGAGGTCGCGCCGGCCGCGACCGAGAGACTGACGATGCTGTTGGCGATCGGTCCGTGGAACATGATGTGCTCGCCGGCGCCGAGGTAGTCGTAGCCGAGGCTCTCGACCTTACGCGCGAATTCCGCAATTCCCTTCGCTCTAGGCAGCGTCGCACCGAATTCGATCTTTTCCATGGCAGAATCTCTAGCGCATTTAATATTCGTCCGCGATGATAAAATGTCCGGCTGCGATCAGATGATGCCCGAGGGCAGCCGATAGACGCGCGCCGCGGTTCCCGCAAACAGCGCCGCCTTCTCATCTGCCGAGGCGCCCGATGCGAGCCGTTTGCATGCGTTCCAGAAAATCGCATAGCTGCACCATCGCTTCTGCACCGGGAAATTGCTCTCGAACATGCATCGACCCGCGCCGAATTTTTCCGCGCATACCTCAAAGAACGGACGCCATGCCGAGGCGATCTCCTCCGACGATAGCGGCTCCGCATCTGATGATGTTGCGGACTTGGTACGCCGCACCGGCAGCGCGCCGAGTTTCACATTTACATTCGGATGCGCTGCGAGCGCGGTCATCGCATCGCGCCATTCGCGGAACACCTCGTCGAGGCGGCCCGCATTCGGTCCGCCGAGGATCGGACTGCCGAAATGATTCAACACGATCGGCGTATCGGGAAAGCTCGCCGCCAGATCCGCAACCTCGCTCAACTGCGGATGATAAACCCACGCATCGAAGGTGAGCCCGACGCGTGAAAGGCATTGGAAACCCTCGCGGAACTTGGGCTCCGCAAGCATATGCGGACGGGGCACGGTTTTGTGCACGCGCTCATCGGCATCCCATGCGGTCGAGAATCGGATCGCATGAAATCGTCCGCCGCTCACCGCGATGTGCGCCTGGAGAATCTCCTCGGCACGCGAGCCGACCATCAGATTCACATTGCCGACGATTGCTGCGCACGCGCGCGCGGGACCGAAGCCGCCGCTCGCGCTTCTCGCCGCGATGCCGGTGACGAATTCCGTCTCGCCCAGCGAGCGAAGTTCTTCCGGCCCGGATGGGCGATACATCGATCCACATTCTTCGAAAACAGTCGCGCGAAGGTTGTGGCCGCTGGACAGATCCGCCATCAACTCATCGAAGAGATAGGTGCTGCCGGGCCGCTTCCACAAATGATGATGCGGGTCGACGATCGGCAGCGCGGGCTCGATGATCTCCTCGCGACGGGTTGCCAGCCATGCCTCATCGAATCGCCCGGAAAGATCCGCTCCAGATGCCATGATGATGCTCCTTCGGAGGAAGATAGATCGCCGGGCATCACGTTGGCGAGCGCTTCCCTACTACCAATGCAAAGCGGCGCCCGATGACGAGCGCCGCCTTGGTTCATCCCATCCGCCCATCACAACTTAGTAGCCGAAGCGCTGATAGTCGCGCCCCAGGTCCATCCGCCGCCCCTGCATCTGATTGTAATCGCGGTTGATGTCCGCGCGTTCCGCACGCGCCACGCGCCAGTTGCCATACGCGAGGTCCTGATGGAGCTGATAACGATCGCGCGCGATGTCCTCGCGGTCGTAGTGCAACTGCGCACGATCGCGGTTGATGTCGCGCTGGACGTAGCCCGGCCGATAGCCGTATCCGCATCCGTCATAAGCCATCGCGGCGGCCGGAATCATCAACATCATCAACGCACCTGCGATTAAACTCCTGGTAAATGTTTTCATGATTCAGCTCCTGGTTTTTCGATGCGTTCTGATCACTCATACGTGCGGGACCCGGAACGGTTTCATCTGCGAATTTGCCCCATCCCCGGCTCATTTTTCCCGCCTCGACTCGTTCAGCCGTTTCGCGCAAGCTGCCTCCAAAGGCGCGCGATGACGTTCTCCCTCGAACAACTCCGCGAGCAGTTCCGTTCGCTGCGACGATTTCCGGTTCCGGTCGCATGCGTGCTCGTGCTCGCGGCCCTGGTGAACTTCGATATCGCTTTCATCACCTCGCTGACGCCGCTCGAGTACGAATCCACCTATGCGCTGATCGCCGCCGTGCTGGCCGCGCTGATCGTCGATCTGATCGCGGAGGCGCGACGGCTGACGTCGCTCACTCGATTCCTAATCGGGATCGTATTTGCTGTGGCAATCGCGGCACTGCAGCTCAGCCATGGAAAACTCTACGATCAAAGCCTCGTCGTCATCGGCGCGCTGATGCTCGGGTTGATGGCGGCGCCGTATCTTCGCAGCGATGCCACCAACGAATCGCTATGGAAGTTCGATCTCGGCCTCGGCCTCGCGGCCGCGATGGGATTGGTCGCGCTGCTCGTCAGCGCCGGCGGCCTCTCGCTCCTGCTCGGGAGCATCCATTACCTGTTCGAGGTGGACTTTCCCGAACACCTCACCGGGCACATCTGGGCAACCGGCGCGACGCTGATTGCGATGCTGTTCGCGCTCGCCACGATCCCGGCGCAGCTCGACGAGCGCTTCATGCCGAGCGACTCACCCGCGATGCTCGAGCGCGCGGTCGGCGCGATGCTCAACTTCGCACTCGCGCCGCTGGTCCTCGCCTACGCGCTGATGCTGCATGTTTATGCCGCGAAGATCGCCATCACGGCGACGATGCCGAGGGGCGAAATCGGATGGCTGGTGCTCTCCTTCGGCGCGATCGGCACCCTCGCCTACATGATCGCGTATCCGTGGCGCGAGCGTGGCTCGCGTGCGGTGCGATGGTTCGGGGCCGGCTGGTTCTGGATGATGATGGCGCCCACCTTGATGCTGCTGCTCGCGGCGTGGCAACGCATCGGGGAGCACGGCATTACACCGGACCGCTACGCTCTGTGCCTGTTTGCGATGTGGATGGTAGCGATGGCGGCGTACTTCGGCGTGCTGGCGCGGCGCATCGACTTGCGCGCGATTCCCATCAGCCTCAGCCTCGGACTGCTACTGTCGTCATTCGGTCCGTGGGGCGCGGTGTCGGCCTCGACTCGCAGTCAACTTCATCAACTCTATGCCACGTTAAACGATCGTGGCCTGCTCGCCGGCGATCAGTTGAAGCTATCGCCTCCGACGCTCGCGACGTTCACCAAACTGAGCAGCACCGATCATCAGCTGCAATCGATTCTCAATGCGCTCTACGAGCTCGATGCGCTCCCTCGCGTCGCACCGCTATTCGCCTCGATCACGGACAACCCGTTCAAGCGCCGCAGCTTGACCGACTGGGACCTCCATCAGGCACTCGCGCTCAGCGCTCAGGCGCCCGCGTTGGCGCCGACCGCGGTGATTCCGGTCGAAGTGGATCTGTCCCATTACGATCGGATGGTCGGCCCGCTATGGATCGAGAAATACGGAGTCTCATGGGACGGGCCTTATGCGACGAAATCACCCAACGTCAAACTCGGCCAGGCTCCGGTTACCTTCGCAGACCAGGTTCTAACTGTGAGCGACCACGGCACTGACGTCACATTCGATCTCGCGCCGGCTCTCACCAGCGCCGCAAAGGCGCCGTATTCGGAACAGGCCCTGCAGATTGCGGCGCGTGAAGGATCCGAGCGCGGAACCATCCTGGCGGAACCGATGTGGTCCGGCGCAATGCTCAAAGCGTGGCTGCTGCTCGGGCGAAAATCGATCCATTGATCTTGACAAACGCGGCGGCGGTTGCGATTGCAAGCTCAATCGAGGTCGCGCGTCATGAAAGCATTAGTCCTGGAAGAAATCGGCCAGCCGATGAAGGTCCACAACGATTGGCCGGAGCCGAAGTGCCCCGCCGACGGCGCCATCGTGCGCGTCGAGGGCAGCGGGATTTGCCGCTCCGATTGGCATCTGTGGCAAGGCGATTGGGGATGGATCGGCTTCAAGCCGCGGCTGCCTGCGGTGCTCGGCCATGAATTCGCCGGCGTGATCGAGGAAATCGGCAAGGACGTGAAGACGCTCAAGCCCGGCGCGCGCGTGGTGGTTCCGCTCGCGCAAGGATGCGGCGTATGCGACGACTGCCGCGTCGGCTACCCGAATCATTGCTCGCGCAGCGGCGGCATGACCGGCTATGCGCGCTACGGCGTTCTCAACCATGCCGATTTTAACTACGCGCCGCTGCCCGAGGAGATCGATTTCGTCGAAGCCTCCTCGATGGGATGCCGCTACGTGACCGCGTATCACGGCATCATGGATCAGGGAAAAGTGAAGGCCGATGAAAACGTCGTCATCTACGGATGCGGCGGCGTCGGTTTGTCCGCGGTTCAGATCGCGTCGGCGCTCGGCGCGCGCGTTATCGCAGTCGACCTCGACGATCGCAAGCTGGAACTCGCGAAGCAGGTCGGCGCCAACGACGTCATCAACGGCAAGAAGACCGATCCGGTCAAAGCGGTGCGCGAACTCACCCATGGCGGCGCCGATGTCAGCGTCGATGCGCTCGGCATCGAAGCCACCTGCCGCAACGCAGTGTCGAGTCTGCGCAAGCGCGGACGGCACATCCAGATTGGCCTCACCACGCAGAAGGAGAAAGGCGAGGTCGCGCTGCCGATCGATCAGTTCGTGTTCCGCGAGATCCAGTTCATCGGCTCGCTGGCGATCCAGTCGTTCCGCTATCCCGCGCTGCTTAGCATGATTCAGCGCGGACGGCTGGCGCCGCGCAAGCTGATCACGGAGACGCTTCCGATCGAGAAGGCCTTCGGCGTGCTGGAAAAGATGTCGAGCTTCGAAAACGTCGGCATCAGCGTGATCAATCAGTTCTAGACCCTGGTTGTCAGGATGACCAGAACTAGTCATGATGAGGTCATGAAAAAGGTACGGATCGCGGAGTTAAAATCACATCTCAGTGAGCATCTTCGAGCAGTTCGCCGCGGTCAGACGATCACGGTACTTGATCGTGAAACGCCAATCGCCCAGATCGTGCCAATACCGCAACGCCCGAAGATCACGATCATCAAGCCCGCTCCGGGTGCTCCTCCGTTCAATAAAATTCCGTTGCCGCCGCCGTTGAAGACGGACATCGACATTGTGGATTTGCTGATGGAGGAGCGACAGAATTGGCGATGACCGCTTACATCGACGCCTCCGTTCTTCTGCGTAAACTGCTGGGAGAGCCGGACGAACTTCGAGAACAAATCACTCGCGCTATTTCGAGCCCTTTGATTGTCACTGAAAGCCTGCGCACCAGTGATCGTTTTCGCCTTAGGAACCGCCTCTCCGCGGCGGAGATTGCTGGGCTGCGGCAAGCGATCCTTTCCGCAGTTGCCTCAATTGAGATGGTCGCGCTCGACGCGACAGTCATGAACCGCGCGGCTCAGCCGATGCCCACCGAATTGGGAACTCTTGATGCGATTCATCTTGCCAGCGCGCTTCTCTGGCAAGAGGCAAATGGCGAAAATCTCACGATGGCGACGCATGATCGCGCGCTGGCAATCGCCGCGCAGGCTCATGGAATGAGGGTCGTGGGTATCGACGCGGCTTGAACATCACGGCCGGAACTGGATTGCGCGCGGCACCAGCGCCGCTGGTTGCGACACGATCCGGTACGCGTTCTCGACCCATTCGCAGACCCATCGCCGCGTATCGCGCGGATCGATCATCTCTTCCATCTGGAAGCGGTTGAGCGGACCGATGGGCCCGCGCGCGCTCTCGATGCGGGCGTTGATCTCCGCGCGCAGCGCCGCAGGATCCGCGGCCTCGGCGAGTTGGCGCTTGTATGCCGCCTCGATACCGCCTTCGGGCGGAATGCCGCCGACATCCGCCGCGGGCCACGCGACGCGCGCGCTCGCACCGCTGCGAGGTGACGCGAAGTTGTTGCCCGCGACGCCGAAACTGCGTCGCATGATGACGGTGAAAATCGGCACGTTCACCTGCGCGAATGCGATCATCCATTCGCCGCCCTTGCGAATGGTGCCGCTCATCTCATGTTCGAGGCCGACCGCGAAACCCGGATTGTCGATCAGGTTCAGGATCGGCAGATGGAACAAATCACACAGGTCGAGATGACGCTTGAGCTTGTCGCATCCGTGGGCGGTCAGCGCACCGCCATTGATGTGCCTGCAGTCCGATGCCAGCACGCCCATCGGATAGCCGCCCATCCGCACCAACCCGACAATCTGATCGGTGCCCCATAGCGGACCGACTTCGAAGAACGAGCCGCGATCCACCATCAGCCGAATCGCGCGGCGCATGTCGAAGGTGGTCGTGCGCTTGCGCGGAATGATGGTGAAGAGTTCCTCGTCGCGGCGGTCGATCGGATCGCTCGCGACGGGCGCCATCACCGGGGGCGCCTCATACACGCTCGAGGGCAGATACGAGAGGAAGCGGCGCGCCATCATCGCGGCCTCCTGCTCGGTCTCGGCGAGATTGTCGACCGAACCGTTGCGGCAGTGGATGTGCCATCCGCCGAGTTCTTCCTTCGTGATGTCATAGCCCATCGCATGACTCACCACCGGCGGCCCCGCGACGAACAACTGCGCGATGTCACGCACCATCACGGAGAAATGGCCGAGCACCGCCTTCGCCGCACCGATGCCGACCACGCTCCCGAGTAGCAGATTCACCACCGGCACTTCGGTGAGCTGATGCACATACATGCTGCTGCCGAGATGGCCGGGGAGAAACGAACCGCCCTCGCCCGTCACGCGCGGGCGGCCGGCCTTGATCGTGCCGCTGCTCTCCTGCGCATGGCTCTCGCCTTCCTTCGCCTGCTTGGGAACCATCGCGGCGACGCTGCCGCCGCCCGAGGAGCCGTCGAGCAGACGAATCGAGGGGCAATGGAAATCAAGCGCGAGCCGATCGAGGTGGATGGCTTTGCCGCCCACCGCGCCGTCAGCATGGCCGCCGCGCGAGGTGAAATCGTCGGCGCATACGACGACAGTGCGGCGATCAATCTTGCCCCATCCGCCGATGTGGTTGGCCGGCGTGAAGCCCGCGACGCGGCCGTTATCGTCATAGTCGGCGAATCCAGTGAGACTACCGACCTCGCGAAAGGTGCCGGCATCGAGGAGCAGATCGATACGCTCGCGACAGGTCAGCTTGCCGCGACTGCGCTGGCGCACGACGCCGGGATCGGTGGAGTTCGGTTCGAAGCGGCGCTGCGCGATTTCGTGCAGCGCGCGCACATCGTCCAGCATCGGCGCCCAGGTGTCATCGCCGTAATGACGCGAGGAAGTTTTCGCGCCGGTACCTTTTGATGGGGCGATAGTCGCGACGATCTGTCCAGCGGCGACATTCGCGCCGATCTCATTTGGACTGATGTTGGATACGGTTCCGGCGCAGGGCGCGGTGATCGCGGTCTCCATCTTCATCGCGCTGATGACCATGAGGGTCTCGCCGGCGTCGACGCTCGCCCCGGCCTCGACGAGGACCTCGATGATCGCGCCGGCCATCGGGCTTTCGATACCTTCCTCGCCGGTGGGAATGCTGAGGCCGGTCGGTGCGGCATGCGCACCATTAGGGGAGAGCGCGCTCGCTCCGCGCAGCGTCCGCGCCTGCTGCTCAAGCAGCGTCAGCGAGCCGGACGCAGCGGGCTGCGCTGCATTCGACACCAGCAACTCTGCATGTTCGGCGAAGAAGCTGGTCCGCGCATCGCCCGCACGCACCGCCGGATGCGACATGATCACGCGCAGTTGCCGAAGGTTGGTCGGCAGCCCCGCGATGTGGAATTCCTCTAGGGCGCGTAGCGTCCGATCCAGCGCCGAGGTAAACGAATGCGTCGAATTGGATTGGCAAATCAGCTTGGCGAACATCGGATCGAATTGCGGCGGCGGTGCGTAGCCCGCATAGCCGCATGAATCGACGCGCACGCCCGGCCCGGTCGGCTCCTTATAGGAGGTCAGCGTGCCGGCGCCCGTCGCGACGATGCGCGCCTGGACCGCATAGCCACGTGGCGCTTCGAGCGCGGCCTGGTTTGCGATTCCCAAATCCTTGAGCAGCTCGCCGGATGCGATACGGAACTGCGCTTCGACCAAATCGATGCCGGTTACCTGCTCCGTCACCGTATGCTCGACCTGGATGCGCGGATTGCATTCGATGAAGAAGTATTCGCCGCGCTCGGGCACGACGAGGAACTCGACCGTGCCGGCATTCACATAGCCGGCCGCGCGTGCGAGGCGAATGGCATCGTTCAGAATTCGCTTTCGAAGCTCAGCGTCGAGACACGGCGCCGGTGCAATCTCGACCACCTTCTGGTTGCGAAGCTGGATGGAACAATCGCGCTCGTAGAGATGAACGATGTCGCCGCGTCCGTCGGCGAGAATCTGCACCTCGATGTGGCGCGGTCGTTCCAGCAGCTTCTCAACGAAGACCGCGCCGTCGCCAAATGCCGCTTGCGCCTCGCTGGTGCATCGCGCGAATGCGGCCGCCATTTCGTCGGCACTCCCGACCGTGCGCATCCCGCGTCCGCCACCGCCTGCCGCGGCTTTCAGCATGATCGGATAGCCGATGGTTTCGGCAACGCCGAGCGCCACTTCGGCATTGGCAAACGCGTGCGCGCTGCCCGGGATGATCGGGATATCGAGCGTGCGCGCGAGCTCGCGCGCCCTGGTTTTGTCGCCGAACAGCGCGAGCGTTTCCGGACGCGGACCGATGAACGCGAGGCCTTCGGCGACGCATCGTTTCGAAAACGCGGCATTCTCGGAGAGAAATCCATAGCCCGGATGTACGCAGTCGCAGCGCGTAGCCTTGGCCGCGTCGATCAACGCGTCGATATCGAGATAGGCGCGCACCGGATCGCTCGAGGCGGAAAGCGCGCGCGAAGTCGTGGTCACGCGAGCGTGAAGCGACAGCGCATCCGCCGGCGCATAAACGGCGACCGACTCGATGCCGAGCGCGGAAGCCGCGCGGGCGATACGGATCGCGATCTCACCTCGATTGGCTATCAGAACTCGTTTCAACAAGGGTCAACTCCAAACTGCATCGCCGGATGTTTTCGGGTACGCATCAGACGAATAGCGTTGCCCTTCGCATGTTTGCAAGGTGACGCCGAAGTAAACATTAGGCGGGTGAGTTTCGTCTATTTCAGGAGTGGCAGGTAGCACATCGAATAAGGCTCAGACATCCAATTCGATACTTAAATAAGCGCTGTCCCAATAATTCCCTCAGAGGCCCGCAGGAGAGACTCCACCATGAAGAAACTAAAGACCGTAGCCTCCATTTTGACTGCTTTGACGTTGGGCGGATTTCTTTTCGCCGGCACCGGACATGCCGAAGGTCCGTGGCAGGCTAACCATCCCGGCCGTGCCGAGGTCAATGGCCGTCTCCGCCGTCAGGATCGTCGCATCAACCAGGGCATCCGAAGAGGCCAGATAAACCCCAATGAGGCGCAACAGCTTCGCCAGGAGGATAGCAGCATCCGCAATCAGGAACGGACCGATGCGTCAGCTAACAATGGCCATCTCACCGGCGGGGAACGCCGTCAAATCAACCGCGAAGAGAATGCCGAAAGCCGCCAGATCTATCAGGATCGGCATAACGGCTACTAAACGCTCAATTGCCGGCTGGAGACGACCAGCCCTCCAGCCGGAGCTACCTACTTGTAATCTGTTAGTCCGTGTCATACGCTCCTGCGCCATTTAGGGCTCTTGAACGGCCCTTTTTCGTCAGGAGGGTGACATGAACGGGAGAACAAGCCTCGCTTCGTTCCTGACCGCACTAATGGTCGGCGGC
>Ga0335081_10014833_pt1 | contig 12607 bp, 6 predicted proteins | sample Lox_Sample_35_FD_206713 | JGI IMG/M metagenome (GOLD analysis project Ga0335081, IMG submission 206713) | Soil microbial communities from Loxahatchee National Wildlife Refuge, Florida, United States - Lox_Sample_3.5 | ecosystem: Environmental > Terrestrial > Soil > Wetlands | place: USA: Florida...
TCGGGAAAGCACCGCCCCAAGGACCTTCGACGTTGGGGATCTGATCAGTGGTGTGTCCGAACAGGCCCTGCGTATTGAAGCCCAGCGTCTTGCGGCTGACTGCTGAAGGATTGGAGAGGCTGCTCGGGTTGATGTAACGAGCCAGAGTGAACACCGCTTCGTTCGTTGTCGTGGGACTGAAGACGTGCGTGAAGTTCGCCATGACTTCCTGAGAAGTCGTGGGCGCGACGACGTTCGATGGATATGGCAGGGTCCACGGTGGAGTCCACCAGACGCCGATCGGGTGCTGATCGTTTTCGATCTGGCGGGTGTAAGAGACAGACAGCTTGGTGTTGTCGCTGATGGCGTAGTCGACTTTGCCCGTCGCTTCCCAGCGATTTTGAGGAGTCGTCTGGATATACTGGTAGTTATTCCAACCATTCGCGGACGAGGGAGTGAGGTTGGGCTTTTGAAGGACGCCGAGGAGACCAACGATATTGGGGTCGAAATCGCTGGTCGGCATCGTGGCGGTACCGGTCGGCAGATTCAAGCCGCCAGACTGGGTCGTGTAAGCGTAGCTCCAGGAACTGTTCTGCAGACAATCCAGTAGAGTCGCATGCGTGCCGCAGTCCGAAACAGGCTGCGTTCCGGGGACGCCATCAATCGTGGTTTCGCTGAAGTCGCCCTGCCGTTGCTCCAGAGTCGGCACGTTAAAGTTGATTGGGGTTGCGGCGGGATGTTGATTCATGTACTCAAATCCGCCCCAGAAGAAGACCTTCTGCTTTCCACGATTCAGGAAGGGAATCGGGCCGCCGATATTGCCGCCGTAGTAATAGTAGTGTTCGGCGGAGTTCGGGACGCCCTGGCTGTGGGCATAGGCGTCGTCGGAGTTCAAGGCGCTGTTGCGAGCGTAGAGGTAGCCTTCGCCGTGGAACTGATTTCCACCGCTCTTGCTGAAGGCCTGGAAGATCACGGGCCCCTTGGCGTATTCAGCGCTGTAAGAGGACGTCAGGACCTTTACTTCGGAAACCATGTCCTGGTTGATGTTCGCGATCTGGGTGCCGGCGTTGCCGGGATCGACCAGGTTGGCGCCATCGAGCATGTAGGCCATAGCACCATAGGGCTGCGTGCCATTTGCCGAATAAGCGCCGACCGGGCCGTTGTTGGTGCCGACTACCTTGTCGTTAAATCCAGAACCCTGGTTGATGCCGTTGGTGAATGCCATGCCGGGCATGACCTTCAACAATTCGCCCGCATCCCGCCCGACGATTGGAGTGTCCTGAATGAGTTCGGTGTTCAGCGTGGTACTGACTTCAGCGTTATCCGGGATAACAACGTCAGCACCTGCTTTGATCTCGACCGTTTCCGAGACATTGCCGACTTCGAGTTTCACATTGGCGAGCGTGTGGTTGTCGCCTTGGGCGAAGGTGATTCCGGTACGCTGCCATGTCTTGAAACCTGGAGCTTCGATCGAGACGGTGTAGCTTCCAGGCTGAACAGCGGTGATGGAGAAATAGCCGGCTCCATTCGACACGCTGGTACGAATGTCGCCGGAGGCTTCATTCTTCATCGTGATTTTTGCGTTCGGCACAACCGCGCCTGCGGAATCGGCGACGGTGCCGGTAAGAGTTCCGGTCAGCTGCTGAGCGAAACCGAGGGAACTCAGCAGGATGAGGACCAGCAGACATACGATTGCGCTGCCGGTCTTAAACGCCCCAACGATACATTTATTTGTCATCGACCCTCCGCCTCCGGATGCGATTGCTTTCGTGGCATTTGCGTCCGGGTGCCTTGAAGACCAAAATCCCTACTCTTTTCTAGCTAGTACAAACACACTACGCGGAACGGAACCTTTTACCCTTGTTGGTTATGCACTGTCAAGAAGAAAAAACGTTTTTCCTGGCTCAAATAACGTTTTTCCCGACGGGTGACACCAAAATGACACAAGGGGAGTAGACTACCTGTGTTTTGGCGGGAAACGGTGGGTTCGAGGTGGGTTATGGCACGGTTTCTCCTGATAGCTGCCGTTGGCTTCGGCTTTTTGGCCGGTATTTCGTCATATTCCCAGACAGACTCCAAGAAAGAGCCGGGGCGACCGGTGATTCGCACCACTTCACGAGAAGTTGTGCTGGATCTGGTCGTTCGGGATAAGCACCAGCATGCCGTCACGGATCTGCATCCGGATGAGGTTGAGGTCTACGAGGACGGAGTCCGGCAGAACATTCGCGTGTTCCGCAGCATTCAAGGAAGCGAGCAGTTACAGACAGAGAGGAGCGCGGAGGCTGGACGGAAGACGGTTCCGGCTGAAGAGGGCGAGCGTCCGAGTGCGTTGAATTCGTTACGGCAGGTCAATTTTGTTTCGGTGGTGTTTGCCGACATAGCGCCGTTGAACCTGGAGTTTGCGCGGCGGGCGATCCAGGAATTTCTGAGGAGCGACACGCTTCCGAATACGTATGTGACCATCTATCGGCTGAACCGCAGCCTCGTAGTGATTCAGCCGTATACAAGAAATAAGGAGCTACTGGCGCAAGCGGCGAACAAGGCCGCAAAGGGATTGAATATTCAGAGCGCATCCGGCGGAACCGTTTCGGCAGTAGGCGCGGCGGTGGATGAGATAAGAGCGCAAGGGGAGATGATTCTGGCAGCTCCGGCGACGGGAGCCGCGACAGCGCAGTCAGTAGAGAACGAACTCAATAATCCCCTACCGGCACTTGTGAAGGATCCGATGTTTGCGGCGAACGCGGCTTCTCAGGATGCCTCGTTCAACCTCGGTAGCGCCCTGATCGCGCAAGCCGACCTCGCCCAAGCGCTCCGATTTGCGACCAACCTGTCGAACGGGATGGATGCAATGGATTCCCTGCACGCGCTGGTGAAGAGCGAAGAAAACCTGCCGGGGCGGAAGATTGTTCTTTACCTCGCGGATGGAATCACGTTTCCGATGAATCGCCGTGACGCGGTCGCGAACCTTATTAGCTACGCGAATCGGAGTGGAGTGTCGTTTTACACAGTGGATACGCGGGGACTGAATGTGGATGATCCCATGATGGAGTCTCTATCGGCGCAGAGGCGGGCTGGTTCTGAGAGTCTGATCCATAATGTGGACCCGCTAGTGTCGCATAAAGAAGGAGATGACATTGAGCTAGCCGCGGTGGGGAACAGCCAGCTTTCGATGCGGGAACTGGCCGAGGCGACTGGTGGATTTGCGGTGACGAATACGAATGAGATTGCCTTGCCCATGCAGAGGATGATGGAGGATATCCGGACGCATTATGAGCTGGCGTATGCTCCGACATCGAGCGTGTACGACGGGCATTTCAGGAGAATTGAGGTTAAGGTCAATCGTCCCAAGGTGACGGTCCAAACGCGGACGGGATATTACGCCGTACCGGACGTGGATGGAGAACCGCTGCAACCGTATGAACTCGTGGCGTTGAACGCCTTGAATGTGCAGCCTGCGCCGACGGCGTTTCCGTATCAGTTTGCGGCGATGAAGTTTCGGCCCGAGCAGCAGGGCGCCGAATATGAAATGGCTTTTGAAGTTCCGTTTACTGGGTTAAAGCCGGTTACGGATCAGAAGACCGGAGTAGAACACTTTCAGGCGGCTATGGTGGCGTTTGTTCACGATGCATCAGGAAACGTAATCCGGAAAGTGAGCCGCGAGGTGGCGCGGGAGATTCCGCAGACTGCGAGGGCGCAGATTGGAGGCGATCGCATCTTGTATGCGGAGCCGGTGGACTTGCCCGCAGGGCACTACTTGATTGATGCAGCGGTCACCGATGAGCCGAGCGGCAAGACTTCGGTAAAGCGCGTGTCGGTGTTTGTGGATTCGGCGAAAAATCTGTCGGTGAGTTCGCTCGAACTGGTGCGGCGATTTGAGCCGTTGAGCGGGCCGCGGAATCCGGCGAATCCATTCGATCTCGAGAATGGAAGGATTACCCCGACTCTTGCGGATTCGGTGACGGCGGGATTGCCGATGAGTCTTTATTTTGTCGTTTATCCTGGCAAGGCGGCGACCGCAGAAGAGACGAATGTCACACTGGAATTGCTGCGGGATGGGAAGGCGATTGCGCGCAAGCCGTTGCGGCTTTCGGCTCCGCAGGCGGACGGGTCGATTCCGATGGTGGTGGAGCTTTCCCCGGGGCCGGGGCAGTGCGACGTGCTGGTGACGGCGCGGCAGGGAGAGGCGATCGCGCAGTCAACGCTCTCGGTCCGGATTGAATAAATCGCCGGGTTGCCGGAAAATGAGGTACTGGTTTTTCTGGGGAGAGCTTGCTCGTCGAGAATGACGGCTGACTTGGGGAGTTCTCTATGGCCGCTGCCATGCTGCGTGGGGCCCGGTCGCTACTGGTCGGAGCGATCGTCGCGGGTTCGGCTGGAATGCTTCTGGGGCAAAGCAGCCGCACGCCTTCTTCCTCTTCTTCTATAAAACCTCAGCAAACGCCTTCCGGAACTCCGCTATTCAAATCGAGTGTGCGACGCGTGATTTTGGACGTCGTGGTTTCGGATTCTCTGGGGCGACCGGTCTCCGGTTTGACCGCGCATGACTTTTCGGTGAGCGAGGATGGGCGGTTGCAGGCGATTCGGTCGTTCGATGTGCATGATTTCGATCCGGTCTCGGATTCGCTGCCGAAACTTCCCGCAGATCTTCCGGCAAATACGTTCGTGAATGTGCCACGAGGGCCCGAGCGTGGGCCGCTCTACGTGCTACTGCTGGATCTTCTGAATATGGACACGGACGATCAACCGAGAGCGCGCCAACAGTTGCTGGAATTCATACGAAAAAAGCCGGTGGGGACGCGATTTGCGGTTTTTGTGTTGAGCGATCGGCTGTATCAGGTGCAGGGATTCACGGAAGACCGGAATGCGCTGGACCAGGCGGTGGACCCGAAGAATCCGCACTCGCGCGTTCCGAAGATTTTTTTGTATGCGGATAATTTTCGTCCTTATATTTCGACGCCGGCGATTTTTGCTGAGATTGGACGATATGTGGCGGATTTTCCCGGGAGGAAAAATCTGATCTGGTTCTCGGGATCGTTCCCGTCGGCAATTATGGCAACTTCTGATCCCATGGTAGAGGCATTGAGCGTGGATGATCAGATCAAGGAAGCGACCGATAGTCTGGCGCGCGGCCGAGTCGCGGTGTACCCGGTGGATGTCAGAGGGGTGGTAGCGACGTCGCCGAACCCAGGGCCGGACCAGCCATCCAACGGACAACCCACCACCGATTCAGTGATGAACGCGGATGCGATGGTGAATGCGAGGTATATGACGGAAGAGGAGATTGCACGGGCGACCGGAGGACGCGCGTACCACACCACGAACGATCTCGAGGGCGCGCTGACCGCGGCAACGGAAACGGGCGGACGCTATTACACGCTGACTTACTCGCCGAGCAATCAGAATTATGACGGTCGGCTGCGGCATATTAAGGTGGAGCTTGCGAAGCACGGCTACAGACTCGAGTACCGGCGCGAGTATTACGGGACAATTGATTCGAGGAAGATGGAATCGCCGCGGGAACGGGCCGTCGCGGGGGAACTGGCGCCGATTGAGGTGAGCCGGCCTTCGGATTCGCTGTATCCAAACATGCAGCACGGAGCACCGATTGCGCACCAGTTGCTGTTTCGGGCCTACGTTCATCCTGTTTCGGCGGTAGCGAAGGCCACGAAGGAGCAGATGGAGAAACTGGCGGCTTCGATTGATGTGCGCGAACGGAAGGCCGAGTCGAAACCTCGGAAACCAATATCGCTGCAGACCTATCAGATCGACTACACGATCGCGGCGAGGTATCCGATGCTGGAGGTTGCGGCGGCGGCCTATGACGATGATGGGAAGATCCTGAATGCGGCGATTGAGCGCGTGATTGAGCAGGGAGAGTTTCCGGACGGGAAGAAGGGCGGAGCGATTTATCGCGTCGAGCAGAAATTCGACGTTCCGGTGAACGCGGCGACGGTGCGAGTCGCGGTAAGGGACGTGGCGACGGATAATGTCGGCGCGCTGGAGATCAAGCTGCCGCTCAAAGCCGAGGGACTAGGCGGTGGCCCTTCTGAAAAGCCTGCGGCTTCGGCAGAAGCAACTGCGAAATAGCCTTGATACTTGCGGCATCCAACCGCACCGGATTGCGCTATAGTGGCTGATATTGCCCGATTAGCGGGAACTGGGGAAATGTTACAAGTCGACCACCGGGGGCGAAAGCCGAGTCTCCTCGCCATAGCAACTTTCTGCATTTCTCTCGTACTCTGCCTGCCTGCCGCGGGACAGGCAAATCCAGCCAGCTTTTCCGACATGGTCGCGAACGCCAACGCGGCGCGGGATGTGAACGACATTCCGCAGGCGATTGATCTCTATCAGCAGGCTCTGAAGTTGAATTCGCAGTGGGCCGATGGGTGGTGGTTCATCGGATCGCTGGAGTATGGGGCGGGGGACTATGCCAAGGCGGAAGAGGCGCTGTCTCGGTATCTCGAGTTGAATCCCAACGCGGCGCCGGCGTTGGCGATTCGCGGATTGTGCGAGTTTGAGACGGCGCAGTATCCGAAGTCGCTGAAAGATATTCAGCAGGCTTTGGCGCTTGGCGCCGCGAATCAATCGAAGAACGAGAAGATTTTGCGGTATCACGAAGCGCTGATCGAGACACGGATGGGCCGGTTCGAAGACGCGTTGCGCAGCTTTGGGTTCTTCGCGCATGGCGAAGGGAATCCGGAGTTGATGGTGGCGCTGGGTCTGGCCGGGCTGCGGGCTCCGCTGCTTCCGCGCGAACTGAAGGATGATCAGAAAGAATTATTCGCAAGCGCGGGCAAAGCGGCGTTTGATTTCATGCGGGGCGACAAGGATGGGGCGCGAGCGGAATTCGAAAAGCTGTTTGCGCGAACTCCGCCGGTTGCGAATGCGCATTATCTATATGGATTTTTGTTGTACGGGACGGAGCCCGAAGAAGCGGCTGCGGAATTCAAGAAGGAACTCGAGGTGAATCCGAAGAGTGCGGCGGCTGAGGTGATGCTGGCGTGGATTCCGCTGCTGTCGAATGATGGCAGCGAGGCTCTGCCTTATGCGAAGAAGGCTGTCGACGTCGATCCGTCGTTGCCGAGCGCACAGCTTGTGCTGGGACGCGCGCTGACGGAGAGCGGCGACGCGAAGGATGGCGTGGAGCATCTGGAGAAAACCGCGCAGATGCAGCCGGACAATCTGGAAGTGCACATCGCGCTGGCGAAAGCGTATTCGAAACTGGGACAGAAAGACGACGCGCGGCGCGAACGAATGCTGTGCCTAGAAATGACGAAGAATGATACGGCGCCGGCTACACATCCTTAGATCGCTCGCAGTTTTCGGGAGCGTGCTCGCGGGGATCAAGTCTTCGACGAGCGCCCCGCGGCCGAAGACGGAGACGGCATGCGTGTCGTGTCATCGAGAGCGGGCGGAGACGCAGCCGGAGACTCCGATGGGGCGGGCGTCGGCGCTGCCGGGATCTAATCCGGTGTTGGAAGAGAATCCCAAGCTCACCGTTACCAAGGGGCCATACACCTATACAGTCGAGACGCACGGCGGCGAGAGCACCTACAGCGTGAGCGATGGAGCGCGGACCATCACGGTGCCCATACATTGGAATTTTGGGGCGGGCGCGCAGACGTGGATCCTCGAGCATAACGGCAGAAGATACGAGAGCGCGGTGAGCTACTATCCGTCGATTCGCGGGCTGGATTTCACGACCGGGGACGAAGATCTGAAGCCGCAAAATCTGGATGAGGCGATCGGGCGCGAAATCCTCATGCCGGAGACAAAAGTCTGCTTCGGTTGCCACACGAGCAATTCAGTTACAAATGGGAAGCTGACGTTGGGGTCGATGCGTCCGGGAGTGACTTGCGAACATTGTCATGCGGGAACGATGGAGCATCTGAGCGATGCGGTCAGCGGAGATTTCAGCGTGACGCCGCCTGACCTGAGGAAACTGACCTCGGAAGATATTTCTAACTTCTGCGGGCAGTGCCACCGATCGTGGGAGACGGTTGTGAGAAATCACTGGCGGGGCCGGCTTACCGTGCGTTTCCAGCCGTATCGGCTGGCGAACAGCAAATGCTTCGACGGAGCCGATCCGCGGATCAGCTGCATTGCGTGCCACGATCCGCACGTCAACATCGTGCGTGACGATGCGACTTATGACTCCAAGTGCCTGGCGTGCCACGCGGGTGCACGGAGGAATGCGGTTTCAACTCTGCCGGGAGATCACGCGCCGACGTGCAAGATTGCCAAATCGGGGTGCGTCAGCTGTCACATGCCGAAAGAGAAATTGCCGAATGGGCTCATGACATTTACGGATCACGAGATCCGGGTTGTCAAGGCTGGCGAGCCGTTTCCGAACTAATGTCCCGTTTGCTTTCCCGGTAAATCCCAATCATGTGGTTGCGGACTTTTGGGTGAAGAACCTTGCCATTCGTCCGCGAGAAGAGCACGCGTGATTCCTGCAGGGGCATGTGGCAGTCGATGCAATTCGAGGAAATCTTGTCGCCGAGCTTGGGAAATTCGCCGCACTGTTTGGCTTCATGGCAAGTCAGGCAACGAGGCGAGAACTCGGCGGCATCGCGCTGTGCGACGTGCACATCGTGACAAGTGGTGCAGGTGAGGGTTGTGGTGGACTGAAAACACTTGCTCTGGCGCAGCATCTGGACCTGATTGCCATGAACGTCGACGGCATCCTCGGCGCTGACGTAGGGAATATCGATGTAGTCGCGGAGATCGTCGCCGGGTACGAAAGATAATGACGGACGAATCGGCGTGCCGTTGCCGGAGTGGCAGAGTCCACATACGTCTAGCTGGCGGTCACGATCGAGTTTCGCGGGATTGACGATCGCTTCTGAAGCGCCTGACGGCAAGTGAGGAGTCCGGCGATGCAGAGCGGCATGCTCGCGTCCGGGGCCGTGGCACTTCTCGCAAATGATACCGAGGATCAGGCTGTTCTTGTTGTAGCGGTTGACGGGTGGAGGCATCCATTCGAAATAGCTGGCGTGGCACTCGAGGCAGCGAGGGATGATGTCTTTGTCGAAGTGAGGCGAGCCGTCGGGGTAGCTCGGGCTGTTGACCCAACTGTCGGTCTCGTTCCAGTACGTGACAGGGAGCTGAAAAAGCAGGTCACCCTTCCAGAAGAGATAACTTTGTCCTTTACGGGGCTCTCCGGCGACGATATCGATGCGCTCGGTTCGGGCGATCGTTTTGCCCTCGCCCGGATTTTCGACTGCACTCTGGTAGTAACCGTTGGGTCCCTCGGTCATTTCAAAATGCAGATAAGGATTCGACGTGTGAAGAACGTTCGTGCCGGGAGAAAAACTGCCTTTGACCGTGCGTGAACTTGGCCAGCTCGTGGCGAGGTGATGGGCCGTGCCCATGTAGGTCTTGGCTTCTTTTTCGTGGCAGGAGGCGCAGGCGCGGTCCCCGACGTATTCCATGCGCGGAGGTGGCTGGTCCGCGGGAGAAGACGCCGCAGAGTGAGCCGGCTGACTGCGTTCGTGGGGACCCGACAGCAGCACACACAAAAAAGAAAGAAAACAGAACAGCACTACTTAGACCGAGAGAAGGTCCGCGCCGAACGAACCCTATCACCTTTCTGACGCCCCAACGCCCCGAGATCGCTTGCAGGCCGTGCAGTTGGTCTATTATGCTCAATTGGCTGAGAACTGTCACTGTTGAGGATCGCCGAGGCTATCGTTGGCGCATCGATGCATTCTGGGCTTGTGAAGTCGGGTCTGATACTGGCGGCCATTCTGGCCGCATCCCCTCTGGTTTTTGCCTGTAGTGCTTCCCAAGCGTTGGAAGCGAAGGCGCGGCTGCATCCCGATGCCGACACGTACGTGGAAATTGGCGATTGGTTTGGAGACCACAAGCAATATGAGTGCGCGCTTGAGGCGTATGGAAAAGGGCTCAAGCTTGAGCCCGGATCGGCGAAGCTTTATTACCTTGTTGGCCTGACATTCTATGCATCGGGACATCCGGATCAGGCGCTGCAGCCGCTGGCGAAATCGATCTATCTCCTGCCGGATGTGTTAAAGCCGCATCTGCTGCTCGGCTCCGCGCTTGATTTGTTGGGGCATCACAAGGAAGCGCTTACGGAGTGGCAATCGGCGCTCCGGATCGATCCGCGTTCAGTCGAGGCATTCGACGGGCTTAGCAAATGCCTGCTGGCGCGGGGAGATCCGAATTCCGCCATCGAGGTTCTGAAACAAGGTCCTCAAAGTGAGGTGCTGACGCTGGATTTGGCGATGGCTTATGGCAGAGCCAATCGGCTGGACGAGGCGTCGACTGTGTTGACGGAGGCACTGAAGAAGAATCCATCGTCACTGCCGCTGACCTCGGCGCTTGTAACCGTGCTGGTGCGGCAGGTGCACTATCAGGATGCCGTTCATTTGGCCCAGAAATCGGCGAAGGCGCATCCGGGGAGTCTCGACGCGGATCGGTTGCTGGTTCGGGTGCTGGTGCTCGACGGAGATTCGGCAGAGGCGAGGCCCTTGGCAAAGCGGCTGCTCGCGGCGCATCCGCACGATTTCGATTTCCTTTACCTGAACGGAATTCTGGAGAATCAGGAAGGGAAGTTCACAACAGCCGCCGCCCACCTGCAGGAAGCCGTCAAGCTGAATCCGAATTACTACAATGCCCGCTACAACCTGGGGGTCTCATTGCTGGAGTTGAAAGACTATGCCGGGGCGCGGGAGCAACTCGAGAAGGCGTTAGCGTTGGGCGCGACGGAGCCTGAGGTGCGATTCAAGTACGCGACGGCCCTGCGAAATGTCGGGGAGATGGATAAAGCGAAAGAGCAGATCAAGCTGTATCAGCAAGCGATCCAGGCGAATGAGAAGCGCGCTCTTTCCAGCAGCAAGGCGGCGCAAGCGGATAAGGAAATTGAGGCGGGGGACACAGCGAGAGCCGTCGCCGATTATCGCGCAGCGCTCGATGCAACTCCAGACGATGCGCACATAGCCTACAAACTCGCTCTGGCACTCGATAAGAGCGGTGACGTCGCGGAAGAGCGGAAGGCTCTCGAACAGACGGTGAAGATCGATCCGGGATTTGCGCTGGCGCAGAATCAACTGGGATATCTCGATTCGCAGGACGGAGATTCGACTTCCGCCGAGGAACATTTCCGCGCGGCGGTGAAAGCGGCTCCGGGATATACGCAAGCATGGATCAGCCTGGCAGCTACTTTGGGAATGGAATCGCGCTACAAGGAAGCACAGGAAGCGTTGGCGAGCGCGTTGAAGATCGAGCCGGACAATAAAGATGCCTTGCAGCTGCGCAAAGATTTGGACTCCGCGCAGAAACCGCGCTGAGCACTCCGCAGCAGCATAAGGATGATGTCGCGATGAAACGTCAGAAGCCCGGGGAGTGGACACGCCGGCGCGTGCTGGGGGCGCTGCCGGCGCTGGCAGTGCCGCTTCTGATTCCGCAAAAACTCAGGCCGTCGGCGGCGAAGCCCGCCAAACTGACTCCCTTCTCGAAGTTTGTCGATGTCGCCGAAAGCGCGGGCCTCACGCAGGTCATGTACTACGGCGAGCCGGAGCACAATACCTACATTGTGGAAGTGAATGGAGCGGGGTGTGCTTTTTTCGATTACGACAATGATGGGTGGATGGACGCTTTCATTCTCGGCGGCAGACGGCTTGACGGAATTCCTCCGGGTGCGAGCAACAAGCTCTACCACAACAATCGCGACGGCACGTTCACGGATGTTACGGAGAAAGCCGGGCTGGTCGATGCGGGCTGGGCCTGCGGCGTCTGTGTCGGCGATTACAACAACGACAGATTCGAAGACCTGTATCTCACATATTACGGGCAGAACCGGCTGTACCGGAACAACGGCGACGGCACCTTTACGGATGTGACGGAAAAAGCCGGGCTGAAGGATACGCGGTTGCGGTTTGGATCGGGTGCGACGTTTGTCGACTACAACCGCGACGGATGGCTGGATCTATTTGTCGACAATTACGTGGAGATCGATCTGGCGACGGCGCCGAAACCTTCGCTGCAGGTTCCGAACTGCAACTACGAAGGCGTGGCCGTGAATTGCGGTCCAGGAGGATTGGGGATTCCGCAGCATTCCCTCTACCGCAACAACGGCGATGGGACATTTACCGATGTATCGAAGGAATCGGGAGTCGCTGCGATGCGCGGTTCGTATGGATTTACTACGGTTGCTTTTGATGCGGATGAAGACGGCTGGCAGGACATCTTTGTGGCATGCGACGCGACGCCCAGCATGCTACTGATGAACGGTCACGATGGGACGTTTAGCGACGAGGCGCTGTTGCGCGGGGTCGCGCTCGGCATGGGCGGCGAGCCCATGGGCGGGATGGGAGTCGGCATCGGCGACTTCGATCTGGACGGGCATATCGATCTGGTCAAAACGCACTTCATCAATCAGGCGACCGGCGTCTACAAGAACAATGGCAAGGCGGAGTTTGAGGATGTGACGGCACGCGTGGGACTCGCCGGCGAGAGGCGCTTTGCCGGATGGGGAACCGGAATTGTGGATCTGGATAATGACGGGTATCCGGACATTTTTATCGCCTGCGGGACGTTTGCCCCGGAACTCGAAAAGATTTACGCGAAATATCCGGCGAAAAATCCAAGGATGATCTGGCGAAATCAA
>Ga0335081_10014834_pt1 | contig 12605 bp, 9 predicted proteins | sample Lox_Sample_35_FD_206713 | JGI IMG/M metagenome (GOLD analysis project Ga0335081, IMG submission 206713) | Soil microbial communities from Loxahatchee National Wildlife Refuge, Florida, United States - Lox_Sample_3.5 | ecosystem: Environmental > Terrestrial > Soil > Wetlands | place: USA: Florida...
TCAACCTCGGGGTGAACGGTCATGGGCAAAGCCAAGCAGCTCACTGTCTGGCTCGAGAGCGCGCCGGGGCAAATCGGCAGGATCGCCCGGGCTCTCGGCGCCGCGAAGGTGAATATTACGGCCTTCGCCTGCCACAGCGCGACCGGCCCGAGCCCCCTGCGCCTTCAAGTAAGCCAGCACGCCAAGGCCCTCAAGATCCTTCAGGACCTCGGCCTGCGGGTCACGGAGGAGGAAGTGCTGCGCGTGACCGTGGCGGACCAACCCGGGCGCCTCGCCGAGATCGGCGCGCGCCTCGGCCAGGCGGGCATCAACATCGAGTACGGCTACGGCGCCGTGGCGCCGAAGACCCGCAAGGCCGACCTGGTGTTCTCCGTATCCGATCCGGAGGGTGCGGTGCGGGCCTTGAAAGGCTTGAAGTAGCCTCCACCGGGCAGCACGGATCACATCACGGGATAGCGCCCAAGCTCGATGGCGCGGCCGGCTACCTGCCGCCGCAGCGCGATGGTGTCGGGCGGGTTGCGCCGCAGGAAGCGGCGCAGCACGGCGAGCTGGGCGCGCAGCGTGTCGCCCTCTGCAATGCGGGCCAGCGCCCGCCGGGCGCCGCTCTCCATGCGGTCCGCCGCCTCGTAGACAAACGCCCGCGCGGCGGCGATTTCAACCCCGCAGGCGCTCTCGGACGTTCTTGCGGCCTTCTTCAGCGTGCGCAGCAGGGCGCTCTCCATGCCGTAGACGTCCATCACCAAGTCGCTCAGCACGCCGATGATCTCCTGCTCGTCCGCGAGGGCTTGCAGGTACCTTTGTACCGCGCTCCCGGCCACCAGCAGCACCACCTTCCTGGCGCCTTTCAGGAGCTGCATTTCGGCCGCCAGCAAGCCGTCTTCGAAGAGTTCTTCGGATCCGGGAGCGCCCAGAACATCGTCCATAAGGCGCTGGGCCGCCGGGATGAGCGCGAGCTCGCCTTTCATGGAGCGCTTCATCAGCATGTCGGTGATGAGCAGGCGATTGATCTCGTTCGTGCCCTCGAAAATGCGGTTCACGCGCTGGTCGCGATAGACGCGCTCGATGGGGTAATCGGCCGAGAAGCCGTAGCCGCCGTAAACTTGCACGGTTTCGTCGCTGACGAAGTCCAGCGCCTCGGTGCCCACCACTTTGAGCATGGAGCATTCGATGGCGTACTGCTCGAGCGCTTTCAAGATCTGCCGGCCCGCCTCGGGCGCGCTCTGGTCGAGGCCGTGCAGCATTTCGTCAATCAAACCGGCCGTGCGGTAGCACATGCTCTCGGCGGCGTAAATGCGCACCACCATTTCGCCGAGCTTTTCCTGGATGAGGCCGAAATCGGCGATGGGATGCCCGAAGGCCTCGCGTTCCTGGGCCCATTTCACAGCCTCGGCGAAGAGGTGCTTGGACCCTCCAATGCAGCCCGCGCCCAGCTTGAGCCGGCCCATGTTGAGGATGTTGAACGCGATGTGGTGACCCTTCCCGACCTCGCCGAGCACGTTCTCAACCGGCACCTCGGCGCTTTCCAGGTTCACCGGCGTGGTGGAGGAGCCGCGAATGCCCATCTTGTGCTCTTCGGCCCCCGGCGAGACGCCCGGGAAGGCGCGTTCCACGATGAAGGCGGTGAACTTCTCGCCGTCCACCTTGGCAAAGACGATGTAGACGTCGGCGATACCGCCGTTCGTAATCCAATGCTTGGTGCCGTTCAGGATGTAATGCTTGCCGTCGGCGCTCAGCACGGCCTTGGCTTTCGCGTTCAGGGCGTCCGAGCCGGAGGTGGCCTCGCTCAGGCAGTAAGCGCCGATCCACTCGGCACTGGCCAGTTTGGGAACGTATTTCGCCTTCTGGGCCTCGGTGCCGAAGAAGGCGATGGGCAGGATGCCGATGCCGGCTTGCGCGCCCACGGTGGCAGCCCAGGCGCCGTCGCGCGCCATCTCTTCCGAGATGATGATGGAGGAGATTTTGTCGAGCTCAAGCCCGCCGTATTTCTGCGGCACGTCATTCCCGCACAGGCCCACTTCGGCGGCTTTCTGCAAGAGCTCGCGCAGCAGGCCGGGCTTTTTGGCCTCCATTGCGTCCAGGTGCGGGATGACTTCCTGCAGCACAAACTCGCGCGCCGTCTGGGCGATCAGGCGATGCTGGTCCGTGAGGTCTTCGGGGGTGAAGATCTCTTCGGGCAAGCGCTCCTCAATCAGAAAGCTGCCGCCCTTGATCAGCGTTTTGGGGGCGACTGTGGTAGTGGCCATCGATCCTCCGGCGCTTGGAACGCAGAAACCCGAAATCCGAAACTCGGCGTACGGCCGCTCCGCGAACGCGACACTCAGTCCGACCAAGTGTTGCGGCCGTGATCGCCGACGCAAGGACTGTTAAGATGTTCCAACCGAACAGTAAGGTCCTTGAGTCGTTGCAGGCTCTCCTGCAATTCAGGGGCTGGCTCTGGCATAGAGGCCTCCGGCCTGGATTGACGTGCCTCCGGATCTCTCCGCTGGCCGGCCAGCAGCTTCATCAGGCGCACCATCTTCCGCCGGTGCAGATATTCGCGGTCTGTCATGCTTGTCTCGTCACTGCAGATTCTCAAATATTCCTGCCGCGCCCATGCCGCCGCCCACGCACATGGTCACCATGCCGTACTTCGCCTTGCGGCGCTTCATTTCGCCGAGCAGGGTGGCCGTGAGCTTGGCGCCGGTGCAGCCGAGAGGATGCCCGAGGGCCACGGCTCCGCCGTTGACGTTCACCCTTTCAATATCGAGCCCGGCCAGCTTGATCACGGCCAGCGCTTGCGCGGCGAAGGCCTCGTTGAGCTCGATGAGGTCGATATCCTCGAGTTTGAGACCGGCCAGCTTGAGCGCTTTGGGGATGGCGTTCACCGGGCCGATGCCCATCTCTTCGGGAAGAGTACCGGCAGCGGCGAAGGCCATGAAGCGCGCCAGGGGCTTGGCGCCGAGGGCTTGCGCTTTCTCCGCCGACATCACCATGGCCGCGGCCGCGCCGTCGCTGGTCTGCGACGAGTTGCCCGCCGTTACGGTGCCGTGGGCGTGGAAGGCGGGCTTGAGCTTGGCCAGGGCTTCCAGCGACGTGTCCTGCCGCGGGCCTTCGTCCACCGCAAAGGTCAAGGTCCGCTTGTGGGGCTTGGTGCTGCCGTTCACGGTGACTTCCGCCACTTCGAGCGGCACGATTTCATCCTTGAATTTGCATCCGGCAATCGCCGCCAGGGCCCGCTGGTGGCTGCGCAGCGAGAACTGGTCCGCCTGCTCGCGCGTGATGCCGTACTTGCGGGCCACGTTTTCCGCGGTGAGCCCCATGGTGAGGTAGGAGTCCGGATAGGTGTCGATCAGCCAGGGATTGGGCGAGAAGTGGTAGCCGCCCATGGGCACCAGGCTCATGCTCTCCGCGCCGCCGGCGATCATGCAGTCGCCGAATCCGGCCATGATGCGCTCGGAGGCGAGCGCGATGGACTGCAAGCCCGAAGAGCAGAAGCGATTGATAGTCATAGCCGAGCAATCGACGGGGAGCCCCGCCCGCAGCGCCACCGTGCGCGCCATGTTATTGCCCTGCACGGCCTCGGGCATGGCGCAGCCCACGATCACGTCCTCCACCTCTTTCGGGTCGAGGCCGGGCACGCGCTTGAGGATTTCCTGGAACACAGTCGCCGCCATGTCGTCCGGCCGCGTGTGCCGCAGGGTGCCGCGCGGTGCTTTGCCAACCGCCGTCCGGGCAATAGAAACAATCACCGCTTCTCGCATAACTTCCTCCTCAAACTATCCAAGTCCCACGCCCGGGCAGGCAGTGCTTGGGCGCAATCCCTCTAAGCCCGCCACATATTTTCAAGCCCTTGTCCATCAACAACATTCCAGCTTCGCTCGCACCTGCTTGGGCGATTGGGCGCCTTAGAAATACGTCGGCGTCTGATCCGTCCAGTCAAACCGGCCCTCATTGGAGTTCACTCCGGCGTACCGGTATTTGTTCCCGTGCTCGTCTTGGTATTGGAGCGTTCGGGCCTTGGCTTTAACGCCGTGCTGGATGTTCCAAGAGGTGTTGTTCTCCACCACGATCGGCGTTTTGCCGTCCATACCGATGAGGTAGTCGGCCGTGAATCCCCCACGCCCGCGCACTTCCACCTCGTGGCTCTTATCTCCAATGGTCTGAGTGATTTCGGCCACTTCCCAGAATCTGGGCTTGGTCGAGTGCCAATCGAGGTCGAGCGTCACCGACCGCAGCGCGGCAGCCTGCGCCGGGGTGGCGCGGCGGTCGATGTACCACACCTGGCTCTTCTTACCCTGCGCGCCCACCAGGTGGAGCCCGTCCAGCGAAACCGCGCCGTAGTGGCCGTGCTCGATATCGAGCGCAAACATCGACCGGCAGTAACGGTGTGGCGAGGGCCCCTGGGCGAAGTTGCAGGTGCAGGGCACCGCGCAGGAGCAGGCCTCGCTGAGCTGCCCGGCCATCTCCCAGTGCTCGCCGTGCGGCTTTCGGACAACAGTTTGCGCGGTGTCCGCCGCCGGGGCCGGCAGTGCGCAGGTGAGCACCGCGAGAATCGCGCCGAGGGCGAGTGGTTTCATAGGCGGCTCCATTCCCTGAGATGAAATTCCGCAGCCAGGGCTGCCTCGATTATAGCGGAAGACGCGCTTTTGGACATCGCGGGCGCAAGGCCACACTCAGGGCGCCACGCGGCCCAGGTAAAAGTCGAAAAATTTTGCCGGGTCGGTGCGCAGGCCAACCTCCGCATTGGCGGGCTTGCCTTCCACCACCCGTGTGTAACCTTGCGAATCCACCGCGATGGCAAGCGGCTTCAACTCGCAAAGCCGTGGGTTGACGAGAAGGGCGACCACCATGGGATCGAACAGCACCGGTGCCTCCTTGCCCCAGAGGAAGTAGAGAACGGCCAGGGCGTTGGTGAGCGGCGTGAGGTGGGTGAACACGCGGCGGCGCCCGGCTTCATCAAGCCGCAGCATGGCCGTGACGTCGAGCGGCGCCATGAGAATCGGCACGCCCGACGAGAATACCGCCTGGGCGGCCTCGGGATCGGATTTGATGTTCCACTCCGGCTCGGGCTGCGAGTCCGCCGCGTAGCCGCGCGCGACCGAGCCGCCCATCAGGGCGATACGCCGGATCTTCTTCGCCATCAACGGGTTAGACTTCAGCAGGGCGGCCACATTGGTGAGCGCTCCGATGGCGATGATGGTGACCTCTCCGGGGCGCCGGTCGATTTCGGTCTTGAGGAAACCCACCGCTCCGCTCTCGTGCAAGGCGGGGCTCGAAAAGCCTTCTGCCCAGCGGGTTTGGTCGATCGGCTGGGCCGCGCCCGGCTCGCCCGCGTACACCGGAACCCTGCGCCAAGCCCCGCCGGCCTCCGCCAGGAGTTTGGCTGCGAGGCGCGCCCGCGCCCGAGTGTCGCCCGAGACGGTGGTGACGCCCAAAAGCTGCAGCTCGGGGCTCGCCACGATCAGCGCCAGCGCGAAAGCGTCGTCGATGTCGGTGCCGATGTCGGTGTCGAGAATGATGGGGATCTTCGCCGCCGGAGCGCTGGGCGCGGCCGCCGCCGGAGGGAGGATGACGAGCCAGAGCATCACGGCGAGAATCGCGGGCTTCCGCATTATCCCCTCACTCAAATTCGATTGTATACGGGCGCCGAACGTTTCGCACCGGTGGGTTTGGGGCGACGCTGCCTCTGGACACGCGGCGAGAACGGCAGCTTGATTATCGGGCTTGAGCCGCCTCCGCGCCACGAGGAAATCGCAATGGCAGGAACGACCGCGCAGCGCCGGCAGGCCCGCCGAGGCCAGCGGCACTTGCGCACGTATCGCCTCCGAGCCCTGCACCCTCGCGATGCCCGCGGGCGCCGCCGGATGCGCTTCAAGGGGCGCCGCGCTCATTCGCCTCGCAGGGCGGCCAGAGTAACCCCTTCCATATCTCACAGATAAACTATATTTGCAGGCTCAATGAGGCTGGTGGGTCGAGGCGCTATTTTTGTAAGTGCAATAGAATCAATGAGATCGTGGGGTGAACGGGGATTTTTGGCGATTTGTTGATTCTAAACGACATTCCGGCTTCGGTCGTCGTTTGCAAATCTTTCAGCAGAGCCCTGCCGGTCCGCACGGCCGTCGATGAGCGTTCCCAGCTCGGCCTCCCAGCATAACTCGAAAAAGTCCACGAAAATCCGGCGGTCCGACTCAGCCCGAGTCAAGAAGAGCTCCGGGTGCCTCAAAACCGCGTAGGGCGGAGCTGCCAGGAGGGCATCGGCAAAGCGGTTGTACTCGGGCGACCGGTCGCCGTGCCGCAATCCGTTCAGCCGCGATCGCTCCTTGCCGGCTGCCGTCCTGGGGCCGGTGGATTTCCTGGCGTTGCGGCGGTTGGCCTCGACCAGTGCCCGCGTCATGGTGGGTGACCTTCGAAGTGCCATCAATCGGTGCTCCGTCCAGGAACCCCTGCGATTCGGGCCCTCCGGCGCGGTCAGCCAAGCTCGACCGGTGCGAGGCCGGGCGCGCTCAGAGGAGATTCCCAGACTGAGGGTTGAATAACATAGCTGTTAGACTATTGTCAAGTAAAATATCAACGAGGCCGGCTGGCGGAGGCCGGAGGCAAGGCCGTTCGTGGCGTCCACCACGCCCTAACCCGCTCCTCGACTGAGGAGGGGGATTTACCGTCGGCGCGGTCGGGGGGCACAAAGCCGCAGATCTGTGAGGCAGGGCGGCGTCCCGGAAGTCACAGACTTCCCGCACAGCCGCCTTCGTCCCCGGGAGATATCGCCCATTCTCGCGCGCCGAAGACTGCTGCGGATCACTCGTACCGCAGAGCCGTCACGGGATGAACGCGCGTGGCTCGCAGCGCGGGAATGAAGGTGGCGGCCAAGGCCACCAGGCTGCTCAGCAGCGCCACCAGCACGAAAATGGCCGGGTCGCGGGCGGTCACTCCGTAAAGCATGTCGGCCACGAGGCGCGAAAGGGCGAGAGCCAGGCCAAGCCCCAGCGCCACACCGATGAGGGCCAGCCGCATCCCCTGCCGCACCACCATATTGCGCACCGCCACGCCGCTCGCCCCCAGCGCCATGCGGATGCCGATCTCCTGGCTTCGCTGCTGCACGGAATAAGCCATGAGTCCGTAGATGCCGATGGCGGCCAGCAGCAGCGCGGCTCCCGCGAAAATGCTGAGCAGGAGCATGTTGAAATTGGTGCGCGCAGTCGACTCCACCACCACCTGGTCCATGGTCTGGATGTGGGCCACGGGCAGCCCGCCGCTCACCACGCGCAGCGCGTCCTGGATCTGCTTGCTCAGCGCAAACGGCTGGGAGCGGGCGCGCACTTCCCAGTCGAGGGGAACGAAGCTGTTGTTGAGCTTGGTGATTCCGTCGTTGATCTGCGCCAGCGGCACGTACATCACGGGCTGCGGATCGCGGTTCAGGCGTGCGTCGCGCACGTCGCCCAGAATGCCGATAATTTGACGCGGAGGCTCTTCAAACTCCGGGCCCGTACCCTTGCCGATGGTGATGCGCTGGCCGATCGCATTCTCCTTGGGCCAATACTTCCGGGCCATGGCCTCATTGATGATCACCACGCCGGGCGCGGCGCGGTCATCAAGGTCGGTAAAGCGCCGGCCACGATGGAGCGGAATGCGGTAGACGTCGAAAAACTGCGGCGAAACGGGGTCCCATTCGGCTCCGCCGGTGTTGGGGCTGTTGCCCTGCAAGGGCCTGCCTTCAATGGTGAACCCGAGCCCAAAGCCGCCCTCCAGCGGCACCGAGTAAGTGGCTGCGACGGCCGCTACCCCCGGAAGGCTGCCGACGCGCTGCTCCGCGTCGCGCACCATCCCGGCCAGCGCGTCCGTCTTGTCGAAGCGCGGACCGGCCATCGACATCCGCAAGGTGAGTACGTTGTGCGGGTCAAAGCCCGGGTCAACAGTGCGCAAGGCATAGAAGGTGCGAATGAGCAGGGCGGCGCCCACCAGCAGGGCGAGGGCCAGCGCCATTTCCGTGACCACCAGAAGCGAGCGCGCTTTGTTTTGACTGACGCCGGTGCCAGCGCGGGCCCCGCTCTCCTTGAGGGTGCTGTTTAAATCCGAACGCGACGCGCTGAGCGCGGGGATGAGCCCGAACAAAATGCCGGTGACGAGAGCCACCCCGAAGGTGAAGGCGAGCACACGCGCGTCAAGCGAGACCGCCGCGCCCTGATCGCCGATGCGAGGGATGTCACCGGGGCTCAGGGCTAGCAGCGCCCGCACTCCGGCGAAGCCGAGCCCGAGGCCCACGGCGCCGCCCGCGAGCGAGAGCAGGACGCTTTCCGTCAGCAATTGCCGGACGATGCGGCCCCGTCCGGCGCCGAGCGCAGCCCGGATGGCGATTTCACGCCGCCGGATGGTGGCGCGCGCAAGCAACAGATTGGCCACGTTGGCGCAGGCGATCAGAAGCACGAACCCCACCGCGCCCAGCAGCACCATCAGGGCAGGGCGCACGTCGCTCACTTCAAGGTCGCCGAGGGGCGCGGCGCTGAAGCTTCCGTTGGGCCCGAGCGCTTTGGGGAACTTGCGGCCGAACTGCTCCGCCGCGCGCTTCAGTTCGGCGTTCGCCTGGGCCAGCGTTACGCCGGGCTTGAGCCGCGCTGCGCCCGAGAGGTAATGGGCCTGGTCAACGCTGTTGGGGTCAGCCTGCAGGGGCAGGAAAACGTCAGCCGGCGGGTCAGGCGTGAAGTTCGCGTCCAGCACTCCGATCACAACGGTGGGCACGCCGAGCTCAATCGACCGGCCCACCAGGTTGGGATCGCTGCCGAAATGGCTGCGCCAAAGCCCGTTGCTGATTACGACCACGGGAGGGCCGCTGGGGCGGTCCTCTTCCGGAATGAAGGTGCGGCCCATCACCGTGCGCGCCCCAAACAGCCGGAAATAATCGGCGGACACGTGAATGCCGCGCAACTGCTCCGGACGATCGCCGCCGGTGAGGTTGATGCCCGGGCCGCTCGAGTCGTAGGCGGTGACATCCTGGAGCGAATCCGTGGCACCGCGCATGGCGACGTATTCGGGGACCGCCAAAATGTAACCGGTGCCCTGCGGCGAGCTGAGACCGAGGGCGACGATGCGCTCAGGATTGGGATAGGGCAGCGGCTGAAGCAGCACCCGATTGACCACGGAAAAGATGGCTGTGGTGGAGCCGATACCGAGCGCCAGGGCTGCGATCGCCGTGGCCGTGAAACCGGGACTGCTGGTGAGCATCCGGACCGCGTACCGGAGGTCTTGGAACAGATCCTTGAAGTAGCTTGCGCGTCCCATGGGGCGTGTTCCTTCCTGTCTCCGGCAGGACTTGAGGAGTTTACCGCAGACTTTGTGGGGAGGGAAACCAACAGCGTGCTCACGCGTTTGCCCGTCCGGACGCTTGCTTCGCAAGCGCCGTCGCCTGCGGCGGCTTTACACCGAGTCTGACGATGCGCAGGGCGGCTTGAAGCATTCTCCGAAGGGGTCGAAGAACGACCAACCTCGGCCCGTCTCAGGGCGTCGTCACCAGGGGCAGTTCAACAAGGCTCTCCTCGCCGGGCGCGTGGTAGATGCGTTGCACGGCCTTCCGGTAATCCTCCGGCTTGGCCCAAAAGATATTGGGAACGAAGGTCTGCGGATTGCGGTCGTAAAGGGGGAACCAGCTCGACTGGATCTGCACCATGATCCGGTGTCCCGGCAGAAAGACGTGATTGGCCGTGGGCAAGGCGAAGCGATAATTCACGGGCTTCCCGCTGGGGATGGGTTCGGGCTTTTCCAAACTCTCCCAATAGCGGCCCCGGAAAATGTCGGCTGAGACCATCAGTTGATAGCCGCCGAGCGGGGGATCTCCCGCCACCTCGTCGGGATAAACGTCGATCAGCTTTACCACCCAATCGGAGTCTGTGCCGCTGGTGGAGGCGACCAGACTGGCCACCGGCTGTCCGCTGATCTTCAGGGGCGCGGTGAGAACGTCTGAGGTGAATGCCAGCACGTCCGGGCGGCCCGACGCCTCGCGCTGGTCGTCAACCAACCATTCGGGCCAGGTCAGGCCCTGGTTCTTGTCGTAGCCGACCGGCCGAGTGGGGCGGGAACGGAACGGCACAGGCTTGGCGGGATCGGAAACATATTCGGCGAACTCCGTGCCGCCGGCTTGAGGCGCGCTGAAGCTCAGTTTCAGGCCGGCGTTGAGGTAGAGCGGGGCCGCCCGCATCGTGCAGCCGCTGGCGCAGCCCGCGGGCCATGAGGGCAGGCGGCGCCACGTGTTGGTGCCGGTTTCGAACGCCGTCACCGGCGCCACGCCGGCTTCGGGTGCGCCGTCCTTGAGGTAGTGGGCGAGGAACGGCCGCAGGATTTCCTGCCGGAAGTAGAGCCCCGTATCGCTGCCGAAGCTCAGGGCGCCGAGGGTACTGCCGTCGCCAATCTCCTGCCCGTGATGCCAGGGGCCGAGAACCAGGAACACATGATCGTTGTCTGTATCCTTGGGCTTGATCGCCTTATATACGGCGATAGCGCCGTAGATGTCCTCCTGGTCCCAGAGGCTGTCCACCAGCATCACCGGCACTTTCAAAGGCTGGTTCGCCAGAACCTTGTCCATGGCCTGGTCCTGCCAGAAGGCGTCGTAGCCGGGATGCTGGAGAATCTTGCGCCAGAAGCCGACTTGCTCGAGGCCGCGCCGGCGGCCAAGCTCGCCCGCCGATCCGGCCTGCAGGTACATGTCGTAATCGTCAAAGTTGCTCGTCCACCACTTGGCCTCCCCTCCGCGGGTAGCCTCCTGTTCGTATATGTAGGGCATCATCTGCTCGCGTAAGGCGCCGTGATGGAACCAGTCGTCACCCATCCAGCCGTCCACCATGGGGTTCATCGGCACCGCCACTTTGAGAGCCGGATGAGGATTCACCAGCGCCATCAAGGTCAGGAAACCGTCGTAGGAAATGCCGAGAATGCCCACCTTGCCGTTCGATTCCGGGACGTTCTTCACCAGCCAATCGATGGTGTCGTAGGTGTCGGTGGAGTGATCGACCGGCGTGGGATTTTGCGGCCCGTGCAGAGGCCGGTTCATCACGTAGTCGCCCTCGGAGCCGTACTTGCCTCGCACGTCCTGCACCACGCGGATGTAGCCACCCTCCACGATCACCTCGGTGGCGTTGTCGTAGCCTTGCAGGATGGGGCCGAGGTGGGAGCTGGCGGCGTGGCTGGTGAGCGCGGTGGCGTTATAAGGCGTGCGCGTCAGGAGGATGGGCGCCCCCTTGGCACCCTTCGGCACCAGGATGACGGTGTGCAGCCTTACGCCGTCGCGCATGGGGATCATCACGTCGCGCCGGACATAGTCGAAGCTCCCGGTTAAGGGCTCGAGCTTGGCCGGCGTTTCGCTTGGATACGCAGGGTAGGTGGAAGCGGGCGGCGGGGCGGTCTGGGCCTCCGAGGGTGCCGCGAACCAGACGCCGAGCAACGGCGCGAGCAGGGCTAAGGTGCGAAGGCAGCGGATCGATTTCATCAGACTCTCCTCCGGCATGCGAGGAACGCAAGCGCCAGGAGCCCATCATTATAAGTGGAGATCGGGTCCAGCGTGACCTGCGCATTGTGTGGCCGGGATCTGCTTGGGGTTGATTGCCGGCCGTCGCCGCGGTTAGGCGAAGATTTCAGCGAGGGGCAGCTTGAATCCGGGGACCAACTCGGCGTCTTCCAGCCTATCGCCGGCCTCCCCGTCACGCACGGCGGCGGCTTCGCCGGGCTTGTGGATGCGGGCGATACGGGCTTCAGGATAAAGCGCCCACACCCGCGTTCCGGCGGCCAGGTAATCCCTGATTTTGCGGGGCAGGTCATCGTGGAGCGAGGCAATCTCGATCGCGAGGTCGGGCGCAAAATCGAGCCTCTTGTGCGGATCAAGCGAAGCGACCTTCGCGGCACCGATAAAGGCCACGTCGGGCCTCCGGACGGTGTCGGCGGCCAGCCGAAAGTCCGTTTCGGAAGTGACCCTCCCGATCTGGGGGTGCTGACGAAGGAAGATGCTGAACCGTATTAGAATTTCGTCGCGCATCCAATTGTGAAAGAGTGTGGGCGATGCCAGCACGATGAGTTCTCCCTCGCTCAGTTCGTAGTCAACGCCGTTTTCGGCCTCCGGCAGAGCCTCGTATTCTTCGAGCGCGATCAACGTCTTGGTTTGCATAGCAGCCTCTAGTGCTCAGAATACCATGGCGACTGAAAAGTTCAAGAAGCCCGCCAAGCTGGTTCCGCAGCACCCGATCTACTGGCTCTCCTGCGCCAGCACGCGATGGTGCTCATCGAGAGTCATCTTGTCGGGATGGAAAGGCAAATTTACGTCGGCGCTCTCCGTACTTGATCCTTTCACCTGGACGAATCCAAGGCGCCGGGCCTGGCCGTTGAGCCAGTAATAGACCGGGACCTTCATCACGAAGGAGTCTGAAACGCCGGACTGAACGACCGCCATGTGCAGGAGGGTTTTCCCCCCGCCGGCGTCTTTCAGGCTGTACGAGAAGTCATAGCGCGGCACTTCGATGCCGTAAACCCACTCATTGAAGAACCAGTCCATGGGCTGGCCGAGGTGCTTCTCAACGATCCTCTGAAAATCGGCCGTGGAGGCATTCTGGCCGGCATACGTGGACACAAAATCGCGCATGATCTCGATAAAC
>Ga0335081_10014835_pt1 | contig 12605 bp, 8 predicted proteins | sample Lox_Sample_35_FD_206713 | JGI IMG/M metagenome (GOLD analysis project Ga0335081, IMG submission 206713) | Soil microbial communities from Loxahatchee National Wildlife Refuge, Florida, United States - Lox_Sample_3.5 | ecosystem: Environmental > Terrestrial > Soil > Wetlands | place: USA: Florida...
TCGGGCTCGCCGCGCCGTCGATCGTGCTGCCGCTCGAGTGCTGCGCGTTGCGGTGCGGCTCGTCGTCGTCGCGCAGCGCCAGGTCGTTGGCGCGATCGTGCTGCTTGCGCAGGTCGGCGACCTCGGCGAGCTCCTTGGCCTGCTCGTCGAGCCCGGCCACCTGGGTCGCGAGCTCCTGCTCGCTCTGGCGCAGCGCGGCCGCCTGCTGCTCGAGCTCCTCGGGATCGGCGAGCGGATCGATCTCGGCGTCGGGGATCACGATCTTCTTGACGACGTGGCGCTGCGTGGCGAGCTGCGCGTGCAGCCTGCCGAGCAGCTGCGCGCGCGGTCCGATCGGCCGGGCCGCGAGCTCGGCATCGACCGCGGTCGACAGCGCTTGCCGCGCGGCGACCAGCGCACCGCGCGCCGCGGCGAGCTGCTTGTCGAGCGCGGCGAGCTGGCCGGCGGTGTCCGCCGAATCGGCCATGCTGGTGCGCAGCTCGCGATCGCGGCGCCACGACGCCTTCTCGTTCTTCAGCTGATCCACCGCCGCGAGCTGGGCCTGGTAGCGCTGGACCAGCGGGCCGCGCTGCGCGACCAGCGCGTCGACCCGGCGCTCGGCGGCCGTGGTCGCGGCGTTGGCCTGATCGGTCGCCGCGATCTGGCCCGGGGCAGGCTCCGCCGCCGCGACGGCCGAGGCCGTCGCCAGGGCAACCACCAGGAGCCACCGCGGCACGTACCAGGGTGTAGCACCGCGTGTGCCACCCCCAACTGCCCGAAACGCGCGCTCGACTCTCAGTTTTCTGAGACTTCGGGCACGCGTTCTGCCCCAAGCCGCCGGACCAGGTAGCGGAGCGCCGCGGTGGCGTGGGTGGCGATCACCCCCAGCGGGAGCTGGCCCGGGCGCTCCCAGACGAGGTAGTCGCGCCCGGTCGCGTCGACCGCGGCGCGATAGCGCAGCCGGCGGAGCCGGCGGCCGCCGGCCAGCTCGAGCGCGTCGCCGTCGAGCGCGATCGCGGGATCGAGCGCCCGGCCGTACCGCACCATCACGCGATCGACCGCCGCGATCGACAGCTCGCCACCGTCGCCGTCGTCGTCGATCACGTGCACGCGCTCGCCGTGCACGGTCGCCCACGTGCGCACCGCGCGGCCGTCTGCGAGGATTCGCTCGTCGAGCAGAAGCACGGCGGCATCCTGAGGCTTGCGCCTCTGCAGATCAACGGGGAAAGTTCCCGGATGCGGCGCGCCGTCCTACCGCTCGTGCTCGTGGCCTGCGGCGGGCCGCAGGTCGCCGAGCCCAAGCTCGCCGACCTGTCCAAGCAGCTGCCCGCGACGCTCGAGGCCGATCACCCGCATCAGGGCGATCCCCGCCCGGCGCACGTCCGGATCTACGCCGACGCCGCGATCCGCGCGCTGCCGCGCTGGAAGGAGGATCTCGCCGACCAGCTCGACTACGCGAGCCAGCTCCTCACGCCGATGTTCGGCGTCAAGCTCGTGGTCGACGACGTCAAGCCCTGGGATCGCACCGGCGATCCCAAGGACGCGCTCAAGGCGCTGGCCGCCGCCGACGACGGCAGGGACGTCACGTGGGTGATCGGCTACGTCGCGCCCGGCGACGTCGCGAGCAAGGCGATGTCCGAGCTGGGCGACGCCCAGGTGCTCGGCCACTACGTCACGGTGCGCGGCTGGGCCGAGAAGCCCGAGACCGACGCGCTCGCGCCGAAGCTGCCGGACCTCAAGCCGGCCGAGCGCAGCGAGGTGCTGCAGGCGCACCGCCGGCACAAGCAGACCGTCGTGCTGCTCCACATGCTCGCGCAGACGCTCGGTGCGATCGACGAGGCCGACCCGAGCTGGATCCAGCACCCGCTGTACTCGCCGAAGCAGTCGACGTTCGCCGGGCGCACCCGCGAGCTCATGCAGGTCGCGATCGATCAGCGGCTGTCGGGCGAGACCGACGCGACGATCGCGCACGCCCTGCTCGAGCAGATCGAGAAGCAGGACTGGGGCGGCTGGATCCCCGCCGATCACGATCAGGTGGTCGCGGCGCTGCGCAACGTCGCCGATGCCGCCAAGGCCGGCAAGACCGCGGCGGACGTGCCGACCGCGGCGTACGAGCAGTTCGATCGCGTGCGCGAGCTGCGCAAGCGCGGCGACCTGGCGTCGGCGATGACCGAGCTCGACAATCTGCTGGTCGCCTATCCGGCCAACGCGACGATGCACGAGCTCAAGTGCGAGATCCTGATCGACAAGCCGGGGATCGCGGACCGGACCACGCGCCAGGTCTGCAACCGCGTCGCCGAGCTCGCGCCCGGCGATCCCACCGTGCACTTCACGGTCGGCGAGGCGCTCGCCAAGGCGGGCGACATCGCCGGCGCGCACGCCGAGCTCGCGCTGGCGAGCGGCAAGATCGCGAACCTGACGATCGGCCAGGACGACGCGTGGAAGCGGCTGATCGGCATCTACCAGACGATGGGCGCGCTGACCTGGACCGAGGACGCGATCGCGGCGGCCAAGCTCGACCGCGATCCCGCCGCCGAGCTGGTCGCCGAGGCGCGCGCGCGCTACGGCGTGCCGCGCGGCGCGAAGTTCGTCCGACCCGAGGCCGAGGGCGCGCTGGTCGATGCGGTGCGCGGCGCGCTCGACCTGGTGTACGCCAGCAAGTACGGCGAGGCCGAGCGCGCGATCGACGCCGGCGAGCGCAAGTGGCGCGGCGCCCCCGGCTTCGAGGCGGCGCGCTGCGATCTCCTGCTCCGCCAGGGGTCGACCGATGCGGCGCGCGGCGCGTGCGTGCGGGCGATCGCCGCCGACCCGCAGGAGTCGTGGGCGCTCTATCTGGCCGGCGTGATCGACCTGCGCGACACCAGCGCGGGCGGCACGCGCGCCGGCATCGCGTCGCTCAAGAAGGCGATCGCGGCGGATCCGACGCTGAAGCAGGCCTGGCACGCGCTCGGCAAGGCGCTCGAGCGCGCGCACGATGCCACCTCGCTCGACGAGGCGCGCAAGGCGTACCAGGCGAAGTTCAACGAACCGCTTCCGTAGCTATACTGATTCGCCGTGAGCTTCATGCGCCGCGTGTTCTCCGCCGACTACCGCGCCGCGGTCGCGGCCGAAGCCGCGGGCAACGTCGACCTCGCGGCCGAGCGCTACGCGCTGGCCGGCGAGCACGCCGGCGCGGTGCGCATGCACCTCGCGCGCGCGGCGCGCGCCGGCAACCGCCAGGCCGAGCTGTCCGCGCTGCGCGACGCGCTGCGCTGGGCCGGCGACGATCGCGAGCTGCGCCGCCAGGCCGCCAAGGCGCTCGGCCGCGCGCTCTACGACAACGCCAAGGCCGAGGGCATCGCGACCGAGCGCGACCGCGGCAAGGTGCGCGAGGCCGCCGAGATGCTGGTGATCGGCGAGGACCACCTGAGCGCGGGCGAGGCGCTCGAGGCGATCGGCGACCACGCCGGCGCGGCGCAGGCCTACTCGGCGGGCGGGCTGGTCGAGCGCATGGAGCAGGTGCTCGCCAAGGACGACGCGTCGCACCAGCGCGCACGCGACGAGGCCGACGCGTTCGCCGGCTACGAGACCGACATGCGGATCGGCCGGCGCGACGACGCGCGCGCCGAGCTCGCGCGCGCGATCGCGGCCGCGGCGCAGGCCGGCGAGTACCGCCGGCTGATCGATCGGCTCGATACCGCGCTGCTCACCGCCGGGCGGGTCGAGCTGCGCCGGCGCGGCAAGCCGGCGATCGTCGCGTGCGCGGCGGAGAAGCTCGTGCTCGGCCGCGATCCGCTGTGCGATCTCGTGCTGCGCACCGGCGGCGTGTCGCGCCAGCACGCCGAGATCGATCGCAAGGGCACGGCGTTCGAGCTGCGGGACCTCGACTCGCGCAACGGCACCGCGCTCGGCGGGCTGCCGCTCGTCGGCAAGGTGCCGCTCGCTGGCCACGGCCGGTTCTCGCTCGGCGACGAGTGCGCGATCGAGTACGAGCACGCCGACGCCGTGCTCGTGCTGCGGGTCGCCAGCGGGCTCGATCGCGGGGTCGCGCTGATCGCGACCGCCGAGGGCACGACGCTCGATCTCACGCCGCTCGGGGTCGGGCTGTCGCTGGTGTTCCAGCGCGGCCGGCCGATGCTGGGGCGCGGTGCGTGTCGCGAGGTCACGTTCAACGCCGAGCCGCTCGGCGATCTGCGCGTCCAGCTGATCCGCGGCGATCGCATCGTCGCCGACGGCGACGAGATCGATATCGAGTAGACTGGACCATGGCCTCCTGGTGGCGCCGGATGTTCGGCCGCGAGACCCAGCCGCCGGCGATCCCGCCGCCCGCGCCCGAGCCGCAGCACCTCGCGAGCGAGGAGGAGGTGTTTCTCGCACAGCTCGTCCACGACCTCGGCGATGGCAAGCGGCGCGCGGAGCTGGCGAGCGCCGACGTGCTGTCCAAGATCGACGGGCTGTGGGCGACCGGCCACGAGCGGCTCGCGATCGAGTGGATGGAGAAGCTGCTCTCGGTGCCGGGCCTCGACCCGGCGCAGGCCGCACCACTGCGCGCGGCCCTGGTCGAGCGCTACGACCAGCGCGGCGAGCTCGACGCCGCGCTCGGCCACCTCGACCTGCTGGTCGCGATCGATCGCCACGCGCTGCGCGCGCACTACCTGCTCGCCGAGTACGCGCGCCGCCGCGCCGATCACGAGCGCGCGCTCCGCCACTACGAGGCCGTGCTCGGGCGCGACGTCGACTACCCGAACGTGCGCGTGCGGGTCGAGCGGCTGCGCCAGCTGGTCGGCCGCGCCGCGCCGATGGCCGGCGAGACCATCGCGGCGGGCGACGTGGCCGGCGTGCAGGCCGGCGCGCGCTACCGGCTGATGCGCGAGCTGGGACGCGGCGCGACCGGGGTGGTCTACCTCGCGCGCGACGTCGAGCTCGATCGCGACGTCGCGATCAAGCTGCTGCATCCGCACCTCGCGGGCACCGAGCGCCAGGACGCGCTCGCGCGGTTCTTTCACGAGGCGCGCGTGATGGCGTCGCTGCGCCACCCCAACGTCGTCGCGGTGCTCGATCTCGACGAGGCGTCGCGCCGGATCGTGATGGAGCTGGCCGCGGGCGGCACGCTGCGCGACGTCCTGCGCGAGCGCGGGCCGCGCTCGATCCGGCGCGCGATCGAGCGACACGGCCAGATCCTGAGCGCGCTCGCCGCCGCGCACCGCCGCGGCATCGTCCACTGCGACCTCAAGCCTGGGAACCTGATGTTCCGGCGCGACGCTGACCAGCCGGGCGTCGAGGTCATGCTCGGCGACTTCGGCGTCGCGCACTTGCCGGACGCGAGCGGGGTGGCCGCGTCGGTCGGCCGGCGCGAGCAGATCGGCACGCTCGCGTACATGGCGCCCGAGCAGCGGCGCGGCGAGCTGTCGCCTGCGGCCGACGTCTACGCGAGCGCGGTCGTGCTGTTCGAGATGTTCACCGGCCGGACACCATGGTCGCGCGAGGTGCTGATGTCCGGGGCGAGAACGGCGGATGACTTCCGGCTGCCCGACGCGTTGTTCGCGTCTGCGCCGGCGATCGGGGCGGACGTCCAGCGCCACATCGCGCGGCTGGGCGATCCGTCGCCGGCGAACCGACCGACCACGGCCCAGGCGCTGGCGGAGTCGCAGCGGTTGCGCGAGCGGATCATCGCGGCGGGCGCGCCGTAACGCGTCCACGTGGGCGCCGTGTGGCTGTCCGCACTTCGCGCCCACGTGGGCGCGGTCGCCGGACACTATCCACCGCGTGGCTGTCCGCACTTCGCGCCCACGTGGGCGCGGTCGCCGGACGAACGCTACGCCTCGTCCCGCACCGGCGTGGCCTTGAGCGCGGCCTTGCCGTCCTTGACATACACGGTGAACCGGACCTCGCGACAGCCGGTCTTGGCCATCAGGTCATCGCGATTCCGCACCAGCTTTTCGGCGAACTTCTGATACGTCAACCCGACCACCGGCTCGTTGCAGCTGCGCTTGACCGAGATGAACTGATCGTAGACCTGCTTGAAGTAGGGATCGATCGGCCCCGAGACCTCGCCGCCGAGGATGTCGTCGTCCAGCCGCAACGGCGCTTGCGCGACCGGCTGGGGCGGCGGCGTGCGCGACCCGCGCGGCGGCGTGACCGGCGGTTGCGCCGGCCACTGCGGCGGCGTCGACCGCGCGGCGACCGGCGGCGGCGGCGGCGGCGCTGGCTCGCCCCCGAACCGGAAGTCGGACGGCGGCGGCACCGACACGGGCGGCACGCTGCCCGGGCGCGGCGGCAGCGGGCTCGACAGCAGATCGATCGTGCCCAGGCTGCCCTCCGGCGCGGGGCCGAGCAGCTGGTCGAGGTTGGTCCGCGCCGACTTCGCCTCGCGGCCGACCTTGTCGATGTGGATGTTCACCGAGCGCGCGATCGAGCCGAACTTGCCGCCGTGGCTGTCCTCGCGCAGCCGCTCCTGTTCGCCCTTGGCGAGCCGCACCGCGTCGGCGGCCAGGCCGCGCAGCGGGCGATCGGCGACCAGGAACCACGGGAAGCTCGACGTCGAGAGGTCGCCCTGGCGGACCGCGTGCAGCGTGCCCATGAAGCCGCGCGCCTCGGGCTTCTTGATGAAGACGCTGAAGAAGGCGCGGTGCGCCTGCGCCTCGCCGGGCAGGCGCGCGACCACCGCGGTGTACTCGTCCTTGCCGGCGGCGAGATCGAACGGCTGGTTGGCCTGGCAGTCGCGCGCGACGTCGCCGCCCTGCAGCTTGCCGACCGCGTCGCCGAGCACGCCGTGGTCGAACGCGACCGCCTGGCTGCCCGCGACGTCGTCGTTGCCGAGATAGAACCCGGTGTCCACGTTCAACGACCCCACCAGCTTCTTCGCGAGGTCATTGGTCACCTTGTGGCCGAGCACGACCGCACCGACATACGCGACCGGCGGGTCGCGCCGGATCACCGGCGCGGCCGCCACGAAGTACATCGTGCCGTTCTGCGCCCACAGATCGTCGCGCAGGAAGCCGGCGAGCGCGTCGTCGATCAGCGGCCGCCCGGCGACCACGTCGCCGAAGTCGTCCTGGTCGAGCCGGACCCGCGCGACCACGCGGCCGCGGCGATCGATCAGCATCGCGAAGTCCGGCTTGCGGCCCGAGATGCCCTTCATGATGGTCTCGCCGACGTCGCGCACCTGCTTCATCCGGCTCTCGTCGAGGTGCTCCGCGGCCGACGCGTTCTCGAGCGCGCCGACCACCTCGGGCGCACGCCCGAACGTGCCCGCGAGCTCGACCCGGTTGCGCGCATCGTCGGCGAGCAGGATGTCGATCACGCTGCACGCCACCGCCAGCCGGCGCTGCTCCTCGGTGACCAACGTGCGCTGGGCCGGCCGCGGCATCACCAGCGCGATGGTCAGCGCGACCGCCGCGCCGAGCGCGACCAGGAACAGCCAGATCTTCGACAGGAACACCGCCGCCTCACTTCTTGGCTGGACCGAACGCGTCGGCCGGCAGCTTGGGGTTGAAGTCGGTCTTGCCCTTGGCCGAGATCGTCACGGTGTCGTCGCTGCGCGCGACCCAGTGGTCGCGGTACCACACGCGCAGCTTGTAGCTGCCGGGCGGGACATCGGCGATCTCGAACCGGCCGGTCTCGTCGGGGTAGCCGATCAGGGTGGATGCGACCACGACGACGCGGCCGATCAGGTGGGGCGCGTCGCGATCGCCGATCGTGTAGGTCCGCCCGGCGTCGGTGACGCGGAACGACCGCGTGCCGCCCGGGTTGATCGGGCCGGCCGGGATCAGCTGCTTGTCCTCCTGGGCGGCGAGCGTGCGCGCGACCTTGGTGGTGTCCTTGATCACGACCTCGGACCCGGCCGGCACCGCGATCACCGGCCGCGCGAACGACTCGCCGACCAGCTCCCAGGTGATCTGCGGCGCCGCCATCGCGGTCTCGCCACCCTCGAGCACGACGACCAGCTCGGGCGTCACGCTGTACGGCTTGACCGGCGCGAGTGGGTTCTCGCTGCGGTCGAGAAACCCCCGGGTCGCGACCGCCGGCCGCTCGGGCGGCGGCGGCAGATCGAGCTTGCCGATCAGCGTGCCGGCGCCTGCGATCGCAGGAGCGAGGACGAGCCACGAGAGCGCTGCCCGGAACATTGCGCGCGATCGTAGGCGGTAACGCGCGCGGCCGGCAAGCTACGTGGCGGAAATCGTTGGTGCGAAACCGTCGGACCTCGGAGCCGATAACCCGGCCATGCGTCTGCCCTCGCCCCTGCCCTCCGCGATCGCACTGGCCGCGGTGATCGCGCTGCGCGGCCCGTCGCGCCCGGCCGCGCCGCCGCCCGGCGCGGTGCCCGACGATCGCGTCGCCGAGCGCCTGGTCGGCACGGTCGGCGCGCCGGTCGTACGCGCGCCGCGCGGGGTCGGCGCGCCGGTCCGGACCGACGACGCGTCGGTCTGGGTGTGGAGCGAGGCGCCGCTGCGGACCGGCGAGCGAGTCGCGGTGACCGGCCGGCTGCGCACGCCGCGCGGCCTCGTCGATCCCGGTGTGCCGGATCGCGCCGCGCTCATCGCGAGCCGCGGCGCGGCGTGGGAGATGACCGCGGACCGGGTCGAGCTGCTCGCCGACGACCCCGGGCCGATCGATCGCGCGTGGCGGTGGGCGACGCGCACGCAGCGCTCGTGGGCCGACGCGATCGACGCCGCCGGCGACGGCGATCCGGCCGGCGCGGCGGCGCTGCGCGGCATCGTGACCGGCGATCGCGGCGACGTGCCCGACGCGCTCGATCGGCGGTGGCGCGCGGTCGGCATCTACCACGTGATCTCGGTGAGCGGCCTGCACCTCGCGGTGGTCGCCGGGCTCGCGTTCGCGCTGCTGCGCCGGCTGATCGCGGGCTCGCCGTGGGGCGGCCGGGTGCGTCCGGCGCGCTGGGCCGCGCCGCCCGCGCTCGCGCTCGCGATCGCCTACACGATGATCACCGGCGCGCAGCTCGCGACCCTGCGCGCGCTGGCGGTGATCGCGATCGTGCTGGTCGCGCAGCTCGTGGATCGTCCGGTGCGCCTGGTCGACGCGCTCGGCGTGGCGGCGATCGCGATCCTCGCGTGGCGGCCCGACGACCTGTGGGATCCGTCGTTCCAGCTGTCGTTCGTGGCCGCGCTCGCGCTCGCGTTCCAGCCGCGCGGCGGCCGCAAGATCGCGCGCGGCGTGATCGCGTCGCTGTGGGTCGCGATCGCGACCGCGCCGATCACCGCGCTGCATTTCCACCAGGTCGCCGCCGGCGGCGTCGCCGGCAACCTCGTGCTCACGCCGATGCTCGAGATGGTCGCGCTGCCGCTCGCGCTGGTCGGCCTGGGTCTGGGCGGCGCCGGCGCGCCGCTGATCGCGCTCGCCGCGTGGCTGGTCGCGCGGGTCGACGATCTCGCCGCGCTGCTCGCACACGTCGTGCCGGTCGGCACGATCGCGGTGGCGTCGCCGGCGATGTGCGCCGCGCTGGTCGCGCTGTCGCTGTGGCTGATCGCGCGGCGCCGGCGCACCTGGAAGGACCTCGCGGCCTGGCTCGCGCTGTGCGCCGGCTGGGCGCTCGCCCGCACGCCGCCGCCGCGCGGCGCGCTGCGCGTGACGTTCCTCGACGTCGGCCAGGGCGACGCCGCGCTGGTCGAGCTGCCCGACGGCGCGGTGTGGCTGATCGACGCCGGCGGCAACGCGGGCGCGCCGGATCTCGCGCACGCCGCCGCGCCCGGCAAGGCGATCGCCGCGACGCTCGCGGCCTACGATCACACCGCGATCGACCTCGCGATCGTGTCGCACCCGCACCCCGACCACTACCTGGGGCTGGCCGAGCTCGACGCGCCGATCCGCGAGCTGTGGTCGGCCGACGAATCGGCGCTCGCCGCGCCGCCGCCGGGGCCCGCCGCGATGCCGTCGTTCGCCGCGGTCACCGGCGCGCTCGCGGCGCGCGGCACGCGGCTGGGCCATCCGCCGCTCGGCGTCGCGCGCGCCGAGGCCGGGGTCGAGCTGGTCGTGCTCGCGCCGCGCTACGCCGCCGCGGACGGCGCGCCCGCGGTCGAGGCCGCCGATCCGGTGCGCTCGGTCAACGACAACTCGCTGGTCGTCGCGATCCGCTACGCCGGGCGCACGCTGCTGTTCTCCGGCGACATCGAGGCCGAGGGCGAGGACGGGCTGATCGCCGCCGGGCTCGGTCACGTCGACGTCGTCAAGGTGCCGCACCACGGCAGCCCGACGTCGTCGAGCCCGCGCTTCGTCGCGGCGACCCACCCCGAGCTCGCGGTGATCTCGTGCGGGGTCGCCAACCGGTTCGGCTTCCCGTCGCGCGACGTGATCGCGCGCTGGCGCGGCGCGGGCGCGGTGGTCGCCCGCACCGACACCGCCGGCGCGATCGCGATCGCCGTCGACGCCTCCGGCGCGATCGCGCCCGCCGCGCCGTGACAGCCGGGGGGGATCGGCCGATACTTTTGGCGTGGTCAGTCCGGCCCGCGAACGAGACGTGCAGGAAGCAGTGGCGCGCGGCAGCGAGCTGCTCAAGCGCGGCGAGCTCGACCAGGCGCAGCAGGTGTTCCGCGCCGCGCTCCAGCTCGACGAGGGCAACCCGCGCGTGCTCGCGCTGCTCGGCCTGGCCTACTTCCGCGCCAACCAGCTCGCCTCGGCGCGGCCGATCTACGAGGAGCTGGTCGAGCGCCTGCCGACCGACGCGTCGCACCGGCTCAACCTGGGCCTGCTGTATCTCAAGATCGGCGACTCCGACCGCGCGATCGGCTCGCTCGAGGCCAGCCGCGCGCTCGATCCCAGCCAGGGCCGCGCGGTCAGCTACCTCGGCCTGGCGTACGCGCGCGCCGGCCGCTACGCCGAGGCGTATCGCGCGTTCCTGCTTGCCGGCCAGCACGACCTCGCGCGCGAGATCGAACAGAACCTGACGCCGGCCGAGCGCGACGGCATCCATGCCCAGCTCCAGCGCACCGGGCTCGAGCCGGTGGTCGCGCGCACGACCAGCGAGCCGCGCACCAAGCCGCCGAGCGCGCCGCCGCGCACCACGAAGATCACGACCGGCGAGATCGTCGTGCCCGACGCGGGCGACTCGATGCCGGAGATCACGATCGAGCGGCCGCCGGCCGCGCCGTCGCGCGAGGCGCGCAACACCGACTCGCTGCAGTTCGTCATGCCGCGCACCGAGACGCCGATCCCGCCGGCCGCGGGCCAGTCGCGGATCTCGCGCGCGCTCGATCAGGCATCGCCCGCGTCGGCCGCGGCCTCGGTGGCCGCGATCCGCGTCGCGGCGGGCGGCGCGCCGCCGATCGCGCTGTCGCAGCTCGCGACCGAGGACCTGGTCCGCCCCGAGGACGGCGACCACGTGTTCGAGGTCAGCGCGGGCGGCGCGCTGGTCGTCCGGCTGCTCCACGCCGACAGCCGCGTCATGACCCGGCTCGACGGGGTGCACGCGACCGGCGGCGACCTCGCGTACGAGCTCGCGCACCGCCGCTCGCGCGGCCACCAGACCGAGGAGGCGTTCGACTACGGCGGCACGCAGCTGCGCCAGGTCACCGGCCGCGGCTACCTGATCGCGCTGCCCGGCGAGCGCGTGTTCACCGCGGTCACGCTCGACGACGACATCTTCTACCTGCGCGAGGACCTGGTGTTCGCGTTCGAGGCGACCCTGCGCTGGGAGAACGGCAACGTGCCGGGCCTGCGCGGCAAGCTGCCGGTCGTGCAGTTCCGCGGCGACGGCTCGGTCGCGCTGCGCAGCGCCAAGCCGCTGGTGCGGGTCAAGCTGCCCGCGCAGGGCGTGGTGTTCGTCGACGCGGCGCGGCTCGCCGGCTGGATCGGCCGCGTGATCCCCCGCGCGGTCGTGCCGCCGGCCGGCGGCCCGATGGGCGAGATGTGCGTCGAGTGCACCGGCGAGGGCGTCGTGCTGGTCGATCCGATCGGCGATCCGGCGCAGGCCGAGGCCCCGAAGCGGCGCTCGCAGCCGTCGCTGCCGCCGCCGCCGCCGCCGCCGCCGCCGGAGCCGGCCGCCGAGCTGACGCTGGACGACGAGATTTGACCGCGCCGGATCCGATCAGCGGCGCGGCGCGGCTCGCCGGCCGCCGCGGTCGCGTGCTGCTGCACTCGGCGCGCGACGACGACGGGCTCGGCGTCTACTCGTTCGCCGCCGCCGAGCCGAGCGCGACCTTGATCGGCCGCGGCCGCTCGCTGGTCGAGCTCGACGCGGCCGGCCGGGCGATCGCGCGGTTCACCGCCGATCCGTTCGAGGCCGCCGCGCGCTTCCTCGCCCGGTTCGGCTGCACGCGTGCCGCGCGGGGCGTCGCTCCGCCCGAGCCGCGCGTGATCGGCTATCTCGGCTACGACCTCGCGCGCGTGATCGAGCAGCTGCCCGGCGTGGAGGGCGATCGCTCGGCCGGCGCGTCGGACCTGTGGCTCGGCGCGTACGGCGCGGTCGCGCGCTGGCGCGGCGACGCGCTCGACATCGTCGGGCCGGACCCGTCGGCGCGCGAGCGGCTCGCGGCGGCGCTCGCCCGCGAGCGTCCGCTCGGGGTCGCGCCGAGCTTCGGCGCGCTGCGTCCCGACGACGACGGCGCGCACCACGTCGCGCGGGTCGAGCGCATCCACGACTACCTCGCGGCCGGCGACGTCTACCAGGTCAACCTCGCGCGCCGGCTGGTCGC
>Ga0335081_10014836_pt1 | contig 12604 bp, 8 predicted proteins | sample Lox_Sample_35_FD_206713 | JGI IMG/M metagenome (GOLD analysis project Ga0335081, IMG submission 206713) | Soil microbial communities from Loxahatchee National Wildlife Refuge, Florida, United States - Lox_Sample_3.5 | ecosystem: Environmental > Terrestrial > Soil > Wetlands | place: USA: Florida...
GGCCTGCCGGACAATCACGTGTTCAACGTCGCGGTGGACGGCAAGCGTGTGTGGGCGGCTACGGAAAACGGGCTGGGACTGTACGAAAACGGCAAGTGGAAGGTTTACCGTCCCGAGGATGGTCTGGCGCACAGAGTGGTGCTTTACGTGGCGCCCGATAAGCGGACAGGGGACGTATGGATTGCCACCATGGGAGGGCTGAGCCGCTTTTCGGCGGGCCGCATCGACACGTATTCACAGCTCACGAGTGGGCTGGCCAACGATGTGGTTTACGGCGCCGCGGTGCAAGGAGATTATGTGTGGGTGGCGACCGCGGCCGGGGGCAGCCGGCTGAACACGCGCACGGGTCAATGGAGCCTCTTCAACGAGCGCAATACGCCGATGTACGAGATCTGGACATACGGTGTTAACGCGACCCCGAGCAAGGTCTACTACGCGGTGTGGGGCGGGGGAGTGCTCGAGTACGACGTGAAGACCGATCACTGGAAAGACTACAACGACCCGGACGGTGAGACCGAGATCGTGCTGTACAAGGACCAGGGCCTGATTCACGAGATCACAACGTCGGTGAGCTACGTGGAGAAGGACAAGGTTCTCTGGGTGGCGACGTATTTCGGGGCGAGCCGTTACGACGGGCGCAACTGGCAGAACTTCCTGGATAAAGACAGCGGGTTGCCCAGCAATTTTCTGAACCATGTGAAAGCTGTGGATGGCAACCACGTTTGGTTTTCGACCGATAAAGGGCTGGCGTATTACGACGGCGAAAATTGGGCGGTGTATCGCCCGGCGCTGGATACGCACAAGCCGGAGATGCTGGTTCGGGACGCGGCGGGGAAGGTGACGCACGTCGAAACCGAAACGGCGCCGGCGCACAATTACGTGCTTGCGGTGGACTTTGACGGAGATGACATTTGGGTGGCGACGGCGAAGGGCCTGAGCCACGGGATAAGGATGAAGTAGCCGGGCGGACGATCCGGCATTTTTTTAAGAGTGGAGGTTTTCATATGACGATTCCTGAAGTACTGGAAGAGATTTCACACGCCGGCAGCATCACCAAGAAGCCGATGAGCGCGCCTGAAGTGCTGAACGAGGCATATCAGTACACGAAGCCGAGCTCGTTTTCGCGAGGCTTGCGGCTGGATTTGGGCGGCATGGCGATTCTGCTGATTTCGGGCACGGCGAGCGTGGGACCAAACGGCGAGACGCTGCACGTGGGCGATTTTCGCGCCCAGACACGCCGCACGTTCCAGAACATCACAAATCTGCTGGCTTCGGAAGGCGCTACCTGGAAGGACATCGTGCGCACTACGTGCTATCTGCGCGACATTGACCGGGATTACGCCGTCTTCAACGAGGAGCGCACGGCGTTCTACAAATCTGAAGGACTCGATCCGCTGCCGGCGTCGACGGGTATTCAGGCGAAGCTTTGCCGGCCGGATCTGCTGGTAGAGATTGAAGCCATCGCCATATTTCGGACCGGAAAGGAGTGATCATGTTCGCGCGGTGGATCATCGTGCTGGCACCGGCGCTCGCATGGGCGCAAGGGGCTGGCTCCTGTTCTTGCGGCGCCAACCCGCCCGGGCCGCCGGCGAATCGTGAGATGCGGCCGTACGCGGGCGAGCCCGAGGACCTGCGGCCCTTTTCCAAGTTCACGACACCGTACTACGAGAACTACACCAAGACCGTGGAATACAACGGCGCCGCGCGCGATGCGGAGACGGTGAAACCGGCAGACATCGACGAAGTGCGCATCGGCTTTCTGGGTCCGGTGGAGAATCATCCGCAGGAAAAACTCGGCAGGATGATGCTGGCGGGAGCGAAACTCGCGATCGGCGAAGCCAATGCCGTGGGCGGGTATTGCGGCAAGCCGTTCCGGTTGATGATCCACAACGATCAGGCGACGTGGGGAGCGTCGAGCAATGAGATCGTCAAGATGGCTTACGACGAGAAGGTCTGGGCGATGCTCGGATCGATTAGCGCCGATTCCACGCACATTGCGCTACGTGTTTCGCTGAAGGCGGAAGTGCCGATCGTCAACAGCGCGTCGACGGACCCGACGATTCCCGAAACCATCATTCCCTGGTACTTCACGACGATTCAGGATGACCGCGTGCAGAGCTACACGCTGGCGCGGAGGATTTACACGGATCTTGGCCTGCAAAAGATCGCACTATTGCGCGTCAACGACCGGTACGGGCGTTTTGGGGTATTGAAGTTCAAGGATGCGTCGCGGAGGCTGGGGCATCCGGTTTTCATCGAGCAGAAATACTGGCCGGGCGATACGGATTTCCGGCGGCAGTTGGGAATCATTACGGATTCCGGCGCGGATGGAATCGTGCTGTGGGGCGATGCAGCCGCGGCGGGAGACATCATGAAACAGATGCATGAGCTGGGCATGCAGCAGAGGGTGTTCGGCAGCTTCCGTGTGCTGGGCGACGACCTACTACGCATTGCGGGCAAAGACGCGGACGGGTTGGAGATTGTGTTTCCATTCGATCCGACGCGCGACGATCCGGCGTGGCTTGCGTTTCAACAGCGTTTTGAGAAGGAGTACAACAAGCCGCCGGATGTGTTCGCTTCATTGGCCTACGACACGATGAACATTCTGCTCCAATCGATGTGCCGGGCGGGATTGAACCGCGGCAGGATTCGGGATGCGCTCACGGGTATCGAGCGGTACAAGGGCGTCACCGGAGAGATGGTGTTCGATCCGAACTGCAAGAACACTGTGCCGATGTACCTGGCGACAGTGAGGGGCGGCAAGTACGAATTTCGGCGCTACCCGATGCAGATGCCTTACGCACGCGTGGGAGAAAAGCCGGTAGCGTACAACGGGCCACCGGTGGCGGATACGCCGCGAGGTCCGGCGCGGATCGGGGTGTTTGGGCCGAACGCAGAGAAGTTGACGGCGAGTCTGTCCGGTGTGATGGAGGCATACGGGGGCCGCTATACACTGGTGCCGATTGCCTCGGATGTGCCGTGGGGGAAGGCGTCGCATGAGCTGGTGAAGCTGATTTATGACGACCAGGCGCTGGGGCTGATCGCAACCGGCCGCGATGCCAGCCATCTGGCCGAACAACTCGCGGTGAAATCATTCGTGCCGATAATTACGGTCTCAGCCGACCGTAGTTTGACATCAGTGAACATTCCGTGGGTTTTTCGCGTACCGGCGGAAACGCCGATCGCCGACGCGCTGCGCTGTTTGCTGGATGCGGCGGAGAAGGCGGGAGCGAACCGGGGGCGATTGCGCGAGAGGCTGGCATCGGGCGAGGTGCTCGCGGGCGGCGTGCGGTTTGATGCGCGAGGGGAAGTGCAAACGCAGTGATCTGCGCCGCCGTTTTTCAAGTACCGCCAGACGCTCGCCGCGGTCTGGCTATGACTTCAAGAGCGCATTAACACTAATACTCAACCAGGCAGTGCGGCCTCCTCGCCACCCATTAGTGAAAGAGCGCGCCTGCGTTCATCAAAAACTGCTCCACAATCGGCCCCAGCGTCAGTGACGGGAAGAAGGTCAGCGCCGTGATCAGTACGATGGTCCCGATCAGCAGGCCCACGAAGAGAGGGCCTTTTGTCGGCATGGTGCCGCTGGTTGCGGCTAGGCGCCGCTTGCCCGCCAGGCTGCCCGCTACGGCTAGCGCGGGGATGATGACCAGGAAGCGGCCAATCAGCATTTCGAGGCCGAGCGTGAGATTGAACCACGGCGTATTCGTATTCAGTCCGGCGAAGGAACTGCCATTGGTGGCGACGGCGCTGGCGTTGGCGTAGAGAATCTCGCTCAGTCCGTGAGGGCCGGTATTGGTCAGATTGGATATGGGCGGGCCAGCGGAATTCCAGTAGCTGGAAGGGGAGAACTGAAGGACGAAACTGGCGCTGGAGAAGACCACGATAGCCGCGGCGGTGGCGACAAATGAAATCATGACCATCTTCATCTCCCGGGCCTCGATTTTCTTGCCCAGGTATTCGGGCGTGCGGCCCACCATGAGACCCGCGATGAAGACCGCTATCAGTGCGATCAGAATCATGGAGACCAGGCCGGTGCCTGTGCCTCCGAAGACCACCTCGCCGCTTTTGAGATTGAGCATCTGCACGAGGCCGGAGAGCGGCATGAAGCTATCGTGGGCGCTGTTCATGGCGCCATCCGCGGAAGCCGTGCTAGCAACTGAAAATAGGGCCGACGCGGTGGCGCCGAACCGGACTTCTTTGCCTTCCATGTTTGCTCCGGGAATGCCGGCTTGATGCAGCGCCGGATTTCCTGACAGTTCATTCCAGGCAGCGATGCAACATCCACAGACAAAGAAAATGGTCATGGCGATAAAAAGCGCCCAGCCTTGACCCTGGTCGTTGACCATCCGGCCGAATGTGTAGGTCAGAGCCGCGGGGATGGCCAGGATGAGGAGCATCTCGATGAAATTGGCCAGGGGTGTTGGATTCTCGAATGGATGGGCGGAATTGGCGCTGAAGAATCCACCGCCATCCGAACTGAGGAGTTTGATCGGCTCTTGTGAGGCCACCGGTCCGAGCGCGATTTTCTGAGTGGCGCCCTCTAAGGTGGTGACAGGCGGGTATGACCGGAAGTTTTGAATGACGCCTTGAGAGGCCAGAACCAGCGCGCCGATCAAGGAAAGTGGAAGCAAGACGTAGAGGACGCTGCGGGTCACATCCACCCAGAAGTTGCCCAGTTTTCCGGAACTCTGGCGCACGAAGCTGCGAATCAGAGCGGCGGCAACGGCCAAGCCGGTGCCTGCTGAAGTGAAGCTTTGCACTGCGACCCCCAGCATCTGAGACAGGTAACTGAGGGTGGTTTCCCCGGCGTAGGACTGCCAACTGGTGTTCGTCATGAAGCTGACGGCAGTGTTGAACGCGAGGTCGGGACCCAGGGGGATGCTGCCGCGGGGAGCCAGCGTAGTGCCGAATCGGAGCGGATTGAACGGCAATACGCCTTCGAGCCGCAGCAACGCATAAAACAGAAGGAAGTTGGCGAGTCCGAAGGTGAGGCAGGCGCCGGCGTATTCGGTCCAGGGTTGCTCGATGGCTGGGTTCACTCCGCAAACGCGGTAGATGAGACGTTCCAGTGGGCCGAGGGCTGGCGAAAGCAGATGCGGTTTTCCCTCGAAGACACGGGCGATGTACGCGCCAAGGACTCTGGTAATCGCCAGCAAGACGGCGAGAAAGACGAGCAGTTGGAAGAGAGCGATCCAGGGCATAAGCCTGACGCGCGGACTAAAAGGGAATCAGATGCCAATAGCAGCATATAACAGCGGGCATGAAAAAGTCGTTAAGAAAGGATTGAGAGTTCCTTTCGGGTTAAAGGGCCGGTACGGCTCCTGGGGAAGAGATTATGTCCGGGCTGGGCTTACCGCACACCCGCTTTCTTCAGAATGGTCATCATTGGGCACCAGTTCGTGAAGGCCGACTGAAACAGGTTCAGGCCGACGAAGGCGGTGAAGAGATACCATGCCGGATGCACCCAGTAGCCCAGCGCGAGGCTGAGCATCACAAATGCCCCGGCGATCATGCGCAAATAACGTTCGACGTTCATACGTGCATTCTCCTTCGGTTCACGACAAAAAAGGCGATCGGCACGGTCATGCGTGACAGCGCGAGCGAAGCGATTTCGCCCGCCATCAGCGCGATGGCCAGGCCTTGGAAAATCGGGTCAAACAGAATGACGGCGGCACCCACTACTACCGCGGCGGCTGTGAGCAACATGGGGCGGAAGCGAATGGCTCCGGCATCGATGACCGCCTGCTCAAGCGGCAGCCCTTCGCGCAACCGCAGCTCGATGAAGTCCACCAGGATGATCGAATTTCGCACCACGATGCCCGCGCCGGCAATGAAGCCGATCATGGATGTGGCGGTGAAGAATGCCCCGAGCAACCCATGCGTGGGCAGAATACCGACCAGCGAGAAAGGGATCGCCGCCATGATGACCAGCGGTGTGACAAAAGACTGGAACCAGCCCACCACCAGTCCGTAGATCAGAATCAAAACAATGGCGAAGGCGAACCCGAGGTCCCGGAACACTTCATACGTGATGTGCCATTCGCCATCCCATTTCATCGAGTAGCGGCCGGCATCCGATGGCAGGGCCGCCATGTGCTGCTCGATCGCGTAACCCTCGGGAGCCGAGATTCGATCGATTTCCGGGCCGGTCTTCAACAGGGCGTATACAGGGCTCTCGATGGAGCCGGCGACATCCGCCGTGACATAGGTGACCGGCATGAGGTTTTTATGGTAAATGCTCTTTTCGGCGATGACCTGCTTCGGCCGCGCGAGCTCGCTGAGGGCAACCATCTGGCCCGAGCGTCCAACGAGTTTCAGGTTGGCGAGACGATTGATGTCGGAGCGGCTTGCCCGGTCGAGCCGCAACGTCAATGGAACGTCCTCTTTTGCCGCGTCCACATGCAGCAGACCGGCTTGATACCCTTCTGAAGCCATAGCTACGGCACGCGCCACCTCATCGTCAGAGATACCGCTCAGCGCGGCCTTTTCCCGGTCGACAACAAAGCGATATTTGGGTTGATCGTCTTCGACGTACCAGTCCACGTCCACGATGCCGTCGGTCCGGCGGAAGAGATCGCGGATCTGGCGGGCAATCCGTGTGCGGCCGTCCTGATCGGGGCCATAGACCTCTGCGACCAGGGTTTCGAGCACCGGCGGTCCGGGCGGCACCTCCGCCACTTTGATGCGGGCGCCGTAACGCTGCGCGATCGGAACCAACCTCTGGCGCACCTGCTTAGCAATCTCGTGGCTCTGCAACCGCCGCTCGCCCTTGTGGAGAAGGTTAACCTGGATATCGGCTACATTGGAGCCACGACGCAAATAGTAATGCCGTACCAGGCCGTTGAAATTGTACGGCGAGGCCGTTCCCACGTAAGTCTGTACATTGACCACTTCGGGCTGCTGTTGAGTGGCGATGGCGAGCGCTTGCGTGACCCGCGCGGTTTGCTCAAGCGGTGTTCCATTCGGCATGTCCACGATCACCTGAAACTCACTTTTGTTGTCGAATGGCAGCATCTTGACTTTGACGAATTTGAAATAGACCAGAGACATAGACCCGACGAGCAGAACGAAAACCATCGCCAGGAAGCTCCACCGCAGAACGGGCACGCGCAGGAGCGTTCCCATGAACCGCCGGTAGAGCCGTGTCAGAGCGTCCTCCCGTTCTCCTTCTTGGTGAGCCGCGCCGGGTTTGAGGATACGCACCGCCGCCCAGGGCGTCACCACGAACGCCACCAGCAGCGAGAAGACCATGGCGGCACTTGCGCCGATGGGGATGGGGCGCATGTAGGGTCCCATCAATCCGCCGACGAAAGCCATGGGCAGAATTGCCGCCACGACGGTCAATGTGGCGAGAATGGTCGGGTTTCCCACTTCATCGATCGCTTCGATCGCGACCTCATAGGGGGGCCGGCCGCGATTGCCCGGCATGCGCCAGTGGCGCGCGATGTTCTCTACCACAACAATGGCATCGTCCACGAGGATCCCAATGGAGAAAATGAGCGCAAAGAGCGTGATCCGGTTCAGCGTGTAACCGTACAGGTAGAAGATCGCGAGGGTGAGCGCCAAGGTCACTGGAATAGCGAGGAAAACGATCAAAGACTCGCGCCACCCAAGCGCAACGGCAATGAGCAGACTCACGGAAACCACGGCGATGAACATGTGCAGCAGCAGCTCATTGGATTTTTCGGCTGCCGTTTCGCCATAGTGCCGCGTGATCGACACGGTCACGTCGGATGGAATCACGGTGCCCTTGAGCGTCTCGACACGCGCGAGCACATCGGCCGCAACCTTCACTGCATTCGTGCCCTTGCGCTTGGAGATGGCGATAGTCACAGCGGGATAAAACTCGTGGCCCGCGGAGTAGCGGACGTATTCGCCAGGTTCCTCGCCGCCATCGCTCACCTGGGCAACGTCGCGCACGAAAACGGGTCTGTCACGCACGGCAGCCACAACCACGTTCCGCACATCATCGGCCGTGCGAAGAAACTCTCCGGTCTCGAGCAGGTACTCCTGATTGTCGTTTGCGAAATGGCCTGACGGCAGCCTGCGGTTCGACAGACCGAGCGCGCCGGCGACCTGTAAGGGCGAGAGCGAATAAGCCGCGAGCGGCGCCGGAGCGAGTGTGATCCGGATTTCACGCCGCTCCCCTCCAATCAGTGTGACCGCAGAGACATCCGGTGTCTGTTTAATGGTGTCGTGCACTTGGGCCGCGATGCGCCGCAACTCGAAATCGCCGTAGCGTTTGCTCCAGAGGGTCAAGGCAAGAATCGGCACATCATCGATGGAGCGCGGTTTCACCAGGGGCGGCGAAGCGCCCGGCGGAATCAGATCCATGTTGGCGTAGAGCTTCTGATTGAGGCGGACGATGCTCTTCTCTTCGTCCTGCCCCACCAGAAACCGTACGACCGCCATCGACATGCCGGGGCTGGAGGTTGAGTAAATATACTCGACGCCTGGAATCTCCCACAGCAGTTTTTCCATCGGTTTAGTGACGCGCTCTTCCACCTCGCGCGCCGAAGCGCCCGGCATCTGGACGAATACATCGATCATGGGCACGATGATCTGCGGCTCTTCCTCGCGCGGCAGCTTCCACACGGCGAGCGCACCGATCAGCAACGATGACACGATGATAAGCGGCGTCAGCTTGGAGGACACCCAGGCCCGCGCGAAGCGGCCCGCGGGGCCAAGGCGGTGTTCCTGGGTCACGGTTGAATCTCCACCCTGGCGCCGTCGGCGAGCGCCACGGGAATCGGGGTAACCACTCGTTCGCCGGGACTGAGGCCGGCAAGCACCTCAACGCGGTCAGCTCCTTTGCGGCCAGTAGAAACGATGCGCAGATGCGCAGTGCCGTTTTCCGCCACGTAGACGGACTGCACTTGGCCTCGCTCCACAACAGCGGAGGCCGGAACCGCGAGAGCAGGACGGCTACCAAGAACAAACCTGGCGCGGCCGAAGACCCCAGACCGCAATTGGGGCATTCGCGGCAGATCGATCTTCACCAAATAGGAGCGGGAGGCGGCATCGACCGAGGGTACAATCTCGACTAAAGGCGCCTCCAATGTGCGGTTCAGAGCATCGATGCTCACGAAGACCCGGCTCCCGGTGCGAATGACAGGCAGCCGCGACTCCTCCACCGGAACTTCGAGCCGGTACTCGCCGTCGCGCTCGAGCGTGAGCAAGGGAGCGCCGGGCGTGGCAAGATTACCCGGTTCCACTGATTTTGCGGTGATCACGCCCGCGAACGGCGCCTGAATGTGCGCATAGGTGCGCTGGATCTCGGCGGCGCGGCGTTCCTGATCGGCTTGGGCAATCTTGGCGGTTAGTTGCGCCCGCCTGGACTCCGCCATCGCGCCAGCTGCTTCGGCTGCTTTCAGCCGCGCGGTAGCTTCGTCATACTCCTGGTTCGAGATGGACTTGCTGGCAAACAGATCGCTCATGCGCTTGAAGGTCGCTCTTGCCAGCTCCAGGTTGGCCTTAGCCGCGGCCACGCCATTGTCGGCCTCCGGAATCGCGCTTTGGGCCTCTTCCCGGGCCGCGTCCGCACGCCGGTAATTCGCCTCCAGATCCGCGGCGTCAAGCACAACGAGCAACTGGCCTGCGCTCACATGCTCACCGATGGTGGCATGCACTTCGCGCACGTAGCCCATCACCTTGCTCGACAATACCGCCGCTGTCCGCGCGCGAACGGTGCCCGTGGCTTCGTATTCCTCCGGCCAAGGCTCCGGAGCAAGCATTATAGTCTTCACGGGAATTGCCGCAGCGGCCGTCTCTATCTTTCGTGGTGGCTCGCCACAGCCGGCCGCCAACAGTACCGCCGCAACTGGAACAAGGGTAGCTTTCATCGGTTGAGTACCTCCGAGTCGACGGACAGAGTACCCGCCGCTTTTTCCAACACCGCGGCGGCAACTCGCTGATCATTGACCGCTGCGAGATAGCGCGTCTTGGCTTCCAGCACCGCGGTCTCGCTGCGCAATAAGTCCGTCACGTTGTTCAGACCGGCCGCATAGCGGTTCTGCGTGATGCGCAGGCTCTCCTGGGCATCTTGCACTGCGGCCCGCGCCACCTCAATCCGTTGATTTGCCGCTCGCAGATCTGACCAGGCCCGGCGAACCTCCAGACGAATCGCCGAGCCGGCCCGATTCTCCTCGGCGTGGGAGCGGCGCAACAGGTGCTGCGTTTCATCCAGGTGCGCCTTGTCGCCGAATCCGTTGAAAAGATTCCAGCGGAGGGAGACAGATGCGGTCCAGTTGCCTCCCGAGCGGCCGGCGAACCGTTGGCGGGCCTGCTCGACATCGGCGTGAACTCCAACTTGAGGCAAAAGGCGAGACCGTGCCGCGGCCGCCTGCGTTTCCGCCAGTTGTGTTGCCAGCCTGGCTTCCCGCGCTTCCGGCCGCTTGTCGAGCGCCTCGCGTTCATACTGCTCGAGAGCGACGTCTCCAAGATCCACCTGCGTCAGCGGCGTTGTCAGTGAATACATGGTGTCCAGGGGCCGACCCAGAACATCATTCAGCGCAGCCCGGGCGACATCCAGATCGGCGGAGCGCCGGATCTGCTGTTCAGTGACCGCTGCGAGGTGGACACGAATAGAGAGCACATCAACGTCGGTGGACATACCGGAAGCGCGAACGGCTTCGGCCCTTTTCAGATCGGCCTCGGCGGAGCGCACGGCATCTTTGGCGGCCGCCAGATTTTCTCCGCTGAGAACCACCGCGTAATACTCGCGGACGACGCCTGCAATTACATCCTGTTCGGTGCGTCGTTTATCTTCGCCCGAGACATTCTCCATCAGGCGCGCCGAGCGCGTGGCACTGCGCACTTGGCCCGCATCATAAATCGTCTGGTCCAGATTGAGCTGCGATTGGAAGTTGTCGAGCGGATTCGGCTGATTTAATGCGCCGATTGCGAAATTCTGCGCCATGAATTGATGCTGGGTCAGCAGCGAACTGAACACAAAGACCGGGTTGTCGCTGCGCGTCCAGGTCTCCGCGTAGTTCAGCCGCGGCAGCCAGCCGCTCGTGGCCTGCTTGACACGTGCTGCCGCGGCCTGTCCTTCCTCCTCCGCCGCCGCGACCGAGTGATTGTGATCGAGGGCCACGCGAACAGCGTCCGGGAGCGATAGCGGCTCTTGCCCGAACAGAGGTCCCAGTAGCGTGAAGTAAACTATTTTTTTGAACATCGCCCTCTCACCCTCCGAGATGCAGTCTGCGCAGGGAGGTGACAACTGCCACTGCATCATTGAGTAGTGCCGAAATACTAATTTCAAACCAATTCTGCAAGCGACACCTTACTCCGTCACGTTTTCCCCGCGACCGCATCCTAGTCTGCGGGAGCGATCATGGAACTCACGGTGAAGTACCTGGAGAACGTGAAATTCGCAGTGCATACGCGGGGGCACGAGGTCATCTGCGATCAACCCAGAGATAATGGTGGCTGCGACGCCGGGATATCTCCGCCCGAATTTCTGTTGGCCTCACTTGGCGCCTGCGCCGGATATTACGCTGCGCAATACCTGCGTACACGCTCGTTGCCAACGGGCGGGCTGGAGGTTCACGTCTTATCGGAGAAGGCACTCGGACCGGCGCGGCTGGCTGCATTTCAAATTGAAGTAACGGTTCCGGAAATTGAAGAGCGCCACAAAGAAGGGGTGATGCGCGCTGTGAAAGCGTGCCTGATTCACAACACATTGCTTCACGCCCCGGCCATCGGTGTTGTGGTGCATACTCCGAAAGCATCTTTGCCGGCAGTGTTCTGAAGGTGCTCGTATGGCGTTTCAAACGATTCTCTGTCCGGTAGATTTCAGCAACATTTCCGCGGGTGCGCTGGGGTATGCCGTTGCTTTAGCGCGGTGCGCCGCAGCGGAGGTCATTGCTGCGTACGTGAACTTTTTCGACCCCCCGCCTTACTTCACCGAAAGCCGTCTCGGCGAACTGGAACGCCAGTTTCGGGAGTCGTTCCGGGAAGCGCAGCAAGCTCTGAATACGTTCGTGCAATCCACCCTGGAAAAGGATGCCGCGGGCGTGCAAACACGCGTTGTGGAAGCGCTGCCGGCGGACGGTATTCGCCAGCTAACCACCGAAACGCACGCCGATCTGGTGGTGATGGGCACGCACGGCCGGACGGGCTTCAATCGCTGGATGCTGGGATCAGTTGCCGAAAGAGTGCTTCGACAAACAAACGTTCCGGTCCTCACCGTAGGCCGCGCGGCCCACGCGCCGGTGACGTTCCGGCATATTGTGTGCCCAGTCAACGATACCCAGCCGGCCCGCCGTGCGCTCAGTGTCGCCGCCAGTCTCTCGGCGTGTTTCGATGCAACGCTTACCGTCCTGCACGTCCAGGGATCTCACGGGGCCGACGCGATTCCTGACCTTTGTTCCTGGATTGCCAGCGATCACCGGAAACAATGCAATGTCCGCGAGCTGGTTCGCCAGGGAGAAGCGGCGCAACAGATCATCGTTCAGGCGGCGGAGTTGTCCTGTGATCTTCTGGTGATGGGAGGGGCGCACCGGCGATTTTTCGATACTTCCGTTTTGGGAACGACCACTGTCCGGACCGTCCGCCACGCACCGTGCCCTGTGTTGACCGTAATAGGCCAGGATAATTC
>Ga0335081_10014837_pt1 | contig 12604 bp, 13 predicted proteins | sample Lox_Sample_35_FD_206713 | JGI IMG/M metagenome (GOLD analysis project Ga0335081, IMG submission 206713) | Soil microbial communities from Loxahatchee National Wildlife Refuge, Florida, United States - Lox_Sample_3.5 | ecosystem: Environmental > Terrestrial > Soil > Wetlands | place: USA...
AGCAGTACCAGCACGGCCGCGCCGAGTGGATGCAGCGCCGCGGCGAAGCGGGCCGACACCAGCGGATGGCCGCGCCGCAGCAGCAGGAATTCAACGACGCGGGCGGCGACCTGCGCCGGACCGACCAGCGCCGCGGCCGCAATGGCTGCGAACGGCGTCGCGCCGGCGCGCTCCAGAAGCTGCGGCAGATGCGCCGCCATTGCGCCGGTCACGAACCAGGCCGCCGCGAACACGAACGCGAGCAGAACCATCTCCCGGTAGGGCTTCCAGCCGATCTTGCGCTGTGTGCTGTGCGCCGCCGGATGCGCGACATGCGCCGGGACCGGCAGCAGCCAATTGAGCGGCAGGCCGATGACGATGTTGAGCGCCGCCCAAACCAGCACGGTTTCGCGCCACCCGAGCGTATCGTTGAGGAACGTGGACAGCGGCCAGCTCACGGTCGAGGCGAAGCCGGCCAGGAGCGTGATACCGGTAATGGGGCCGCGCGCACCGGTGCCGTAAAGCGCGGTCAGCGCCGCGAAGCCGGCGTCGTAAAGCCCGAGCGCCATGCCGACGCCGAGCACCGCCCACGCGACACACAGCATTGCCACGCCATGCGCGGCCGCCAGCAGGACCAGGCCGCAGGCCAGCACGATATTCGAGAACGCCAGAACGCCCCGCCCGCCATGCCGGTCAATGAGACGCCCAACGGCAGGTCCGGCGAAAGCGGCGATCAGCAGTGCTGCGGAAAATGCCCCGAATACCCAACTCGACGGCACGCCAATGCCGGCAGCAATCGGGCCGGCGAGGATGGCGGGCAGATAATAGCTCGACGCCCAGGCCAAGGTTTGCGCGGTACCAAGCGTTGCGACGACGAAATAGCGCGATCGCTGCGCCGAACCGTTCTGCTCGGGATTCAACGAAGTGCCTTTCCGGCTCACTGTCCAGCATCCGGCCGACGCCGTATCAGGCAGGCAGCTTTGCAGAATTGCACTGGCCGCAGTAGTAGCCAACGTGCAGGGGATATCTCGCATCATGAACGAGACGACAGCGCCACGCGGTGTCCTGATCCGCCCGGCCATCGCGGCCGATATGGCGGAGATCACGCGCATCTACGCCTTTGCCGTCGACCACGGCACCGCGACGTTCGAAATCGATCCGCCAGACCAAGCCGAGATGGCGCGCCGGCACGCGGCGCTGGTGGCCAACGGCTACCCGTATCTGGTCGCCGAACGCGGCGACTCGATTGCGGGCTACGCCTATGCGGGCACCTACCGCGCGCGGCCGGCCTATCGCTGGAGCGTCGAGGACTCCATCTACATCGCGCCGGAATTTCATCGCCAGGGCATCGGCTCAGCGCTGCTGGCGCGCCTTATCGCGGAAGCGGAAGCGGGAGGCTTCCGGCAAATGATCGCAGTGATCGGTGATTCGGCGCAGATTCCGTCAATCGCCGTTCACGCCAGAGCCTGCTTTGCGCACATCGGCACTTTGCGCGCAGTCGGTTTCAAGCACGGCCGCTGGCTCGATACCGTGCTGATGCAGCGTCCGCTGGGCAGCAGCGACACGGCGCCGCCATAGCGGTCAAACCGCGACCAGCCGCACCGAACGGTCGAGCGCGCCGAGCACGCGGTCGAGTTCTCTACCGCGCCGGAGGATGAGACCGGTCGCCGTGATGACGCTGTAGGCGCCCTGGCGGCGCTCGAGCCGCGGATTTTTCTCGATGCGGTAGATCGGGACCTCACAGGCATGGCGAAATACGGAAAAAACCGCGCGGTCTTTGAGAAAATCGATTGCGTAATCGCGCCACTCGCCGGCCGCGACTTTGCGGCCATAGAGGCTGAGAATTCGGTCAAGTTCGGGCCGGCTGAAAGTGACCTTGTTGGCAGGGGCTGGCGCGCGAAACTCAGTCGTGCGCCGGGGCGTCCCATCGCGTTCTGCGCGACGGGGGCCCCATATCGCGCTCGGATCGATTTCGCCGGTGTCCATACGGCGCCTCCTGTTTCATTCCGCTATCTTGGCGGCGTCTTGGAAACTTCATGATCGCGCCTTGCCGGGGCGGCCGCAAGAGGCCCGAATGCCGCAAACTTCGCCCGGATTCCGGGATGCTCGTGGAACAAGCAACAGACAAATATCGGACAAATGTCGCGGTCTGCGGCAACTTGGCCGCGTCGAATCACGGCTTCGTTAGGCGAATCATAATAGCGCCCTAATTCGGCCAACCACGCGCCGCGCTGACCTGTGAGATAGAGGACCGTTGCCTCACGGCCCGGTTCGGCTCGTGTTTCGGATTCCTCAGCCCCCCAGCCCCCCGAAATGCGGACGAACCGGGCCAGAGTTTAGTCTACGCGTACGGTTCAATCCCCCAATCTCGGCCGGCGTCACGCCGGCCTTTTTTTCTGGCGAAAATTTGGAAGGAAGAGCAACGCCGGCGCAGCGCGCTCGCTTTCTTCGTGGGGCGAACGATTTAGCGGCTGCTACTGGTTTGCGCGCCTTCGCCTGCCGCCTGGTGCCCGAGTGTGGTGTAAGCCGCACCCAGCACCACGCCGGGTCTCTCGTGTGTGCCCTCTTGCACAATGACAGCGGCGGCGTCGACCTTGCCATTCTCGATCTTGGCGAGCGGCACGCTCCAGGTCTCGTCGGCGCCGGAGAAGTCGCCGAGCTTGCGCCATGCGCGCACGACATTGTGATAGACGAGCGTGTGACCGCGGTTCTCGCCGCGGCCGACAGCGACCGCGACAGCGTGGGCCAGCGGACACAGCCAGACCTCGCCGCGGCTCTGCTTGCCGGGTGCGTGTTTCACCGTAACGGACAGTTCGCCGCTCGCGGTCGAGGCCATCACCGCCAGCGACATGATATCGGGATCGCGATCAGTCTCGGCGATGGCGTGCTCTATGGCGGCGCGATCGCTGCCCACCACGTGCATGCTGCCATTGATCACGAGCTGCGGCGTATAGACCTGACGGTCGCCGCGGATTTCGGCGTAGGCGCGCTGCCGCGCCGTATGTCCTGGCAGCGCCAGCGTGTCCCTCCAGCCCAAATAATCCCAAATATCGATTGGAAGGCTGAGCGCAACGAGCGAGGGATCCTTGGCAAGCTCGCCAAGCAGCTTATCGGCGGGCGGACAGGACGAGCAGCCTTGGCTGGTGAAGAGTTCGAGCAGCGCCCGCGGCGCAGCCCCGGCAAGGCTCGAGCTTGCGATCAGAATTCCGGCGATGAGAGATGACGACGCGAGGCGGCGACGCAGCATTCAGAACTCCACCCCGCAGGCCCCAGAGCCAAAACCCGGGCCCGCAATCCAGGCGCAGGACCAATCCCAGGCCGCCCAAGTGCAAACCCATGTGACGATATCGTGACGTGACGCAAGACTGATACCGCGTGCCAGCCTCACTCGCCACTCAATTCGCGGTGAGGCAGGCCGGAGCTGGGGCATACGCGCTACAAAAGCCGGTAGTCATCAAGCCGCGAGGTGACGCAGCACGTATTGCAGAATGCCGCCGTTTTTATAGTAGTCGAGCTCATCCACCGTATCGATCCGGCAAATCAGCGGCACGCGCTTGAGGCCGCCGTCGGCGGCGACGATTTCGGCATAGAGCTTCTGATGCGGCTTGAGATCGCCGTGCAGCCCGCGGATCGTGACCTGCTCGTCGCCTTTGAGCCCCAGCGTCTGCCAGGAGGTGCCCTCCTCAAAGACGAGCGGCACCACGCCCATGCCGACAAGGTTTGAGCGGTGGATGCGCTCGAACGATTGCGCGATCACGGCGCGGACGCCGAGCAGGATCGCACCCTTGGCGGCCCAATCGCGTGACGAGCCGGTGCCGTATTCCTTGCCGGCAAACACCACCAGCGGAACGTGCTCGGACTTGTAGCGCATCGCGGCGTCGTACATCGTCATCCGCTCTTTCGACGGATAGTGGATCGTGTAGCCGCCTTCGACGCCGGGCAGCATCTGATTCTTGATGCGGATGTTGGCGAAGGTGCCGCGCATCATCACCTGGTGATTGCCGCGCCGCGTGCCGTACTGATTGAAGTCGCGCGGCCGCACCTGATGGTCGCGCAAATATTCGCCCGCGGGGCTGTCCTCCTTGATCGAACCGGCCGGCGAGATGTGATCGGTGGTGATCGAATCGAGGAACAGGCCGAGAATACGCCCGTCGACGATGTCTTCGATCGGCTGGCTGCGTTTCGGCATGTCTTCGAAATACGGCGGGTTCTGCACATAGGTGGAGCGGTCGTCCCACTTGAAGGTCAGGCCGCCCTTGACGGAGATCTTGCGCCAGTTGGCCTCACCCTTAAACACATCGCTGTATTTTTTGGTGAACATCTGCTTGTTGATGCTCTTGCGTATAACGGCCGCGATCTCCTTGCTGGTCGGCCAGATATCGCGCAAATAGACCTTGCGGCCCTTCTGATCGGTGCCGAGTGGGGTCTTGGCGATGTCGACCTGCATCGAACCGGCGATCGCATAGGCGACCACGAGCGGCGGCGACGCCAGGTAGTTGGCGCGCACGTCAGCGTTGACGCGGCCTTCGAAATTACGATTGCCGGACAGCACCGCGGCCGCCACCAGATCGTTCTTATTGATCGCTTCGGAGATTTCCTCGGGCAGCGGCCCGGAATTGCCGATACAGGTTGTGCAACCGAATCCGACCAGATTGAAACCGAGCTGATCGAGATATTTCTGCAGTCCCGATTTCTCGTAATATTCCTCGACCACCTTGGAGCCCGGCGCGAGCGAGGTCTTCACCCACGGTTTCACCGTAAGCCCCTTCTCGACCGCCTTCTTGGCCAGCAGACCCGCGCCGATCATCACGCTCGGATTTGACGTGTTGGTGCACGACGTGATCGCCGCGATGACGACATCGCCGTGGCCGAGCGTGAAATTGCGGCCCTCGACCGAGACGCGCTTGCTCATCTCGGCGGACTTGTTGAACTCCTTGTCCATCGATTGCGCGAAGCCGCCTTTGACTTCCTTCAGCGCGATACGATCCTGCGGACGCTTCGGCCCGGCGAGTGATGGCTCGACCGAACCGAGCTCAAGCTTGAGCACGTCGGTGAATACCGGATCGGGCGTGTTCTTGGTGCGGTACATGCCCTGCGCCTTGGCGTAGGCCTGAACCAGTGCAAGCAGATCGGCCGGACGGCCAGTGTCGCGCAGATAGTGCAGCGTGTCGTCGTCGATCGGGAAGAAGCCGCACGTGGCGCCGTATTCGGGCGACATGTTGCCGATCGTGGCGCGGTCGGCGATCGACAGCGATGCCAGCCCGGGCCCGAAATATTCGACGAATTTGCCGACCACGCCGCGCTTACGCAGCATCTGCGTCACGGTGAGCACCAGATCGGTGGCGGTGACGCCTTCCTTGAGCTTGCCGTTCAGCCGCACCCCGATCACTTCGGGCAGCACCATCGAATAGGGCTGTCCGAGCATGGCGGCTTCGGCCTCGATGCCGCCAACGCCCCAGCCGAGCACCGAGAGCCCGTTGACCATCGTGGTGTGCGAATCGGTGCCGACCAGCGTGTCCGGATAGGCGAGCTCGGTGGCGACGGTCTTATCCTTGTCGGCGAACTGGAACTTCGCTTTCGTGCTCCAGACCGTGCGTGACAGGTATTCGAGATTGACCTGATGGCAGATGCCGGTGCCGGGCGGCACCACGCGGAAATCCTCGAACGAGCTTTGCGCCCATTTCAAAAAGCGGTAGCGCTCCTGGTTCTGCTTGTATTCTTCTTCGACGTTTTTCTTGAACGAGTCCTTATGGGCGAAGAAATTTACCGCTACCGAGTGATCGATGACGAGGTCGACCGGCACGAGCGGATTGATCTTTTTCGGATCGCCGCCGAGATGCTCCATGGCGTCGCGCATCGCCGCGAGGTCCACCACCGCCGGGACGCCGGTAAAGTCCTGCATCAGCACGCGCGCCGGCCGGAATGCGATCTCGCGGTCCGATGTCTTGTTTTTGAGCCATTGCGCAACCGCCTGGATGTCCTCCTTGGCGACCGAACGGCCGTCCTCGTTGCGCAGCAGGTTTTCGAGCAAGACCTTGAGCGAAAACGGCAGTCTTGAAATGCCCTTCAGGCCGTTCCGCTCCGCGGCCGGCAGGCTGTAATAGGCGTAGGTCTTGGAGCCGACTTTGAGCGGCCGCAAACATTTGAAGCTGTCGAGCGAAGTCATGACTTTTTTCCTATCCTCGCCGGCCGGGCACCGGGGCAAGTCGGGGAGCGCATTTGCCGGAACGGACGCCAACGGACCGACGGCGACTGGGACGCGGCGGGCGAAGTGAAGGGCCCGCGATCCGCGACCGGCTTATAAGGTCTTTTCCGCAAATGTGCCAGATCGGCAACGAATAGCCGCTATATGCTCACAATTCCGGCTGCCACGCCCCGCCAAGGACGCCTTTGATGCGGCTTTCCGCTGCGAATCTAGCCTGCCACCGCGGCGGCCGCGACGTGTTCGCCGGAGTGAGCTTTGCTGCGGCGAGCGGTGAGCTTTTGGCGATTACCGGGCGCAATGGCGCCGGCAAATCGTCGCTGTTGCGCACAGTTGCCGGGCTGGTGCGCCTGACGGAGGGCGAATTCACCCTGGACGGCGGCGACGCCGAACTGACGATCGCCGAACAGGCCCATTACCTGGGCCACCAGGATGCGCTGAAGCCGTCGCTATCGGTCGGCGAAAATCTGCGCTTCTGGGCTGGTTTTTTCGGGCAAAAACCCATCGCCATCGCGCCGCCGCTCGAATCGGTTGGCCTCGACGCACTCGCCGATCTGCCGGCGGCCTACCTTTCCGCGGGCCAGCGCCGGCGGCTGTCGATCGCTCGGCTCCTGGCAGTGAAGCGGCCGATCTGGCTGCTCGATGAACCGATGAGCACACTCGATACTGCGGCGCAGGAGCGGCTTGTCGGCTTCATGCGTAGCCATCTCGCCGAAGGCGGGCTCATCCTTGCGGCCACACACGGTCCGCTCGGCATGGGCGCCACGCAGGAGCTGCGACTCGATCAAGCTGTTCCGGGAGCGCCGCAGTGAGCGAGCTTGCCGCCCTCCTCGTCCGTGACATGCGCATTGCCGTGCGCGTGGGCGGCGGCGCGCTGATGGGGGTGATGTTTTTCCTGGTCGTGGTCGCCATCGTCCCTTTCGCGGTCGGCCCCGACCTGGCGCTGCTCAAGCGCATCGGGCCGGCGATCCTCTGGCTCGCCGCCTTGCTGGCGAGCCTGTTGGCTCTCGACCGGCTGTTCGCGGCCGACCACGAGGATGGCTCGCTCGATCTCCTGCTGATGAGCCGCGCGCCGCTCGAACTGGTCGTCCTCGTCAAAGGACTGGCGCACTGGCTTACGACCGGGCTGCCGCTGATCATTGCGGCGCCGCTGATCGGGCTCCTGCTGAACCTCGACGGCCAGGCGCAAGGCGCGCTAGTCCTGACGCTGTTGGCCGGAACGCCGGCCCTGACGTTCATCGGGCTGATCGGCGCTGCCATCGCGGTAGCCTTGCGCCGCGGCGGCCTTCTGCTGGCCGTCCTGGTGCTGCCGCTGACGGTCCCGGTCCTGATTTTCGGCGTCGCCGCCGCCAACGCCGGAGCGGCTGGACCGGCGCTGTTCGGCATGCCGTTCACAGTCCTGTGTGCGCTATCCCTGGCAAGCTTGGTGATCGGGCCTTTCGCCGCGGCCGCGGCGCTGCGGCAGGAGATTGAGTAGCCGTGACGGCGAGCGCGAGCCCATTGTCATGTAGATTTGAAATCGCCGTATTCGCTCGATCATTGTCATGCCACCCGTGGGTGCAGTAGTTAGCGCCAAAGAACCCATGACCCCGATCGACCTCGCCAATCCGACGCGTTTTCTCGCCTTCGCCAATCGCGCCATTCCTTGGCTCGGCGGCCTGACGGTGATCGTGCTGGCGTTCGGGCTTAATCAGGCGATGAACGCGCCAAACGACTATCAGCAGGGCGACACCGTCAAGATCATGTATCTGCACGTCCCCTCGGCCTGGCTCGGAATGCTGGGCTGGGGCGTGATGACGCTGGCAGCGCTCGGCACGCTGGTCTGGCGCCATCCGCTTGCCGATGTCGCCGCCAAAGCCGCTGCGCCGATCGGCGCCGCCTTCACGCTGCTCTGCCTCGTTACCGGCTCGCTGTGGGGCCGGCCTGAATGGGGCACCTACTGGGTCTGGGATGCGCGGCTCACGTCCGAGCTGGTGCTGCTGCTGCTTTATCTCGGCGTCATCGCGCTGTGGCGCACGGTCGAAGACCCCGCGCGCGCCGCACGCGCGGTTGCGATCCTGACGCTGGTCGGCGCCATCGATCTGCCGATCATCAAATTCTCTGTCGATTGGTGGAATACGCTGCATCAAGGAGCGTCGGTGTTTCGCCTCGGCGGCTCGACGATTTATCCGACGATGCTTGTACCGCTCCTGATCATGGCGGTCGGCTTCACACTGCTGTTTCTGACGCTGCATCTCGCCGCAATGCGTAACGAAATTCTGCGTCGCCGCGTACGCACGCTGCGGCTGATGCAGGCAAGGGCCGCGAGCTGACGATGGAACATATGGAGCATATGCCGTTCATCGTCGGCTCCTACGCGGCGGCTGCGGCGGTGATTGCTATCTTGATCGCTTGGGTAGCGCTCGATTTCCGCGCGCAAAAGCGCGCACTCGCCGACCTTGAAGCGCGCGGCGTAACGCGCCGCTCCTCAAGCGTTGAACGCCAGCCCAAGGAACAGTCCATCCAACACGCGGGAGAGCAGGCGTGACCGCGGCGACCGATGATGTCGGAAAGGCCGGCTGGCGGCGTATCGCCGTGCTGGTGCCGCTTGGCGTGTTTTTGGCGCTTGCAGTGTTGTTTTTTGTCGGGTTGCGTTCAGGCGATCCGTCGATCCTTCCTTCGGCGCTGATCGGCCATCCGGCGCCTGACACCGTGTTGCCGCCGATCGCCGGACTGGAGCGTGATGGGCAAGCCGTGCCGGGACTCGATCCGGCAAGCTTCAAGGGCGCCGTTACGGTAATCAATGTGTGGGCGTCGTGGTGCATTCCGTGCCACGACGAGGCGCCGCTGCTGATGCAACTCGCACAGGACAGGCGCTTCCGCCTCGTGGGCATCAACTATAAGGACGACGCCGGCAACGCCCGCCGTTTTCTCGGCCGGTACGGCGATCCGTTCGCCGCGGCCGGCGCCGACGTGAGCGGCCGCTCCGCGATCGACTGGGGCGTCTATGGCGTGCCGGAAACATTCGTCGTCGGCCGCAACGCGCGCATCGCCTACAAGCTCGTCGGCCCGATCACGCCGGATAATTTTGCGTCGATGCTCAAGCCGCAAATCGAAAAGGCACTGGCGGCGAAGTCGTGACCGTCATTCCGGATTGCCGCGGAGCGGCAAGTCCGGAATCCATAATCACGATCGGAGCAGAATTTTCGCCAACGGTGATTATGGATTCCGGGCTCGCGGGCTACGCCCGCGCCCCGGAATGACGAGTGTTATTCCCCGGCCTCGACCGGTTCCACGGAATAGCGCTTGAGCAGCGGCGTCTGCAGCGCGGCGAACACGAAGGTGAGCGGCGTCACGCCGAACACCTTGAAATCGACCCAGGCGTTGGTCGAGAAATTGCGCCACACGATTTCGTTGAGCACCGCGAGCACGAAGAAAAACACCGCCCAGCGCCAGGTGAGCTTGCGCCAGCCTTCCTCGGTCAGATGGAACAGCGAATCGAATACCATGCCGAGCAGCGGCTTGTTGAAAAACAGTCCGCCGAGCAACGCGGCGCCGAATAGCGCATAGATGATGGTCGGCTTGACCTTGATGAAGGTGGCGTCGTGCAGGATGAGCGTGAGGCCGCCGAACACGACGACAATAACGGCAGTGACCACCGGCATGATCGGCAGATGCCGTGTCATCACGTAGGACACCGCCAACGCCGCCAGTACCGCCACCATGAACGTCGCGGTAGCGGCGAAGATGCCGTAGCGCGAATTGGCGACGAAAAACAGCGCGAGCGGCCCGAGATCGAGCACGAGCTTTAGAAACGGATTAAGCTGCGGTTTGGACGTAGGCATGCTGCGCCAGAGCTGTCAGAGGTTGAGTGGCCGCCCGGCAGGTAATGCACCTTTGGGCCTGGCCGCAAGAGGCTGCGGTCAATCGTCCAGCCCGGCGATGGCGCGGGCGAAATCGCGCGCCGAAAACGGCGCCAAATCCTCGACGTTCTCGCCGACCCCGATGAAATGCACCGGCAGTTTGAACTTTTCGGCCAGCGCCACCAGGATACCGCCGCGCGCGGTGCCGTCGAGCTTCGTCATCACCAGGCCGCTGACGCCGGCCGTCTTCTGAAAAACCTCGACCTGCGACAGCGCGTTCTGCCCGACCGTGGCGTCGAGCACAAGCAGTACGGCGTGCGGCGCCGACGGCTCGGCCTTCTTGATGACGCGCAGCACCTTTTCCAGTTCGTTCATCAGTTCGCTGCGGTTCTGCAGCCGGCCCGCGGTATCGACCAGCAGCACATCGCTGCCGCGCTGCTTCGCCGCCACGATGGCGTCGAACACCAGGCCAGCCGCATCGGCGCCGGCCTGGCGCGCAATGAATTCGGCGCCGGTCCGCGTCGCCCAGATTTTCAACTGATCGATGGCGGCGGCGCGAAACGTGTCGCCCGCGGCCATCATGACGCTCCGGCCCTCGGCACGGAGCTTTTCGGCAAGCTTGCCGATGGTGGTGGTCTTGCCGGACCCGTTGACGCCGACCACCAGGATGACGAACGGCTTTCGCGCCGCATCGATGACGAGCGGCTGCGCGACCGGCGCCAGCACCGTCTCGACCTCGGCCGCTACGACCGCCTTTACCTCTTCGGCGGAAATCCCCGCTTCGTAGCGGCCGCCACGCAGCGCCGCGGCAATACGGTCGGCGGTCGGCAGGCCGAGATCGGCGCGGATCAGCACATCTTCGATGTCGGCGATAGTCTCCGCGTCGAGCTTGCGCTTGGTGACGAGATCGGCGATGGCGCCGCCGAGCGCCGAAGAACTGCGCTTGAGGCCGCCGGTCAGCCGCTGCCACCAGCTTGTCTTCTGCGTCTGCGTCGCCGTGTCGTTCATTTCCGCAACATTGTCGATAACAACAGGTCCGTGATAGCGGTTTCGCCCATCCAGGCAAACCAGCTAGGCAGACCGGCCAGGCCACCCATGACCCCCGAAGAGATGGTATCGCGGCTCCTCTATCGCGACGGGCTGATGCTGGTGATCGACAAGCCGGCCGGAATCGCCGTGCACCAGGGACCGCCGAACGGCAGGGACCGGGGCCGGGAATGCCTGCAGGACAATTTCGACGCGCTGCGCTTCGGCCTGCCGCGGCCGCCATCGCTGGCACACCGGCTCGACCGCGACACCTCCGGCTGCTTGGTCCTCGGCCGGCATCACAAGGCGCTGGCGCAGCTCGGCAAGCTGTTCAAGAACGGCGCGATCGACAAAGCCTATTGGGCGGTTGTCGAGGGTTCACCGGGAGCCGACGAGGGCACAATCGAACTGCCGCTCGGACGGCTCGACGTCACACGCGGCTGGTGGATGAAGCACGACCCGGACGGCCAGCCCTCGGTGACGAAATGGAAGGTGATGGGCAGGACCGCCGCGCCCGCAGCACTCACATGGCTTGCGCTCGAGCCACTGACCGGACGCACGCATCAACTGCGCGTGCATTGCGCCGAGATGGGCTGGCCGATCGTTGGGGATGCGATCTACGGCAATGCGCCGCGCACCGGCGGCCCGACCATGCACTTGCACGCGCGCGAGATCGTGGTGCCGCTTTACAAGAATCGCGAACCAGTCCGCGTCGTCGCGCCGGTGCCCGAACATTTGCGCGAACGACTCGCTGCATGCGGATGGGCGGGGGAAACGTCGCGATCGCTCCCCGACCCGAGCGGAGCGAAACAACCCGGAGTGATGGCTCAATAAATCGTTTGTTTGATGCGCTCAGGCGCGGCGCGGTCGTGTTCGGGGCCGCCCATTTTGCCGTCCGTCAGCTCGGCGAGAATTGAGCCGGGCGTCGGCAGCGTTTTGCGATCGACGATGCTGGCCGGATTCCACAGCTTCGAGCGGATGATCGCCTTGGTGCACTGGAAGTACGCGCGCTCGACCGTGACCACGAGCACGCATTTCGGCACCTTGCCATTCATGGCAAAGCTTTCGGTCAGCTTCGGATCGGTCGAAATGCGCGCGCGGCCGTTGACCCGCATTGTTTCGCCGACGCCGGGAATGAGAAACAGCAGCGAAATGCGCGGGTCGCGCACGAGATTGCGCAGCGAATCGATGCGGTTGTTGCCGCGGCGGTCGGGAATGACGAGCGTATGCTCGTCGAGCACGCGGACGAAGCCGGGCGGATCGCCGCGCGGCGAACAATCGAGACCTTCGGGCCCGCACGTCGCCACCACGCAGAACGGCGCCGCCTCGATCAGCTTGCGGTATTGCGGCGTGATCCGATCGGTTTCCTTGAAAACCGCGGGACCATAGGGCGCATCGGAATAAAGTTTTTCAAGTTCCGCGGTGGTTGCGATCGTGTGGTCATGCCCATCGCGGTCCATCAGCGTTCTCCGTTGCCGCGAGTGTGCTTACGCGGCCAGCAATAGTCTGCCGTCATGCGCGGCGATTTTCACCACGACAATCTGTCCCGGGTCCA
>Ga0335081_10014838_pt1 | contig 12604 bp, 13 predicted proteins | sample Lox_Sample_35_FD_206713 | JGI IMG/M metagenome (GOLD analysis project Ga0335081, IMG submission 206713) | Soil microbial communities from Loxahatchee National Wildlife Refuge, Florida, United States - Lox_Sample_3.5 | ecosystem: Environmental > Terrestrial > Soil > Wetlands | place: USA...
TTACAAGCGACGGTAGAGCAATCGGACGAGCAGGCGCGGTTACCGCACACGCTTACGCGCTGATAGCCAGCGCTCGCGGTCGGCGCCGGGCGCCGCATTCGCGCCTGCTGGCGGGTCGCGATTACTGCACCGCGTGCGTCACCGGTTCGCCCGCGGCGGCAGCAGCGGCAGTCGCGTTCGCGTCCCACAGGACCGGCGTGACCTGAGCGATCACCTGCAGACGTTCGCGCAGATCGACGCCCTGGAAATGCTCGCCGTCTACGCGGTCTGCGTAGTCGGTCAGCGCCAGCAAGCAGGCGCGCAGATCCGATTCTGTGACTTGTACGATCGCGTGCGTGCCGGCGCTGGCGAGCGGCGCAAACCGTTCCACGAGCGCGATCTGCTCGCGCAACGCCAGCACCTCCTCGACGCTCGCGGTCGGCTCTCGGCGGCGGCGGTCAAGCTCTTCTGACAGCGCCATGAAGATCGCCCGACTCGCGTCCGCGGTGACCGCGGCCGTGATTGTCACCGGCCGCTCGCCTTCGCCGGCACGAACTTCGAGGATCTGAACGGGAGTTTCCTGCATGAGCCGAGGATAGTCAGTGTCCTACGCGTAACGTCGTGCCTTCAGCACGTTTCTGCTGCGAGTATGCCCGCGACCGCCTGCGGCGAACCCGCATGCGGTCAACTCGCGGAGGATCCAGGGCTGAGAGCCATTGGTCAGTTAGGGTCCGGGCGATTGGGGCGCTGGGCAACGCGATCGACGTGATCTGCGCAGCTGGTTCGCGTACCCGCTGCCGGGAGGGGCTCCACCACCGTGTCCAGGCCGGTGAGGTCACGCGGTCGTCCCTTATCGCCGCGAACCGGCGCCGGAGAACCGTCGGTCTCAAGGCGCACCGCGGCTCCTACTTTGGACGAATTGGAGCAGTCTGCCGATCACGTCCCCGTCTGGTGCCGCGGTTTGGATGTGCCTCGTCTATCACATGTTGACGCGTTCGACGAGCGCGGGTGTGAGCTCGTTCAGCGTCCTCACAGTCGCGGCAGCGAGCGCCAGTGCGTCCTCATCCGGCGGGTAGTCCCGGTTGGGCACCGCTATGACGGTCAGTCCCGCCGCAGCCGCGGCGCGCAAGCCATTGCTGGAGTCCTCTACCGCCGTGCACCGCTCCGGCCTCACCGACAGCCGGCGGGTCACCTCCAGATAGACATCGGGAGCGGGCTTGCCCCGCTCAACCTCCTCCGAAGAGAGGGTGGTGGAGAATGCGCTATCAAGACCCGCGAGCTCGAGGGCGAGGTCAATGAGCTCGCGGTTCGACGAATAAGCCAGGCCAAGCGGCCAGCGCTCGTGCAGCGCTCGTACGGCTTCGACAGCACCCGGAAGCAGTGGTAGCCGCGCCCGGTACAGCTTCTCCATTCGAGCCACAACGTCACGGTTGATGTCGACCACCTCGCGCGGGACGCCGAGCTCGTTGCGCAAGTACGCCGACCACTCCAGAGAGCTCATCCCCATCATCGCCCGGGGAGCATCCTCTCGCCAGCGGCCGCCGGCCGCTCGGACCAGCGCCTTCTTGGCTTGGTTCCACTACTGCTCGGAGTCCAAGAGCACTCCGCCAAGGTCGAAGATCACCCCGTCGGCCGCCATGGCCTAGCGTTCTATCAAGGCCCTCCGCTCCGCGGGCGCAAGGCGGAGTTTGGCACCCGGCACGCCCGCGCTGCTCGTGTTCGTGCAAAGCGCGAGTGCGATGACCGCGTGACGTGTCGGACCTCCGTCGCGCATCCGTCGCGGCGTGATGGGATCAGTGCTGTGGTGACCCCTATGCCGGAGCGCCTTGAGGAACTACGCCGAGTTGCTGCATCATCGCCAGCATGTCGACGACTCCCCAATGCTCAGCCACGAGGCCGTCGTCGTCGAACCGCATGATGTCGATCAGCTGCACGTCGATGTTCTTGCCGGTTGGGGGCATGCCCATGAGCTCACCCTGGTGAGTTCCGGTCGCCCTCGCGCGCGTGACGACTTTGTCGCCGCTGGCCAGAACGTCTTCGGGGTCCAATCGCAGATCGGGGAAGGCCGCGCGGTACATGCGAAAGAACTCCATCACGCCTTCTTTTGTGGGCGCGAGGCCGGGAGTTTCCTCGTGCTCGACGAAGCCGTCTGCCAGCAAACCGCCGAACCCTTCGATATCTCCAGCGTTGAGCAGGTCGTAGAGGCGCCGCTGCGTGGCTGAGTGATCCATCGTCGTCCTTTGTTGGGGTAGGCCGACCCTACTCCCGTTACCAGCTCCGACGCAAGAGGACCGTCGAGTGCCGCTGCCCCTTTCCATGCGAAGGGGCACGCCGAGCCCCTCACCTCGAGACGCCAAAGCGGCGACGGCGCATCCGTCGAGACCGACCGCGCGGCTCATGACTCCGCTCGCGGAGACAGCCCGCTCCGCGGAGGACCGCGGGACTTCTGGTTTTGGTCCTCGCACGGGCTTATGCATTCAACGGTGAGCAGAAGTCCGCGTGGCTGGCGCTGGCCTCTCGCTTTGGCAGTCCAGGCTCATGCTTTGGACACGACGGATTGATTCTCCGGGGGGCGTCAACGGCGAGCGCTGGGCTTATGCGGTGAAGACCCGCGCCAGTCGATGCGACAATGCATTCCGCCGACCCACTTCTGCCACTGAGAGATGAATGACACTGCACCGCTTCGTGTCGGGGTCGTAGGCCATCTCGCCCAGCTTGCCGAAGTAGGGAGTGCCGTCGGGCAGCGCTCCGTCGGCCCGACCGGCGTGCTCCCGTTCGATGATCTTCCGGTAGTCCGTGGGCGTGAGCGTGATGCCGTGCACGCCCGCGAGATGCCGGCTGCCCACCGCTCGCAACCAACGCCCGGACAACTCACACTGCTGTCTGCTGATCGCTTACTCGGGCAGATCCTAATCGCGCACGATGCGATCAGCCGGACACATACTCGAGTCATTGTGTCGAGCGGAAGCGCTGGTAGGCGCCTTCGAAGTCCAGCTCGACGGTGGTGCATTCGGCGTTTCGGGCCTTGGCGATGATCCCCTCGGTGAGACCCGGTTGGGCGCTGGTGTCGTAGCGTCCGGCGCGGTAGAGCAGCAGCACGGTGTTGGCGTCCTGTTCGAGCGCGCCTGAGTCGCGTAGGTCTGAGAGTTGGGGGCGCTTGTCGGGCCGTCGTTCGGCCTCGCGCGACAGCTGCGCGACGGCGAGCACCGGGATCTCGAGCTCTTTGGCGAGCAGCTTCAGCGAGCGTGAGATCTCCGAGACTTGCTCGTAGCGGTTGGCGAACCGGTCCTTCGCCGGCGGGGAGAGGAGCTGCAGGTAGTCGATCACGATCAGCCGTAGGGCGCCTGGGAGTCGGCGGTGCCAGCGGATCGCCTCGGAGCGCAGGTCGGCGATCGTCAGCGGCGCCCGCTCACAGACCACCAGCGGCGGCGTGTCCTTCGCCCAGCCGGTCGCTTCTAAGACGATTCGGTCAAGGTCGCCGTCGGGTAGTTTCGCGGCTCGGATCTTGCCATAGGGAATCCGGGCGTGGGCGGCGAGGTGCCGGTCGGCGAGCTCGTCTTGGGACATCTCGAGCGAGAACAGGACGGTGCCGTTGCCGTGTAGCGCGTTGTGGGTCGCGATCTGCTGGGCGAGCACGCTCTTGCCCTGCGAGGGTCGGGCGGCGAGGATGATCAGCTCGCCGGGACGCATTCCCTTGAGCGCCTCGTCGATCTGTCCGATCCCGGTCTGCAGGCCGCAGATCGCCCCGGGGTCGCGGGCGAGGCGGTGAAGCTCGGCCGCGCGGGTCAAACAGCACCTCGTGCATCTGCCGTGAACCGGCGGGGAGCGAGTGTTCGAGCAGGTCGCCGACGCGTTTGCTCGCGTCGGCCAGCAGCTCGCCGACGTCGCCGTGGCCGGCGAGCGCGTGCTGTTGGATCTCGTAGCTGACTTGTAGCAGCTGCCGGCGGGTCGCACGTGCCGCGGACCCGGGGCTGCCCGGCGAACTGGCCGTAGCGATCCCAGAGGGGCGCGTCGAGCGCATACGCGAGCTCGTCGCGCCCGCTCCACCGCTCGACATGGACGAGTTCCTCACCGTCGAGTCGACTGAGGGCGATGGTGCCGATCGTCCCGCCGACGCCGGCGCGGCCGGAGAACGGCACGATCGCGACCGTCGCGCCGCGGGATGCGAGCTCCTCCCACACCTCCTCGCCGACCAGCTCGCCTCGACCGCGCCGCAGCCGCGCGGTGTGCGGGCGCGGTGCCTTGCGACCCGACGGCGTCCGGCACTCCTCGTCAGGTGCTGCTCGGCAGGTCGGGCACGATCGATTGCGCCATCGCCGCGCAAAATGAAGCTTCGCGGGCGTGTCTCGGCGGTCGCTCAACGCATACTTGCGGCAGCGAACGCCGGGCGCCGACCAGCACGCCGGGCACCACTCCGCCAGCCAGGCCGCGCGGTCGCTCACGCCCGACTCCGTCGCTCTGAGCGCGTACGAACGCGGCCACGATCGCGTTGCGTCGACGCCTGCGGAACCCCGTCAGATGTCCACGTAACGCAAAGTTGTCTGCTCAATTGGTCCGGTAAATGCCGATTTCGGCATTTACCGGACCAAATACACGGTGCGAGGCCCCTGCCCAGCCAGTCTGCTTTCAGGCGATTTGCAGGTCTTTCTCGAGGGAGGTGGCGAGACCCGGACTCGAACCGGGGACACCACGATTTTCAGTCGTGTGCTCTACCAACTGAGCTATCTCGCCCTGGGCGGGCGATGCTAGCGGCTCGCTGCGCCCCGTGCCGGTTGTCAGATCGGCCGCTCGTCGAACCATTGCGAGGAAGTGCGAGGTCGGTTGCCGGGTCCCAGGACGCCCGAGCCGCCGCTGAACGCGCGACAATCGCTCGGCCATGTCAGATCGAAAGCTGTTCGTTCTGCGTCACGCGAAATCTAGCTGGGACGATCCCGGCCAGGACGACCGAGAGCGACCACTTGCGCCACGCGGGCGGCGGGCGGTCAAGATGGTGGCCGACTACGTGCGCGAGCGGGGGATCAGCCCGGAGCAGGTCTTGTGCTCGCCGGCCCGGCGTACGCTCGAGACGCTCGAGGGAGTGGCGCCAGCAGGCGAGCGGCTGATCGAACCTGAGCTGTACGGCGCCTCGGCCGCGGAGATCGTCGAGCGCCTTCGGCGCGTGCCAGAGGACGTCGGCTCGGTGATGTTGATCGGGCACAACCCGGCGATGCAGATCCTGGTGCTACGGCTCGTCGACGTCAACGGACCGCAGACCAGCGGCGCCGATTTGGCCGAAGTGCAGCGCAAGTTCCCAACCGGCGCACTCGCGACGCTCAGCCTCCGATGCGGGTGGAGCGAGCTGGGAAGGGGCTGCGCGCAGCTGATCTCGTTCGTGCGCCCGAAGGCGCTGCGTTGAGGGCCCATCGTCGGCGGGCAGCTTCGGGATAGGGCATCGCGCTCCAGGTTCGGCCGAGATGAACGCCGTCGCGGTTGGGGTCCGCGACGCGATGAGTCCCCGACGTCATCAGTCGCGCGGGTCGCAGCGATCAGCTGTGGCGGGGCCGACCGGGGACCTCTGCGCGCGGCGCATGCGCCCGAGCAGCTCGAGCGCTCCGCGCTTTGACAGCGGCTCGTTGAGGTTGCCGCACTTCGGGGACTGCACGCACGACGGACAGCCGGACCGGCAGGAGCATTCACCGATCAGTCGCTGGGCATCGGCGACCAGCCGAGCGAATTCGTCAAAGCCGCGGCGGGTGATCCCCACCCCGCCCGGATGCCCGTCGTAGATGAAGATCGTCGGGCCGCCCGTCTGCGGGTGGGCGTTGGTCGACAAACCGCCGATGTCCCAGCGGTCGCACATCGCGATCAGCGGCAGCACCGCGATCTGCCCGTGCTCGAGCGCGTGCAGCGAGCCGAGCAGATGGTCGCGAGCAAACGGCTCGGCCGCGATCAGCTCGTCGAGCTCGTACCAGAGAGCGCGGGTCGAGTACTCGACGGTCGGAAGCGCGAGCGTCTGAAAATCGATCACCTGGTGGTCTTGGAGGCCCTTGCGCTGGTAGCCGAGGACGGTCTCGGAGTAGACCACGGCCCCGAAGGACAGCGTCACGCCGTGCGTTATACGCTGGTCGAGGAGACGCTCGATGTAGGTCATGCTCTCGCTCTTGGCCTGCGTGAAGTAGTCGCCGGAGAAGGGCTCCAGCAGCGCGCGGCGGCCGCGGAGATCGAGCTCGAGCACGCTGTAGGAACGCCCGAGGTGCAGGTACACGGCCCCCTCGTGGACGGTTGCGTACGCGCGCTCGAGCTCAACCGTACCGAGCAGCTCAGCGGTGCTCGCGTCGATCAGCGCAAAGCTGTCGGCCGACGCCGAGCGCAACGCCACGCGGGCGGCGGGGTAGTCCTCGGCGCGCATCGGCACAAACCCGGACGGGCGCTCGCGCAGCAGCCCCGCGCGCGCCAGCTGCTCGGCGCGGCTGCGCCAGTGCGCTCCCAGAACGGGCGCGTCGGCGTCGGTCAGCGGCGCCTCGTACGCGGCGCAGAGCAGTTGCTCGGCGTAGATCTCGGGGCTGTCGGGATCGAGGATCGCGGCTTCGACCGGTCGTTGCAGGAAATCGTCGGGATGGCGGCAGAAGAACTGGTCGAGCGCGTCCTCGCCGGCGACGTACACCGCCAGCCCGCGGCCGCGACGACCCGCTCGCCCCCACATCTGCTTGAGGCTCGCGACCGTGCCTGGGAATGTGACGCAGATCGCCGCGTCGAGCTGGCCGATGTCGATCCCCAGCTCGAGCGCGTCGGTGGCGACGACTCCGAGCAGCTCGCCTTCGCTGAGCCGGCGCTGGACGTCCTGTCGTTGAGCGGGCGTGTAGCCGGCGCGATACGGAGCGATCCGCGGCGTGAGCTCGCGGTCCAGGCGATCCAGCGCGTGGCGGAGGATCAGCTCCACCGCCTTGCGTGACTTGATGAAGCAGATCGTCCGAGAGCCCGCGCGGACCAGCTCGGCGAACAGCTCCGCCGCCTCGTACAGCGCTGAGCCGCGCAGCCCGAGCTGTTCATCGAGCAGCGGCGGATTCCAGATCGCGACCCGCCTCGCGGCGCTCGGCGCCGTGTCGTCGTCGATCAGCGTGAAACCACCAAGCCCCGTGAGCCGCTCGGCGAGCTCGAGCGGGTTGGCGATCGTCGCGCTGGCCAGCAGGAAGCGCGGCTCGCTGCCGTGAATCACAGCGACGCGTCGCAGCCGTCTCAGCACTCCGGCGACATGCGAGCCGAAAACTCCGCGGTAGACGTGCGCCTCGTCGACGACGACAAACGCGAGGTTCGCCAGCAGCTCGTCCCACGCGCCGTGGTTGGGGAGGATGCCGACGTGGAGCATGTCGGGGTTGGTGAGGACGAGGTTGCTGCGCCGGCGGATCGCGGCGCGCTCGGCGCGAGGCGTGTCGCCGTCGTAGATCGCCGGGCGGATCGATCGCTGCAAGCCGAAGGCGTTGATCGCACGAGCCTGGTCCTGGGCGAGCGCCTTGGTCGGGTACAGATACAGGGCGCGGGCGCTGCGATCGGTCGTCAGCACCTGCAGGGTCGGCAGCTGAAAGCAGAGCGATTTGCCCGATGCGGTCCCCGTCGTGACAATCGTGGGGGCGGCAAATGCGGCATCGAGCGCCTGCTCCTGATGGCGGTAGAGGTCTGTGACGCCAACCTGTGCCAGCGCCGATCTGACCAGAGGGTTCAGCTCACCCGGGACAGAAACAAGGCGCGCTCTGCGCGCCCGATAAAAATGCTCGTGGACGAGCCGTTCCTCGGCCCGCCCGGTCTCCAGCAGCCCGCTCCAAGGCTCGGTGTCGGGGATGGATGCCACCTGCGAGCAGTATGGTCGCGCGTTCGATGCGCTGCGTGTACGTGGATCTCGACGGGACGCTCCTCGGGCCGGGGGCATCGCTGCTGCGCGATGCCGACGGACGCTTCTCGGCCCTGGCCGTGCGCGCGCTCGAGGCATGCTGGCGCTCGGACGCGGAGGTCGTACTGTATTCCGGACGCAAGCAGACGAGCGTGTTCGAGTGCGCGCGGCTGATCGGATCGTCGTCGTACATCTTCGAGCTCGGGTGCGGGCTCGTGGTCGACGGCGAGCTCGAATGGCTCACCGGCGGCGTCGTGCCGTCACTGGAGCAGGGCTCGATCTACGACCAGATCGAGGCATCGGGGGCGCCGGCGCGCCTGCTCGAGCGATACCCGGGCAAGCTCGAGTACCACGTGCCGTGGTCAGTCGGACGAGAGGTCTCGCATCTGTTCCGCGGCTCGGTGGCTCTCGAAGACGTCGCGTCGGTGCTGGCGAGCGGCGGTTGCGAATGGCTGCGCCTCGTCGACAACGGCATCGTCCGCGCGCACGCCGAGCAGATGCCGGGCCTCCCGACCGTTCACGCCTATCACCTGATCCCGGCCGCGGCATCGAAGGCGCGAGCGGTCGCACGGCACATGCAGGCGCGTGGATACCTCGCGTCGGATTGCATGGCCGTCGGCGATTCGCGCGAGGACGCCGACACCGCCTCGGTCGTCGGCGCCTTCTGGCTGGTCGCCAACGCACTCGAGCGCGACCCGACGCTGGGTGCGGATCTCGCCGGACGGGGCGGCGTCCGGGTCGCCACCGAGAGCTATGGCGCCGGCGTGTACGAGGCCGTCGTCACGACGCTCGCCGAGCGCAAGGGCCCGTTCAAGGATTAGATGAGCGCCGCGCAAGAATCAGGGCCGGTTCAAGAATTCGTGGGCGGATTCGACGAGTGGCTGGGCGTGTCTGGCGTCCTGACGGCGCGAAGCCGTCAGGAATGCGTGAACGGGCCCCTGACAGTGGTCAGGCAGCGCCGCGGGCACGGCCGTGAGACGCGGCATCATCTGCCCGGGCGACGGCGTCCGCGAGTGCGCCTGCCGCCGCAGAGATGTCCCCGAAGGCATCCGCCACGACGGCGGCCTCGGACCCCTGAATCGCTCGGTTCAGCGCACCGACGGCGGCGTCGAATCGGCTCCAGAGGTCCTCGGGGCCGCGACGCCCGGTTCCGGGACGCAATTCGTAAGGGGGCTCGCTGTGCTCCGCGCCGACGATCGGATGCCACGACAAGCCCGCTGCGTGGGCATGCTCCCACGCGATCTGTCCGGACTCACCGGCCTGCGCCAGCGCCCGCAGCCGAGCCGCGAACCCGCTGTCCGGGGGTGCGAGCTTGTGCGCACGCATCGCCGCCGCCCAGTCTGTGCCGGCCTGGCGAACCAAGCGCATCACGTGCGCTCGTTGGCGGTCGAGGTCGTCGCTGAAGCTCATCGCGAGGCCGGCGGCCGACCGCCGTTGCCCTCCCCGGCCGTGTCAGGCTCCGCCAGCCCGACGAGCTCGCCGCCCCAGAAGTCCTGTGCGGTCTGACTCGCCGGGAGTTGCAGCGCGGGCGTGCTGCCGCTATACCCCTGGTCTACGATGCGCTCGAAGTCCGAGCGCTTGATCCGCACGCGCCTGCCGACTCGCACAGCGGGCAGCGAGCCCTGATCGATCCAGTTTCGGACCGTTTGCTGGTTGAGCTTCAGCGTCCTCGCCACCTCGGCAACGGTCAGAAACGAGTCTGTGGGATCTTCCTGTGCCACGCTTCCTCTTCTCTAATTGAGGCAAATCTGAACCGATTGGAGTGCTAATATTAGCGCGTCCGGAAGACGTCACTGGGGAGCACGGTGACAGAAGGCCTGCAACGTCTTGGCACCACCAGAAGAGCCGCACAAGGATGGCGAGCGCACGAGCAACGTACTGCCGTTTCGGCGCGACTGGTTCGGCGCGCCCGAGGAGCTGGTCCCGATCGGGAGCGCTCCGGAGACGCCGCCGCGCTCGCGATCGGAGCTCGCGGAACCTGAGTCGCTGACCTCCCCGTCGCTCTACGGCGCGCCGCAGACGAGCGCCGAGGCGTTCTGGGGCGGAGACCCGGCGCCGGCGCCGACGGGCTCGGATGCGCCTGTCACGGGCGTCAGCCGGGAAAGTCGTCCGCGAGGGCGCCGCCGGTTGCCGGATATCGCACGACGGTGGTCAGGCATCCACAGGCGATGGTCACCTGCCCGGCGGCGATCCGCAGACGTCCGCCGACGATCTGCACACGTTTACGGCGGGCGAGAGTCAGGGGTCCGCCGATCGTTAGACATCCACCGGCAATTGTCAGACCTCTGCCGGGGACCGTCAGCCGTCCGCCGCCGATCGTCAGACCTGCGCCGAGGATTGTCAGCCGTCCGCCGCCGATTCTCAGACCTCTGCCGAGGACCGTCAGCCGTCCGCCGCCGATCGTCAGACCTGCGCCGAGGATTGTCAGCCGTCCGCCGCCGATTCTCGGACGTCCGCCGGCGATTCTCGGCCGTCCGTCGGCGATTGTCAGACCTCCGCGGGGGGCTGCCAGGCGCGGCCAGGCGATTGTCAGACTCGCCCCGGCGGTCGCGGCGGCGGCGGCTGTCGACACTCGTGGTTGCCCAGCGTGCTCAGCGTGCAACGTGTCTTGCGCGCGAGCCCCGCCCGGTCCGCCGGAAGCTGATCGCATGCGGGGTCGTCGCGATCGCTGGCATCGCGGCCGCGTTCGTGCTCCCACATCGCACGACGACGGCCACGAGGCGCGCGAGGGGCAACCGGCCTGCCACCCCGACCGCGATGCCGGCTGCAGCGATCGACGGCGTCGAGACGATTGCGCAGGCGGTGCTGACCGTCGCAGACCGCGGTCTTGCCAGCGCCGGCGGCAGGCCCCAGAGCGCGAGCGCCCGCCGGCATGCGCGCAGCCGGCGCCATGCGCCCCCCGGTCGGGTGCGACCGCGTCGCCCGAGCAGCTCGCAAAGCGAGAGCTCCGGCCCCGTCGTCGCGACTGGGACGACGGGCGCCGGCTCCGCGTCGACCAAAGCGCGCTCGAGCGCGACGATCGTCGGGACGGTCACCGATCGGGCGAGGCCGCGGTCTGGCGACCGCGCCGGCGTCGCGACGCCGGTTTCCACCTCCGGCTCCGCTTCAGCTGCCGCGCCGCCGTCCAACGCTGCCCCGGCGGCGTCCGCTGCCATGCCCACGAGGTCCGGCAGCGCGAGCCGCAGCTCGCGCCCTGCGACCGGCGGCTCCAGTCCCAACAGCAGCGGCTCGAGTCCCGCCAGCGCCGGCTCGGGTCCCAGCAGCACCGGCTCAAGCGGCAAGACGGGCAGCTCGCGGGTGAGCGCCACCAACTCGAGCGCCAGCTCGAGCACGGACAGTGGACCAGGCGCGCCAGGCGAGCCGCCGGCACCGTAACGCGTCCAACAAGAGAAAGGACTCTCGATGAAACACTCCCACCGGATAGCCCGGCCCGCGCTCGTGCCCGTGAGCGCGCTGATCGGGGCGCTGCGCAAAGCCGCGGGTCGCACGGCGCCGGCGCTGTTGGCGGCGCTCGCCGTGCTGGCGCCGGCGACCACGCCCGCGCGGGCTCAGATCGTTCTGTTGAGGACATCGTCCGGAGCTGCCGGTGCACAGGACGCCAACCTGTACGACTGGAGTGGCCAGTGGATCTCGGCGCTCGACCGTGCTGCGCCGCTGGCCGGTCAGCGGCCGCCCTGGCAAATAGACGTCGGGCTTTACGGCGACTGGTATCAGCCGTCGGGCAGCAGCATCCTCGAGGAGGACCCGGTCTGCGCTATCAGGTTGCAGATCAGCGGCGCGCCCGCCGTCAGCACCGTGCTGAGTCCGTGCGTCCAGGGCCCGAACGCAACGAGCCTCGACGGCGCTCCGGAGAGTCCAACCCCAGAGTCGCTGACCCCCAACCTCGCTGCCGCCACTGACGGGCCGCACACCGTCACCGTGACGGCCTACGACTCGCTCGCCGGCAAGACGAGCTCGGCGTCGTTTGACATCGACGTCGACAACACCCTCCCCTCGCCGGCGCAGCTCGCCGGCCCTGCGAGCTGGCAGCGCGGCGCCGGGATCGTGACGTCGATCGCTGACGGCACGGGGCCGTCCGGGATCGCGGGGCAGTACTGCTCGATCGGGTCATCGCCACCGAGCTGGTATCCGGGCCCGAGTGCGCAACTCGCCGTCACGGGCGACGGCGCGATCCCCGTGCGCTGCAGCGCACAGAACAATGCCGGCGTCTCCGGCCCGCCGGCCGAGCTCGACGCATTGCTGGATAACACGCCGCCCGGCGGCTACTTCCAGCCGGCCGATCCGAGCGAGCCGACACGTGCGACGGTGGCGGTGTCCGATTCGCAATCAGGCGTCGGCGGTGGGGAGATCGAGCTGCAGAACTCCGGCCGCTGGCAAGCCCTGCCGACGAGCTACAGCGCCGCAAGCGGCCGCATGGTCGCGACGATCCCTGACACGGCGAGCGTCCCCGACGGCCAGCACGCCGTGCGGGCGGTCGTCTGGGATCTGGCGGGCAACCGGGCGACGATCACGAACGGCGTCGACGGCGCACCTGAGTCGGTCCTCCTGCCGCTGCGCATCGTCACGCGGATTCGCATCGACCGGGCGACCGTGCTCGCGAAGCGCTGCACGCGCAAGCGCGCGCCCGGCCGGCGCGCGGCGCGCGATAACTCCCCGCTCCCCGTCACCCGGTTCGCTGCTCGGTGTACGACCGTATCGCTTCCACGCTCGCCCGAAGCGCTCGAGCTGCGGTACGGCCAGGCGGCCCGCGTCGCCGGGGTC
>Ga0335081_10014840_pt1 | contig 12603 bp, 7 predicted proteins | sample Lox_Sample_35_FD_206713 | JGI IMG/M metagenome (GOLD analysis project Ga0335081, IMG submission 206713) | Soil microbial communities from Loxahatchee National Wildlife Refuge, Florida, United States - Lox_Sample_3.5 | ecosystem: Environmental > Terrestrial > Soil > Wetlands | place: USA: Florida...
TGATGCCGGTTTCATCTTCCAGGCTGAGGAAGACGAAGCCCTTCGCCGTGCCCGGCCGCTGCCGCGCGATCACGCAGCCTGCCGTTCGCACATGCCGGCCATGAGGGACCCGCGTCAAATCCTGCGCCGAAAGCACGCCGGCGCGGCGCAGATCGGCGCGGCGATATGCCATGGGATGCGGGCCAACGGTAAGCCCGGTGCCGTGGAAGTCGGCCACCAGTCGCTCCTCCGGCGTCATCGGCGCGAGCGGCGAAGCGCTATCGCTTTCCGGAATGCTCTCCAGCAGCGGCCCGGCAAAGCGGGCAGCGCGCTCCACCTGCCACAGCGCATCGCGCCGATGCAGCCGGCTTAGAAGGGGCGCGCCTTGAGGCGCGCCGTGCAGACTTCTTTTCTTGTTGTCATCCCGCGCGAGCTTTAGCTCGCGAGGGATTTGCTTTTTCGAGTTCTCCCTAAGCTTATTTAGCTCCTTTACCTCACTCTTGGCACCACATCCAATCGAATTCAACGCTCCAATGGAAGCCAACAACACCACTTCATTGCGTCTCAATTCCGGAACGCGATACGCCAGATCGGCAATGGATTCAAACAGCCGCTTGCTGCGCTCCCGCAAGATGGCCCGCGCTGTTTCCTCGCGCAGTCCCTTGGCGTAACGAAAGCCCATGCGAAGGGCGAAGGCATCCGCAACCGGCTCCAGCGTACACAGCCACTCCGAACACGTGATGTCCACCGGCTTCATTCGCAGCCCATGCCGCTGCGCATCCTTCACAATCGTCGCCGGGCTATAAAAACCCATCGGCTGATTGTTGAGCAGCGCGGCGGTGAACGCCGCCAGGTAATGGCACTTGAGATAGGCGCTGGCGTAGGCGATCAGCGCAAAGCTGGCGGCATGTGATTCTGGAAATCCGTACAGCGCAAATGAGGTGATGGAGAGAATGATTTGCTCCTGCGCTTCGGGCGAGATGCCATTGCGCGTCATGCCCTCGCGCAGTTTGACTTCAATGTCGCGCATTCGCCGCTCACTGCGCTTGAAGCCGAAGGCGCGCCGCAGCTCTTCCGCCTCGCCGCCACTGAATCCGGCGGTAATCATCGCCATCCGCAGCAATTGCTCCTGGAAAAGCGGTACTCCCAAAGTGCGCTCCAGCACCGGCTCCAGCGAAGGATGCGGATAGACGACAGCTTGCCTGCCTTGTCTACGCATCAAGTACGGATTCACCATCTGGCCCACAATCGGGCCGGGGCGGATGATCGCAACTTGTACCACAATGTCGTAGAAGTGCGTGGGATGCAGCCGCGGCAGGCAGGACATTTGGGCGCGGCTCTCGATCTGGAACATGCCTACGGTGTCGGCCTTTTGTAGTGTGTCATACACTGTGGGATCATCCGCGGGTAGCTTAGCTAGATCAACCTCTTCCCGGCAGTAATTGCGGATGAGGGTGATGGAATCCTCCAGCACCGCCATCATTCCCAGGCCGAGCAGGTCCACTTTGACGATGCCCATATCGGCGCAATCTTCTTTGTCCCATTGCACCACCACGCGTCCGGGCATGGTCGCCGGCTCCAGTGGCACGATGGAATCCAGTTGCCCCTGGCAGATGACCATGCCGCCGGAGTGCTGCCCCAGGTGCCGCGGCAGGTCCTGCACCGCCAGGCACAGTTCGAAGAACTTGCGGATGCGCGGGTGCCGCAAATCAAATCCTGCATCGCGAAACTGCCGCTCCAGCGTGTCGCCGGGGTCCTTGTACTCCCACGAGCTCACCAGGCCGGCCAGACGGTCAAGGGTCTCGCCATCGAAGCCGAGAGCCTTGCCCACCTCGCGCGCCGCCGAACGCCCGCGATAGGTGATCACGTTGGCCGTCATGGCCGCGCCCAACTTGCCATAGCGCTCGTACACATATTGAATGGCGCGCTCACGCTGATCGCCGCTGGGCAGGTCGAGGTCGATGTCGGGCCACTCGCCGCGCTCCTCCGACAAAAAGCGCTCGAACAGCAGGTCCATGCCGACGGGATCGACCGCGGTGATGCCGAGCGAATAACACGCTGCGCTGTTGGCCGCCGAGCCGCGTCCCTGCACCAGGATGCCGTGCTCGCGGCAGTAGCGTACGATGTCCCACACGATCAGGAAGTAGCCCGCCAGCTTCAGGCGCCCAATCAGCGCCAGTTCGCGCTCGATCTGCCGCTGCGCCCGTCGCCATAGTTCGCTCTGCCCAGGCCGCAGATAGCGATTGCGAGCGCCTTCCGTGGTGCGCGCGTGCAAAAACGTGTCCATCGTTTCGCCCTCGGGGACCGGATAGCGCGGAAATTCATAGCCGAGGTCGTTGAGCGTGAATTCCAGCCGCGATGACAGCTCCAGCGTGTTTGCCGTGGCTTCGGGCAGATCGGCAAAAAGCTGCAGCATCTCTTGCGGACCCTTGATGTGGCGCTCGCCGTTGCGTGCCAGCAGCCGTCCGGCGGAGTCGAGCGTACGGTGACTACGGATGCAGGTGAATATATCCAGGATTTGGCGCTCTTCACGCTTGGCATACTGCGCGCCTTGGGTTGCCAGCAGCGGCAGATGCAGACTGCGCGCCAGCTCAATGGCCGCCTGGTTGCGCGCTTCCTGCGCGCGATGGTAGTGGCGCTGCAACTCGACGTATACGTTTTCGCGTCGGTAAATGGCAATGAGGTGTTCGAGCAGCTTGCGGCCTTCGCAGGTGCCGCCATAAGTCAGCGCCTGGGCCAAAGGGCCTTCCTCGCCGCCAGTCAGGCAGATCAGCCCGGCCGCATGCTCCGCCAGATCAGCCAGCGATGCCTGGCATTGCAGGAACAAATCCTCGCTTGTCCCACATTGTGATATATCTGGGCGTTGGTTTATCTTACGTTGTGGTATATGAGCCGGGTACTTTGGCGCGCGCAGCTTAATGCGCGTTATCAAGCGGCAAAGGTTCTGGTAGCCTTCACGCGAGGCGCACAACAACGACAGACGCGGAAGCCCGGCCGGTCTTTCCGGGTTTCCGTAGAGCAGCAGGGAGGTGATCTCGGTGCCAATGTGCGCTTTGATGTTCAGCTTCTTTGCCGCAAGATAAAAACGCGGCGCGCCGTAGACTCCATCACGATCGAGCAAAGCCATCGCCGGCATTCGGTGCTGGGCACAGACCTCGGCGAACTCCTCAGGAACCGAAGCCCCTTCGAGAAAGCTGAAAGCGGAGCGCGCATGAAGCTCGATGTACATCAGTTGTCAGTGGCCGGTTGTCAGTTGTGCCGGTGGCAGTTCTCCGTTCAGCCGCGGAGCGGCGAAATGTGTTTTAGCCGTGAGCGTAAGCCCGCGGTCAATGGCCGCAACGCAAATCAGAGCCGAGGAGCGGCGACTGGCTCTGGACAACGCCTTCAGTCATAGCTCGCGTCCGCGAACCACTGGCCCGTTCCCACGTCGCGATAGATTCGATAAAGAGCCACATTGTTTTCCCCAATAGCGCGGTTGCCATTTTCGCCAATAGCGCCGTTGCTGGTCATTGCCAGGGCAATGTCCCATTCTTCGCGGTCCCACGGGCCGGACGGCCCTTTCTGCGGACCATTCTTGGCGTTCTCCGTCCACCAGTCGCCCGACGAGCGCCAGGGGCCGGCCGACCATACGATTTTTCCTTGCAGATGCTCGCCTTGCTTGCTTTCGGGGATCAGCCGGGCAGGCCGTCCTGCTGCCAACTCGACCCTAAGCCGGCACGCCGGACGTAAGATACGCATCGCCACGGGAGATGAATTCTCACTATCTGACAATGTAGGAGTCGATATCCTCTCTGTCCCTATTGTTCCTTTCTGAAAGCGTTCGATACAGAAACTTTCCCGGCGATGGCTGTCGAGCAATCGAGCAATCCCGGCACGTCGCTCGCCCACAATTGCGTTGATCCGCGCCAGTGTAATTTCCAGCTTCTCCGGTTCTGGAGTTGTGGGCAAAAACAATCCTCGCTGGGCTGAGCGGGGCGGCGCCGGCTGGGCTGCAATCCAGAGCTTGACGACCGGAGCACCCGGCGGATGTGCGGCCAGATCCAGTTGCAGCAGCTTCAAAAACACTTTGGAATTGCGCATAGGAACGGGTAGCTGGAGTATGCGCTCTACCATGTTGTGGGACATCCCCCCAAAACCTGTCAGGTCCGGGACAGCAGTGGTTTCTTCATCCCCGATCCGGCGCTCGAGTTGCAGCCGCAGGCACAAAGCTTGTGCGGCGAGAGCGCGGGTTTTCAATCGTGTGCACAGTTGTTCCAAAAGCCGGTTCAGAACAAACGACAGAGACTCGATTGTTTCCACCGGAAATTCCAACTCCATCGCTTCCTCAAACTGCAAGTGAGGACCGCACAGTGCCAGCGTGCGCGTGCCTTCACCGCGGGCCAGGCGCCGCAACTGCGTCCCTGCTTCCCCCAGCCGCGAAGCCAGCGCGTGTTCCGGCAACAACGCCAGGGTGCGGAAGTCGCGTACTCCCCAGCGCTCCAGCGTGTCGAGCATTTGTTCGCGAAAATTCTCCCGCTCACGCGCCGATGTTTTTCTGTCCAGTAATTTCTGCGAAGAAATCTCAAAGGCATCCAGCAAGATCTGTACGGGCAGCACGCCCAATCGCTGAGCTTCACTTCCGGAAGGGATGACCGTGGTCCCGTCAAATCCTCGCGCAGCGTGCATGGCAGCGTCCGGATTGGCCGCCACAGCGACGTTGGCTTCCATCCCGACTGCGGTGACGCGCGAATGCAGATCACTCCCCATGCTTGCGGGCGCGCCATAGAGCCGCTCCAAACCCGCGAGATCAAGCAGCAAGGTGTCGGGCGCAGCATCTTCCACCCGCGGCGAAAAAGCATGCGCGACGTCGAGCAATGCGGCGTGGGCTGCGTTCTCCTGCTCCGGCGAGCGTTGCCGCAGAGTTGCCGGTCCTGGGGCGTCAGGGGTATTGCCACATTGTGGGACTCGGTCCTTCGCCAGCGGATCCGATAGCGGCGTTTTGGCGAAAACCGCGGCTTCGAGTTTTGTCGTTCCTGCTTCCATTCCCAGCAAGCGGGCTTTTTCATTGAGTGCGACTACGCGGGTCAGAGGAGGCTTGCCTTCCAGCACGGCAACTGCATATTCGCGCAGCAACGGCTCGGCGCGAACCATGGCTTCGACGGGAAAGTCCGGGATGTAGATGCAGGCAAACATGACGACGCGGGCTCATAATGCAGTGCGGAGTTGAAAGCGTGCGCCAACCGATTGCGGCGGCTTGCGCTGCGCCCAGGAGCGCACCACTTCGGCGTGAAAGCGCATGCCGCGCAGCAAGGCTGCATGACTGACAGCATTCATTTTCGGAACGCACAGGCGTTTGCCGTCCTCGGCATTCGAGCTTGCGTTTCGTGAAAATTGCCATCGAAGCTGCGACCTCGCACTGGCGCCGCATGCCTCCGAGGCGCAAACAGCCTCCGATTGCAAGCGCAGCACCAGCGAGGCGCAGGTCTTGGCGCACGCCTCTTGTTCGACCAGCAGCAGCACGGTTGCCGTCGGCTCGATAGCGCGGCGAAAACGAAACCAGGAGGTGAGCGGCACCCGGCGCGCGCTGTCCGCCGGGATGTCGCCCAGATCGAGCACCACCATGCCAAAGCCGCCGGCTTGCAGCAGCAAGTCGGTGATCTTCAGTACCTGCTCCAATGCCCCGCCAAAGGCAAAACCACCTCTCCCTGAGAATTCAGAAAATCGATGCTGGGTTGCGTTTTTTCCGGGATGAGAACTTGATCCTTGCCGGCAGCGCACCCACAACAGCCGCTCCAGGTCCACGCCCGCCGCGGCCGCGGAGGCGGGATCGAAGCTGTCACTGGCGTCCACCAGAGCGCAAATCTCCTGGCGGCGAGTGGCGCCGGCAAGGGCCGCCAGCGTCACTCCAGTGCGGCCGGAGGAAGCCGACCCGGTAACCTCAGTTAGCGCACCCCGGGGCAGGCCGCCGGTTAGCTGGTCCAGCGCCGCGATTCCAATCGGGACGGTCAGCGGAGCAGCGCGTTCCCGAAGCAGCAGAGTTGAGGAGAGTTGCTCGTCGAGCGACGACTCCAGTTGGGCGCGCAGAGTAGCAGCAGTAAAAGCTGGTTGAATGGCCGGAACCAGGGCAACAGAAGGCATATGAACCTCAGGGGCGGGCGAAGCGGGCAGGATCTCCCAGGTTTGTGCCCAAAAGAAGGGCGCGAACCTTGGGTTCAGATATTTTCGCTTTTTATTCGCCTACAATGAGATTCTGCTACGGGGAATCCAGGTTGTCAATCCCTATGATAAGTCGCTTATTTTACTGTAAGTTAGACTAATTCCAGATCAATGGTCCTGGCCTCGCGATCCAGCTTGGCGATGCGGAAGCTGCGGACTTGTCCCGCGTGGAGCGCTTCCGTTTTCCGCATGCCGGCGGAGGAAACGCCGCCCTTCCAGCGGGCTTGCAGCATGGATGTCAGCGATGACAAATCGGTTTGCGATGTTGACGTCGTGTCCTCGGCTGCAGGCGCTGCCGCACTGAACCGGCACGTGCCTTGAATGCCCTCGCCCAATTCGACGCGAGCGACTCCACCCGATTCTTCGCTGACGCGGCCAGTCACTACATCGCCTGCTTTGTGTTCCGCAATGTACTCGTCGAGGCTGGTGGGAAGCAATTGCTTCATGCTCAGGCGCATCAGGCGCCGCTCCGGGTCGATGGAAAGCACCTGTGCCTTGACTACCTGCCCAAGCTTGAGCACGTCCTGGGGATGATGGATGCGCTTCTCGGCGCTGATCTCCCACCCCATCAAGTTCAAATGCGGGACTTGCTGGGGACCCCGGATCTCGCTGACGTGGATCATACCCTCGACGCCTTCCGTCACCTGCACGAACGCCCCGAACTTCGTCATGTTTGTAACTGGGCCTGCGATTGCCGAGCCGACGGGAAATCGCTGTGCTACATCCGCCCAGGGATCTCCTAGAGCTTGCTTCAGCCCAAGCGAGAGCCGCTGCTCGCCAACATTCACTCCGAGAACCACAACCTCGACGGTATCGCCGGGGTTGACCACATCGCTCGGCTTGCGCACCTTTTTGGCCCAAGACATTTCCGAGATGTGGATGAGCCCCTCGACTCCCGGCTCCAACTCCACAAAGGCGCCGAAGTCAGCCAGACGCGACACCGTCCCGCGAACGCGTTCGCCGGTCTTGTACTTTTCCGCAACCGCGAGCCACGGGTGCGGCTGGAGCTGCTTCCTGCCGAGCGAAATCCGCTGCTTGTCGGCATCGATCTTCAGAACCTTGACCTCGAGCGGCTGGCCTACGGAGAGCACGTCCGCCGGTTTGTTGACGCGGCCCCAGGAGATATCGGCGACGTGCAGCAGGCCGTCAATGCTGCCAAGATCGACGAACGCTCCGAAATCGGTCAGATTGCGAACCGTGCCCATTACGATATCGCCCTCGCGGATCTCAGAGTAGCGGCGTTCTTTTGCTGAGCGCTCTTCCTCTTCGGCGAGCACGCGACGATCGACGACCACGTCTTCGTCAGTGGTGTCGAGCTTGGTGATGCGGCAGCGGATCTCCTGGCCGACGAGAGCCTCCATCTCGGAAGCTTCCCGCACTCCGCTGCGAGACGCCGGCATGAAGGCGCGCACCCCCACATCGACGCTGAAGCCGCCCTTCACCATGGCGGTCACAGTGCCCACAATCGTGGCCTTTTCGGTAAAGGCCTGTTCCAGCGCGGACCAATCGGTAGGTCGAGCAACATTAAAGCGCGTGAGCTCGTAATATCCTTCAGGACCGCGACCTTTCACGGTGACGGCAACCGTGTCGCCCACATGTACGCCTTCGCCGGCGCTGGCGAACGCAGCCAGTGGCAAGATGCCCTCGCTCTTGTAGCCGATGTCGAGCAAAACGGAGTCGGCGGTGACGGCGACCACCGTGCCTTCAAGTTGCTGGCCAGCAGCGTCGGATTTGTGCGAATGGCTGCGCTCGTATTGCGAGAGCAGATCGCCGAAGGATTCGCTGGCCTCGTTTTCCGGGTCTGACTCTGGATTCGGGTTGGACATGAATGCGCTACGGCCTCGTTGTAGGAAGATCGCGATCAGAATAACATTCAGGCCGCATGGCTCCGAGCTGCCTTAGCGGCATTTTGCGAAGAACTCGCGGCATGGGACAATGCATTCATGCGCAAACTTTTCACCAGTAGCTTTCCTATACTTCTGGCGAGCGCGTTGCTGACTGTTGGCGCGCGTGCACAGAACGCCACCACCCAACAGGCTCCAACCACGCCGGCCGCTGAAACCAAGTCTCAACAGGCAACGCCCGCAGCGGGACCTAATGCTCCCGGGCTGACGACGCAGAAGGACAAAGTCAGCTACGTGATCGGATTGAATGTGGGAAGGGGGCTGCAGCGCGATGCCATTGAGGTGGATCCCCAGCTTGTGCTGCGCGGACTGGAAGATGGCCTCTCCGGGGGCAAGACGCTGATGACCGACGAACAGATGCAGGCCACATTCGTGGAGTTGCAGAACCAGGTGCGCGAGCGCATGGAGGCGAAGAGGAAGCAGGAAACTGAGGCCAACAAGAAGGAGGGCGACGCCTTTCTGGCCGCCAACAAGGCGAAGCCGGGTGTGGTGACGCTGCCCAGCGGCCTGCAATACAAGATCGTGAAAGAGGGCACTGGTGCCAAGCCGACGCCTGACGACACCGTAGTTTGCAACTATCGGGGCACTCTCATCGACGGCAAGGAGTTCGACAGCTCCTACAAGCGCGGTGAGCCGGCGAAGTTCCCCGTCAAGGGCGTCATCAAAGGCTGGACGGAGGCTTTGCAATTAATGCCTGTGGGTTCAAAGTGGGAGCTTTTCGTCCCCCCCGATCTTGCCTATGGCGAGCGCGGTGCAGGCAACGATATCGGCCCCAACGCAACCCTCATCTTTGAAGTGGAGCTGCTCTCCATCGAAAAGAAGGCGGAGCCGAGTAATGCTAAGCCATAGGTGAGCCTTACCCCCTGCAACGCTATGGCATGGGCTGACACGCATCGGCGTTCGCATACGCTTGCAGAAGTTCCAGCGCAGGTCTAGGCTGTGAATAACAGTGGGGTAGCCTGTGTTTTCCCTGGGGTATGTTCTCATCATGGCGGGATTGGCCTTCGGCGGCGCGGTGACCCTCGTCGGCTTTGGCGGCCTGCTGGTCACGTCCTTTCACCGCGCATTGGGATCGCCGCTGCCCCTGCCGACGCTGCACAATGCTTTCGAACGCAGGCTTTATGTGGTGGTAGGCATCGCGGGGTTTGTGCTGTGGGGTAGCGCTTTCTGGTGCAGCCTGAACTTCACGCCATAGCCGGACCGCACCGGCGAATGCGGGCACACGTTCCAACCGCTGGTCACGGACAACTGGCCGCTGACGACTTCACTGGTTTGCCTTCAGCATCTGCTCGGCATGTTTGAGCGAGGTTTCCGTCAGCTTCGCCCCGCTCATCATGCGTGCGACCTCGCGCGTGCGCTCCTCGGCTGCCAGCGGCCGCACCGAGGTTTTTGTCCTGCCGCCTGCCTCGCGCTTCTCGATCAGGTAATGTTGGTCCGCAAAGGACGCAATCTGCGGCAGGTGCGTAACGCACAGCACCTGTTTGGTGCGCGAGAGCTGCTTCAGCTTCTTGCCCACAGCTTCCGCCGCGCGTCCGCCGATGCCGCTATCGATTTCGTCGAAGACCAAGGTTCGTTGTGCCGCATCGCCAGCGGCGCCGGGCCGGCCCGCGCGTTTGCTGTTCCCCGCTTCCACGCTGGTCTTCAGCGCCAGCATCACGCGCGAGAGCTCGCCGCCGGAGGCAATCTCATCCACCGGCCCGAGGGGCTCGCCGGGATTGGCTGAGATCAGATACTGCACCCGGTCGAAGCCGCGACTTGTCCAGTTCACTTCCTCGTCGCTGCCGCTGACTGCCACCTTGAAGCGCGCCTTCATGGCCAGCTCGTTGATCTCGCTCTCCACCAGCTTTTCCAGCTTGCGGGCCGCCTCGTAGCGCTGGCGCGACAGCGCCCGCGCGGCTGCAAGATACTGCTCGGCTGCCTTCGCCAGCTCGCTGCGCAACTGGCGCAGCACCTCGTCCTTGTTCTCCATCTCGCTCAGCTTGCGCTCCAGTTCCGCGGCCAACGCAATGACGTCCTCCAATCGCGGCCCGTACTTCCGCTTCAGGCGGTCGAGCGCGGCCAGCCGGTCCTCCACCTCGGCGAGCCGCTCAGGTGAAGCGTCAATGTGCTCGGCATAGTCACGCAGTCGCTGGCCAATGTCCTCGATGGTGATGCGCGCCGATTCCAGCTCCGGAAGCGCGTCGCGGAAGTGCTCATCGAAGCGCAGCAGCTCTTCGATTTGCCGCGTGGCAGCGCGCACCGAGGCGGCTGCCGATGCGTTGCTCTCATAGAGCGCGTCGTAGGCGGAGACGGCGGCATTGCGCACGCGTTCCGCATTCGCCAGCACCCGCTTCTCCGCTTCCAGCCTGGCATCTTCCTCGGGCTGCAGGCGCGCGTCCGTAACTTCCTTGAGCTGAAAGGTCCACAGATCCAGCAGCCGCAGGCGATCGTGCTCGTCGCGCTCCAGCTCGGCGATGCGATGCCCCACCCCCTGCCACCGCTCGAACGCCGTCTCCGCCGCCGAAGCATCGCAGCCCGCAAAGCTGTCGAGCAAGGTCAGCCGCGCTGCGGCATCGAAGGCCAGCACAGCCTCGTTCTGTGCGTGGATGACCGCGAGATGCGGGGCAAGCTGCTTCAGCACCGTGACCGTCGCCGGCTGGTTGTTGATGAACACGCGTCCCTTGCCGCCCGCGGTGATCTCCCGGCGCAGGATAAGAACTTCATCCTCAGCGTCGATTCCGTTTGCCTGTAGGACGGCATTCACGGCGGACGATTCTGCCTCGAAGACCGCCGACACGGTGGCTTTTTCCGTGCCGTGGCGGACGGCATCGCTGGAGGCCTTGTCGCCCAGCAGCAGGGCGAGCGCGTCAATAAGAATGGATTTTCCGGCGCCGGTTTCGCCGGTCAGAAGGTTGAGGCCGGAGGCAAACTCCACGGCCACGTTGTCGATCACCGCATAGTTTTCGACCCGCAGTTCGAGGAGCACGGTCACTTTCCCGAATCGTAAAGTTGAGCGCAGTGTAAGACAGCAATTAGCAATTAGCAATTAGCCGGCAGCAGTCAGCAGTCGCCGTGGCCAGCCCGGTACCGGGCTGATCCCAGCGCCCGACTCACCTCACAGCCGAACAACATCGTCCCGCACCGAGGCTCGGTACGAGTGCCGCCGTTGTTGACGAAATCCCGGATCCATTCTGGCGGAGTGTCGTACTGGATGCGGCCGCCCAGCCTGTTTGTGCGCTGGCTCACTTACGCATTTCCGATGCAGGGTTTATCATCGCTTGTTCGGTGTGGCCAAGAGCCAAGAGCCAAGAGCCCCTCATGCCAGAACGCAAAATCCGCGTACTTGTCGCCAAGCCCGGCCTCGACGGCCACGATCGCGGCGCGAAGGTCATTGCCCGCGCCCTGCGCGATGCCGGTATGGAAGTGATTTACACCGGCCTGCGCCAGACTCCCGAGATGGTTGTCAACGCCTCGTTGCAGGAGGACGTAGACGTCATCGGCCTCAGCATCCTCTCCGGCGCCCACAACGCCATCGTGCCGCGGGTGATGGAACTGCTCAAGCAGAACCACATGGATGACGTGCTGGTGCTGGTGGGCGGCATCATCCCCGACCAGGACGTCGAGGCGCTGAAGCAGGCAGGCGTGGCGGCGGTGTTTCAGCCGGGCACGCCCATGGATTCCATCATCGAGTTCATCCGCGCGAATGTGAAGGGGCGGAGCGTGACGGCGGGCTAGCGTTGGCTTTTGATATTGGGCAACTCACATTTGGCGACCGCCAATGGCTATTTTTCTTCTCCGAGGTCCCCATGCAGGTTCGAATTCTCTGCTCTTTCATCCTATTGCTTTCGTCTGTCTTCTGCGCGGCCCAAACCACAGGCTCGCAACCTTCCGACTTCCCCAGGCAGATTCCCAACTTCGACGTGACGGCGATGGACAAGACCGTCGATCCCTGTGTGGACTTCTACCAATTTGCCTGTGGCTCGTGGCTGAAGGACAACCCCATTCCCCCCGACAAATCGAGTTGGGGACGGTTTAACGAACTGCGAGAGCGCAATCTGTATGTGCTGCACGACATCCTGGAGCAGGCGCAGGCGGCCGGCCCTCGCAGGGCAATCCAGACGAAGGTCGGCGACTACTATGCCGCCTGCATGGATGAGAGTGCCATCGAGAAAAAAGGGACACAGCCGCTGGCCACGATGATGAAGGCAATTGCCGCCATCAAGACGAAGCCGGAGCTCATTAGGCAAGTCGGCGCCATGCATCGCCATCGAGTGTCGGCCTTGTTCAGCTTCGGGGAGATGCCGGACATGCATGACTCGCGCCAGACCATCGCCGATCTCGATCAGGGCGGGCTCTCGCTTCCCGACCGTGACTACTACCTGAAGGACGACGCCAAGTCGGTCGAGACGCGGCAGAAATATCTGGAGCATGTGCAGAAGATGTTCCAGCTTGCGGGCGACAAGCGGGAGACGGCTGCGGCGGAAGCCAAGACCGTGCTCGCGGTCGAAAGCGGATTGGCGAAGGCCGCAATGGACCGCACCGTTCG
>Ga0335081_10014841_pt1 | contig 12602 bp, 11 predicted proteins | sample Lox_Sample_35_FD_206713 | JGI IMG/M metagenome (GOLD analysis project Ga0335081, IMG submission 206713) | Soil microbial communities from Loxahatchee National Wildlife Refuge, Florida, United States - Lox_Sample_3.5 | ecosystem: Environmental > Terrestrial > Soil > Wetlands | place: USA...
GCGTGGGCATTGCGCTTGGACTCCTCGCGGCAGCGGGGGCTAGCCGTTTTCTCCAGAGCCTTCTCTTTGGCGTCTCCGCGCTCGATGGGCGCATTTTTCTTCTCGCTAGCCTTCCGTTTGTTGTTGCTGGCCTGCTGGCCTGCTTGGTTCCCGCCCGGAAAGCGGCCTCGGTTGATCCCATGATTGCGTTGCGGGACGAATAGGGCCGCGCGCGCACGAAGACTCCACTGCGCATTAACCAATGCATCGCGGTGTTTCCAGCGAAGGGGCTGTGGTGTGCACGCTTGACGAGGCGGCTGCTTTGGTTCAATACTGACAGTGTCATGATTGACCTAATGGTGCTGGCGCACCTGCTGCCCGGACCGCAACATGGCTATGCCCTCAAGAAGCAGGTGGGCCTGATTAGCGGGCAGCGCGAGCTGCACAACAACCTGATTTATCCGCTGCTGCGCAAATTTCAAAAGCATGGCTGGATTACCCGGCGCACGGCCCCGGGACAGCGCGGCCAGACCCGCGAAGTCTACGCACTGACGAAGCGGGGCAGGCAGGAATTGCTGCAGCGCCTCGGCAAGTTCACCGACAAAGACGCGGCCTCAGAAAACGCCTTTCGCTTGCGCGTGGGGATGTTCGATCTTTTGGACCGCGAGACGCGCCGCCGCATTCTCTCCGAGCGCGACGCGTGGCTGGCTGCGCGGCAGGAGCGCGTAGCTCGCCTGAGCGATGCGTTAAACGCGGGCGTGTGGGGAGCGGAAGTTCTGAAGATGCTTACGTGGCAGATTCGCTCGGAGCGCAAATGGATTTCGCGGCTAAAACGGAAGGCATAACGTACGCTAAGAGAAACGGTTGTGAGCTGGGGGCACCATGAACTTCGCATCTCCGTTTGAGTGGTTGAGGCTTTGCTGGATCATTTTCGCTTTGTACTGGCTGGTGTCCGCGTTCAACCGCAAGGCCACCAAAAAGAGAGAAACCTATCTTCAACGATTTGGCTACAGTGTGCCCCTGTTTTTCGCGTTTTATTTCCTGTTCCGTCCGGAAGCGCACTATGGCTGGCTGGGCGCGCGCCTTGTTCCCGAAGGTCCCGCGTGGCGCTGGGTAGGCGTGGCGCTCACGGGCGCAGGGGTGGCCTTTGCGATTTGGGCGCGCTGGCATCTGGGCGCGAACTGGAGCGGCGTCGTCACGTTGAAGGAAGGCCACGAATTAATTCGCACCGGCCCGTACCGCGCCATCCGTCATCCGATTTATACCGGCATCTTGCTGGGGCTGCTCGGCACGATGACCGCCGTCGGCGAGGTGCGCGGCCTGATTGCTCTAGCAGTTGCGTGGCTGTCGTTCTACATAAAGGCGCGCCGCGAAGAGTCGTTCCTGACGCAGGAATTTGGCGCGGCGTTCGCCGAACATCAGCGCAGCACCGGTATGTTCCTGCCGAGGCTCTCCAGCTTGTCCGGCTAAGGGCGCCGCTAGGCTTCTTCTTCCACCTCGACGTGCGCGGGCTTGTGCGCGGCGATGACTTTCTCCGCGAGCTCACTGGGCACGTAGTCGTAGTGTGAGAACTCCATCGAATAGCTGGCGCGCCCCTGGGTCATGGAAGTGAGGTCCGTGGCGTAGCTGAGCATTTCGGCCAGTGGCACCTGTGCTTTGACGACGACATTGTGCCCGCGCGTGTCGCTTCCGGAAATGCGGCCGCGCCGCGAGCTCAAGTCGCCCATCAAATCACCGGAGTATTGATCCGGCGCGTAAACCTCGACCTGCATAATCGGCTCGAGCAGCGCCGGCCGCGCCTGCTTCATCGCTTCTTTGAACGCCAGCGAGCCCGCGATCTTGAAGGCCATGTCCGAGGAATCCACGTCGTGATACTTGCCGTCGTATAAAGTTGCCCTAAAATCCGTCATCGGGAAGCCCGCCAGGTAACCGCGCGCCGCGGAGTCACGAATGCCTTTTTCCACGGAGGGTATCCAGTTCTTCGGGATGGCGCCGCCAAAAACGTCGTCCACAAACTCGATGCCTTTGCCGCGCTCGATGGGCTCCATTTTCACGCGGCAGACACCAAACTGGCCGTGCCCGCCGGATTGCTTCTTGTGCTTGCCTTCGGCGTCGGCCTTGCCGCGAATCGTTTCGCGGTACGGCACTTTGGGCGGTTTCAGCGTGAGGTTCACGTTGTAGCGCTTGAGGAGTTTGGCGACGACGACCTCGATGTGCTGCTGCCCCGAGCCCGCGAGCAGAAATTCTTTGGTCTGCGGGTCGCGCATGAAACGCAGCGCCGGATCCTCTTCAATAATCTTGTGAATCGCCACGCCGATCTTGTCTTCGTCCGCGCGCGTCTTCGGTTCGACCGCGAACGTGATGGACGGCTCCGGAAGCTGCGCCGGTTTGTAAAAGATGGGCGCAGCTTTGTCGCCCAGCGTCTCGCCGGTCGTGGTTTCCTTGAGCTTAGCGATGGCGCCGATGTCCCCGGCGTGTAATTCCGGAACTTCGGTGAGCTGTTTGCCCTGCACTACTTGGGTGTGCTGGAGCCGCTCGGGCAGGCTGCGGTTGAAATTTGTCAGCGTGGCGTCGTTTTTCAACACGCCGCTTTTCACCTTGAAATAGTTGATGCGGCCCGCGAAAGGGTCCGCCAGCGTCTTGAATACAAAGAGGGAAAGCGGCTGGCTGTCGTCGTACTTGCGCTCGACGCGGTCGCCCTTGCCCTGCGGATCCTTGTAGCCGACCTGGGCATGCTCATCTGGATGAGGAAATGCATCTGCAAGAAAAGTCAGCAAACTCGCGGTTCCCACGTTGTGCAGCGCCGACACCATCAGCACCGGAAAAATCTTTTCCGCAACAATCGCTTTGCGCACCCCGGGAATCAGGTCCGCAATGGGAATCGTCCCTTCCCGGAAAAATTCCTCCATCAGCTCATCGTCGCCTTCCGCCACCATCTCGACGAGTTTTTCGTGGGCCTCTTTCGCCTCATCCGCCAACGCTGCGGGAATTTCTTCAATCGATGGCTTGCCGTCGCCGTCCGGTTTGTAGATATGCGCCTTCATGGCCACTAAATCAATCACGCCGCGGAATCCTTTTTCCGATCCAATGGGCAACTGGAGCGGAACCACGTTTCTGCCGAAGACCTGCTCGAGCGATTCCATGGAGCGCTCGAAACTCGAAAGCTCGCGGTCCATCCAGGTGAGCACAAAGGCACGCGGAATGTCGTACTCCGTGCAGTAATCCCACACCTTTTCCGTGGTTACCTGTGCGCCGGTGTGCGCGTCCACGGCAATCAGCGCGGCGTCCGCTGCGATCAGCGAAGCTTTTGTTTCCGTGATAAACGTGGAATAGCCGGGAAGGTCGAGGAAATTGATTTTAACTTTTTCGCCACCGCCCGACCCGTTGGTCGTTGGCCATTCCGCGTAAGCAAGTCCGGTCTGAATCGAGATCTTGCGCTGGATTTCTTCCTCATCCCAGTCCGTAGTGGTGCTTCCCTCGGCGACTTTTCCCCAACGCTGCGTCATACCCGCGGTGAAGAGCAACGACGACACCAGCTGCGTTTTTCCGGTGCCGCCGTGGCCGACAATGCCCACGTTGCGAATGTCCTTGGTGAGATACGTTTTCATACAGGCCTCCATCGAGCGAGGTCCGCTGTGCGGCGGTCCCTGCCGTCCGGGAGCGCCACCAACAGATGTTAGGCGCGGGCCTGCGCCTGGCGAGATTTTGCTGAAGGAGATTGCGGGCCGATTCCGGCGCCTGCAGGGTGCGACGCCAGAGCGGTTCTACCCCTGGTCCGGTCCCCAACTCCGCGGATGCTAGCACACGCCCTCGCCAGGGGCAATCGCCAGCCCCTTTTCGGGAAGGCCCCCTTGTTAGGTCCCGCGACGTCCGGGTTTCTTCTCTCTATCTATATCTATATTCTTGATTCTTGAGGTTTGCGCGTCGGGCGATCTTACCGCTCTGACCCGCGGCCGGCAGTCGGAGGCGGATAAAGTCTTCGCCGTACCGTGGAGAATTTTCTGGGACTAGTACTTGCCCGAAAAGCTGTTCGCTTTTGCCATGCCGCTTCGCTTATGAATACAAGGCTCTTAGCGCATGTTGCGCGAACCTCGGCTCGGCATGGCGCGTGCACTCCCTTAGCAGTGGACACTTGTGTTTGGACTCGCAGTCGCGAGTTTCCTGCCCCGTCGCCGGGGTTTGCCGCGGACGCAACAGACAGCTAGACCGATGCCGCGAGCCTGAAACAGCAAAACAAGGAGGAGAACCATGGAGGATTATCGAGAGTCGAACCAGAAGGATGAGGGTCCGGCCCCGCTAACCGGCGCCCAGCGCTCGCTGGTTGTTGCGGTCGTCGCGCTGCTGGGCATTGCCGGTATAGCCTTCGCCTACGGCTATCACCAGCACGGGCTGGTCAGTCAATTGACGGCGCAGGCGTCCACGTCAACGGCGCAAATGAATACGCTGCAGCAGCAGGTCAATTCGTTGACGGCGAAGCTGAATCAAATGAATACGCCCCCGGCTCCCGCGCAAACCGCGCCGACCTCCGACGCGGTCGACATCCAAGCTTCCGAGCCTCCGGCCAATGTCTCCGCACAAACTCCCGAAACCTCCGCGGCACCGCCGGCACCTTCCAAGCCCGCGCACGCAAAGCACCCGGTACGCAAACGGCCCGCTCCGGTGGACAGCAAGTACACCAAACTCCAGGCGCAGCTCGATGAGCAGCAAAAGGAGTTGAAGGAAACGCAAGAAGCCATGGCGAAGGACCACGCCGACCTCGAAGGATCCATCGATTCCACGCGCGCCGATCTTAATTCGACCCGCGATGACCTCAACGGCTCCATCGCCAAAACGCACGAAGAGCTCGTGGCGCTCGAGAAACGCGGCGAACGCGCCTACTTCGAGTTCGATCTGTCCAAATCGAAGCAGTTCCAGCGCGTCGGGCCGGTTACGCTCTCGCTGCGCAAGGCCGATACCAAGCACAAGAGCTATGATTTGGCGATGATCGTGGACGACAACGAACTCAACAAGAAAAAGGTGAATCTCTATGAGCCCATCTGGATTCACACGGATAATGACGCGCAGCCGGTGCAAATCGTAGTGAACCGCGTCGGCAAAGACATGATTCACGGCTACGTCAGCGCCCCCAAGTACAAGCCGTCCGAACTGGCGGCTTCTGGCTCCGCTTCGGTCACGCCCGTCTCGACCAAAGCGCCGGGGACGGGATCGCCGAATCCGCCGAATCAGCAGCAGCCGCAAAGCCAGCCGCCTCAGCCTCAACAATAGAATTGGATTTTGCGGAAGATTGATTCTTTAGCAGGGCGTTCCGTGTGGAACGCCCTTTTTTCATACCTCCGTAGCCCACCATGGCGCTACGGCCGCTCCGGGTCGTCGAAAATCGGCGTCAGCGTTACCTGGCTGTCCTTCAAAATCACGATGTTTTTCAGCCACGGTGGATAGTTCCCATATTTCACCTGAAAGGCGTGCAGGCCCGCCTTGACTGTGAATTTCGCGGGAATGCCGCCCACCAGCACATTGTCGATAAGCACCTCTCCGCCCACCGGCTCGGCAAAGGTCACGGTACCCACTCCTGCTTCCGGCCCGTCACCAGCGTTTGCCTGCACAGGCGTACGCCGTGCAGGTACCGCGAGCTTCTCCATGGCCGGCATAGGGCTGGGGTAGAATCTTTGCAGAACGGCCATGAGATTCGCTGCGCTGAGCGCAAAGCCAATTCCGGTCACATCCTTCTTGATCAACTTTTGCGTATTGATGCCGATCACTTCGCCGCGCGAATTCAGGAGCGGTCCGCCGCTGTTGCCCGGATTGATGGCGGCGTCCGTCTGGATCCACGTCCCCGGACCCGCTTCGGGAAACGGCCCCACCGCGCTCACCACGCCCCGCGTCACGCTGAACGACATCGCATCGCCGGGATTGCCGATGGCGAACACCGTGGCGCCTTGGCGCACCGTCGCGGTATCTGCGATCGTCAGCCGGGGGAAAGACCTGGCCTTCCACTTTGACCAATGCTAGATTTACGTCCGGATCGACGTAAACGACTTTGCCCTCGTACTGTTGGCCTCCCGGCAGAAGTACCGTCAAAGACTCTTCTCCGGCCGCTAGATGGGCGTTCGTGGCAATCACTCCGGTGTCGGTCACAAAGAAACCCGTGCCTGCCTTTTCTGTCCCCTTCAAGCACACGACGGCGGGCTTCGCGCGCTGCACGAGTTCCTCAACCGACAGCTCAGACTGTAGTTCCGTCGCGCCGTTGGCCAGCTTGGCCATCACGCCGCCCGTGAAGACCTGCGCGACGGACTGCAGCTCCACTTCAAAATGGCCGCCCTTGAAGAGCCAGTACTCGCCGTGGTGATGGCCGTTCAACGAGATCCATTCGCTGGGGCCGTCCGTCAGACGAATCTCTTTGGTGACATAACCTGGCAGACTGATTCTCGCCACCATGGCGTCTTCCAGGCGCGCCCCCACAGCTGTCTTTGTTTTATGGAAATATCCGCCGGGATACTCCTTCTCGAAAGGCGTCGTACCCGCCACCACCCCATCGATTTCTACTTGGGCGCCGCTGGGCTTGCTGGTGATTTTCAGGGTGTCCGCCGACGCTAGTGCGGGGCACAAAAGCAGCCAGAACGCTGCCACACGAGGGCCCGAGAGGGAGGACATACGCAGACCTCACTAAGTCCGTATTATGACTTATTAATTAGTCATCGTAAACTTATCGAGTAGGTTCTTCTCGTCTGGTATCCGGCGCATATCCTGAACAAGCCACAACTGGGAGTCGCGGATATTTCGCGAAACGCGGATCGCTTCGCGACAGCTCGCACAGCAAGAATAACGAGCCGCGGCTGGATTCTACGTCGCGCGCGTTCACGCAGTTGGCGCACAGCCCGGCGATGTCGCGCGTGGTCTTCGCTTCGTCTCGATCCTGCATTTTTCCAGCTTAGCGCAGGTGCGCTCTGGAGACGCCAACGGCTGGTCCGCGTTACTTGCTCTTCCGCGTCGGCTTCACCGAAGCCATCTGCATGCGCGCTTTGCTGACGAATCCCACAAACCGCCGCGCCAACTCGTGAATACGCTCCTCCTGCTGCAACCGGATCGCCTCTTCGGGAACCAACTCCCCTCCGACCCCAATCGCCGAGGCCCCCGCAAGGATGTAGCTCGCCGCCGTCATTTGATTGACGCCGCCAGCCGCAATCAGCGGCACGTGGCGAAACGGCCCCTTCAACGCGCGAATGTACTTGTCCCCCCGACCAGCGAACAGGGATAGACCTTCACGAAATCCGCCCCGGCCTTCCACGCCATGGTTACTTCGGTCGGCGTGAGCGCCCCGGCCAGCACGGTGACGTCTTTTTTCAGCGCGAACTCGATGAGATGCAAATCCAGTCCAGGACTCGTGAGAAATTTGGCTCCCGCGTCCAAACATTTGCTCGCTGTTTCTTTGTCGAAAAGCGTTCCCGCGCCCACCACCATCTCCGGATTGTTTTTGGCGATTTCGGCAATGATCTCGATGGCTCCCGGAACGGTCATGGTTATCTCCACAATGGAGATTCCGCCGTTGGAAACTGCTTGTGTGGCAAAACGCGCCTCTTCCGCTGTGCGTAGGCGCACCGCGGGTACGATGCCCACCGCGTCAATTCGATGGCGCACTTCCTCTTTCTTCATCGAGAGCGTGTCCTCTCGCAATCCGCGCGGCTCTTGCCGTTCGCGTACCGCGCCCGCTTAGACTAACCTTCCTCGAAGCCGGGCTCCGGCTCTGGGAGTCTATCCCGGTCACCGGCTATCCACACATACAAAGTCGGCAGCAGGAAGATGCTCAAGAAGAGCGCTCCCACGAGTCCTCCCACAATGACAATGGCAAACGGCCGCTGCGAGTCCGAACCGATGCCGCGCGACAACGCCGCCGGCAACAGCCCAAGCGTGGCCACGAGCATGGTCATCATAATCGGCCGCAGCCGCAGCACCGCTCCGTCCACGGCCGAATCTTCGATGGCGTGGCCGCGGGCGCGCAGTTGATTGATGTACTCCAGCATGATGACGCCGGTCTGCACGGAAACGCCGAACAGCGCCAGAAAGCCCACGCCCGAGGAGACGCTGAAGTGCGTTCCAGTAACCCATAGCGCCAAAAGCCCGCCGATGGGCGCCATGGCGACGTTTGCGAGCAGCAGCACTGCCCATTTCAAGGACCGGAACATTCCGTACAGGATGCCAAAAATAATGAGCACGGTGAGCGGCACGATCACCAGCAAGCGCGCTTCGGCCCGTTTTTGGCTCTCATATTCGCCGGCCCAATCGATGTGATAGCCGCGCGGCAGTTGAACCTGCGTGTGCACATCCTTGATAGCTTCTGATAATCGTTCAGCGAGAACGCCCCTTTTTCGTACAGGTCCTTGGCCCGTTCATACTGCGCGCGTGCCAGGACTTCGTCGGCAACCGCTTTTTTGTAGTCGGAGAACGCCGAGGAAATATCCGCGCTCTGCACGCGCAGCAAAACCTGGCCCTTTTTCACCGTATCGCCGAGACGCGCATCGATTTCCATCACGCGCCCGGAAGCCAGCGAGATCACTGGAACCGTTCGCGAAACATCAGGATTCACAACGCCTGTCGCGACCAACTGCGAAGTGGCCTCATGCGGAATGGCGGTGAACAGCGGAAATTGCTCGGGGTGGTCGACAGTCACCAGGTTGGCATCCTGCGCGCGCTCCACTTGCGCCGCAGGCGGCGCTTCCGCTTTCGGATCGCCCTTGCTCTCGCCGCAGCCCGCCAAAAACAGCGCCGACATGGCCAGCAGCCCAGCGGCAAAACGGCTTGCGTAATTCCTTCTGCAACTCATCTTCATAGCCTCACATCGTGCGCGGGGGGCCTTCCGCGCTTCACATCCCCAACAAAAAATAGGGTTATCCGCGTCGCTCACCGGAGCGAGGCCGTCTGCGGCAGCCAGGAATAGTGGTTAATCCCAAAATGAGCCCTCGGCGAAGCGCGGGCTCCGATGTCCGACGACTATACAATCCCTGGTTCGCGCCCAACTTTGCGCGTTTGTGAACAGAGTATTTAAGCTAGAAGAACGAACGAAGGAGGGGCCCGGCCGAGAATGGAAACGGAAAGAAAGCGCGTCGCCGCGCGCGAATCACTGGCAGGCAGGAATCGCCGCTGCGGCTGGTCCTGGCCAAACTCGCCTTCGGCGCTGGCTTCGCTCGTCCAGTTCTCAAATCGCACTAAGATGCTGCTCTCACAGAGTAGCATTTGCCCGTAGCTCCAGTGTGAGCCGCTGGATTGCGGGGGGGCAGGAAAACGACTGGGATCCGCCGGCGTGAAATTGCCGTGCCCATCGTTCAAAAACACGGCGATCTGCTGGTGCTCCCAAGCCGTGCTCACCAGCACATCGAGAGCGTTGTCGCCGTTCACATCCTTCGCGACGATTTGCAGCCCGCCCGCCGGCGCGGTGAGTCCGAACGCCTGTGCGCTACCGGAGGTGAGGGCGAAGCGGATTGAATACCGGGTATCGCCACGCGAGATGCCCTTTTCGACTTCCACGGTCGCCAGATCCGGTTTTCGGTCGCCGTCGAAATCCGCAATAGCGAAGCCCGAGTTCGCGAGCGTTGCGCCGCTGTTCGGCTCGCGGGAAAAGCTGCTTTGCGCTGCCGCTCGATTCGAGCAGACGAAAAAACAGCCCAACGCAAACAACACTGCGGTTGCGGCGTTCGGCGTGAGGCTTTTTCTGGCGCGTTGCAGCAACATGCTAGATAGGGGGCCCAGCGAACAGAGATGAGCGAGAACAGCATAACATCCTCACGGGTGAAACCGCCTGCGAGGAAAAACGGCAGTTAGCGTTTGGCTAAAGGGCCGCCCGGAGGGTCGCCCGCCGGGGCGGAGGCCACAGGCGGCGGCTTTTCAAAGCGCGCTTCGTCAATCTGGGGGTCGAGTTCGATCTTTTCGACCACGATTTTCTGGGTGATGTCTGTCCCGGGATTGCTGGAAACCAGCTCGAAGGGAAATTTCAGGCCGCCAACGTCGCGATAGTCGTGAAAGAGGGTTTCCCGCGAGACCGTTTCGCCGTTCACCGTATCCGAGCCGCTCCACTTCACCAACAAGTAAGTTTTCGCGTCGAAAGAATAGCTGGAAACCTTACCATCCTTGTGTGTCACCTTGAGAACGTACGCATCCTTGCCGTCGACCTTATCTGTTCCGCCGTACTCGATGGTCATGCCCTTGGCCTTGGAATCGATGAGCGGACCGTCGAAATCGGATTCGTCCTTGGCCTCTTTGACTTCGTCTTCGGACATGGCCGTCGGCGCGTCCTTACCCGCAAAGGGATTAATCACCCAGCCCGTGCCTTTGCCATTGAGGGTGCGCACCACGGTTTTGCTCTGAACCGTCACTTCGTTATGCATTTTCCCGGGCCGCTTGAACTCCGCCACGAACGGCCCATAAAGCTCGGCGGTGAAATAGATCGTGCCGGTGATGCGCTCGGACTGCACCGCTTTGGCTTTTTCCAGCCCTCCCCGCGCGGCCAGCACTTTGGCTACGATTTCGTCGGTGGTTTGCGCCGCCGCCGGACGCGGAGACACCGCGTGGAGCGCTATTTGCAGGGCAAGGGAAACCATAGCCACACGCACGGCACGCCGCACCATTCCAGTCCATCGCATCTGTTTCGCCATTTTGTTAGCTCGTCGCGGCCGTGAACCAGGCCGGCTCATATCTTAGATGCAGAAGCGTTCTCGGACAATTTCGTTGCCTGCACCACCCATCGTTATGTCGTGGCCGGCAAAAAAACCGAGGGATCGCATTACTCCGGTAAGACTGCGCTCCCGGAGATGGTGAATCTGAGTGAAGCGCCTTTGGACGCCGCTTGCCCCGGCCCGGCGATCGGCTGGCCGCCGCCAACCCAGGCCTCGACACTGCCGGCGACCACCCGGCGAACGCCAGCCTCGTCCACGATGCTGAGATCGCGTGGGGAAATATTGAAATTCACGGTTTGCGAAGCGCCTGCGGCGAGATGCACGCGCTGAAAGCCGGCTAAGGCACGAATCGGCGCGCCCTCCACGCCGGGATGCGAGAGGTAGAGCTGCACGACTTCGTCTCCTGCCACGGGCCCGGCATTGGTGACACGCACGGAAACGGACTCCGTGCCGTCGGCAGTCACGGTCCCCGAAACCGTCTTGGCATCGGAATAGGTGAACGTCGCATAGCTCATCCCGTAACCGAATGGGTAGAGCGGCTGCTCGGTGAAATAGCGGTAGGTCCTCTGGCTCATGGAGTAGTTCACGAAGGGAGGCAACTGCGCCACCGACTTGTAAAATGTCACCGGAAGGCGGCCCGCGGGATTGGAGTCGCCGGAAAGCGCATCCGCTACAGCCGTGCCGCCTTCTTCGCCGGGATACCACGCCTCCAGAATGGCCGCGGCATGGTCCTGTGCCCAGTTCACCGCCAGCGCGCTGCCATTAGTCAAAACCACAATGAGCGGCTTGCCCGTCGCTGCGACGGCTGCCAGCAATTCTTCTTGCGGCCGCGGAAGACTAATATCCACGCGGTCGCCGCCGAAAAATCCGGGATTGCTGGAATCGTTCTCTTCCCCTTCGAGGCGCGGGTTAATGCCGACCACTGCGATGAGCACGTCGGCCTTGCGCGCCGCAGCCACCGCCTCCTGCGTCAGGTTTGGCGGCAGCCACAGAAGACGCGCGGTGGATTCCCAGAACATGTGGAAGTACTCCACGCGAATAGGATACGCGTGTCCGCCTTTCAGATGAACCAGCACCGACATGATGCGCTCGCCATGCGGCGCCCAGTCGTCGAGGATTTTCTTTCCATCCAGGTAGATGCGGCCGCCGCCATCGGTGTCGGCGCCGATGCGGTAGTCCCCATCCACCGGTGGAGTGAATTCGCCACTCCAGCGGACGGAGTAATCCCGCATGGGAACATCGGGGCCCGGCGAAACGTTGTTCCACTCGAAGTCCACGCTCGGATCCACGCGAGTCAGAGCCGCGGTTCCGGATAGAGTGGTGTTGCCAAAGTACTCGCCGTAGAGTCCGGGCTTTGGGCTCCCGCCTCCTGGATGAAGATACTCGCCGGGAATCGCGACGGGACTCGTTTCCGTCAGAGGCGCGCCGACGGCGGTCAGAATTCTTGCCCGGGAGAATCGCTTGCGGATTCCGCTGAGAATTGTCGTATAGCTGGACGGAGTGCCGTTGTAATTCCCAAGCAGCACATTTTCGGCGTCGGCAGTCGGCCCAATTACCGCAATGGTCCTGACCGCGGATTTGAGGGGCAGCGTATTTCGATCGTTCTTGAGCAGGACCAGTGATTCGCGCGCCGCGTCGAGCGACAGCTTGCGGTGCTCGGGAGAGTCGTTATCCGCGAGGGTCAGCTTGGACCACGGCACGCGAGCCGGCGGGTCGAACATTCCGAGCCGGAAGCGCGCTTCAAACAGGCGCTTCACCGCGCGGTCAATGTCGTCGCGCGTGAGCAGGCGGTTTTCCACGGCGAAGGTCAGCGCCCGGTACTCCGGCCCGCAACTCAAATCCGTTCCGGCCTTCACGGAAAGCGCGGCAGCCTGCTCGAGCGTCATCACGAAATTGTGCGCCTGATACAGGTCGCTGATGGCCCAGCAGTCCGAAACGACGTAGCCCTTGAATCCCCAC
>Ga0335081_10014842_pt1 | contig 12602 bp, 9 predicted proteins | sample Lox_Sample_35_FD_206713 | JGI IMG/M metagenome (GOLD analysis project Ga0335081, IMG submission 206713) | Soil microbial communities from Loxahatchee National Wildlife Refuge, Florida, United States - Lox_Sample_3.5 | ecosystem: Environmental > Terrestrial > Soil > Wetlands | place: USA: Florida...
CAGCAAGCGGCGCACTTTCGGCTGTGCCCCGTTCATTCCGGACCCGACCTCCGAGTCCACCCGCACCGCCGGCAAACCAGCCTGCGCCGCCCACGACGCCAACCTCGCTACCTGACGATCTAAATCGGCCTTCTGGTCATGCGAAGACACCCGCGCATACAGACCGACACCACCCGCGGCCGCATCAGCAGCTGCGGTCTCCGGTTATACCAAGATCAACCGACCCACCTTCTGCGCTGGAACCGGCGGGTTTCCCGCCCGATACCAGCGGTACTCGCAGTCGCCACATGAATACCTTGAGCCTGCGCCCATTCCATCAGGTTCACACACCCAGGCGATTATTTAGAGCATGCGTTTGCTATCTCCTACATGTTCAAACAGCAGCAGTTGCCAACTTCAGAAACGGCGGTCCGATAACCAATAACGGGGATTGCTGCCGAGTTGCGCGAACTCGCCGAACTGCACGATGCAGAAGTCCTGACCGACGAGGAATTCAACGAGCTCAAGCGACGCGTTCTGGCTCTTTGAACCGCTAACGCACTCCTAACAGGCCACTGAGATATTGGGCGCGGCAGGCTCGGCGGGCCAGCTTGCCGCTGGTGGTGCGCGGGATAGCACCGGCTGGTAGGAAACGCACGTCGGAGACGGTTAGACCATGTCGGTGCGACACGGCGGCCCGGATCGCCTTGATCGCCGGCTGCGGATCGTCGCGGCTGGTGCCGGCCGCCCGCTCGGCGATGATCACCAGGCGTTGGCTTGAGGCATCTGAGCCGGGCAATTCGTTGGCCGGCACGGAGAACGCGGTTGCATATCCACGGCGCACCATCGGCGAGGCTGCTGCGACGGTGGCCTCGATGTCCTGCGGGTAGTGATTACGGCCGTCGATGGTCACCAGATCCACGATTCGGCCGGTGACGTAGAGCTCACCGTCGAGATACACGCCCAGGTCCCCGGTTCGCAGCCAGGTGCCTCCGACATCCGAGCCATCAGCGTGGCTGCCTTCCCCGAGCCGCGACTGCAGTTTGGCGCCGAACGTGGCTCGCGTTTCATCGGGCAGCCTCCAATAGCCCCGACCAATGTTGTTGCCCTGCAACCAGATTTCGCCGACCTCACCGTCGGGCAGTTCCGTCTCGGTAGCAGGGTCGACGATGACCGCCCATTGGCTGCGAGCTACCCGACCGCAGGACACCTGCGCCACGGCATTGGGGGCATCTGCCGCGACACGTACCGCATGGCCGGCGCCCAGTTGTTCGCGGTCGAGATACACGGCGGTTGCCTCGGCGGTGGGATCGATGGTCGCGACGAATAGGGTCGCCTCCGCGATGCCGTAGGAGGGTTTGAACGCCGTACGCGGTAATCCGTAGGGCGCGAACGCCTTATTGAAGGTCCTAACCGCATCAATGCTGACCGGTTCGGAACCGATGATCAGCACCACATTGCTGAGGTCGACGTCGTCACCCTGCGCGGGCAGGCCACGTTGTGCGGTCCACTCGTACGCGAAGTTTGGCGCGGCGGTGACCGCGCGGCCTTGCCGCGACCCGGCAGCCAAGGCATGAATCCACCGCAGCGGCCTACGGACAAACGCAGTGGGCGACATCAGAGTGGAGTGTCCGCCGTACACCGCGGGAAAGCCGATCATCGACAGGCCCATGTCATGGTAGAGCGGTAACCAGCTGACACCGTGAGTGTTCCGGTCCAGCAGGTCGATCGAGAGGATCATTTGCACCAGGTTGATGCCGACCGCCCGGTGGGTAATCTCCACGCCGACCGGGGGTCGTGTCGAGCCCGAGGTGTACTGCAAGTGGGCGACGTCGTCCATGCCGAGCTCGGTAGGGACGAACAGCTCCCCCGCCGAGTCGGGTATCTGATCGATGACGATGACTTGCGGCCTTCGAAGCTGCGCGAGGTTGGTCAGAAAATTCTCAACCGCGTCTTTTGCCGCCGTTGTCGTTAGTACGACCGTGGGCTCCGAATCGCGAAGCGCGGTATCGAGACGTTCAGCATGGCCCGGCAGTTCAGGTGCGAACAGTGGCACCGCTATGGTCCCGGCCTTGACCGCCGCGTAGAAACCCGCAACATAGTCGATGCCCTGCGGCGCGAGGATCGCAACCCGCTCACCGCGGCCCGCGGCTTGTTGCACGCGCGCGCCGACGGCTCGCAGGCGGGCACCGAATTGGGTCCAGGTCACCTCTTCGGCATATCCGTCTACCGCGCGGCTGTAGTCCAGGTAGCGATACGCCACGGTGTCGCCGACGTTCGCGATGTTGCGGTCGATGAGAGATATCAGGGTGGCGCCTGGCGGCAACGTGACGTCGCCCTTGGTATCCAGGCAGTCCTCGATCTGTAGCAGGCCAGGGACACCCACGGCATTCTGCCGGGAACCGCAATCCATCAGTGCAGTCTAGGCAACGCATTGAGCCCGTTTGCGGAAGCGCACACCGATGTTGTTTTTCCATGGCTTGTGACGGCGTCGGCGACCGGTTCCGCCTTAACGTGTCCATGAATTCCAGCGATCCAGCTAATCACGCGAGGGTTAAGCGCCGCGGAAAGTCCTCGGATCGAGGGACTTTCACCGTCGACCACCCCTGCTGGAGGTGTGCATGGACGTTGGGCTTGCTAGCGTTTGCAGCAGATCAGGCCAGCGGCCCGATCGCCGAGGGCGCCCGGTTCAGCGGGTTCGGTCAAGGCGTGTATTCGGTTGGAAGGAGTGCCACCGGATGTTGCCACCGGATGTCCCCTATCGCGCGTACCGCTTCGCCTGCGGCCGCGACCGCTGTGGCGGCGCTGGCGGTAATAGCGGTAACCATGATCAGCGCTTGCTCGTCCGGCGGTTCGCCCAGCCCGGCCGCTGGCAACGGTGCCGCGGCTGCGCGACCACCCGCACCCGCTGCCGCCCCGGCCCCCGCGGTGATCTCACTAGTCGGAGGCGGCACCACCTACGATTGCGGCACCCAGCCCACCATCACTATTAGCATGTAGTCCAAAACAGCGTGCAGCCTGCACCCAAGAGGTGCCTGGCACCGTGGCGACGGGAGCCTTCTGGTCGGCGGTACCTGGCAGCGGTGGCGGCGGTTGCATCGGCAACGTGTGTGGCGGTGGTCTGTACGGCCTTCCGAGCTGGCCCAGGGCCGAGCACCTTGAGTTAGGGTTCGAGCAACTCGACAGCAAGGGGATCTCAATGGCCAAGCTCAGGTTTGGATATTTCATCGCCCCATTCCATCGGGCGGGCACAAATCCGACGCTCGCGTTACAACGTGACTTGGAGTTCATCCAACATCTCGACGCCCTCGGCTTCGACGAAGTCTGGTTGGGCGAGCATCACTCGGCCGGCAGCGAGATCATCAGCTCGCCGGAAATTTTCATCGCTGCCGCCGCCGAACGCGCCAAGCGTATTCGGTTTGGAACCGGGGTCATCTCGCTCGCGTACCACAACCCGCTCTGGGTCGCCGACCGGTTGATGCTGCTGGACCACCTCACCCACGGTCGCGTGATCGGCGGGGTAGGCCCTGGCTCACTACCCACCGACTCGGCAATGATCGGACTAAACCCCACCGACACACGCGAGCTTCTCGAAATCAACCTTGACATCGTCGTTCGATTGCTGGCGGGTGAGACCGTGTCCGCCAAAACCGCCACGCACCAGCTGTTCGACGCTCGTTTGCAGCTTGCCCCGTACTCCGACGGCGGGATCCCGCTTGCGGTGGCTGCGGTCGCCTCGCCGACCGGCGCGCGGCTGGCCGGCAAGCACGGCATCGGCCTGCTGTCCATTGGGGCGACGCTGACGATCGAAGGTTTCAACGCCCTTTCCTACCACTGGGGGATCGTCGAAGAGCGCGCGGCGGCCTTCGGCACGCAGGTCGACCGCAAGAACTGGAGCCTTGTCGGCCCGTTCCATATCGCCGAGACCTACGAGCAGGCACGCGCCGACGTGAAATTCGGCATTGAACCGTGGTTCCGCTACTTCCAGCGGGTGGCCGCGTTCCCCCAGATGACCATGCCGGGTGAGCGACTCGACGAGATGATCGACATCATCAACGACAACGGCGTAGGTGTTATCGGCACACCGGAGCGGGCGCGGGCCCAGGTACAGCGGCTATGGGACCAGTCCGGTGGCTTCGGCTGCATGCTACAGATGGGCCATGAGTGGGCCAATCCGGCCGCAACCAAACGGTCCGCCGAGTTGTTCGCCGCTGAAGTAATGCCGCATTTCCAGGGGCAGGCGCAGCCGACGTTGGATGCCGCGGCGCGCGCCAGCCAAGTGCGGGATGACCTCGCGCAGACGCAGCTACAGGCGATTGAGCACATGACCAAGAAGTATGAGAGTGAAAAGCGTCCTACTAATACTGGCTGACCTGGTGTTTTACTGAGCGTCCGGCGTGGATATCCTTACGTAGCGCCCGTTCACAGCAAAGAGGATACACTCACGTGAGGTCGGCCCGACCATGCCCGATCACCCACTGTCGTCGTGGCGGGCTTCACCACCGCGGCCAAGAAGTGCGATCCCGAGGCCGACGGCAGCGCCGTCGTCGGCTTGGCCGATGAAGTTCGCACCCCGCCGGACCCTTCCACATCACCGCGTCAGCGACCGCGAAAGCGCGGCTCCCGCTTCTCGACGAACGCCAGCGCCGCCTCCCGGTGGTCCTCCGTAAGCCCGGTGTGTATATGATGCCTGACCTCGAGGTCCATGCACTCCTCGAGGCTGCCGTGCACTGCCCGGTTGAGGTTCTCCTGGTGGGAGCCTCACCGCCCGCTGATGCTGCGGGCTCTTGGCGACATCGACACCGAAATTGACCCTCGCTACCAAATCGTGGGCCATCTGCTAGCAATGGCGAACCTCGGCGCTCAACCGCACCAGCGTGGTGGGGTCGCCGGTTCGCCTGCACGGCAAGGTGTTTGCGGTCGTTGAGGGGAACGCGAGTACAGTAGCTCCGATGGCTGTCGCCCGGTCGAATGAGCGGATGATCGCCGGGGTCGCCGCCGCGTCCGTCTCGCTCGGGGTAGCCCAGCTGGTGGGCATCCCGTTCGGTGCGCGGGCCGATGCGCGTGCTGCGATCGGCTCAGTGGTCGTCGACATGACACCGGGGCCCACCAAAGAGTGGGCGATTCAGACCCTGGGCTCTCTGGACAAACTCTTCGTGGCCGTCGTCGTGCTCGTGATGATCGCCACGATCGCTGCAATCGCGGGGACCCTTGAGACTCAGCGCCGCCCGCTCGGCAGCGCCGCGATCGCCGCGGCGAGCGTCCTCGGATGCATCGCAGTGCTGTCGCGGCCAGGTGCGACTGCACTCGACACCATCCCCACCGTCGCGGGCGCCGCCTGCGGCGTGGCGGCCCTACGCTTGCTCACCCGTCGGTTCTGGCCGGGCCTGGGAGACCCCGAAGACAGAGCCGACCACGACGAGCCGGACGCCGGCAGGCGCAGGTTGGTCATGTTCGGATTGCTCGGATTCGGAGTAGTGAGTGGCGTGGTGGGTGCGGTCATCACGCGGTTGGTCCATTCGGTGGCCGCTGACCGCGACAGCTTCACACTTCCCCGACCGCGCACATCGGCGCCACCAATACCTGCTGATGTGCAACCCAACGGCGTTGCGCTACCGAGGTTTGTCACCGCCAGCGCCGACTTTTACCGGGTGGACACCGCACTCAGTGTTCCCCAACTCAGCCACGGCGACTGGCGGCTGCGCATCCACGGCATGGTGGACCGCGAAGCCACCTACAGCTTCGCCGACCTCGCCAACTTCGACGTCGTCGAAATGGTGACCACGTTAACCTGCGTGTCGAATCCCGTTGGAGGCAGTCTGATTTCGACGGGCGTCTGGACGGGCTACCGGCTGGCTGACCTGCTGGCGACGGCCGGCGTGCACGCGGACGCCGATATGATGCTCTCGACGTCGATCGACGGGTTCACCGCCGGCACGCCGGTGGAGGCGCTCACCGATGGCCGCGACGCGCTCTTGGCGGTCGGCCTCAACGGTCAGCCGCTGCCGATCGAGCATGGCTACCCGGCCCGGCTGGTAGTGCCCGGGCTCTACGGGTACGTGTCGGCCACCAAGTGGGTCGTCGACATGGAGCTGACCCGCTTCGACAGAGCAGAGGCGTACTGGACGCGGCAGGGCTGGGCACCGCGTGGACCCATCAAGACCGAGTCGCGGATCGACGTGCCGAAAGGTGGTCAGAAGGTGCCGATGGGGCCGGTGGTGTTTGGCGGTGTCGCGTGGGCACAGAATCGTGGCGTGCGGGCCGTGGAGGTCCTCATCGACGATGGCGTGTGGAAGCCCGCTGCACAGGGCGCGAGCTATTCCAACGAGACGTGGCGGTTGTGGAGCTTCCCCTGGCAGGCGAAAAGCCCTGGGAAACACACCATCACCGTGCGCGCCACCGACAACACCGGAGCTGTCCAAACTGCAGATCAGGTTGGTGCCGTCCCAGACGGAGCCACCGGCTGGCACACGGTGGACTTCACCGTGGCAGAGACATGAAGCACTATTTCGACGAGAGTCTCCGCCAACTAAATACCGCAATCACGATGCCGATCAGCACGGTGATCGGACCAATGATGGACCAGGTCGTGGTGTTGCTCATCGGGCTACCACCAAGCACTCCGAATCCCTGGAGCGCCCAGATCAGACCGAACACTGCGACGATCAACCCGACCGCGAATGTAACGACGAAAGCCCTTCTCATATAGGGATGCTAAGCGCCGGAGAGGGGATGTCGCGCCTTGACCCAGCAGACCGCGCAGGCCATGGCCGATTCCAACGATTTCGCAGGGTCGGCTGGATCGCCACGTGGTTCGCACAATTCGTCAAGGTCGGGTGTGGCTGCCGACGATGCCCACGCCACATAACCACTGGGACGCACGAGTAGCGCCGTCGCCTCCGGCCGTCCAGCGGCGACGCACAATATGACCCGAACGAAGTGCGGGATCTCATATTCGAGCGATAGCGGCTTCTCAGCCTGCAGCTAGCAGCGAGGCGCAAACCTGAAGGATGACCACTACCACCCCTCAGCACCAGTGCCATGAAAGCCATGCAGCCGGCGCGCGGCGTCGGCAATTGCGAATACTGCAACTGATTTTCGCCGGCGCCGCGGCCATCGCAATGCTGGCGCTATTCGATGCTGCGCGCCCCGATACAACAGGAACCATGCTCGGATCAGGGTCAGTGCGCCTGACGGACATGGCTGTTGATTTACCGGCGCCGGCCAGCGGTCCCTTCGGCCAAATCCCCCGGACGCCACCGAACCTTTCCGGCGGGGGCGGCTTCGCCGCCGATGATGACAACGATCAAGCTCAACAACAGGAACAGCAGGCCCTACAGCAGATGCAAGAGTCCGAACAGCAGGCCGAAGAACAAAACGAAGAGGCCGAGCAGCAGTTCGAAGAAGGCATGCAGCAAGCTCAAGTGGACGAGCAACAGGCCAACGACCCGTAGTCCTGTATCAAAGCGTGGCGGCCGCTTGGTGCGGCCGTCATGTACTATTTGAAAAAGCTTGATAATCAACGTGATTACGGGGTGGTCTGCTGATTGCCAACCGGTCGTAGCACAATTGGGAGATGCGGGCGAGAACCTGAGGACAGCGTTGCTTCTACTGAAAGCACGGGCTCCCGAATACGATCAGTGGTGGCAACGGCGTGGCCGCTACGATGACGGCCGAGACTCGCGGCTCATCTACGGATCTGTGGTGTCGGGGCCGCTCATATAGAGCGAAAACCCTTATACCCCAGGGGGAAACGCTATCGTCCGCCTCTCGAGTCCCGCTCGGCCACCTTCACCAGCCGACCCCGCAAAGCCCAGGCCCCCCAACGCGGCCCCGCATCACTGGGCTGCCGCATTCGGCGTTAAGCCGACCCCGTCGAATTAGACCTACCTTGGCGGGGCTGGGTGACCCGTCCCGAGAACTCCCTCGAAAAACGAGCTGGCGCCGGCTGGGTGCCGGCCGCGGCCAGAGAAATCGGCAAGAAACTCGTCGCGTTTGCGACGGAACTCGCCGGGTTGCTGCCCCACCGCCGTTGGACGCGCTGTCTACCCTTCCTTGATGATCAGCTTCCCCAGCGCTACCCGGTCGGGCTTCAGCAACTCGGCGATGCGCGGGTGGTTCACGTCGGCGACGACGATCTCGCCCACCTCCTGGTAGACGTCGCGGAAGATGCCATGGGACTTCATCTTCTCGGTCTGATAGAGGTTGTCCTCGGTAGGGGTGACGTAGTGCACCGCGTCGGCCTTGAAGCGATGCACCAGCCAGAGGTGGATCAAGGTCATCAGACGCTTCTTGCGGAGCGGCTCGGCGAACGTGTTCTGGTCGCGCACCGACAGGATGCTGCTGCCGTGCCGGTCGTGCATGGGATCGAAGATCACGTTGGCGAGCTTTTCGCCGCCCTCCCCATAGATGCCGAGCTCAAGCAGCTCCGAGCCGGCGCGGTGCGGCCGCAGCTGCACGCGGAGCTTCTCGCCAAGCTGGTAGTGCTCGCTCCACATCGCCAGCCATTCCTCCAGCAGCTTCTTCGGCACCTCGGTCTGCACGAGATGCTGGACCTGGGTGGAGCCCTTGCCCATGGCCTTGGTGGTCGCCGTGCGCCCCGAGGAGGCGAGCAGTGCGGCGTCGACGCGCGGGCCGCCGACCAGCGTTTGCGGTGTGCGGTAGGGCGACTCGACCAGGCGCAGCTTGCGCTGCAAGCGAGCCAGCGCCAGCATGCCGTCCTGCCTCAGGGCGGTGGCGAACTCCTCGGCGGCGACGCCGTCGACCTGGTGCCCGCCGTAGGTGATGAAGTTGAAGACGAAGCCCATCTTGCCGAGCTCCTCCGGGAAGCGCCGCATCTCCTCGTCGGTCATGCCGGTCGTGTCCCAGTTGAACGACGGCGAGAGGTTGTAGGCCAGCATCTGGTCGGGGAACTCGGCATGGATCGCGTCGGCGAACTGCCGGGCGTCGGCGAGATCGGCCGTCTTGGTCTCCATCCAGAGGATGTCGGCGAACGGCGCCGCCGCGAGCGACTTGGCGATCGCATAGGGAATGCCACCGCGGATCTGGTAATAGCCTTCGGGCGTCTTCACCCGCTCGCAGTCCCATCCGACGTCGGCCCGCAACTCCTTCGCCTTTTCACTGGCAGTATGGAGCGACGCACGCTCGGCGAACCGCCGCCACTCCGCGGCGCTCATGTCGAGCTGTTCGCCTTCGCTTTCGCGGAATTCGAGCAGATCCGCGACGGTCTCGCTGTAGGTATCCAGCCCGGCGTCCTGCTCCCAGACATCGACAAACCGCGACTCGACTTGATCGAAGACAGCGTCGATCGATTGCACTCCGTCCTGCCGCCACGCCGCGGTCGCCTCGGCGACCAGGTCCAGGATTCCTTGGCGCTCCAGCCAGGCTTCGGCAGCGGCGTACTCGCCCTCGGGAAATGCGTAGAGGAGGTGACCGTTCAACTCGGTGACTCCCAGGTCGTGGAAGCGTCGCATCAAAGCCAGGAGGCAGCCTTTATAGGAGGGAATCTTCAGGTTGGTGGCGCCCAGGAGGAACGGCTGGTCGCGCTCGTCGGCGCGGCTGTCGATCAGGTTGGCCGCCTCGGCGTCCGTGCGTGCGACGACGATGCCGGGCACCCGCATCACGTCGAGCTGGAAGCGGGCGGCGTTGAGGCGCTTGATCTGCTCGTCCGAAGGCACCAGAACCTTGCCGCCCTGATGGCCGCACTTTTTCGTGCCTGGGCGTTGGTCCTCGATGTGGTACCCGGGCACGCCGGCCTCGACGAAGCGGCGGATCAGGTTGCGTACGTGCGGGTCACCGCCGTGGCCGGTATCGGCGTCGGCGATGATGAACGGGCGGAAGTCGTGAGCCGGGGCCGCGGCGCGTTCCGCCGCGCTCATGCGCAGGCGCAGGTACTGCTGATTGCGGTCGGCGGTGAGCAGTGCGCGTACCAGCCCGGCGGCCTCGTCCGGCACCTGACTCAGGGGATAGCTGGCCAGATCGGGCCCCGGATCCTCGCTGGTGGAGCCCTTAGCGGAAGTCGCCCAACCGCCGAGGTAGATAGCCTCGATGCCCATCCGTTTGATGGTCACTGCCTGCCCCGGTGAGTAGGGACCGAACGTCGTGATGCTCTTTTTCGCGGCGAAGAGCTCGCGCAGCCGGTCATAGAATGCCGCCGCCGCGTCGCGCGCCACGGTGTAGTCGGTGGGGATTGTGCCGCGTTGCTCTACCACTTGGCGAGCCGTGTAGAGACGGGTAATCCCGGCAAAGCGCGAGCCGTCGAAGTATCGCTGCGTGGCGGTGACGTCTTGTTCGAATGGTGTCCGGACCTCGGTGTCCGTGTCGATGATGGCCATGGGCTTACGCTCTTCTTTCAGCTGATCCCCCGATCGAGAGTCTATCTCCGGGGATGACGCTTCAATCAGGGGCCAAAAGACCCAAGCCGAAACTGTTGTCACATGCCGTCACTTCGAGCGCTCTAGACCGCCGGGCTCAGCCTTGGCCGGCAGTGCGCTCCAATACTTTTCGACTAGTGAACGATGCCCGGATCGCAGCCCGCACGTCCTTTCAACCAATCCCGCTGGCGTCGGATGAACTTCGCGTCGACGGTCTTGCCGTGACCCGGGACATAGACGGCTTCGGGCCCGCCGATTGCGAGGAGCCGATCAAGCGTTGCCGGCCAGGCCGCCACGTCGGAATCGGCGTCGATTGCAGGGTCGGCGGACTCCTCGACAAGATCCCCGGTGAACACCACGACCCGGCCGTCGTCATCGTCCGTCCCGGGCGCTACCACTACTAAGTCCGAAGTGGTATGGCCGCGGCCCAGGTAGGCGATCGTTACGATGCGGTCGCCGAGGTTGATGACGGCGTCGTAGATCCCGTGGTGCGGCGGACGCAAGGCCGCGATCGCGCGGTCGATTTCCGCAGCGTCCGCACCGTATTGCAGCGCGTCGTCGCGAATCTCGTCGGTCGCCGACGAGAGGTATTCGACAACCTCGGGCGCGCAGTAGATATCGGCTTCGGCGAACATCGAGGAACCGAGGACATGGTCGAAATGCTTGTGCGTCAACACAACATGGGTGATCGAGCGTCCGGCCAGCTGCCGAACGTCGGCGTCAATCGCCGCCGCTTCGGCGAGCGTGGTTCCGGTGTCAACCAGCAGCGCTCCGTTATGCCCGCGCACCAGCCCGACCGTGACGTCGCAGGACGGCAGCCGACAGCGATGCACCTGGGCGGTCAACCGTTCCCAGGCGAAATGCACCTATAGGACGGTAGCCGCATCGGGTGACGCCGGGTTCCTACACGCCCGCAACGGGCCATGCGTCGGAAATAGTTGACATGTCGGAAATACCCGACATATATTGCCAGTCGTGGGGCCCTCTGACCGGATCTTTCTCGCGCTGGCCAACCCGGTGCGGCGGGAACTGCTGGAGATCCTCACTCGGCAGCCGCTGTCCGCGGGGGAACTCAGCGATCGGTTCGAGCTCAGTCGTCCCGCTGTCGCCGAGCACCTCAAGGTGCTGCGTGAAGCCGGGCTGGTCGCCGACGAGCCGCAGGGCCGCCGTCGCATCTACCGCCTGACCGCAGAACCACTGGCGGAGCTGGGTGAGTGGCTGCATCCGTTCGAGAAGTTCTGGCGTGCGCGGCTGGCCCTACTCGCCGAGGCCGCAGAGGAGCTGGAATGACAGAAACGCCAGCACCTGCAACGATCCGCCTTACTGAGGCCGCTGCAGGAGCTTAAGCGCCACTCGCAAATGCCGTGACCTATGGGCTGCCTTGCGCGCAGTCGTTGGCTATGGTTTGGGCATGGCTGTCACCGAGTCCCGTGAAGTTGTCATCGAGGCGACACCCGACGAGATCCTGGACGTATTGTTCGACCTCGAGTCGTTGACCGAGTGGTCCTCGGTGCATCAAAAGGTCGACATCCTCGAGCGGGACGACCAGGGGCGCCCGAGCAAATCTCGGCAAGTGGTCAAAATCGTGGGCGTCAGCGATGAGCAGGTGCTGGCCTATTCCGTTCATGACGATGGTGTGAGCTGGACGCTAGTTAGGGCCAAACAACAACGAGCGCAGGAAGGCCGCTACACGCTGACCCCCGAAGGCGATTCCACCCGGGTCCGCTTCCAGCTCACCATAGACCTAGTCGTGCCGCTGCCGGGATTCCTGATCAAAACGGGGGCCAAAGGCCTGATGGACACGGCCACCTTGGGCCTGCGCAAGAGGGTGCTAGAAGTTAAGAAGCGCGGCAAGTAGTCGCGATCGTTGACCTGCCGCCCGGACCCCGACCATGTGGACGCACAGCACCGGGCCGAACTGGTGTCTGCGTCTGCGAAAAACGGGTGCTTCCCGATCCATGGCCGGCGAGCGACACTGTCTTGTATGGAATCGACAGCGGCACGCACATCTCACCGAATCGCATCGGCTATCGCGGGCGTGGCACTCCTGGGTGTGCTGGCCGGCTGCGGTGGCCACGGTGGCAGTCGAATGACGGCGCTACTCGCGCCGAAAGTGACGACGGTCGGTCGGACTATGGCACAAGCGCCTGCCGCCGGGCCATTGACGATCACGAGCCCCGCCTTCGCCGACGGTGCGCCGATCCCGGTGCAATACACGTGCAAGGGGGCCAACATAGCGCCACCGTTGGC
>Ga0335081_10014843_pt1 | contig 12602 bp, 14 predicted proteins | sample Lox_Sample_35_FD_206713 | JGI IMG/M metagenome (GOLD analysis project Ga0335081, IMG submission 206713) | Soil microbial communities from Loxahatchee National Wildlife Refuge, Florida, United States - Lox_Sample_3.5 | ecosystem: Environmental > Terrestrial > Soil > Wetlands | place: USA...
CAGCAACTGCTCGGCCCGGCCGGAATGCCCCTGACGCCGGTCCACCTGCTCTACCTGGCCACCCGGGCCGGCGCGCGGGCGCTCGGCCTGGACGACCGGGTTGGCGACCTCGCGGTGGGCAAGGACTTCGACGCGGTCTGGCTGCGCCCGGCCGACGGGAGCACGCTGGCCGTCAACCTGCGCCACGCGCACGACACCACCGACGCGCTGGCCAGGATCTTCGCCCTGGCGACCCCGGCGGACGTGGCCGGCGTATGGGTCAGGGGCCGGTCCGTCAGAGATCAGGGCGCCTGAGGTCGGGACCCTCGCTGAGCTCGGCGACGCGGTAGGCCCGCCAGCCGCCGTAACTGGTGATGTCCTTGTGGATGCCGAGAACGTGTTCGGCCTCCCGCAGCACCATGGCGAACGACAGCTCGCCGTCGGCGAGTTCGATGATGGAGAGCTCGAGCTCGGGGGGTTCGGTGGCCAGCAGCGCGCTCAGCGGGCCCATGGGCACGTCGTACAGCTCGCCGAGGATCGGCTGGCCGCCCTCGGCGGCCGGGTGGAGCGCGGGGAACTCGTCGCGGACCGAGAAGAACCGGTACAGCGGCGCGGTACGCCGCTCGCCCACCAGCGGCACGCCCTCGATCGTGTAGTGCGCGCGCCCTCCGCGCATCCCGTCGCCATTGAGGAACATCAGGGCCATCCGCGCCTCCCGGTACCGCCGCGATCGGATCGTGGATCATTACTACCCGCATGGGGGAGGCAGTGATCCACGATGATGGCGACGACGGCCCGGCCGGGCTCGGGGCATGCGCCGGAGCAGGCAGCAGGTCCGTTCGGGATAATTCTCTTGGGGATGACCGGACTGGCCGAGAGGATGGGATGAGCGAATCGCCGGAGGCACCCGGGGTCATCGTGCCCGACCAGGCTGATATGGAGGCTGCTCAGGCCGAGGCCCTGGAGTCCGGGGACGCCGAGGTCGCGGAGGAGACCGAGGACACCACGGGGCCCTCGTCCGGGCGGACGGCGTGGGCGCGGCGCTTGGAGACGCCGCTGCGCATGTTCCTGCGCACCGAGACGGGCAGCGCCTCGGTGCTGGCGGGCGCCACTGTGCTGGCCCTGATCTGGGCAAACATCAGCATTTCCAGTTACGACCGGTTCTGGGCGACCCAGCTGTCCGTCTTCGTGGGCCACCAGAGCGTCACGCTCGACCTGCGCGAGTTCGTGAACTCCGGGCTCATGGCGCTGTTCTTCCTGGTCGTCGGGCTCGAGGCGCGGCGCGAGTTCGACGTGGGCGAGTTGCGGGTCCGGAGCAGACTCACGCTGCCGCTGCTGGTCGGGCTGACCGGCATGGCCGTGCCCATCATCATCTACCTGATCGCGAACGCGGGTAAGCCAGCCATGCACGGCTGGGGCATGGCGATGTCGACGGACACCGCCTTCGCGCTCGGCGCGCTCGCGCTGGTCGGGCGCAGGCTGCCCGATCGCGTCCGCACCTACCTGCTCACTTTCTCCGTGGTCGACGACCTGGCCGGGCTGGTGGTCATCGCGGTCGCGTACAGCGGGAGCATCGAGGTGGTGCCGCTGCTGGTCGGGTTCGGGCTGATCGGCGTGGTCCTGATCGTGCGGGCGCGCGGCGTCCGGTACGGGCCGGTGTACCTGCTGATCGGGATCGCAGCCTGGGTGGTGTTCTTCAAGTCGGGCGTGGACCCCATCGTGGTCGGCCTGATCTTCGGGCTGCTGACCTACGCGTACCCGGCCCCCCGGGAGTCGCTGGAGCAGGCGTCGGAGGCGTTCCGGTCGTTCCGCGAACAGCCCACCGCCGAACTGGCCCAGTCGGCGCGCAACGTGGTGCGTACCGCGATCTCGCCGAACGACCGGCTGGCCCAGCTTTTCCACCCGTGGACCAGCTACCTCATCGTGCCGCTGTTCGCCCTGGCCAACGGGGGGATCGTGCTGAACGCCGGGTTCCTGGCCGCGGCCTACACCTCGCCGGTCACGATCGGCATCGTGGTCGGCTACCTGGTCGGCAAGCCGCTGGGCACGGCCGGATGCGCGTGGCTGGTGACCAAACTCAGCCACGGCCGGGTGCGGCCTTCGGTCGGCTGGGGCGCGGTGGCGGGCGCCGGGGCGGTCGCCGGGATCGGCTTCACCGTGTCTTTGCTGATCGCCTCGCTGGCGCTGCACGGTGACACGCTGGCCGAGGCCAAGCTCGGCATCCTGTCCGCGGTAGTGGCCGCGTCGGTGCTGACCTGGATCATCTTCCAGCTGGTGAACCGGCTGCCAGTCAGGGCCCGGCTGCGCGCGCTGCTGGGCACGGCCGAGGTAATCACCGACCTGGCGGTGCCGGTGGACCCGGACCGGGATCACATCCGCGGCCCGGAGGAGTCGCTGGTCACCATGGTCGAGTACGGAGACTTCGAGTGCCCGTACTGCGGCCTGGCCGAGCCCGCCGTGCGGGAACTGCTGCGGGACTACGGCGAGATCCGGTACGTGTGGCGGCACCTGCCGCTGACCGACGTCCACCCGAACGCGCGGCTCGCCGCCGAGGCCGCCGAGGCGGCCGGGAGGCAGGACGCGTTCTGGGAGATGCATGATCTGTTGCTGGACCACCAGGACGCGCTCCAGCCCCGCGACCTGATCGGGTACGCGGACTCGCTCGGCCTTGACATCAGGCGGTTCGTCGCCGACCTGCGTAAGCACGCCGGGAGGGCGCGCGTCGACGAGGACGTGGAGTCCGCCGACCTGTCCACCGTGTCCGGGACGCCGACGTTCTTCATCAACGGCAAGCGGCATTACGGCGCCTATGACATAGAAACGCTGAAAAAAGCGGTGAAACTCGCCAAGGCCCGGGCGTTCATCAGCGCCTGACGTTCCCGGTTGCGCCTCCTCCCGCCGACGTCGCCCCCGCGCCCGTACGCGGGGAAGGACGTGAGAGGCTGGCCTCCAGACGAGGAGGAGATATCGCGTGAGCGCGCAGCCAACCGCAGCGGCGGCCGGGACCATCGACGTCGGGGGCGACCTGACCGTCAACCGCCTGGGTTTCGGGGCCATGCGGATCACCGGGCCGGGGATCTGGGGCGACCCGCCCAGCCGGGATCAGGCCATCGCCACGCTCCGGCGAGTGGTGGAGCTTGGCGTCAACTTCATCGATACCGCCGACTCCTACGGTCCCGAGATTAGCGAGACCCTCATCGCCGAGGCGCTCCACCCGTACCCGGAGGACCTGGTGATCGCGACCAAGGGCGGCCTGATCCGGCCAGGCCCGAGCCGGTGGGAGGCCGACGGGCGGCCCGAGCACCTGCGCGAGGTCTGCGAGGGCAGCCTGCGGCGGCTCAGGCTCGAGCAGATCCCGCTGTACCAGTTCCACCGCCCCGACCCGGCCGTGCCACTGGCCGAATCGATCGGCGCCATCGCCCAGCTCAAGAACGAGGGCAAGATCCGTCACGTCGGGATCTCCAACGTGTCGGAGTCCCAGCTGCGCGAGGCGCAGCGGATCACGCCGATCGTGTCCATCCAGAACAGGTACAACGCCTCCGACCGCAGGTCCGAGCCGCTGATCGACCTGTGCGAGCAGGAGCAGCTGGTGTTCCTGCCCTGGGCCCCGGTGCAGGAGGCCGGCAAGAACCCGGCGGTGGCCAACGCCGCCGAGCGGCTAGGCGTGACCCAGCACCAGGTCGTGCTGGCCTGGCTGCTGGCCATCTCGCCGCAGATCCTCCCCATCCCGGGCACCGGGTCGTCGCGGCACGCGGAGGAGAATATCCAGGCGGCGGCCGTCGAGCTGAGCCCGGACGAGGTCGAGGCGATCAGCAGGGGCACGTTACCCGCCCGCGCGATGCGATGATTTCCGGGACAAGCCGGATATCGGCTGGAGTTGGGCGGGAGCGGAGGCGGAGCGTGGCGGACACCATTGCGATTGCCGGGGGCCGGGTCGTGCCGATCGAGGGAGACCCGGTGGATGGCGGGACCGTTCTGCTGCGGGACGGGAAGATCGCGGCGGTCGAAGGGCCGGGGTTCGCGGTGCCGGACGGCGCCGATGTCGTCGACGCGACCGGGAAATGGGTGCTCCCCGGCTTCATCGACGCCCACGCCCACGCCGGCGTGGCCGAGGAGGCCGAAGGCTGGGCGGGCCAGGACACCAACGAGCGGACCGACCCGGTCACCGCCCAGGTCCGCGCGCTCGACGCGATCAACCCAGCTGACCTAGGCTTCCGCGACGCCATCACCGGCGGCGTGCTCGCGGTCAACGTCAACCCCGGCTCCGCCAACCCGATCGGCGGCCAGACCGTGGCGATCAAGTGCTGGGGCCGCACCGTGGACGAGATGGTGCTGCGCGAGCCGGCCGGCCTCAAGTCCGCGCTCGGCGAGAACCCCAAGCGCGTCTACGGCGAGCGCAGCGAGACTCCGTCGACCCGGCTCGGCACGGCCGCGGTGATCCGCGGCGCGTTCGTCGCCGCGCAGAACTACCAGGCCAAGCTGGCGGCGGTCACGGAGGACTCCGCCCCGGTGGACCGCGACCTGAAGCTGGAGGCGCTGAGCCGGGTGCTGCGCCGGGAGATCCCGTGGCGGCAGCACTGCCACCGCGCGGACGACATCGCGACCGCGATGCGGATGGCCAGGGAGTTCGGTTATGACCTGGTGATCGACCATGGCACCGAGGCGCACCTGCTGGCCGACCAGATCGCGGCCGCGTCCATCCCGGTGATCATCGGCCCGCTGTTCACCAGCCGGTCCAAGGTGGAGCTGCGCAACCGCTCGCTGGCCAACCCGGGGCGTCTCGCCGCGGCCGGGGTGACGATCGCCATCACCACCGACCACCCGGTAGTGCCGATCCACTTCCTCATCCACCAGGCCACGCTGGCAGTCAAGGAGGGCCTGGATCCGGTGACCGCGCTGCGCGCGGTCACCATCCACCCGGCGCGGATCATCGGCTGTGCCGACCGGATCGGCTCGCTCGCCGCAGGCAAGGACGCGGACCTGGTCATCTGGTCGGGCGACCCGCTGGACGTGATGAGCCGCGCGGAGCGGGCCTACGTCGACGGGCGGGAAATTTACCGGTACGACTACGACCGCGGCGAGGGCGTGTTCGCCTCGGCCTGAGGGGCTCCCGGCGTTCCGAGCCGTCCACGCCGTTCTGAGTGGTTCGCGGCTCAGGCGTCTGCAGAACCCCCTGACCAGTCCATCGAGACGCCGCTGACACCTCGGGCAGCCTAGGTCCCAGTAGTTCGAATACATAATCAATTTAACGTGGAGGATTTGGGCTTCGGGGAGGATTTGGTGCACTGGAGTACCCCAAATCCTCCCCATAACCCGGAACCTCCACGATAAACAGAGTGATCCTCCGAATATTTGCCGTCTATGCGGCATTTGTTCCCGGCACAGCGCTTGACGATCACGCTTAGCGGACACTTGTGCGCCATGCGGGCAAGGCGGCGGCTCCGGATGGCGGCTGTGGCAGCCGGGAGTGGCGTGGGGCTTTGGGCTGGATGGTCTAGCTGGGGCGGCCGGTGAGGAGGAAGCGGCTGCGGGCGCGCAGGCGGCGGACGATCTCGGCCGGGGCGCGATCGGGTGAGCCCGCGTCGTAGGGCGGCTGGGGGTCGTACTCCGTCATGAGCTGGATGGCCTGAGCCACCTCGTCGCCGGCGATCCGGCCGGCCAGGGCGAGGCCCATGTCGATGCCGGAGGACACGCCCGCAGCGGTCACGTACTTCCCGTCGAACACGACCCTCTCGCCGGCCGGGTCGCGCCCAGGCGGGCGAGTTCGTCCGGGGCCAGCCAGTGCGAGGTAGCGCGGCGGCCAGCCAGCAGCCCGGCTGCGGCCAGGATGAGCGACCCGGTGCACACCGACGTGGTCCAGGTGCTGGTCTGGTCGGCCCCGCGGAGCCACTCGTGCACCGGGCCGTCCTGCATCTGGTGGTTCTGGCCTGGGCCGCCGGGCACCACGATGACGTCCGGGTGCGGCATGTCGGGCAGACCGGCCTCGGCGGACAGGATCAGGCTGCCTACCTCCTCGCGGATGGGCCCCGGACGTTCGGCGACGAAGGTCACCGTGGCACCAGGCAAGCCGCTGAGCATCTGGTACGGTCCGATGGCGTCGAGCACGGTGAACCGGTCGAAGAGCAGGATGGCGATCTGCATGACTCTCCTCAGTTTTGGCTGGCAGTCGAGCGGAAGCGGCGACGGTACTCGCCGGGGCTGACGCCGAGGGCGCGGATGAAGGCGCGGCGCATCGCCTCCGGCGTGCCGTATCCGCAGGAGCGAGCCGTCTGCTCGACCCCGTCCGCGGTGTCCTCCAGGCGGCGCCGGGCCGTCTCGAGCCGGACCCGGTCCACGTAGCGTCCCGGCGTCATGCCCACTTCGGCTGAGAAGGCCCGGGCGAACTGGCGTGGGGACAGGTTGGCCTGGCCGGCCAGGGTCTCCACCGACAGGTCCGCGGCCGGGTGGTCGGCGATCCAGCGTTGCACGTCCCGCAGCGGTTCCCGGTGCGCAAGCTGCCCCGCGAGCTGGGCGCTGAACTGGGCCTGGTTGCCCGGGCGGCGCAGGAACACCACCAGCTGCCTGGCGATGTCGAGCGCCGCGTCGCGGCCGAGATCATCTTCCACCAGGGCCAGCGCCAGGTCGATCCCGGCGGTGACGCCCGCCGACGTGGCGACGTGGCCGTCCCGGACGAAGATCGGGTCCGCCTCGACGCTGATCGCCGGATACCTGGCGGCCAGCGTGCGGCAGTGCGCCCAGTGGGTGGTCACCCGCCGCCCGTCGAGCAGGCCCGCCTCGGCGAGCGGGAAGGCGCCGGTACACACCGAGACCAGGCGGTTCGCCTGGCGGCCGTGCGCCCGCAGCCACGCGACGAATTCCGGGTCGGCCCGCCGCGCTCCCTCTCCCCCGGGCACGATCAGCAGGTCGGGGCGGGAAACACCGAACTCGCGCAGGTCCCCCGTCGGGCGTGATGCGCAGGCCGCTCGAGGTGCGCACCATGCGCCCGCCGAGGCTCGCGGTGCGGATGTCGTAGGCGGGGCCGTCGCCGTGATAGGTCAGCCAGGTGTTAGCCCCGGTGAACACCTCGAGCGGGCCGGTCACGTCCAGGCTCTGCACCTCGTCGAAGAGGACCGTCAGCACCGAGCGCATGAATCCCAGTCTGGGCGCGCCGGGTCATGGCAGCAATGACAAATAACCCACTTTTTATGTCATCGATGCCTGCGTGAGGGCCGGGTGGCGTGGTTACTCGCCATCCAGCGGATTCAGGTCGCCGGGCTCGCCGAAGAGGACGACGACGTCGCCGAGCTGGAGCCGGAGGTCGCGGCCCGGGTTGGCCACCAGGCGCCCGTCGGGGTGACGGACCAGCAACGGCACCGCGGGACCGCGCAGTTCCCGTAGCTTCCGTCCGGCCAGCGGTGATCCCTCGGCGATGGCCAGCTCCTCAAGCCGCAAGCCGGGACGGCCAGCGCCGGCGACGTCGAAGAACTCCACCACGTGCGGCCGGACGGCCAGGTTCGCCATCCGCCTGCCGCTGGTCACGTAGGGGGACACCACATGGGTGGCGCCCGCCCGGTACAGCCGGTCGGCTGACTGCTCGCGCGCGGCCCGGGCCACGATCAGCAGACCGGGGCTGAGCGAGCGGGCCACGATCGTGATGTAGACGTTCTCGGCGTCCGAGTCCACCGCGCAGATCAGCCCGCGTGCTCGCTCAATCCCGGCCTTGCGCAGGACCGTTTCGTCCGATGCGTCGCCGATGAGGTAGCAGACTCCGTCGCGCTCCAGGTCCGGTTCCAGCTCGGCCTGGCTGTCCACGACGGCGAACGGCGTGCCCTCAGCCTCGAGTTCGCGAGCGATCGCCCGGCCGACACGGCCGTAGGCACAGACGATGAAATGCCTGCGCAGCTCGTCAAGTCGGTGGCGCATCCGGCGGCTCCGGGTGAACAGGCTGACCCGGCCCTCGACGATCGCGGTCGCGGTCAGGGCCAGGATGACGAAGAACAGGATGACGCCGAGGAAAGCCAGCCCGGCGGTGAAGGCCTGCTCGGCGGCCGTCAGGGGACGGCCGACGACGAACCCGACTGTGGTCAGCGTCAGCACGGTCATCGACACCGCGGCCAGCGGCGGATAGCCGAACCCTGCGTAGCCGGCGATCCCGGCGATAACCAGCACGGCCAGCCCCAGGGCGGCGAACACCCCGGGTGACTGCCGCGACTGGGGTCGCATCAGCGTCAGGGGCCGTGGCCCGCTTCGGCCAGGCGCCGGCCAACCTCGTCGTTGACGGCGATCCGCAACTCGTGCGCCTCGGCGGTGCCCGATGGCATCCGGGCCAGCCGGTAGTAATCTTCGGCGTCCACGGTGTCGTCGAGTTCGTCCCAGGAGCACGCGCCGTGCGGAACCTGCCCGCTGTCCTGATCCTCTTTGATCATGGCCATGATGGCCTCGGCGTACCGCCGTACGTCGGCTCTGTTGATCATGTCCGCCTCCCTCGTGCGCCTCGCCAGGAGGGTTCACTGTCCGCCGACCGCATCGGCGCGAGGCAGGGCAGTTCGTCCCCGTGTCGGCGGGACTTCGGTCCTCAGCCCGCGGAGAGGCTGAAGGCCCAGTTCAGGACGCGGGTGGGGTCGGCCACGTTGACGGTGTCGATGGAGCCGAGACTGTCCAGGGTGACGCCGATGACGGAATAGCCGTTCCTGGTGGCCTCGAACAGCAGGCACTGACCGGCGGCCCCGGTGTAGCCGGGCTTGATGCCGATCGCTCCCGGGTAGCGGCCGAGCAGCGGGTTGAGGTTCCGCCACAGGTAGCCGTGGTGACCGGACCCGGCGGTGATCCGGTACGTGCGCTGGTCCACGATCGAGCGGAACAGCGCGGACCGCATCGCGGCGCGGCCGAGGATGAGCAAATCGGCGGCGGTGGAGTAGTTCGAGTACGGGGTCGGGTAGGGCAGCCCGTCGAAGTTGCTGAAGTGGGTCCTGGTCATGCCGAGCAGCCTGGCGGCGGCGTTCATCCTGGCGATGAACGCCTGCAGGCCTGGACCGTAGGCTTCGGCGAGGGTGTAGGCGGCGTCGGCACCGGACGGGAGCAGCATCCCGTAGAGAAGCTGCCGGGCGGTGAGCTTGTCTCCGGGCCGCAGGCCGGCGTTGCTGGCGTCCCACTCGAGCACGTACCCGATCACGGCGGACGGGACGGTGATCGTCCGGTTCAGGTCGCCCGCACTGATCACGATGAAGGCGGTCATCACCTTGGTGATGCTGGCCATCGGGCGCTCGGTGTTCAGGCCGCGGCTCCACAGCAGCGTGCCGGTGACCGCGTTCTCGACCGCGGCCGACTTCGCGGCGACGCCGGACGGGCCGGCGGCGGTGCTCGCGGCGGAGGCGGCGGTCGCGGCGGTCGCGGCGGAGGCGGCGGTCGCGGCGGCCGGCGAGATGGCCAGCGCGGCGGACGCGGCCAGGACGGCTCCGGCCAGCCGTCCGGTCACGCCGACCGTTAGCCGGGCCCTGGTCCCAACAGCCCGCATGGCATCCCTCGCTCGACTGCTCGCAGGGACGACAGGGCAAGCCTGTCAGTTTCGGTACGCCGGGGCAAACGCCCTGGGCTAATCCGCAGGCCACGCGAACACCGGACCGCGGACCCGGAGGCTCACCGCCGAGCCGACCGGATGCGGTGGCTGGCCGGCCACCCGCGCCATGACCGGGGCTCCGGTCCCTGGCCCGGGCTGGACGGCCAGGACGGCGTCGTGCCCGTGGTAGCGAGAGGAGATCACGCGGGCCGTGATGCCAGGTCCGTTCGGCCTCATGTCTATCTGCTCCGGCCGGATCAGGACCGTTACCTGGCCCGCGGCTCCCAGCCCGGCGGCGGCCGGGTCCAGCGGAAGCGTGCCGAGCGGCGTTTCCACCGCACGGCCGCGGACGACGCCGCTGAGCAGGTTCGCCTCGCCGACGAAGCGGGCGAGCCCGGGGTCGGCCGGGCGGCGGTAGAGGTCCTCGGGCGGCGCGCACTGCGCGATCGTCCCGTCGCGCAGGACGGCGACCCGGTCGGCGGTGGACAGGGCTTCGTCCTGGTCGTGGGTGACCAGCACGGCCGTGGTACCCGCGCGGCCGAAGATCTCCTGGACGTCGGCGCGGACGCTGGCCCGCAGGTGGGCGTCCAGCGAGGCGAACGGCTCGTCGAGGAGAACCACGGCGGGCTCGATGGCCAGCGCCCGGGCCAAGGCGACCCGCTGCTGCTGGCCGCCGGACAGCTGGTGCGGGTAACGCCGGCCGAGGCCGTCCAGGCCCACGGTCTCGAGCAGGGCCGCGACCTGGCCGTCGCGGCCCTGGCGGCCGCGGCTCTGGCGGCCGCGGCGGGGGCGGGCCCGGTGTTGGCGAGCAGCAGGGCCGAAGCCGACGTTGCCCGCCACGGTCAGGTGCGGGAACAGGCTGCCCTCCTGGGGTACGTAGCCGATCCGGCGGCGCTCCGGCGGCAGGTGGACGCCGGGGCCGTCGACGAGGACGCCGCCGATGCCGATCGTCCCGGCGTCCGCGCGCTCGAAGCCGGCCAGCAGCCGGAGCAGGGTCGTCTTCCCGCTGCCGGATGGGCCGAGGATGGCGGTCAGAGACCCGGCCGGCACCTCCAGGTCCAGGCCGGCCAGGACCGGGAGGGCGCCGAACGCCTTGTGCAGCCCGGTCAGGGTTATGGGTTTCACGCGGTCGTCCCCGGGCGCTGGAAGAACCGGCCGAGCAGGTAGCTAGGCCCGGCCGCGACGACGATCATGACCAGGGCGAACGGCGCGGCCTGGCCGTAGGAGAGGTTGGACTCATACGCCCAGAACTGCGTGGCCAGCGTCTGCGCGCCGGTCGGGATGAGCAGGAGGGTGGCAGTGAGTTCGGTAACCGCGGACAGGAAGACCAGGCAGAACGCGGCGACCAGGCCGGGGCCGGCCAGCCGTGCGGTCACCCGGAACAGCACCGCGAGTCGCCGCCGGCCCAGGGACCTGGCCACCTCCTCCAGGCTGGCCGGCGCCCGGGCCAGCGACGCCTTCACTCCGACCAGGGCGACCAGGACCGCGGCCACCAGGGTGGCGACGGTGAGCAGGGCCGGGCGTCGCTCGGTTCTGGTTCCCGCGATCACAGCAGGCCGGCCTGGCGCAGCAGGTCGATCGCCGCCGCGCCGTCGCCGAGGTCGGCGATGGTGACCGGGTTGGGCTGCAGCTGGCCGAACGGCGTTTCCGGGGCCGAGGTGGTCACGCCGGAGCCCAGCGGATACTCGTAGCTCTGCTCGTTCCCGGCCGCCCGGGCGATGATCTCCTCGCCCTGCCTGCTGACCAGGAAGGCGAGGAACTTCTGCGCGGCGACCTGGTGCGTGCTCGCCTTCAGCACCGCCGCGCCGGAGACATCGATCACGTAGCCGGGGTCGCGCGGGGCGAAGTAGGCGAGCCGGGAGTGCATCGCGGCGGCGCCAATCTCCGCCTTGAGCCGGTACCAGTAGTACTGGTTGATGACCCCGAAGGCGACCTGGCCGCGGTTCACCTCACTGACCAGCGTCTCGTTGTCCGGAACGAGGTGGCTGGCGGCGTTCGCCTTCAGCTGCGTGAGCCAGCTGAGCGCGGCCGCATGACCGTAGGTCCTCAGTACCGAGGTGACGATCGGCTGGAAGTCGGTCTCGCCGGGAGCGAGGGCGAGCTCGCCGCGGTAGTTCGGGTCGGCGAGCTGCATCACGCTGGACGGAAGCCGGCTCGCGGCGATCAGCGACGGGTTGCAGACGATGACGCTGACCCGGGCGGACACCCCCACCCAGTCGTGGTCTGGCGAGTTGTACCTGCTGGGCGTCAGGGCCAGGGCGGCCGGGTCGACCTTGGACAGCAGGCCTTTTTCCTGCAGGAACTCCAGCGGCGGCGAGTTTTCTGTGTAGAAGACGTCGGCCGGGGTGCGCGATCCCTGCACCGCGACCAGGTTGGCCAGCGTGTCCTCGTCGTCGTTGCGCACGTTGACCTTGATCCCGGTCTGCCGCTCGAACGCGGTCACGAGCCCGTCGGTGGTCTGCTCGTGCTGGCCGCTGTACAGAGTGATCGACTGCACGTCTGCCGCGACGTCTGGGCTTCCTGAGGCTGCGGAGCTCGCTGAGCCGGCGGAGCCGCAGCCGATGAGCAGGACGCAGGCTGCGAATGAAGTGGCTACTGCGACTCGACGGCGGATCATGGGCGGCGCCCTGTCATGAGACGGCGCCCGGGCGGGCGGAGGGTGCGCTTCCGGTTGATCATCAGCCTTCCCTGTGGTCGCTTCAGCATCATCTGAATCAAGCCCAGGCGACTTAGCTTAGGCTAACCTAATTCACAGCGCCAGCCTTCGAGAGAATGCCCCAAGAACGCTGGCAGCTGTGAGGTAATCGAGAACTGCGGGGCGCACGAGGCCACAAACGCCTGGCAACGGATCCAGGTCACCCCGGCGATACAGCATCGATGGTCCATCGTTGCTGCCCCAGCGACATCGATGGGACACCGATGTAGTTTCCGGGCGGGGCGGGGCGGGGCGGGGCCGGGCCGGGCCGGGCCGGGCGGGGCCGGGCCGGGCCGGGCGGGGCGGGGCGCCGCGCGGCGCGGGGTCCGGGCGCGGCGCGGGGCCCGGGGCCCGGGGCGCGGCGCGGCGGCGGGGCAGCGCGGCGTGAGTATT
>Ga0335081_10014844_pt1 | contig 12602 bp, 11 predicted proteins | sample Lox_Sample_35_FD_206713 | JGI IMG/M metagenome (GOLD analysis project Ga0335081, IMG submission 206713) | Soil microbial communities from Loxahatchee National Wildlife Refuge, Florida, United States - Lox_Sample_3.5 | ecosystem: Environmental > Terrestrial > Soil > Wetlands | place: USA...
GTTCGAATAGCTGCATGCCGAAGAGACCTTGTTCCAGCATGAATGACATCAGGTTCTCGCGGTCAATCTCTGCTCCCAGGATAAACATCGCTGTGGCGAGAAAAGATCGGCCATGTTCTTTGCTGCCGGTCAGTTCGTTCACCAGGGTAGAACTTCCCTGCTGGGCGCTGGATGGTGACGCGAATCCCAACATGTGTTCGAAGAGAGCCCGGAAAAGCCGGCAGGTCAGGGCCGTGTTTCCGGCCAGCAATGGTTTCAGGCTCTCAGGCGTGTTTGCCTGGTCGGAGTTCGACTGTGCCCGGGTGGGGCCAAGGTTCGATCCGGGTTGCGTGGCTGTTGCTTTCTCGAAATGTCTGGGGTCGATGAGTACGGTCACCAGCACCCGCGAACTGTCAAAGATGCGGGCAATATGGGCGGTGACGGATGGTTCGCCCCAGATCATGATGAATCGCTGAGGGCCGATGACGGTCGCAATGTTTTGCGGGTCTTTAAGCCCGGCATTATCAAGCCCGACCAGTTTGCTCATTTCCAACAAACCTTCCTTGATTGTCCTCGGGTTGGAATATTCCGGCATCTTCCTTTTCAGTTCCGATGGGTTCTCGAGCAACCTGAGGTACGTGTGCAATGATTTAAGTGTCGCTACGGCCATAAAGTTCCTTCGCCTCCAGGATATGGTTGGTGTCAGGCTGCATATCCTCCTCCCGCTGTCAGATCGTTATAGAACAATGTGCAGAAAATGATGATGGATGATTCCTCCGTTCGGGGCATAGCATTCGGCTCGGCCGGCGAGACCAGGGTGCTCATGTGCGTGGTCACCAACTCCAGGTTGGGGTGTTGTGCAAGAAATTGGTTAAGCTGTTCTTCCATAGCCGTCGCCGGCGACTTGCCGGAGGGCAGCTTATGGAGAACGACTTCGAATATTTTTGCCTTCATCAGTTTTGTGTCTTAAAGCCTTTGACGCGGCGTCATATCACCGTCCTCGTTCTCCGGGTCTGAAAATCCTCCAGCACCAGGAACCCCGGCACGCTGCCCCTGACCGGACCACCGGCCAGTTCCACGTCTGACTCGAACCGGACTGGAAATACCTGCCGCGCATCTTTCCCGAGCAACTCGTAGCTGTGAGCCAAACGCTTCGCGTCGGGTACCGCGGTGCCACACCAAAAGCGAACCTGGCCGCGGTCAGCAACGATGATCGGTTGCAGTGTGCCGATGCCGGCATCGCCCCGGCCGGGTGGTGTGAAATAGCCATGCATCCTTGAACCGTCGGCCAGAGTGAAAACGGCTCGCACGACGAACATGCGGTCCGTAGGATCCAGCGGGCCGCTGGCCGTGTATGGCCGGACAGTTGACTCGTCCTGACCCTCCTCATCCTTCACATCCAACCTGAACTCCCAAACTGGAAATGTGCTGAGATCGTGCAACGTAAGCTCGTAAACCTGCTTTCGGACGCGCAGGCCCCGCCTTCCGCCACAAACAGGAGATGGTTTCATGGTTTCTCGTGGCTTTGATTTCAGCTCTCCACTACGCCCAGGAGGCTGAAGAAAATTTGAACCGGCCATGATTTCGGCTGTTGCGAATCACGCTTTGGGACCGAAATCGGTTGTCTCGTATTATGTTTCAACTCCTCGTGGCAGTGCGGACACGCGTCCGCATAGCGGAAATTGCCGGGTTTAACACCACAATGAGGACATCTGGATCTGTTCATTTTATTTTTTTGGCTGTGGCCAAACGGCTTTTGTTCCGCCGGTAAATCGGTTTTACAAACGTGTCGGCTCGGAATCCGCCCGGCCCTTCCCACGGTTCAAGCCCAAGGCGCTCATCCGCGACGAAGTCGCCACGAAACACCACTTCATTCCATTTCAAACGCCGAAAACGCTCCGGAAAGCCGGCTCCCGGGAGTGCTTCCGGTTCGCCCGTTGGCAGCATTGATTTGGCTGCGCCGTCCGCCGTGCGTTCACGGTTTCGCGCGGTGGGTTTCCAGCGTTTCAACACATTCATTTGTTCATTCCTTGTTGGCGGGTGTGATTTCGGACCGTTTCGCCTGCCCGCCAACGGCTCGAGCGACGACGGTGAATAGCGCGGGCGCAATTAACTTCTTTTCCAACTGCGCAACGTTGATACCAGACCAATGACGGCGGCAACGGTGCCACCGATGAGCATCCAGATTGCTTTATCCGTCGGCGATCCGGTAAAAAAACTGGAAACCTCGGAACCAAACGAGTTCGTCGCGGTAATTCCATAGATCATGACTGCGACACCGCCAATGAGCAGAGCCAGAGAAATAATTATTTTATCCATAACCGCCTCGCGGTGCGTTTGTGATTCATTGCCATGTGGTCCGCGCTCTTCATTTCCGCTTTACGCTACGGCCAGGGCCGGTCTTTTGCTATGGGGTATAACCCTACCGTGCATTTTGGAGTTGTTCGGCGAAGGTTGAACAACTCGTATTTAAGCGGATTCAACCGGGGGCGGCTGTTCCAGCGTCGCCTGATTTTGCAGACGGGGGACGCTTCTCAATTCAAAATCAAAATGACTGGCGTGAGGCATGATCCCGGTCCAAATCGCAGCGATCACCAGGAGGAATTGAGGCAAACCCGCCATCCGGCAGGAAATCATCGTCAACGCCAGTCAAAGCATGAATCACAAATTGTCTCGCCTGTCTCGCAAGGGCGTGGTGACCGGCCTGCCCAGGCGTGACTCCAACAACCTCGCGACCAGTTGACGGCATTCCTCCCGCTGCTGGTCCAGCTTCCTGCGATAAATCATCCCGAGGCCCACAAAAGCAACGAGGCTGAACAACGATCCCATACCGAGCGCGCAAACAAGGTTGATGATTAATTGCGGCATATTGTAGGGAAAATTGTCCACCAAAATCACTTCATAGCCCAGCCCGGCCACCACCAGCGCAATCAACATGGTCATCAGCCACACCGCGCGCCGCACACAGCGCGCGTCGCGCTGAATCTGAGTGATTCGTTCATGCAGCTCCTGGCGTCGGGCGCTTTCGTCGTAAAGAATGCACTGCCTCAGAAACTCCGTATGCTTTTCGTGGTCGCTCATCACCGTTGAAGTGAGGGTTCGTTTTTCCGTTTTATCACCAAGCGATGTTACTCCTCGGATGGCCCTTGGCTATGGGGTATTCACCCCATGCAGGAATATAGAAGGTGTTTCTCGAACCTGCTTCCGCCGCCACGAGTAAATGCGCGCATTGGACAGGTCGGGTTTTACCCCATATACAATTTGTGACAGCACGCAGACATTGATGGCGGATTGGTGGCTTGCCGGAAAGGGACCGAGGGTTCTTGAGCGCAGACCGCCAACCCGTGCCGCCCGGTGCCGACGGCTCGTGATTCAGGAATAAGTTATGAAAGTCGAGTCAAGCAGATTATCGAGATGCTATCTGGCCGCGCTGCAAATCAACGTGAATCAAGGCCCGCGGGCGAGCTTGTGGTCGGCGGGTGGACTGGGACGCCAGGCCCTGGCCATGGGAATGAAGACGTCAGACCTCGCCATGATCCACCGGCACGCACTGACCACGCTGGTGTCGCCAGGCAACTCCTCCGCAAGCGGCGATGGGATGCTGAAGCAGGCAGAGATTTTCAACCGGGCGCAGGCTTTTTTTGTTGAGGCGATCAAACCAATCGAACAAAATAATCGCGCTGCGATGGAAACCAACGTCCAGTTGAATCAACTGAACCAGACGTTGCGCCGGCGCACCATCGAGCTGGCCGCCGCCAACCGTCAGTTGAAACAGGAAATCGTCCGGCGCCGGGCCGGGGAGGAAGCACTCAAGAAAAGCCGGCAACACTACCGCCAGTTGCTGGAGCAATCACGTCAACAACAGGAACAATTGCGGCATCTGGCCCGCCAGATTTTATCCTCGCTGGAGGAAGAGCGGAAGAAGATCAGCCGCGAGCTGCATGATGAAATCGCCCAGACCTTGACGGGCATCAATGTCCATCTGGCAACCTTGTCGAAGGAGGCCTCGGTCAACACCCAGGGCTTGAAGAAAACCATCTCGCACACGCAACGGCTGGTGGAAAAGTCCGTGAACATCGTTCATCGGTTCGCCCGGGAATTGCGCCCGACGTTGCTGGACGACCTGGGGTTGGTTCCCGCTCTCCATTCCTTCATGAAAGAATTCACGAAACGGACCGGCATCCACATCCACTTCACGGCGTCCGCCGGGCTGGAACGACTGGACAGCGCCCGGCGGACGGTGCTCTATCGCGTTGCTCAGTCGGCGCTCACCAACGTCGCCCAGCACGCGCAAGCCAGCCGGGTGAAAGTGAGCATTCGGAAACTTCGGGACACCATTCGGTTGGAAATCCACGACGACGGCAAGTCCTTTGAAGTGGACCGCGTGTTGTTCGCCAAACGGCACACACGGTTGGGGCTGCTCGGCATGAGGGAGCGGGTGGAGATGGTCGGCGGCAGTTTTGGCGTCGAATCCGCCCCGGGCAAAGGCACCACCATCCGCGCGCAGATCCCCCTCGGCAACGGCAACCGGGGTTAGACTTGTCCAGGAATTCCGGTTGGGGCAGATTCTTTGGTGTTCATGAAACGAATCACCGTCCTGCTGGCTGAGGACCACGAGATCGTCCGCGAGGGGCTGCGGACGTTGTTGCAGGCCGAAGGCGATATCGCGGTGGTCGGCGAAGCGGCAACCGGCCGCCAGGCGGTGGCGCTAGCCCGGAAACTCCGTCCCGCCGTCGTCGTCATGGACATTGCGATGCCGCGGCTGAATGGTGTGGAGGCCACACGACAAATCCTCAAAGCCGTCCCCGCCACCAGGGTCTTGATCCTTTCAGCGCACAGTGATGACGCCTACGTCGAGCAAGTGCTCGCGATGCGCGCAGCCGGATATCTGATCAAGCAAACCTCCGCCCGGGTTCTGTCCCGGGCGATTCGGGCAGTCCACGCGGGACGCGCGTATTTCAGCCCGGCCATCGCGAAACGGCTTGACCAGCGGAATCAGAAAGCGCCAACCCGTGTGGGGCAGTTGAAGCAACAAATCGCCCATTTGACTTCGCGGGAGGCGGAAGTGCTCCAACGGATTGCCGAGGGGGCGGCCAACAAGCAAATCGCGGCTGGACTCGGCATCAGCATCAAGACGGTCGAAAAACATCGCGACCATCTCATGCACAAGCTGAACATCCACGACACCGCCGGTCTGACCCGCTACGCCATCGCGGCGGGCATCATCGAGAGCAGCGTCCAGTTGACCATTGTTTAACGCCGGAAGTCTTTGAGGTTCTCCGCCTCACTCCGACCTTTCTCTGTCTTTCAGGTTTTGCCCATCGCCATCCCGACCTGCCGCAGGCTGGATTCATCAAGTCGGGCATGGGGTGAACACCCTATAGCGCCCGCGCGGTTTCCCCATTTATATTTCAAAACATGAAACCTGATTGCAGGAAGAAAGTCCTGAAATTTGGTGAGTTCATCGCGAAATGGTGCGCGGCAATCGCGTCCCATGTCCCGGCCGGTTACGAGGATGAAACCGGATTCCATTGCGGCGCGAATGCCGGTGATTGGTTCTTCTTGATTTTTGACTCGGGCGTACAGCCGTTTTTTCAGCGGGGTTCCTCACCCCCACCTCCTTGGCGTCTGTCGCCCGAGCCAATTTGGGCGTTTAAAAAACGATCAACCGAGGCAATGTGGACGACAACGCATTGTGATCTGATGAAAATTTCAACCCAGGCACAAAGATATGAACACTCTGCTTGAAGCTCCGGCTGGCGAAGCCGAGAGGGTTGACCTTCGCCATGACGGCGTCGGGGTCGCTTGGAATGCTTTCCGAATCTTTCAGAACGGAGGCAGTCCTGCGCCGCTTTGGCTGAAGGCGAGAGTCCGGGCGATTGGCTTCCGGCGTGACGACCTCGAACGCACGCATTGGAAGAAGGTATGTCGTTCGATGGTTGTGGATTGATGCCGCCGCATCGGAAGTTGGCCTCATTAACTTCCTGGTAGGGTAACACCCCATAGCACCCGCATAACTTCCCCGTTTATTGTGTCCTGGGAACTGGAAGACTTTTCTCAAATGGAAAGTCAAGCGCGTGCGAATTCAGACGTGGGGCGGCATGGTTGGGGTAGCAACCCACGCACACAGCAAGAATGGAAAATTTATGTTACGAAGCATCAAGCAGATTTACGGAGATAAACTCGGGGCGTCAGATGGCGAAATCGGCCACGTGAAGGATTTTTATTTTGATGATCAAAACTGGGCGGTTCGTTATCTGATCGCGGACACGGGCTCCTGGTTGCCGGGGCGGCAGGTGCTTATCTCTCCCCATGCCTTGGGCAACCTCGATCAGACCGGAAATGTCCTGCGCGTGAAGCTGACCCGGAAACAGATTGAGAACAGCCCTTCAATCGAGTCGCACAAGCCGGTGTCGCGACAATACGAAGAGGAGTATTACCGATATTACGGGTGGCCGTACTACTGGCAGGGTGATGCGTTATGGGGCATGAGCGGCTTCCCGATTTTGGAGTTGCCGCCAAAACCTCTCCCGGATGAGCCGGCCCCTGCGAGTGACTGGCACCCCGGATCTGCCGATGCGCATCTGCGCAGCACTCAAGCCGTGAACGGGTACCATCTTCAGGCAAGCGATGATACGGTCGGCCATGTCTGTGATTTCATGATGGACGCCCGGAGTTGGGCGATTCGTCAACTCGTCATCAAAACCGGACACCGTTTTTCCGGCAAGGAAGTGGAGATACCAACTCGCGCGGTTGACCGGATCAGTTGGGATGAATCCAAGGTGTTTGTGAACCTGACCAGGGCAGCCGTCGAGCAGAGTCCCGCACACCCGGTGTCTCCATTCAGTACGAATGGTAAGATGGCAAAGCCGCAGATGTCCGATCACGCCTCGTTTGAGCCGGGGGGCAAATAACCTGCTTGGACCGGCAAGGCTGCTACGACGCCTTTATGAATAAAAAAGTATTATTGACCAGTGTCTGTCGTCCAATGGGTCCGCAATTCGGCGATGGGCCATCCGTCGGTTACGAACTCCTTTATCGCCAGGTCACGCGCGCGCAGGGGATTTTCAGCCCGCGCACGGTAAACGTGCATTTCTCGCTCGATTACATCGCCGAAAACCTGGACGCACCCACGGTGGTACTGCAATACCCGTCGCAGCGCGAATTGATCAAGGAACTCAAGAAGGGTTACGACTATGTGGGCGTCTCGTTCATCATGGCGCTGATGCACAAGATGAAGGAGGCGGTCGCGTTGATCCGCAAATACACGCCGCACAGCAAGATTGTGCTCGGTGGTTACGGCACCGTGTTGAAAGACGATGTGCTGAAGCCATATGCGGACTTCATCTGCCGCGAAGAAGGCGTTGGATATTTCCGCCGGCTGCTGGGCGAGCCGGAAATTTCGATGCCCTACAAACACCCGTTGATCGTGAGTTGGTTGAAGGTGTTTGGCCGGAAGGTTTCCGGCACGGGGAAGATTTTTGCTGGTCTGGGCTGCCCGAATGGCTGCGACTTTTGCTGCACCTCGCACTTCTTTTCACGCAAGCACATCAAGCTGCTGCCGACCGGGCGCGACATTTACAACGTCGTGGAACGATATTTTGATCTCGATCCCAGCCTGGTTTTTCTGATTCTCGACGAGGATTTCCTGCTCAACAAAAGGCGGGCGATGGAATTCCGCGAGTGCGTTTTGCAGGGCGGCAAAAGGCCATCGATCTTCGCCTTCTCCAGCGTCAAGGCCATCAGCCAGTACAAGGTGGAGGAAATTTTGGAAATGGGGATTGACGGTTTCTGGATCGGTTACGAAGGCACGCGCTCGAATTATGCCAAGCAACAAGGCCGGCCGGTGGCCGAGATTCTTACCGAGTTTCGCGAGCATGGCATCACCGTGCTGACTTCGATGATGGTCGGATTTGATTATCAAACCCCGGAAATTGTGGCACAGGAACTGGACGGGCTGATGAAGCTTAAACCGGCGCTGGGGCAGTATCTGATTTACGGACCAGTGCCAGGCACGCCATTTCACGAACGTATCATCCGGGAAAATTTATTGCAGGAAGTTTACACGAGTGACAAGGACTTGTTTTACCGGCGCGCGGACGGGTTCAGCACGATGATCAAACATCCGACGTTGTCGCCGGAGCAGATTGAGGACATTCAGCGCTGGTGCTTCGAGCAGGATTTCCAGCGTCTCGGCCCGAGCATTTATCGTGTGCTGGAAACGCGCCTGCTGGGTTACCTCAAGCTACGGAATTCGCCGAATCCGATTTTGCGCCAGAAAGCAGATTACTTCGCCGGGGAATTGCGCTATGCGTATCCGGTTTTTCTGCCGGGCAGATTACTCGGCCCCAACGCCGCTGTGCGCAAATGGATTGGCGATCTGGAGCGCCGCGTCCACGCGGAACTCGGACACCCGCCATTCGTGCAGCGATTCAAATCGTTGATGGCCGTGGGCGCGGCGTTGTGGACAGGAATCACCTTGAAGTTCGACCTTTTCCAGCATCCGAAATTACAGCGAACGACGTACGTGTGCCGGAAAAGAGCTGGAGCGCATTTGATCTGTGGGAAGGATTCCAGAAAAAGCATCCCATCCCGAACATTTCCGTCCAGGTTGAATTGCAGCATGCGAAGCAACAGGTCTGGATGCGGCTGGAAGGCGTGCTTTCGACAGCGGACGCAGAAAGTCTGGCGCAACGCCTCCGCGATTCTCTGGCGCGAAGCAGGAACCGTCTGGTGCTCGACCTCAATAAACTCCGCTGTGATAAGGTGGATGACCTGCGTCCCCTTTGGGAGAAGCTCGCGGCCTATCGCTCACGGATTCGTCTCGTCCTGCCCAAACTGGCCGCGGCGCATCCCGAAGTGATGCTTCTCGCCAGCATATTCAAGCACTACAGTGGCTGAGAAATTCAAGGCAACTTCCCAAGCGCAGAACTGAACAAGCCCGCCAGCCGGCCAGTGGCAGCTTCCGGCGTTTCGCGATTGCGCGCAGCGCGATCCAGAACCTGCTGGATGTGGACGTCCACCTGTCGGAGGAACGACGGTGCGACTGCGTATCCATCGCTCTCGTAAGTCAGAATCGGCATGCCTTGCTGAATGCTGAGCGGCTTGAGGATCGCTTCCGAGATGCGGTAGGGCAGGCAGTTGAACGGCCCAATTACAATGAGGCCGTCGTAACCCTCGCTGGCGGCCTCCAGACCTTTGCCCACCGTCGGAATCACTTCACCGCAAAGCGCGGGGGAAACGTGTTCGGCGGCTTTCTCGAATAACGCGGGGACCGTGTTAGGCCGGGCTACCAACAATCCTGTCTTGCGAAAAAGGCTGCGGTAGTGCACGTCGCATTTCCGCTCCGCCTCATAACTAAGCCACTGCTGCAGGTAGTGCTTTCCATCCGGCTGAAAAACCCTCGTGCAGGCCTTGGCGAAGGCACGGCCGCCGGGCTTCAACCCCCAGCTTTGGGCGGCTCCAGCCACGTCTCGATAGGCGGCATAGAGAACGAGTTCGCTCACGTCCACCGGTTTGAGGATGATGCCGCGTTGGGCGTAAAGCTCAGCGATGCCTTCCATAAAAAAAGGACTGAAGCGCGTGAAAAAATCTCCCGTGATCGCAACCCGTGGACATCTCAAAGGATCTCGAGTACGCGGCCGTGCCGCCAGCCAGTCAATGAACCCGGACAACCCGGCATGGAACTGATCGAGCGAAGTCGTTGCGGCTGCGAATCGCTCCCATTGCTGTCGGAGTTGATCTACACTTCCATCCGCATCCACGACCCGGAGGACGTGCTCGATCTCCACGAGGATGTCGGCAACCGGTATCGCCGCCGACAAGGCCCGCGTCAGCTCCGTCAAATGGAATCCGCCATAGTCGTTTTCCTTCCGCAGATCGAACATGAAAACGTCCGGGAATTGTTGCCGGGCAAGAAAACGTTCGAAGTAGCCCATGTAGGAATCCACTACGCAGGGCGCGCCGCCGCGCACCATGAAAAAGCCCACGATCTCGCCTGGCTGGCGGCGTTCGAGCGCCTGCAACAGTTGTCCCACGCAGATCGGCAGCGGGAGACACTCGCGGCCCGAGGTGTATTGGAGGCCGCGCTCGAGCTGGCTTCGATTGAGTGGCATCACCTCGTTCGGGTGCAACCCCACCCAACGCGCCACCATGGCGAGTGCCTGGGTGTGAATCTGGGAGAAGTTAGGGAATACGATTCGTACGCGCGGGTCCGCGAGCGCCACCTCGTCACCGTTCGATCGAACGACGCGACCGCCGGATGCGAGCCGGCAGGGAGTGAACGACCGGTTGTGGGTGGTTTCTCCCGCCTGGTAATTCCACACAATGTCGAGAAACGCTTCCAGCCGCGTCTGAACGCCGGCGTCGGCAGTGTGTGCGTCAATCTCAAGAATCAGGTACGGTTTCGAGCCCGACTCGGAGGCGAGCATTGCGTGCGTGAACGCGTCAATGGTACAGCTGAAGTTGCTCACACAAAGCAGGAACAGGTTCGAGTGTTGCCGGGCGAGGTCTACGGCATTCAGGATCTGGTTCGCGAAATGCCACGCGGTCGGTCCTTCGCCCACCGGCGCGAGGCAGTCGGCCGGGATGACCGTGATGCCCATACTGGACAGTTTCTTGCCCACCGATTGGGAAGCCTCCGGCGTGAACGCGTTGTAACTGCGGCCGGCCAGCAGGATTGCCGGTTTTCCTTCCGCCACGGCTCGTTTCAATGCCTGTTGCCCCAGTTCCCGGAGCGCGCTTTCCGCGTTTGTCTGGGCGCGCACGGCGGCGGCCCAGGCTTTGTCGGCGAGCCTGCGCGGTGTGCCTAAATCCCGCACGGCCATCTCCACGAGTGCCGAACTGGCCCCGTAACCGTTGGTAAAATCCAGCAACGGAGAGAGGAGACGGATTTTGGGAAACGCCTTCGCCAGGAAATAAGGTCCAGCCTGAGTGATCGGACAGAGGTAGGAATCCCGACAGTCGTTGGGCTGCGGCATACGCATTACGTGCGGAAGGAAAATCAAATCCAGCCCGCGTTGCGTGAGGTCCAACACCGCACCGTGCGCGATCTGCGCCGGGAAGCAGAAGCCGGAGTTCGACTTCAAATCGCCGCGCGGATCCACATCGGACAATACTACCTCCATGCCCAGGCCGGAAAAAAATGTCGCGTACAGTGGGTGCAGCGAGTGCGTCGTCAGCGCCCGCGGAATGCCGATGCGCGGCCCGCGGCCCTTGGGGCTGTCAGTTGCGGCGCCAAAGAGCAACCTGGTTCGCTGCTCCAACAGATCGGCCGCGGCTGCGGTGCGGACCTTTCGCTTCCACACATTCTCGTACAGGCTGCAACGGCCTCCGAATGGAAAGCGCCGGCCTGCCACAGCGAAACGGTCAATACTGCAATACATCCTGCAAGCCCGGCACGTGAACCGGCTGACGAGTTTCATCTCTGGTGCCGCCAGATTCAGGAGTTCCATTGCTGCACCGGGACGGTGCTGGTCCACGGTCGCAGCCGGTTCGATAATTTTCGTCGCTGAGGGTGTGGGTGGCAGCGCTGCGGATCTTTCGAGAGCCAGCAAAGCAACACCGAGTGCTCCGAGCAATTCGGGGTTCGAAGGAATCACCACCAGCCGGCCCACGCCGTGGGCGAAGGCATGCCCGACGGCGCGGTTCAGGGCGACTCCGCCTTGCAGGAACACTTTGCTGCCCACGGGGCGTTGTCCTTTGACCTTGGTGAGGTAATTGGCAGCAATGGCATAGACCAGTCCGGCAACAATGTTTTCGCGCGAGCGCCCCTCCAGCTGGGCAAGGCGGATATCAGAGTTGATGAACGCTGCGCAGGTCGCCTTGAATTGCACGGGCGCAGGCGCCGCCAACGCGATATCGGCAATGTCTGACACCGCGATGCCGAGATCGCCCTGAGCACTCTCTTCGAGAAAAGAACCGGTGCCGGCGGAGCAGGCGTTGTTCATGGCGTAGTCAATCGGAACGCCATTGCGCAGGTAGATATATTTTGAATCCTGGCCGCCGATTTCGAAAATCGTGTCCACGTCGGCGTCGAAGTGATTTGCCCCGGCCGCCTGGGCCGAGATCTCGTTGAACACATACTCGGTACCCAGGTAGGCCCCCACCAACTCCCGCGCAGAGCCGGTGGTTGCGATCAGGCGCACAAGCCGGTTGCCCACTTGAGCCGCCAGGGCCCGGAGGCAGTCACGCGCCGCGGCCACGGGATCGCCCCGCGTGCGGGTGTAATGCGAGGCCACCATGCCGCGCGTCGCCGGGTCGAGCAGCACTGCCTTGGTCGTGGTTGATCCCGCATCTACTCCCAGCACTAGCGGACTATCGGGCGGCGCCTGCCGTGGCACCGCGGCGATAAACTGCACACGACCGGTGTAGAAATTGAGCGGCGGGAGCTGACCGAGGCCCGGCTGGATCGAGATCTTCGGCGACTGGTAAAGCGGTTCGTCCCGCGTGAGCAAGGCGGTGCCCCAGGCCTCAAACCAGGGGCTCTCCGGCAACACCACGAACTCGGTGGCGGGGAGCTTCTCGCGCAGTGCCGCCAGCATCGCCGCATTGCGGGTCACGCCGCCGATCAACAGCACCCGCCTCAACTCACGCTGGCCTTTCTCCAACAGCGCAATCACTTT
>Ga0335081_10014845_pt1 | contig 12602 bp, 13 predicted proteins | sample Lox_Sample_35_FD_206713 | JGI IMG/M metagenome (GOLD analysis project Ga0335081, IMG submission 206713) | Soil microbial communities from Loxahatchee National Wildlife Refuge, Florida, United States - Lox_Sample_3.5 | ecosystem: Environmental > Terrestrial > Soil > Wetlands | place: USA...
GCCGTCTCTATGATGACTCGAAGCGGGATCCGAAGAGCGGACATGGCGCCATAAGGCCTACTTTGATCTGGCGCCACTTGAGCGACTGGTTAGGCGCAATTGCCTCAATGGATTAGAACCAACTTTTTCGTTTGTGTCAATGAACCGACCTGGTTAGGCGCAATTGCCTCAATGGATTAGAACCAACTTTTTCGTTTGTGTCAATGAACCGACCTGTAGACGATAGAAATAAACCCCGCTAGGTACATCTGTGGCATTCCATCTCCGTGTGTGAGAGCCGGCAGACATCTCTTCGGAGACTATTGATGCCACTTGCCTTCCCAAGACATCATACACTTTGAGCGTTGCAAATGTTTTTAATGGAAAGCTAAATGAAATATTAGTGGAAGGATTAAACGGATTGGGATAGTTCTGTTCAAGGTTGAAATGGTTTGGCAGTTCACTTGAAAACGTCTCCACTGACGTGATCATCTCCGACAACGGTCGTCTCCACACGCCATTCCAATAAATCCCGGCAAAGAGATTCGTGTCGTTGACAGCAAGACATCGGACACGATTATTGAGCAACAAGCCCGAATTGACAGCAGTCCAATTTGTGCCGTTGTTAGTGGAATAAAAGACACCTCCGGTTTGAGTCCCGGCAAAGAGTTTCGTGCCGTCGACGGCAAGAGACCACACATCAGTGTTGGTCAATCCCGAATTGACGGCAGCCCAGCTTATGCCGTTGTCGGTGGAAAGAAAGACGCCGGTGCCCAAAGTCCCCGCAAAGAGATTCGTACCGCTGATGGCAAGAGATAAGACATTAGTGCTTGTCAATCCCGAATTGACCGCAGTCCAGCTTGTGCCGTTGTTGGTGGAAAGAAAAACGCCTCCTGCAGTCCCGGCGAAAAGATTCGTGCCGCTAACAGCAAGAGACCTTACACCAATGTAAGTCAATCCCGAGTTGACGGCAGTCCAGCTTGTGCCGTTATTGGTGGAAAGAAAAACACCGTTGGCAGAAGTCCCGGCAAAGATATTCGTGCCGCTGACAGCAAATGAGGAAATCGGAGTGCTGGGCAACCCCGAATTAACAGCAGTCCAGCTTGTGTCGTTGTTGGTGGAAAGAAAAACACCTCCAGAAGTTCCGGCAAAGAGATTTGTGTCGCTGACGGCAAGAGCCCAGATATCAGTGTATTTCAATCCCGAGTTGACAGCAATCCAGTTTGTGCCGTTGTTAGTGGAATAAAAGACACCTTGGCCAAAAGTCCCGGCATAGAGATTCGGGCCGCTGACGGCAAGACAGTAGACATCAGTGTTGGTTAACCCCGAATTGATATCGGTCCAATTTGTGCCGTTGTTGGTGGAAAGAAAGGCGCCACCAGTAGTCCCGGCAAAGAGATTTGTGCCGCTGACGAAAACACAGGAGACCCAAGCGTTGGGCAAACCCGAATTGATGTTGGACAACCCCGAATTGACGGCAGTCCAGCTTGTGCCGCTATTGGTAGAAAGAAAAACACCGCCGTAAGTCCCGGCAAATAGACTTGTGTCGGTGACGGCAAGAGAGAAGACATCAGTGTTGGTCAATCCCGAATTGACGGCAGTCCAGCTTGTGCCGTTGTTGGTGGAAAGAAAGACGCCGGTGCCCCAACCGAAAGTTCCCGCAAAGAGATTCGTGCCGCTGATGGCAAGAGACCGGACAGTAGTGAGGGGCAACCCCGAATTGACAGCAGTCCAGCTTGTACCGGTGTTAGTGGAAAGAAAAACGCCTCCGGAAGTCCCCGCAAAGAGATTCGAGCCGCTGACGACAAGAGACCTGACTTCAAAGAGATGCGTCCCCCAATCATTAGTGTAAGTCAACCCCGAATCGACGGCAGTCCAGCTTGTGCCGTTGTTGGTGGAAAGAAAGATGCCTCTCGTAGTAGTCCCAACAAAGAGATTCATCCCGCTGATGGCAAGAGACGCGATATCATTGTTGGCTAACTCGGAATTGATGGCGGTCCAGCTTTTACCGTTGTTGGTAGTAAGAAAGACACCGCCATCATAAGCCCCTGCCCCGGCAATGATATTCGAGCCGCTGGCGATAAGAGAGTAGACGGTGTTGCTGGTCAATCCCGAATTGATGGCAGTCCAGTTTGTGCCGTTATTGGTTGAAAGAAATGCCCCATTGCCATAAGTCCCGGCAAAGAGATTCGTGCCACTGACGGCAAAACACCGAATGTCTGCTCCGCCAGGTCCGTTGGTTTGCACCCATTGGGCAGACATCGAAAAGCAAAAGAAGAAGGTGGCTGCAAGAAGCAAGAAAATGTGTTTCATTTGTATTTCCTTACTTAAAGTTGCGTGGCGCAATTGCGCCTAACGGACCGGAGCTAAGCTGCGGCGTGACCACCTTTCCTCACCACATCCCGAACTACGGTCCAACATTGGCGGCGCGTGGCTACTACAAATTCATTTTCTTGCGCGCTGCGAGTTCGCACTTGAGCTTCAGCCGTCAGCTTGAGCGACTGGTTAGCCTGCACACTTATCTGTCGAGTACTTTAGTGACATCTCCTCAATTCAAATAGAGTCTACAAGATAGCGCGGCTCCAGTAGAAATCCAACTGTTTTTGTCAGGAATCAGATAATTCAATTGGCACTCTCCACTCACACTAAATTTCTCTCCGACAAAGTATTCTCCGCCGACTCCTAAGCCATAAAAGTAACTGGTCATTTTGGAAGGACTACTTCCATATACTAAACCACCGCCATTGGATGCTAAGAATATTTTAGCTTGAGCTTTAACAAAGGGTCTCAATTTCTCGTGCCCAAAATGGTTCACAAACGCGAGTCCAAATCGCCATTGCGTCTCATTGGTGTAAGCCATCAAACCTATTGAAGGTTCTATCGCTACTTGATCTGTGAGCCAAGCAGATACGAGAACATCCGCTGGTATTTCCATTGTCCCTTGCGCCGGGGTAGGAAAGTAAGGACCGTAGTAGTAGTTGGGAGTATAAACGGGGCCATAGACAAAGGGAGGTGGCGTCGAGAGTTGGATGCCAATCCCAATTGTCCCACTTCTATCTTGGCTAATAGCTTGTTGAGATATGTCGAGGCATAATGAAGAAAGAACCAATGCGATTACATGAAATCTAGTTATGGGATACATTTTTGATCTCCTATGATGTGCGTGAAAAGCTTATCGTCACTGTGCAGGCTAACGGACCGGAGCTAAGTCCCAATTCGACACAATGTAGCGCTCTTTGCTAAATTGTCTGTCGAATTGTGGATCCCGATTCCTCTTTCGGGAGCTGCGGCGTGACCAACTTTCCTCACCACTACCCGAAATGAGCTTTTGCTTCGCGGCGTGATGGCAATATAACAAATTCATTCTTGCTCTTGCTTGGCGTTGAAACCACTTCGGCTTCAGCCGTTTGTCAGTGAGCGCCTTCGGCGCCATGGCGCCATAAGGCCTACTTTGATCTGGCGCCACTTGAGCGACTGGTTAGGCCGCCGCAAATGTCGATTAGAAGGCATGGCTCCATACTACTCCCATCGAATCCGCTGCGTAGAGAAAGTGACCATTGGTCGCCAATTGCCAAATTGGATCGTTGTGCAACGTTGTATCCGCTGGAACCCAAGTATCACCGTTGTCCGTGCTAAGATACACCCCTATGTACGTGGCAACGAAGAGGAGCGAATTCGCGTGAATCACAGCTTGAACATCAAGAGTCCGAAGACCATTGTTGAGGTTTTTCCAGGTTTGACCAACATTTGTTGTTGCCCGGACACCCCCTCCCCATCTGGTGGTATAGATGGTGGCTCCGGAGAGCATCATCGAAGTGGTCGATTGATTGGCATCGGGATCAATGTTGATCCAAGTTTGTGCATTATCTGCCGAGCGGAAGACCCCTGGCGTGTACCCACATGAGTAGAGCGCTGCACCGGAACGCATCACAAAATTCAACGTGTAAGGCAGTGGTCCAAGTTGTTGCCACGTCACTCCAAGGTCCATGGAACGGTACACGTCTCCAGACAATGAGGCTGCAACGACTGTTGATGAGTCTGATGCGAGAGAAAGGAAAATTGCGTTTGAAGGGTCTGCTGAAGCCTTTTCCCATTTTGAACCGAAATTGGTGGAGTAATATGTTCCATATGTAGTCCCAGTTATAAGGTGGGAATCGACTGGTAGGAGACTCAACATAACTGCGGATGAATTGATGGTATCAGACTCGAGCCAAGTCCGGCCGTTGTCACTAGAAACGTATGCCGCTCCAACACCTCCTGCGAGAATCAGCGAATCAGTCGCGACGAGTGCCCACAATGTGTATCCCTGAGGTGACGATCCACGTACCCATTGATACGAGTTGAAGCGCTGATAGGAAATTGATGCGCCATCAAAATTTGGAGGACCGGTTGAGTTGTTCTTGCAGGCTTCCAGTGAAAGGAGTAAAGTGCAAAAGCGTGTGAATTTGGAGAACTTCATATTCAATGAAATTGAAAATGTTTGTGGCGGCCTAACGGACCGGAGCTAAGCTGCGGCGTGCCGCCGTGTGAATGTTTCTGTGAACGAAATTCAGTTCCTCGATCGCGGCGTGTTGGCTATTATTGATTCATTCTAGTTCGAGGGTGGCGAATTCGCACCCCAGCTTGAGCCGTCAGCTTGAGCGACTGGTTAGCCGGCCACGGTTGATGACGATCATTGCCTTGCTACTTTGATTCTTCTTCGTAGATCGTCGAAACGAGGTTTCCACCCCTCCGGGATTGGAAGCACACTGTCAGGCACATTAACTTCCATTGCGTCGTAAACAATTTTCGCCGTTTTGAAATCTCCTTTGATTAGAAGTGAGTCACAGGCCAACAAATATGGCAGCCTGTAATTGTTCATTGGCGGGGAAATGAAGGGTATGTCTTCATCTTTTAGCGTGACAAGTCGTCGAAAGTTGTCTGAATTTGTTAGAAAATGAATCGTTGGCGCCATATTGACTTTGAATCCAAGCTCCTGCTTTACTGAGAATGGAACTAGTTCAACAGTCATCGCGTCTATGCGCAAGTAATCTTTTAAATCAGCTAATGTCCAGGATTGAAAACCGAGCGAGAAATGAACCGGCCTGAGCCAATTGTTGGCCTTGAGCAAACCAAGCATGACTATCCTGTTGACGCTAAGCATGCTTCTGTCGTCTTTCTTAAGATCGGATGTGAGAAACCATTGAAATAGTGAATCCGCAGTTCCATATCGTCTTCGTGCATCCTGTGGAATAGGAAGTTCAATGTTTTGATTCGTCCATTTTGAAAGATGCAAATCCATGATTTGTTCTCGCGTCCACGGCATAGTCACAGGTTGGATGACGCCGTCAACTCCGAACTTGAGGGCAAGAATGAACCAAGGTGAGTCCAGAAGCGCAACCGGGCACAGGGTAACGTCAGTTCTCACACCCTCGACATTTTGACAGTACCACGCTGGGAACACATTTGCATCTCCGTTGGCGAACAAAATGGCGTTGGAATCGCAGGAATTAAGTGTATTGCGTGCGTATTCTAAGAGCCAATCTGGATAAGCACCGGCTTCCCGCCCACGACGCAGTTCATCAATGAAGCCAGAACGATTACCAGATTGCAATTCCTGCTCCGCACGAGCGCCGCGTTCTGAGCCGATAACGCTGTAACAGTTGCGCAAGTGTGGATCCAGAGCCAAAGCCCTTTGCATACAATCCAGAATCCGGTCGGATACTTGTTTGTCAAACCCTGGAAGTGGAGCAGAATCGTATGAGAGCCAATGAAGACTATGACCGAGGAGATACCAGGCCTCTGCGTCATTCGGCTTCGAAGCAACCGCCTGTTCGAGGTAGGTTACAGCTTTCGCAAAGCTCTCATTGTCAATTTCCTTGGACGCAAGGGTCTTGAAATCCTGGGCAATCAATTCGTTTGCGAAGGAGAAGAGAAGCAGAGAAAGCATCAGTCTGTTCATGTCAGGACTCCTATCGTGGCCGGCTAACGGACCGGAGCTAAGCTGCGGCGTGATCACCTTTACTAACGTACTATCCGAACTACGGTCTCGAATTGGCGGCGCGCGGCTAATACAAATTCATTTTCTTGCGCGCGGCGAGTTTGCATTTACCCGCCGTGCTCCACCTTTTTGGCGGGCCTCAGCTTTAGCCATCAGGTTGAGCGACTGGTTAGCGCGCAAAATGCCTATTCGATTATCTTGAGTCTTACCCAAATCGCATCCGCAAAGGTTGGACCAGGAGAGCGAGAACACGCAATGGCACGCACTTCATTGTTTGTTTGCTGAAGCGCCATCACTGATACCCAAGGTGTCTCTATGATTTTCCCACGAAAAGCATTTCTCAAGGCTTGTTCAGACGGGTAGGGGCGAGTTCGTAGCATGAACGAAGCCCTGACTTGTTCTGCTGAAATACTTGTTGAAGTCCAAACTTCCGGTAGGCAGGTCTGGGCGCACCACGCGGTATCGTTGAGTGCGAAGTAATCTGCTACGGCTTGTAGTTCTTCCATGCTTGCAGCGGAGTCATCATTGCCAAATTTGTCTGCGACAATATTTCTATCCAATGGAACCCCGGTTGAGAGTTCTAGTGGTGAGGATGTCGATTTACAGGCAAATGCAAATACCATCGGAAGCATGAGAACGCACAAACGAGAAGACGGAATCATAATGCCTCCTTTCACTATTTTGCGCGCTAACGGACCGAAGCTAATTCCAATTCGACACATTTTAGCGTTGTCCAGCTAAATTGTATGTCGAATTGTGAATCCCGATTCTTCCTTCGGGAGCTGCGGCGTGACCACCTTTAATTAACGTACTATCCGAACTACGGTTCCGAATTGGCGGCGCGCGGCTACTACTAACTCATTTTCTTGCGCGCTGCGAGTTCGCATTTACCCGCCGTGCTCCACCTTTTTGGCGGGCCTCCGCTTCAGCCGTTTGTCAGTGAGCGCCTTCGGCGCCATGGCGCCATAAGGCCTACTTTGATCTGGCGCCACTTGAGCGACTGGTTATACCGCTTGCATAAATGTCATTTGGCACTGTTAGGCGTTTCGCGGTTATGATCCTTGCAAGCTTTAGTTCACCTGATGGTGATATCGGTGAGTTCCAGCGTTGACGAGACATATTGATTGCCCTGAAAATTGCTGTAGTATACAGCGCTCACCAAGCCTTGATCCGACAAATACAACTCTGACATACTAAGAGTCATGTTCATACCACTATATGGAAAATCGACTTGCGCAGAGGTGTATTGGAATGCGAAAAAGCGACCCTTCGGGACTCGAACAATGCTCGATATGGGTGAAATTGCACAGGGCACTTGAACAACCGTATCGGGGATACCTTTCAGACCTGGCACGGGCACCTGCATATTGAAAGAATTGAACGAAGAAGAAGGGAAACGGAGGTAGAGCAAAGGTAATGAATCCACTGGATTCCGAGTGTATTGTGCGCCGTCTATATTGGCCACATAAGTTTCTGCGCTTGACTGACCTAACGTGGTTCGCAAGACGAACCAGTGTTGTGTTCCATCTGTGAATTCACGGGTAATCTCGTTCGTGTACGTTCTTGTAATCTGAATTGCACCCTTGTCATCAAGGATGGTTTCTCTATAGACCCATTTGTTTCCGACAGCAAGTGGTATTGTGGCTACAAATTGATTGCCGAGAATATTATCAGGCTCAGGCTCCGGTGCGACTGGTTGCTGCTTATCACAAGCAGCAAAGGTGACTGCGCAAATGGTGACGAGCGCGCCGCTAAAGAATTGTGTTTTCATAACTACCTCCGTTATGATAAGATACATTTGTTATTCTGCTCCGCCAACCCAATGGCAAAGCGGTAACAAAGATCACAAAGCAGCACCTCGACTTTTAGAGTTCAAACGAAGAAGATCGACAATACGGTTGTTCTGCTCATCAGTTTTGGCCGCATCCCGCTTTACTCTTGCGATCATGCAAGCGGTATAACGGACCGGAGCTAAGTCCCAATTCGACACAATGTAGCGCTCTTTGCTAAATTGTCTGTCGAATTGTGGATCCCGCTTTTTTTGTGCGGGACCTGCGGCGTGACCACCTTTAACTAACATACTATCCGAACTGCGGTTCTACATTGGCGGCGCGTGGCTACTACAAATTCATTTTCTTGCGTGCAGCGAGTTTGCATTTACCCGCCGTGCTCCACCTTTTTGGCGGGCCCCGGCTTCAGCCGTCAGCTTGAGCGACTGGTTAGGCACCACGCGAGTGTCTCATCACAAATGGTTATACTTTATTTGGTCGCCTCCGAATGAAAAACCTTTGGACTGCCTGAACAGCAGAAGCGACAAGAGATATTAACATACACAGAAAGAATAGTGCGAATCCATAAACACGAGTACTCTTCATGATCATCAAAAGACCACAAAGAGTTATTGAGCCCAAAGCAGTTAAGAGAATGAGAGGAAGACGATTTGACTCGACAGTAGGGGGCTGCCATTGAAATATGATTGCTTTGACCTTTTCGAAGCTTGCTAGTTCCTTAGGAATAAAAATGAGATCTCCTGGAATCAATGATTCTATACGGAGCCCCCTATCTGGGACGTCCACAATATGACTAACTTGTGATTTAGAAATCGTGATAGAGTTTGATCCACGTTGAGTTTTAGTAATGCGATCAGCATCAATGATGATCTGGAGAGATTGTATAGATTTTACGATAGATCGAATACTAAGAAAACCTATGGCGCCAGCGATTACAATTGTCATCAGGCAGCTTGAGACAAAGTTATCGATTGAAATCCCGGGGACAACAAAATAGGTGCCCGCCAATAGTGCTATCACTGCGAAGGTTAAAACTACAATAATGGGCAATGCTCGCATATACCCTTGGTGGATTGCTTCTTCAGGTGAGTAAGTAAAAGTATCCATTTGCTTGTTTAATGAATTATCATCGGCCAGCATTTTTCCGCGTGGTGCCTAACGGACCGGAGCTAATTCCAATTCGACACATTTTAGCGTTGTCCAGCTAAATTGTAAGTCGAATTGTGAATCCCGATTCCTCTTTCGGGAGCTGCCGCGTGACCAACTTTCCCCACCACAACCCGAACTGCGGTCTCGAATTGGCGGCGCGGAGCTACGACTGATTCATTTATTGCTCTCGCGTGGCGAGTTCGTGCCCAAGCTTCAGCGGTCAGCTTGAGCGACTTGTTAGGTGGCCAAATTGAATTATTTCAGAATGAAGTATTTCACTCCAATACCAATTCTGAACTGGCTGTTTGAAAATTGGTCACTGATCCGTGCATGAGAATAAATTATCGCAGGCTCCAGTGCAAAAGACTGAGAGAGAAAAAAGTCCAGACCTGCACTCAAAGCATAGCTAGATAGCGGAGATGAATAGGCTTGGCCAGTGGCTGTAGCCCAAGAAAGCGCTCCGCTTGCTCCAACGAAAGGTGTGTACTGTCCGTTGGGAAAATAATACCTGACTCCCAAACCTAATCCGAGAGATGTAAATGTAAGACTAGACGTTGAATTCGCCATATAAGTCAAGTTAAGCGATGATTCTATTTGATCAACAAGAAAGTACGAACCGCTTGGTGTAAACGTGAACGATGACTGATCCGTTGAAGCACCAGGCTGATTTGAACTAGTCGAACCGTAAGATATAGATCCGTTGAGAGAATAGACGCCTTGCTTGATCTGATCTTGAGATAGAAGTTGGGTCGTTGATACCAGGATGATAAAGAAAACGGCGATGGTTCTCATAAATCCTCCTTGTGCTTGTTTGATGATTTGGCCACCTAACGGATCGGAGCTAAGCTGCGGCGTGACCACCTTCAATTAACGTACTATCCGAACTACGGTTCAACATTGGCGGCGCGCGGCTACTACTAACTCATTTTCTTGCACGCAGCGAGAAACCACTTCCGCTTCAGCCGTCAGCTTGAGCGACTGGTTAGGCGGTTGCGCCTACAGCACCACGAACGTCAAGCCAACGGTGAACGTGAAATAATTAATCGGACGCGCATGGTCTTTCGGATCGTTCGGATTGGCGGCGTCGTTCAGATTGTAGTGTGGTACGAGTGGAATACCACTAATTACGGGATAGGTGCTGCCCGTATTGACAAATTCCTTTCCCGCCAAGTTGACTAAGTGATACTGCGCTTGGACGTCAAATGAAAATGGAAACGACGGAATGGCGATTTGACTTCCGAGGCCGAGATCCAACCCTAAGCGACTGGTCGAATTGAGATTCGCTTCAGGAAGGATATTGTCACTGATAGCGGCCTTACCATTGATGAAGTTAACAGTCCCTAAGGCGGAAATATAGGGCTGTGCTAACGGCGTTGGCAGGAATTCGTATTCGATGCCAATACCAAGAGCGAAGATTGATAGTGAGTTACTGAAGGTGATGGGACTCGTCGCCGGAAGAAAACCCTCGTTTGAGAGTGAATTGTAGGAGAGCGTGCCTACAACAGCAACCGGCGCTGCTTGGAGTCCAAGTCGGACTTTGCCAGCAAGGGTGTATCCGGTTTTCGAGAGAGCATAATCATAGCTACCACCAATTTGTCCTTTGAGCGCGGAAGACTGGGGAACCGAGAAACCGCCTCCAACGGAAGCTGAGATATTGATGGGGGATTGAGCGAGCAATGAATAGTTCATTGAAAAGTACGCACCTATCAAGAGTAGGTATGAAGAAACTGACCGTTTCATTGTTTGCATCTCCTTAAGTTATTGCGAACAAGAGCAACCGCCTAACGGACCGGAGCTAAGCTGCGGCGTGATCACCTTTACTAACGTATTATCCGAACTACGGTCCAACATTGGCGGCGCGCGGCTATTACTAACTCATTTTCTTGCGCGCCGCGAGTTTGCATTTACCCGCCGTGCTCCACCTTTTTGGCGGGCCTCGGCTTCAGCCGGCAGCTTGAGCGACTGGTTATACCGCTTGCATATGCTTCTCTTAGTTTAGAGGCTTCGCCGCTATGATACAGCCAAGTATCTGTTTCACCTGATGGTGACATCAGTGAGTTCCTGGATTGACGAGACATACTGGTTTCCTTGAAAATTGCTGTAGCCTACAAGGCTCACCAGTCCTTGATCGGACAGATACAACTCCATCATACCAATAGTCATGGTGAAACCGCTCTTGAATGAAACATCGACTTGCGGACTTGTGTACTGGAATGCAAAAAACCGGCCGATGGGCACACGAACAATGCTGGAGGTGGGTGAAATTGTGCAAGGGACGTGAACAACCGTATCCGGGATACCTAGTAGACCTGGTACGGGCCGCTCCATATTGAAAGAGTTGGACGAGGAAGGAGGGAAAATCAGATAGAGCAAAGACAAAGAATCCACCTGATTCCGATAGTACTGCGCGCCATTTATGTTGGCTACGTAAATTTCGGAGCTTGTCTGGCCTCTCGTGGTGCGTAGGACGAACCAGTGTTGTGTTCCATCCGCGAACTCACGGATAATCTCATTGGTGACAGTTTCTGTGTTCAGGATCGCACCCTTAGGATCAAGGAGTGTTTCTGCGTAGACCCATTTGTTTCCGAGCGCAAGCGGTATTCCGGCGACAGACGGATTGCCAAGAATAGTATCAGGCTCCGGTGCAAGGGGTTGCTGCTTTTCGCACGCAACAAAGGTGGCTATGCAAAGAGCGATGAGTGTGCGGCTAAAAAGTCTATTTTTCATGACTACCTCCGTGTTATGAGATACGCTTGTTATTTTGCTTTGCCACGCCAAGGGCAAGGCGATAACAAAGATCGATAAGCGGCACCTGGAGTTTTTTAATTTCTAATCAACTAGATCGATGATATGGTTCTTCTGCTTGCCAGTTCTGGTCAAAGTGCATCTTACAACTCTGACAATGCAAGCGGTATAACGGACCGGAGCTAAGCTGCGGCGTGACCACCTTTAACTAACGTACTTTCCGAACTGCTGTCTCGCATTGGCGGCCCGTGGCTACTACTAACTCATTTTCTTGCGTGTAGCGAGTTTGCATTTACCCGCCGTGCTCCACCTTTTTGGCGGGCCTCAGCTTCAGCCGTCAGCTTGCGCGCTCTTTGCGCCCCTTTGGGGAGCGACTGGTTAGGTGGCGCAAGGTAGCATTCTTGCTCATTGCCAATATTTCAGAAAACGGCAACTCAGTGATTCAAGATATCGTTTCGTGCCAACCATATCGTTCTTAGGCTGATCGTAAAAGCAAAAGCGACTGTCGAACTTGTTAAAGAACAGGTCCTGGACTCTGTTTAGATGATGCAAGAGAATTTCTAAAGCCTGTTCGGCATCCGACTGATCGAGCTCAATTGGGGTAGGATTGAATGTGGCAATTGGTTTTGAGTTCACCAGTGCATGTGGATGGAGTAGCTCGACGCTGGTAAAAATTGTCCCCCTCCTGACACTGCGGGTAGCCGTAGGTTTAGGATGTGTTAAGCCGTTACGCAACTTTCGCAAGTCTTCGAAAAGTTGGAATTGCTCGTCACTTTGCCAAAAAGGGCTACCGGTGTAGGCAAAGGACAACAGGCCAAGCGAATCTGCGACACTCAGTTCATTCCACTGACGAACGAGAAAACGAGTAAGCCAGGTATCTGGGATGTCGATTGGGAGTTGCTTTATTTGAGCCAGTTGAAAGACAAATTGGCTCGATGCTTCGATACAATCGAACGCAT
>Ga0335081_10014847_pt1 | contig 12601 bp, 9 predicted proteins | sample Lox_Sample_35_FD_206713 | JGI IMG/M metagenome (GOLD analysis project Ga0335081, IMG submission 206713) | Soil microbial communities from Loxahatchee National Wildlife Refuge, Florida, United States - Lox_Sample_3.5 | ecosystem: Environmental > Terrestrial > Soil > Wetlands | place: USA: Florida...
AGACGCCGGTCCGCCCGCAGGCCTCGCGCGAGCAGCGCGGCCCCGGTACCGCGGCTGGTGCTAGCCCGATCCGGTCCGGACCCGACGATAACAGCGGCCAGGGCCAAGGTTAGGGCTGCCCGAGGACTGCCCTGGCTTGGTGTGAGGCCCGGCGAGCGGGCCGCCGGACGCGCAGACCGTCGAAGGCGACCGCGCAGACCGCGCCGGCAAGGGCTCCCGGCCCGGCATCGGCAGGGAGCGGCCACCGCACTGGAGGACGGCGTGTGCGTGCGCCGCATGATCGCAGCACCGGTCAGCGCCGGCGGCGACCTGGCCGCCGCGCCAGCCTCCTTCGATCAGGCCCGCCGGCCACGCTGCCAGCAGCTCGCTCGCCAGGCGATCCTGCTCGCCCGGGCCGGCTTCGAGCTCGGTGACGGCTGGCGGCAGCCGGCCCGCAACGGCTCATCCCCGCCGGTCCCACGATCAAGGCAGGCGCCCGCATCACGCACTGGACACCCCCCAATAGCACGCGACCCCAGCCAGCACGGCTGCCCGGCCTCGCGCCGAACCAGCAGTTCTGCGCCGCTGATCCAGATGCACCACGACTCAAACGCAGAGGCGCCGATTCGGCGATCCGGATCGCTCATGTGCTGGACAAGCGGTGACGCATCGTGACAATCGCTAGTTACGGCTGCCGCGCGATATCCGCCGATCTGGGCGCCAGCTCCCGTTTCCCGGCATCGCGTTCGCGCCGCGCCGAGCCGACGGTTCTGTGCTGTAGTGCTGCGGCAGGCGGGTGTCCTGGATAACGCGCCTTAGAGGTCGCGCGGATTGGTGCGATCTGCGGGGCTTCGGCGTGTCCTGAGACGAGACAGGCACAGGTCCGTGATCATCGGAGTTCTCTACGCTCTGTGATCACGGGAGTCCCTGTGCCTGCCATCCCATCATGGCTGCTGGAACCGCTATGGGACCAGTTCGCCGCGCTGCTGCCCGACCGGCCTGTCTATGATCCGGCTCACCCGCTGGGCTGCCACCGGCCGCGGATCGCCGACCGGATCATTTTCGAAAAGCTGATCCAGATTCTGCGGTTCGGCTGCTCGTATGACTCGATCGCCGACTGCACCTGCTCGGCTACCACGATCCGGGAGCGCCGCGACGAGTGGATCAAGGACGGGATCTTCGCGAAGCTGAAGCAGATTGCCCGCGATTCCTATGACCGCATCGTCGGCCTGGCCCTGGAGGACATCGCCGTCGACGGGTGCATCACCAAGGCCCCCGGGGGCGGGGAATGCGCAGGCCGCAGCCCTGTCGACCGCGGCAAATCCGGCATGAAGCGATCCAGCATGGTTGGCGGGCACGGCATCCCGCTGGACCGGGTACTGGCCCCGGCGAACCGGCACGACTCCCCGCTGCTGGCCGCCACGCTGGACAAACTAGACGAGCTCGGCCCGCTGCCCGATCAGATCCGGGTTCACCTCGACGCCGGGTACGACTCGCAGAAGACCCGTGAAGAGCTCGCCACCCGGAAGATGACCGGGGAAATCGCCCATAAGGGCGACAAAGCCCCCATTCAGGCCGGCCAGCGCTGGCACGTCGAGCGGACGAACGCCTGGCACAACGCGTTCAACCGGCTGCAGCGCTGCTACGAACGGCGCGAGGAAGTCATCGACGCGTTCTTCGACCTTGCCGACGCCATCATCACCGTCCGTAGCCTGATCCGCCAGGCATGGACCGCTTACCGGTGGAATGGCCGCCCGGCGCGACGACCATGATCACTCACCTATCCGCGTGCCCTCTTAGGGGCGGTCGGACGATCGCGACGATCACCGTTGCCGCTCCCACGATGTACCCGCTCGAAGCGTTGCCCGGCGACGTCAACGTGCGGGACAGCGAAAAGATAGCCGAGGTCGCGTGCGAGGTTCCCGTGGCCGCGCGGACGATCGAGGAGGGGGCTTCAGCCCCAATGACGGCCGTCCGTCTGTTCTCTCGCCGACGAGCAGCTCCAGGTGCTGGAGGGCTTCGTCGGCCGCTAGTACATACAGCTGCACTCGCTCGGGCGCGCATCCCTGGCCGATTTCTCGATCCCGGGGGCCCGGAGAGGCGGCTTCGCTGAGATCATCGAGAGTAGGACCACATGGTCAGAAGGTGGCTGATGGGCGAAGCCATGCCGCAAGAGAGCAACCGGATCACGCTCAAGCGCGACGTGCGCGACCGGTTCGGCCTGCGGGTTCCGAACGTGCATTTCAACGACCACCGGAACTACTTGGCGATGAGCGAACGCCCCTACGTCGCGGGCGGGTCGGTCTACGGCGCCGCGATGCGACGCGCACGTTCCGGGTCCGGGCCATATCCCGCTGGTCACAACCCCGATACCGCTCGCATCTGCGCGCAGCCGGAGGGCGGGCATCTGAAACGAGTTCGGCCGCGCGCCGGATGTGCCGAACCTGTTCGTGTCCGATGGCAGCGTGATGAACACCGAGGCGGCAGCGAACGCGGCGCTGACGGTAGTCGCGCGGCGCCGACCTCACCGAGGCACTGCTGATGGAGAGCGGTCTTCACGTACCGGGTCCGCCGGGTGGTTTGCGCGGGCGGGCGAGTGAGTGCGCGTTGCTGGATGACTTGGTCTCGGCGATCCGCCGTGGCGAGAGCCGATCGGTGGTGCTACGGGGCGAGGCTGGGATTGGGAAGACGGCGCTGTTGGAGTATCTCGTCACGTCGGCGTCAGATCTGAGGGTCGTACGGGCGGTGGGGGTGGAGTCGGAGATGGAGCTCGCGTTCGCCAGCTTGCATCAGTTGTGCGGACCGTTGCTCGATCGCATCGAGGAGCTGCCGGCTCCGCAGCGTCGCGCGCTGGAGACCGTGTTCGGGCTGAGCGACGGGACCGCGCCGGACCGCTTTCTCGTCGGGTTGGCGGTGCTGAGTTTGTTCGCGGCAGAGGCGGAGCAGCGTCCGCTGCTGTGTGTCGTCGATGATGCACAGTGGCTGGATCGGGCTTCCGCGTTGACGCTGGCCTTTGTCGCTCGCCGCCTGCTCGCTGAGCGGGTGGGGCTCGTGTTCGCAGCGCGTGAACCGGGCTTGGAGCTCCAGCACGTGGACGGGCTGGATGTGCGCGGCTTGCGCAACGGTGATGCCCGTGCACTGCTGCGCTCGACGCTGCGGTTCAAGCTGGATGAGCGCGTCCTTGACCGGATCATCGCGGAGATGCGCGGAAATCCGTTGGCGTTGCTTGAGTTGCCACGCGGATTGACGGCGGCGCAGCTGGCTGGAGGCTTCGGCCTGCCGGAGGCGCAAGCAATGTCGGGGCGGATCCAGGAGAGCTTCGTACGACGTGTCAGCGCGGTCTCCGACGATGCGCGGCGTCTGTTGCTGCTTGCGGCGGCAGAACCCATCGGTGATCCGCTGCTTCTGCTGCGTGCTTCGGAGCAACTCGGCATCGCGGTATCGGCGGTTGATGCGGAAACCGATGGGCTCCTGGCCCTGAGCCAGCGCGTGACCTTCCGCCATCCGCTGGTGCGCTCCGCCGTATACCGAACAGCGACCAGAGAGCAACGCCGGGAGATCCATCTGGCCCTGGCAGAGGCGACCGACCGCAGCGTCGACCCCGACCGTCGCGCGTGGCATCTGGCCACAGCCGCAGCGGGGCCGAACGAGCCGGTCGCCGTGGCGCTCGAGCAGTCCGCCAGCCGTGCGCAGGCGCGCGGCGGCCTGGCCGCGGCAGCCGCGTTCCTGCATCGCTCTGTCGTTTTGTCGGGCGATCCCGAGCAGCGGGTGCGGCGTGGGCTTGCCGCTGCCCGAGCAAGCTTGCATGCCGGCATCATTGAAGGCGCGCTCGAGCTTCTGGCGTTGGCCGAGGCCTCGACGCCAGACGAGCTGCAGATGGCGCATGTGGAGTTGCTCAGGGGTCAGATCGCGTTCGCGTCGAGCATGGGGACCACTGCGCCGGCACTGCTGTTGAAAGCTGCCCAACGCCTTGAGCGGCTCGACCCCGAGCTCGCGCGCGAGACCTACCTCGACGCGTGGGGAGCTGCGCTGTTCGCCGGTCGCCTGGCCTCCGCCGGCAGCCTGGTCGAGGTATCCCGTGCCGCCACATCGGCTCCGCGGCCGACCCGCCCGCTCCGTCCATCCGATCTGCTGCTCGATGGGCTCACCACCTTCGTCACGGAAGGACATGCCGCGGCGGCGCCAGTGCTGAGGCGGGCAACGGCCGCGTTTGCGGACGAAGCGTCACCGGGCCAGGAGAACTTCCGCTGGGGCTGGATGACGACAATCCCGCCCAATATCCTCTGGGATGAGGACAGCTGGCATGCCATCAGCGCGCGCAATCTCAAGGAGGCCCGCGACGCGGGCGCGCTGGCCCGACTGCCGATCGACCTGGCCGACTGGGGAATCTTCGTCGCGTGGTGCGGCGACTTTGGCGCTGCTGCCGTCGCGATCGCCGAGGCCGAAGCGATCACAAAGGCGACTGGGACCCACATTGCACCCTATGCCCAGCTGTTGCTTGCCGCGCTCCGAGGCCAAAGGGACGCCTTGCCATTGATCGAGTCCACGATCCGTGACGCCGGAACAGGCGGTCAGGGGCTTAGCGTCCAGTGGGCCGAGTGGGTGAGCGCAATCCTTTTCAACGGGCTTGGCCGCTACGACCGGGGGCTCGCCTCGGCCCAGCGAGCGGCCGAGGAGACGCCGCACCTCCACGTCACCCCCTGGGCACTGACTGAGCTGATCGAAGCGGCGGTCCGCACCGCGAGGGCCGACCTCGCGGCCGGTGCGCTCGAGCGCGTGATGGCGGCCACCGCGCCCTCCAGCACCGACTGGGGCAGGGGAATGGAAGCGCGCTGCCGGGCACTCTTGAGCGAGGGTGAGAGCGCCGAGCGCCTGTATCGCGAGGCGATCGAGAGGCTGGCAAGGACCCGGCGGCGTCCCGAGCTCGCCCGGGCTCATCTGCTCTACGGGGAGTGGTTGCGCCGCGAGAACCGCCGGGTCGACGCACGCGTCCAGCTTCGTGCCGCCCACGACCAGTTCGCGTCGATCGGGATGGAGGCATTCGCCGAGCGGGCCAGGGGTGAGCTGCTTGCGACGGGGGAGAAAGTGCGCAAGCGGACCGTCGCGACGCGCGACGTTCTCACCGCCCAGGAGCTGCAGATCGCGCGCCTGGCCCGCGAGGGCCTATCGAATCCGGACATCGGTACCCGGCTCTTCCTCAGCCCGCGGACCGTGGAGTGGCATCTGCGCAACGCGTTCACCAAGCTCGGGATCCACTCGCGCCAGGAGCTGACGCACGCGCTGTCGAGCTCCGGGTGATCACCGCCTGAACTCAGCCCTCGGAGAAGCCCCTGTACCCGCGCAGGTGCGTGAGAGCGCGGGAGGTTCTGTCGCGTCGGCCGCGTTCCGCCCGGGCAGAAGGCACCGACGCGGCAGCGTCATTGAACGGCAACGGTGCGAATGCCTCGCGGATCCGGGCGGGCGCGGCCGGCAGCCGGGCCGGTTGCGGTGCGTTCGGTCACGGACGCGTAGCAAGACAGCAAGAACGATCGGGCGTATCTCCCTGCGGATGGAACTTCGTGCTCTCCGGGAACTCGGTGATCGGAAATGCCGCGGAGCACCCAGGGTGCAGCCCAGGGAGCACCCAGGGTGCAGCCCCGGGGACCAATCCCAGGGTCTCGACGGAGGCGAGTTTCTCACCCGGCGCTCACGCTTGCAGTCATCCACCACGTCACCAAGGAGGACCCACATGGCTACCACCGAGAACCCAGCGGGCGCGACGGCGATCCGGCCGTTCACGGTCGAGATCCCTGATCCGGAAGTCGAGGACCTGCGTGCGCGCATCGTGGCGACGCGTTTGCCCGAGAAGGAGCCCGTCAAAGATGCTTCGCAGGGCGTGCAGCTGGCGACGATGCAGGCACTCGTGCGGTACTGGGGCACCGAGTACGACCTTCGCAGGATCGAGACGCGGCTGAACGCCCTGCCGCAGTTCCTGACTGAGATCGACGATCTCGATATTCACTTCATCCACGTCAAGTCGCGTCATGAGAACGCGTTGCCGGTGATCCTCATCCACGGCTGGCCTGGCTCGATCGTCGAGATGCTGAACGTCGTCGGCCCGCTTACCGACCCGACCGCATACGGCGGTAGCGCCGAGGACGCGTTCGATGTGGTGATTCCGTCGATTCCGGGCTACGGGTTCTCCGGCAAGCCGACGAGCAGCGGCTGGGGTCCCGACCGCGTCGCCAGTGCCTCGCTTGAGCTGATGAAGCGGCTCGGCTACACGCGCTTTGTGGCGCAAGGGGGCGACTGGGGCGCGGTCATCGCAGATCTGATGGGCGTGCAGGCACCTCCGGAGCTGCTCGGCATCCACGTCAACATGCCGGGCATTCTTCCGCCCGAGATCGCGCAGCGGTTCGCGCCGGTGAATGTCGCTCCGGCGCCGGCCGGGCTCTCGGCCGACGAGCAACGTTGCTATGAGGACCTGAGCGACGTGTACACGAAGGGCATCGGCTACGCCATCCAGATGCTCCTGCATCCGCAGACGCTCTACGGAATCGCCGACTCGCCCGTCGGGCTGGCCGCCTGGATGGTCGACCACGACGCCCGCAGCTACGAGGACATCACCCACGCGTTCGTCGACGGACGCCCTGTCGGCAACCTCACGCGGGACGAGGTCCTGGACAACATCACCCTTACCTGGCTCACGAACACGGGCATCTCCTCGGCTCGCCTCTATCACGAGAACGCGCATGGGTTCTTCGACGCCAAGGGCGTCTCGTCGGTGCCGGTCGCAGTGAGCGTCTTCCCCAGGGAGCTCTACCAGGCACCACGGAGCTGGACAGAGCAGGCCTACCCCAACCTGATCTACTACAACGTGGTCGACCGCGGCGACCACTTCGCAGCCTGGCAGGAGCCTCAACTCTTCTCAGAGGAGGTTCGTGCGGGGTTCCGGTCCCTTCGGTAGATGACCATGTTCGAGGATCTGCAGATGCCCTCGCTGGACGGGGCGGCCGAGTGGCTCAACTCCGAGCCACTCGGCCCCGCCGAGCTGAGCGGGCACGTCGTTCTGGTGGACTTCTGGACACTGACGTGCATCAACTGGCTGCGCACCGAGCCGTACATCCGGGCGTGGTCGCAGGCTTACCGCAACGACGGCCTCGTCGTCATCGGGGTCCACACACCAGAGTTCTCCTTCGAACACGAGATCGACAGCGTCCGCCACGCGATCAGGGAGCGAGAGATCGACTACCCGGTCGCGGTCGACAACCACTACGGTGTCTGGAGCGCGTTCGACAACCATTACTGGCCGGCGCTCTATTTCATCGACGCCGAAGGCATCATCCGCGACCACCACTTCGGCGAAGGACGCTACGAGCAATCCGAGCGCATCATTCAGCGATTGCTCGGCGTGCAGCGCGAACTCGTCTCCGTCGAAGGGCGCGGCGTCGAGGCGGCAGCCGACTGGAACCGCCTCCAGACGCCAGAGACATATCTCGGCTACGGGCGCAGCGAGCGCTTCACGCCAGCCGACGGTGCCACACTCGAGCCGCGCGCCTACGAGCTACCAAAGCAGCTGCAGGTCAACCACTGGGCGCTCGCCGGCCACTGGACGATCGGGCGCGAGAATGTCGCCCTTGACCACGCTGGCGGCAGCATCGCCCTCCGGTTCCACGCGCGCGACGGACATCTCGTGCTATCCGCAGGAGCGCGACGGCAGATCCCCTTCCGCGTACTCCTTGATGGCGAGGCCCCGGGCCCGTCAGCAGGTGTCGACGTCGACGAGGACGGAAAAGGCGTGGTTCGGGACGGCCGCCTGTATCAGCTTGTACGCCAGCGTGACGGGGTCCGCGAGCGAACGCTCGAGATCACCTTCCACGAGTCCGGCGCCGAGGCGTACGCATTCACCTTCGGGTAAGGCGCCCGCCTCCAGACAAGGCGAGGCTAGCGGGTATCGCCCCGGAGTCGTCAGCCCGACCCGCTTTTGCCCCGCGACGAGTATCTCGGCCGGCAGAAGCCCAGCCTCGCTTCGCGCGGAAAGCGTGCATCGCCTGCCGAAGAGTTCGGCTGTGCCACTGAGGGATCGTCTACCGAGACGGCTGAGTAACCAAGACCGTTCCCGTGCCGGGCACCCGGAGGCCACCAGAGCGTTCGTGATTACGAGCGAGCCTTGAGCTGGAACCAGCCGGGTACGTACCCCACGGCTCCGCGTGCCGAGGCTGAGAGCCGCCCGAACGTGCTGATCTGTACTCCAGGCGGCGATGGCATCCGCCCGCCCAGACCGCCAAATAATCGGCGTTCGGGGCGAAGTCGAACCAAGAAATGAGATGACACTCTGTAACTAGCGGAGGCAGGAGTCTAAAGGGGCGCTGTCGGGTTGCCGCGAGCGTGGCCGTCGGGTTGGCAGCCGATGGCTCATGACGGCCAGCGCGACCGGAGGACTTCGGGTACGCCGTCCACGGACCCCGGGCCGAGCAGGGCCAGCTGGAGGATGTAGCCGGCCAGGACGGAAACCAGCGCGGCGGCCATCGCGTCGGCGGCGGTATCATCCGGGCCCTCGCGGACGACCTCGACGAAGCCCGCGCGCATCTGGGTCAGCATGGCCTCGAACCGGGCCGCGATGGCCGGGCTGCGCAGCGCTTCGGCCCAGACGAGCACGGCTATCTTGCCGAGGCTGTTCTCCGCGTCCTTGGTCCGCACGATCTCCAGGGCGTCGGCCAGCGCGGCCCCGGCCGGGCGCCCCGGCTGCCAGACGCCGGCGTCACGGATTGTCTCCAGGACGCCCCGCATGTTGTCCTCGGCGATGGCGATGATCACGTCGTCCTTGCTGGCGAAGTAGCGGTAGAACGCGCCGGACGACAGGCTTGCCTCGGCGAACAGGTCCTGCATGGACGTGGCATGGAAACCGTCGCGCAGGAAGCACCGCCGGGCGGCGTCCAGGATCTGGTCGCGGCGGGCGTCCCGGTACTGCTGGCTGACCTTCGGCATGTGTCCAGCATATAAGAAAACGAACGTTCGTCTTGACATTTAGGCGAGCCTGCGGCAGGCTGGGAGCTGAAATAAGAGAATGATCATTCCCTATTGAGGGGAACGGAGGTCCGGCATGAGGAATCTGCTGGCGGCACACCCGCTCTGGCGGCAGTTCGTCATCTTCTCGATCGTGCTGCCGCTGATGCTCGTGCTGGCGGTGCTGGCGTTCGCGTGGCCCGCGGCGCGCATCGCGCCGCGGGATCTCCCGGTTGGCATCGTCGGTACCGGCCCGGCCAGCGAGCAGGTGCTGCGGGGCCTGACCCGCGGGGCGCCAGGCGGCTTCGACGTCCAGCTGTACGCCGGCCAGGCCGCGGCCCGGACGGCGATCGAGGACCGGGACGTCTACGGCGCCTTCGCGGTCACCGCCCGCGGCGTCACCGTGCTCGAGGCCAGCGCGGCCAGCCCCACCGTGGCACAGCTGCTGAGCACGGCCGGCCAGCAGCTCGCGCGGCACGCGGCCGGAACGGGCCGGGTGGTGGCGGCGACAGACATCGACGTGGTCCCGACCTCGGCCAGCGACCCCCGGGGCCTCGTGCTGAGCTCGGTGCTGCTGCCGGTGACCATCTGCGGCATCATCATGGCGGCGGCCATCGGCCTGGTGCTGGAGTTCCGGCCCGCCTGGCGGCAGATCCTGGCCCTGGTCACGATTTCGGCGATCGCCGGGCTTGGCGCCTTCCTGATCGCGCAGAGCTTCCTCGGCGCGCTGCCGCACGGGTACCTGGCGACCTGGGCGGCGCTTTCGCTGACCGTGCTGGCCGTCGGGGCGACCGCTGCCGGGCTGATCGCGCTGGCCGGCCCGGCCGGCCTCGGGCTCAGTGCCGCCTTGATGATATTCATCGGCAACCCGTTCTCCGGCGCCTCCTCCGCGCCCCAGCTGCTGCCCGCCGCAGTCGGCCACATCGGGCAGTGGCTACCCCCGGGGGCCGCTGCCAGCCTGCTCCGCAGCACCGCCTACTTCGGCGGCCACGGCGCGCCGGGCCACCTCAGCGTGCTGATCATCTGGAGCGTCCTCGGCCTGGCCGCCGTCGTGGCGGGCCACCACGCCCCGATACGGTTCGCCGCCAGCCGGACGCCTGCACCCGCGATGCGGGCGGATAACTCGCTGGTCCCGGACCTGGCGACTGGTGCCGGGGAGGTAAACAGCCAGGATGTGACGAAGGCCGCGGCGTGACTGGACGCAACGGAATGCGTCATGCACCCGGTCGCGTCCAGCACATGCAATAGGAAGCTGGCCGGCTCGGCGACGTAGCCGGGGGGCTCGGCGTCGTGCAGGCGCAGCGCGCTCAGCCGGCAGGCGCTCGGCGCGGCGGTCATCAGCGTGCCGGCGAACAGCGCGGAGACGTCGCGGTGCACATGGCCGCAAAGGTGCCCGCCTCTCACCAGGGGACCGGCGTCCCGTCCCAGGAGAAGAACTCCCCGGAAGGCCCGTCATCTGGCAGCAGCGCCAGCCGGACCGCGCCTGCCGCCGCCTCGGCCGGGTCTCCATCGCTGGCAGCAGCCGCGGCATTGAGGTCTGTGCGGCGCAGCCCGGGTGCGAGCGCATTGACTTTAATACCGTCATCGGCCCCTCCGCATCTCCAACTTCGCCGATACGCGGTCACACGGCGTAACCTAGTCGTCAACGCCAGCCACGCACATCGCCGCCGTTCGGTGTGGTGAGCTGGGTCTTGTCAGGTTGTCGGTGGTCGGCGCAGATCTGGCGGATCTGCGGTCTCCTTCGTGGCCGCTGAGTTGCGAGTGGTGGGCCTCGCCGCTCAGGTCAATCCAGAACGGTCGTTGCCGCCTCGATGACCGTCCGGTATGCGGCCGTTGGCCATGATCAGTCGGCGCGATGGCTCATTACCGGCGGCGCATGTCATCAGGACCCGGGCCAATCCTCGCTCACTATCCCGGCAGCCCGCGTCGTTTAGCCCGCCCCCGGGCTGACGAGTTTTCCGTGCTGATCATAGAGCACGATCTGTGCTTTACGTGCTGTATTATAGGGGCACGGAATTCATTGAGGAGCAGCGTAATGCCTAAGATCGCCAGCCCTGGAGCATGCGCGGCTTGTGGTCGCCCCCTGCCGGTATCCACCGGCAGGGGCCGTCGCAGGCAGTACTGCGACTCAACCTGCAGGAGCGCGGCACGGCGCCGCCGGAACCGCGCCGTCAGCACCACGATCGATCATGTCAATAGTGAATTGACAGCGAAGTCACGTCAGGAATATATTGACGCCGTGACGGGACAGCCGACTGCGGTCGCCGCCGTCCATTCGGCTATCAGCCGCCTGGCGGCAGCTATGGATCCCGGCGCCGGCTCGCCGCTCGCCGCGGTAGCGATGGCACGTGAGCTGTCGGCCGCGGCGGCGGCGGCATTGCAGGCGAGCGTTGACAGCGCGAGAGCAGCAGGCCATAGCTGGAAGGAGATCGGCGATGTGCTGGACACGTCACGACAGGCCGCGTTCCAGCGGTTCGGCCGGCCAGTCGATCCGCGCACGGGCGAGCCGATGAACCGCACCGTGCTGCCAGACGCCGGAGACCGGGCCGCGGAGATCTTCGGCTACCTGGCCGCGGGCCGGTGGGAGGCGGCGGGTGCGGACTTCGGCGAGCGCATGCGCGAGCACGTGGACGCCGGCCGGCTTGCCGCCGGATGGGCGCACACGTCGGGCCTCATCGGCCAGTTCGAGCGGATGGGCGAGCCGCTCATCCGAGCAGACGGCGAGCACACGATCGTCGACATACCGCTGTATTTCGAAGCCGGGGACGCGAACGGCCGGGTCACCTTCGACCGCGACGGCACGGTGGCCGGCCTGTTCATCCGCCCGGCGTCGCCGTAGCGGCGCACTCCTCCGCGGCCGCTGAGCACCCAGCTGCGGACAGCGCAACCGCTGCCAGCACAGCACGAACAGCCCAGGAAAGCAGGAACCATGCACGACGACAACCAGTTCGGACCGGACCTAAGCGGCCAGCGCAAGCAGCCCTGGTTCGGGCCGAAGCGGATCGGCTTCGGGTACGGTCCGCGAACCTGGCAGGGCTACCTCATCACGGCCGTCATGGCCGTGCTCCTGGTCATCGTGGCTGCCCTGACCGGAGCACACTCGCCGTGGTTCGTCGCGGCAATCGTCGCATTCTTCGCCGTCCACCTCGCCATCATCGTTATCCAGCGGCGCTGATTCAGCGATCCATCCAGCGACGCCGAGCCGTCCGCGCTGGCTGGCCCTGGCAGCGATCGAGCCAGCGCCTGCCCGCCCGGCCAGGCTTCAGAAATCCCGGCCGAACTCGACGGTTCCGGCTACGCCCACCTTGCAGGCAGACACCCGCGCTCCAGGCAACGGAACCGGCGCCCTGAGCACAGTAGAAGCAATCGACTTAGGACGGAAGGCCCGTAGCAGGGCGGCGACACGCAGGTCCCCGGCCCGCGCTAGCCCGAGCAACTGCCCCGCACAGATCTGGATGATCGTGCTCCTCTGCGCCAGCCCGCCATGGTCTGTACCGTGCGAGCGCAGAGTCGGCAGGGAGGATGTGGATGAGAGCTTCGGCCCTGCTTCCGTGGTTTTGCGTGGCTACGGGCGTAGGGTCGGCGCTGGGACCTGGTCTGACCTGTTATCCGGCCTGACGCCCTATCTGGGTTGTCT
>Ga0335081_10014849_pt1 | contig 12601 bp, 8 predicted proteins | sample Lox_Sample_35_FD_206713 | JGI IMG/M metagenome (GOLD analysis project Ga0335081, IMG submission 206713) | Soil microbial communities from Loxahatchee National Wildlife Refuge, Florida, United States - Lox_Sample_3.5 | ecosystem: Environmental > Terrestrial > Soil > Wetlands | place: USA: Florida...
TGCCGCGGTCCACGACCAAGCACCTCGGCCCGAGGACACGGACTGGCCGCAGATTCTCGCGCTCTATGAGCAGCTGAAGCGGATATCCAATAACCCGATGGTTACACTCAACCACGCCATCGCCGTCGCCATGGTGCACGGCCCGCGCAAGGGCCTGGACTTGCTGCAGCCGCTCGATGACGACGCGCGTGTTGCCGCCCAACATCGCCTGCCTGCGGTTCGCGGTCACCTGCTGGAGATGGCAGGCGATCGCGAGGCTGCCATCGCGCAGTATCGACTTGCTGCAAGCCGCACCACCAGCATCCCGGAACGCAATTACCTGATGACGCAGGTGGCTAAGCTGAGTGAAGGGTAGTTGCGGGTCTTCAAGCCCAACAGGTACGGTCGGGACGACTGCGGTGATATTGCGGGGGCCCTTGGTAGAAAGAAAATGGTGCGGCGAGCACGGCATCCCGGGAGACTGGCTCGCTTCAGCCGGCGTTTCCATAACTTGCCGTATAACGCCCCTCCCGTGCTCTTGCCTGAACACGTCCCGACGAGCTGGGCACAAAAGCGTAGCCGACTATACGTCCATGTGGATTACTTCCGGATGGCCACGACTCGCCAAGTGACCTGCCGATTCTGCAGTTCCGAGTGATAAGGCGATTTTGGGCTAGCTGGGCAGTGTTGAGCTAAAATCCGTGTTGCCTGTAACGGCTTTGCCGTTGCACTGGGGTTCATATTTTCTGTTAACTTAACCAATGCTCGCCACATCGTCTAGAAATCGGTGAGCAGTATGTCTGCTGAAGCAAGCCGCGTCCCAATCTCTCCCAGCGCTTCTCCGAAGACGTTACTCGGAAACGCTGGTTCCCTGGACCCGATCTTCAATCCAAAGACAGTCGCGATCATCGGCGCAGATGAAACAACGATTGGCCGGCGAACCCTCTCCGCTTTTCTGAGCAGCGAATTCCGGGGCTCGACTTTTGTTGTGCAGCCGAGGCAGTCCTCTGTACGAAGCAGTCCGGCATCTGCGAGTGTAACGGAACTGCCGTCAAAGGTGGACCTCGCGGTGGCGGTCACGTCGCCCGCGGCAGCGCCCGGCATCCTCGCGGAATGTGTTGAGAAAAACGTACGAGGAGTCCTTCTCATCTCAAGCGGCTTCGGAGAAAAGGAAACACCCGATGCCGTTGGTTTCATGTTATGGGTTTTGAATGTTGCTGAGTGCGTCGAAGGCGGGGTAGCAGGGTTGGTTGGTTCAGGGGAATCCGGCGGAGCCGCTTGGTAACAGTGCGGAGACGGCCTGTTGAAGTCTTCAGTAAGAGTTTGGAACGATAGTTTTCGGCTGCCAGGCACACGTATGGTACGCACGCCGAAGCGCGCATGTTTTTCGTCGAAGGGGCTGCCGCGTTAGGAGCTGTCAAGGATATAGACCTGGTGCTCGTGTTGTTGCTGGATCTGGGTGGCGGTTAGCAACTCCACAACGCGCATTGGGCTGCCGCAGATCGGACACTGCCAGACAGCGGTGGCAACGAGGTTCGTTTCGGCAGGCGCCGGTGCGACCGCTAGTAACCTCTGGCAAAGCGGCAGCAACTCCCGGCGCCGGCGATTAGCGAGCCAGCCAAAGTAACGGATGCTGGAAGACCCTTGGGCAGAACATGCTGCAAGAACCGGCGCAGGAACTCTTCTAACATTCTTCCAGTAGATTTGATTTCCGCATAGTCGTAACTAGGCTGGGTGCCGCTGCGGGGCTAGGACTGCCGGAAAAACGAGACAGCTTCCTCGAACCTGCTTCGCTGCCTGTCGCTACAGCCATTACTTCGTCAGGTAATAGTGGACCGCTGGGGTGATGATGAGCGAGAGCACCATGGAGATCGAAATCCCGCCAATAACCGCGATGGCGAGGGGCTGCAGCGTTTGCGAGCCTGCGCCCAAGGCCAGCGCCAGTGGTAACATGCCGGCGATTGCAGCCATCGCCGTCATAACGATCGGCCGCAAGCGGCGCCGCCCCGCTTGCACCATGGCGTCGTGCGCCGACATCCCTGAGGCACGGAAACGCTGATCGGCATCCAGCAGCAGAATGCCATTTTTCGCTACAATGCCGATCACCATAATCAGCCCCATAAACGACGCGATGTTGAAGGTCGTGTTCGTGACCAGCAGTGCGAGCAGAACGCCGGAGGTCGAGAGCAGGGCCGAGGCAAGGATTGCAATAGGCGCAGCCAGCGTGCGGAACTCAAACAGCAGCACCAGGAAGACCAGAAGGATAGCGAGCACCAGCACCAGCATCAGATCGTGAAAAGACTGCTGCTGTTCTGCGTAGGTGCCACCATAGACCACGCGAATCGAGGACGGCAGATGCAGGTCGCGAACGACCTTTTGCACAGCCGCCACCGCGCTGCCCAGGTCGCGGCCTTCCAGGCGCGCCGTAACGGCCACGTCGCGCTGCAGGTTTTCGCGCCGAATCTCCGTCTGGCCGGGCTCTTGCGAAACCGTAGCCAGCGCGCCCAAAGTTGCCGTGTGTCCGCTTGCGCTGTTCAATAACGTATTGCTCATCGCGTCGAGAGAGCTTCGGTTTGCATCGGGGTAGCGGACGCGAATGGTATAGGCAATATCTTGTGCGATGACCGGCGTCGCCGCAGGTTCGCCTTCGAGGATGGCAGACGCGTCAGTGGCGAGCTCTTCCGGCGTAAAGCCCGCGTGCGCAGCCACCGTGGGATTCACCTTGAACACCGTGGCCGGCCCGCTGATGGAATTGTCGATTCCATTCAGAACATCGACAACGCCGGAGATCTTCGAGATGCGGTCCGCCACGTGTGGCGCCCACGTCCGCAGCAATGTTGCATCGGGAGAAAAGAGCTTGATCTGGATGGGTTCCGGAGCATTGGAGAGGTCACCAATCATGTCTTGGAGCACCTGGGTGAACTCCACATCGACGGCAGGCACCTGCTGATTGATCTGCTTGCGCAGCTCTTCCATGATCTCGTCCACGCCGCGGCTGCGCTTGTTCTTCAGCTTGACTGCAATGTCACCGGTATTGGCTTCGGTGACAGCCGCGAGGCCAAGTTGCAAACCGGTGCGCCGCGAATAGCTCTGCACTTCAGGAATCACGCTGATCAGCCGCTCGATGTGCGTGATCATGCGATTGGTTTCGTCGAGCGATGTTCCCGGCGGCGTGATGTAGTCGAGCACGAAGCCGCCTTCATCCATGGTCGGCAGCAGGTCAGTACCGAGCGCCTTGTAACAAAGGAATGACGCCAGGATGAGGGCGCCCGCGAAGACCGCAATCCAGAGCGGGCGCTCCAAGGCAAAGCCCAACGAACGCTCGTAGAAGTTAATGACCCGGCGAAAGCGCGGGCCGACGCTGCACTCTTCGGCTTCAAGAAGGCGCTCCCGTTCGGTCGCCCCTTCGTTTTGAGGTTCGACGTGATGAACCTGATGAATTAAGTACTGGCTTAAGGTCGGCGTCCAGCTTAAGGCGAGTCCCAGCGAGGTCAGGAGAGAAGCGCCGACGGTGATAGCCAGCGCGCGGAAGAACACGCCGGTAACGCCGGCGATTGCGATCAGTGGCAGGAAAACCACGATGGGCGTTATGGTCGAGCCCACGAGCGGGACCGTGATCTCCGTGAGCGCACTGTGGATTGCCTGCATGCGGCCTTGGCCGGCGTCGCGATGCAGAGCCACGTTTTCGACTACCACGATCGCATCGTCGATCACCAACCCGACCGCCGCCGCCAGGCCGCCGAGCGTCATGAGATTGAAGCTCTCGCCCAGCACCCTCAGCACGATGAACGTTACCAACACCGTGACCGGAATAACGAGGGCGGCAACCGCGGATGTTCCCCAGTCGCGCAGAAAGAGGACCATGATCGCCGACGCCAGGATTAGGCCAATAATAATGGCGTCGCGCACGCTCTTGATGGATTCGGTGACAATCTCCGACTGGTCATAAAAAGGTTCGAGCTGAATGCCCGGCGGGAGTTCGCGGCGCAGGTTCTCGATTTCCGCATGTACCTCGTCCGCTACCGCAACGGTATTGCTGTCCGGCTGGCGATTGATGTTCAGCAGCACCGCCTGCTTCCCGTTGGCCGTCACGATGGTGTAAACCGGTTTCATTCCCGGCTGTACCGTCGATACGTCGGCGACATGGACGGGCGTTCCGCTCGGCGTAGTCTTGATGACGATGTTGCCCAGTTGCGCCGGGTCAGTGACTTGCCCATCCACCAGCGTTAAGTAGAGCTGATGGCTCTCCGGCAGCAGTCCGGGTGAGTCGATGAGGTTGGTGCGGCGCACCGCGTCCAGTATGTCGCTGACCGTGACGCCGGCTTCGAGAAGCTTCGCCGGATCAGGCGTGATGTGAAACTCGGGCACCTGGCCGCCCTGCACCACCACACTGGCCACACCATCCAGCCGATTGAGCCGCGGCTTCAGGTCGTAATTTGCAAGCGTCCAAAGCTGGGTCTGCGGCACAGTTTCCGAGGTGAGGCTGTAGCCGATGATGGGAAAGCTGGCGAAGCTCAGGCGATGCGTCTGGATGACCGCGGTCGCGGGCAACTCCGCCCGGACTTGCGATATTGCCGCATCTACCAGTTGCAGCGTGGTCACCATGTCCACCCTCCAGTCGAAGAACAAGTCGATTTCGGCTGAGCCGCGGCTGGTAATCGAGCGCACCTGCTGCAATCCCGGTACGCTGTTGACCGCTTCTTCGAGCGGCCGCGTAATCGTCACCATCATCTGGTCTATGGGCATGACGCCGTTGTCGACGCCAATGATGACGCGGGGAAAGTTCGTCGTTGGAAAAACGGAGATCGGGATCGTGAATGCCAGGTAGGCGCCGGCGCTGGCCAGGACGAGAATCAAGAAAACAAGCGAGCGCGAATAGCGTGTGAACCAATAGCGCTCGTCGGTAGCGCCGGTGGTCCGCAATCGCCGAAACCAACGCTTAAGGCGGGAGAACATCTAATCGCTCCCCTTCACGGGCGCGGCGCTGTGCGGCTCCTGCGCCGAAGCGATCTTCACCTGGGTATTGTCAGGCAGTCCGTAGGCGCCGTTGGTGATGACGGTTTCTCCCCCGCTGAGGCCGTTCGTAATCTCGACGCGATCGCCTTGCCGGACACCCGTTTCTACGGCAACCTGGTGAGCACGGTTGTCGCTGACGATCATCACCATCGTTGCACCGTCCGGAGTCTTCAGCAGCGCCGACGCGGGGACGATTACCACGGTACTTAGTGTGCGCGCGACAATCGCGACGCTCACCGACGAGCCAAGACGCAGGCGCCCGTCGGGATTGGGCGCTTCCACCCAAATCTCAACGGTTGTACTGTTGGGATCGAGTGCGGGACTGATGAGCGAGACCTTCGCGCTGACGTGAACGTCGCCTGACGCTGTGATGGTGGCGTGATCGCCGACTTGCAGCACCGCCGCCTCGCTCAGTGGAATATGCGCACGCGCCACCACGGTCGCCGTCTCCATCACGGTGATGAGCGGCGTGCCCGCAGGCGGCATCTCACCCGCATAGCTGGGACGATCGGTGACAAAACCATCGATGGGGCTGCGGACTTCGCTATAGGCCAACTGCGCCGCTGCGCCTTCGTACTTGCCTTCCGCGCTGGTGAGCTGTCCTTTGGCGGCTTTGAGCTGGTCCTGCTTGCCCGCCGCCTGCAACGCGGCCAGGTGTTGCTCGGCAATCTGATATTGGGCCTTGGCTTGCGCCAGCGACACCGCAGTGGCATCGAGATCTTTGCGCGCCAGCGCTCCCTCGCGATAAAGCTGCTGGCGGCTGTCGAAGACCTTCTGCTCCGCGTCCAGCGCTTCGCGCGATGTCTTCACGTCGAGTTCAGCCTTCTTCCATTCCTCGGGTAATGACGACGATGTCGCCAGTCCATAGGTCGCCTGCGCCTGTTCGTAAGCACCCTGGTTGTCCAGGGCGGCCGCGGCAAGGTCGCGATTCTCGAGCACGGCAAGGAGCTGGCCTTTGTGGACGCGGTCGCCGCGATTCACGTAGAACTTCTTCACCGGGGCGCTGACCTTGGGAGTGATGGCGGCTTGCTGCAGGGGGAACAGTATCGCTTCACTGCTGACAATCTGCTGCATGGTGCCACGCTGCACGGGTGCAGTCTGGACGCTCACGACGGGCTCAGCCGTTTGTTCCTTATTCGCACACGATGTGCATAGCAGGATGCCTGCCAGCACGCACGCGCCAGCCACAATCGTACTCCGGCTCGTTATGGTATTGGCCACTCGGTCAGAAGCTCCCCGTTAGCGTCTGTAAATTCGCCAGTGCCACGTGATATCGCAACATGCCGTCGCTATAGCTGATCCGCGCCGTCGTCAGCGTGTTCTGTGCATCGACGACTTCAAGCGCCGAGGCTTCGCCGGCCCGATAGCGAAGATTCGTGAGCCGCAGACTCTCGGCGGCGAGGTCCACGGAGTCGCGCAGACTCTCCAGCTGGTTGCGCGCGGTTTCTGCCTCGGCATAGAACGATTTCAGGTTGGCGATTGCGGACCGCTGCGCCGCGCTCAACTCGACTTTCGCTTGCTTTTGCTGCAGCTTAGCCTGCCGGACTTTGCTCTCAATCGCGCCCCAATGCCACACCGGGATGTTTAAAGTCGCTGCGGCGGAATAACCTAGATTTGGGAAACCCTGGGGCGCATATCGGGCAAACTGGTTGGCATCAATCCCGTACCAGTAGTTCAGGCTCAGCGTTGGTATGTGCGCGGCTTGAGCCACTTGCACTTCGCGGTCGGCAACATCGAGCGCGACGAATGCCGCAGCCAACTCCGGATTGTTCTTCTCGGCCATCTGCTGGATCTCGGCGATGGGCGGTAGCGCCGGGGAGTGATCCAGCGCATCGGCCAACGTAAAGTCCTGGAAGAAATTTGGGAATACCAGCACCGCCAGGTTCAAGCGCGCCTGCTCCGCCGCCAATGCTACGTCCTGCACCGATCGCTGCTGCGCTTCCGCTTGAATCTGTGCCTTGATGACGTCGGAATGCGCCACTTCGCCGCCTTGCTCTAACTCACGCGTGATTTGCAGGAAGCGTTGCGCTTCGTCAGCCGCGCCTCGGGTATCAGCGGCTCTGGTACTGGCGGCCTGCAACCCGTAATAGGCCTGAACCACGGCCACGGCCAGACCACGCGCGGCAACTTCAGCCTTCGCACGTGCCAGTGCCTGCGCCGCCGCACTGCGCCGGTACTCGGCGAACTGGGCCGGGCCGAAATTCTGTGTCACCGCGCCTTCGCTGATGTACTCATGAACGCCGTTATTGGCGACGAAGCGGCCGCTGAGAGTGCCGTTCCCTTCGGTGTAAATGAAACCGTTGTTGTAATCCACACTGGGCAGTAGGGCCGCGCGCGCTTGAAAGCGGTCTTCACGTGCGATGCCCAACTGTATTAAAGCAGCTTGGAATGTAGGATTATTGGCCTTCGCACGCGCAATCGCATCGGCGAGGGTCAAGGTGACATTTGTGTTCGCGGCTGGTGCTCCGGCGAGCTGCGGTGTAGGTGCGGCGTTTGCTGCTTTGTTCTGCGCGGCGGGCGCGACCTGCAGCGGCGCCGAAACCATTTGTGCCCCCCAACTCAGGCCGGTAAACGGCAACCCTGTAACACAGAGTAAAAGGAATTGGCGGCTTCGGTACACGATCCTCCAGCCTGGAGGATGGCAAACAGAACCTTAAGCGAAGCTGAAAGCTAGCTTGTACTTGTGTCACCGGCGTACTCTCTTCGGTAAACTTAAGCGATATGCGAGTCTTAATCGTCGAGGACGAGCCACGGCTGGCCCAAAATGTCGCGAGCAGCCTGCGGGACGGTGCTGGCTATGCTGTCGACATCTCGCCTGACGGCGAAGACGGCCTCTTTATGGCCCAGACGAACGCCTACGATCTCGTCATTTTGGACCTCATGCTGCCAAAAATGGATGGGCACAGTGTGCTGAGGCGTCTGCGCGAGACCTCGCCGGTTCCGGTGCTGGTGCTGACGGCGCGCGATGAGAAGGAATCGATCGTCGCGCTACTGAACACGGGCGCCGACGATTATGTGCCCAAGCCATTCGATCTTGGGGAGTTGCTGGCTCGCTGCAAAGCCTTGGTGCGCCGTGGCAAGGGGCAAAGCCTCCCCGTGGTGAAGGTCGGTAATATCGAAGTTAATACTGCGAACCGCAGCGTCTGGCGCAACGGCAAACGTGTGGAGCTGACCGCGATGGAATATCGCGTTCTCGAATATCTCGTCTACCGCGCCGGCGCCGTTGTGTCCAAAACCGAGCTGCTGGAGCATCTGTACGATTTCAACTGGGAGCGCTTTAGCAATGTCATCGAGGTGTACATTTCGGGGTTGCGCCGGAAGCTGGATGAAGGTACGCAGAGGCGCTTAATACACACTCTTCGTGGTCAGGGATATATACTTCGCGACTGATATGCCCAGGACCTCCATTCAGCGAAGGCTGATTGCCACGGTTGTAATGTCCCAAGTGCTTCTCGCGCTGGGGCTGGTCGGCGGCTCGGTGTATCTCAATCGGCGGCTGCTGCGGCGCGCCTTCGACAATGCGCTCAATGAACGGGCCATGACTATCGCCGCTCTGGTGCGTTACTCCGAAGAAGTCCCTCCGCGGCTCATCTTCGAGGGCGACCTTGTCCCGCCGCCGCTCGAGCGTAACCACCGCGACCTCTACCAGGTCACCACGCTCGCTGGAGACGTGATCGCCCGCACACCGGAGTGGGCTGGTACATCGGAGTTCGCCAATGTGGGCACAGGCAGCTACAGAGACTTCTCACTGGGCAGCGTGCCTTATCGCGGCGTGCGGTTGCAGATTCCGATTTTCGATCGCGAACCTGACGTGCATACGATTGACGTGCTGGTCGTCAGCTACGCTTCGCCGCTGGATGAGCTGAATCGGCAGGTGCTGCTGGCGGGGATCTACACCGGCGCGGGGACAACTGTCCTGCTGCTGTTAGGGGTTGTGTTCGCCATTTGGGGACTGCGCCGCGGGCTTAGGCCGTTGTCAGGCCTCGCCGAGAGCGCGGCCTTAGTCTCGCCTGCGCATTGGGAGCTGGACCCGGGAGCCGAGGCATTCAACACCGCTGAACTTGTGCCGTTGACGGACGCGATGCGCACCATGTTGGACGAACTGCACCGTGCATTCAACCAGCAGCGCGAATTCGTGGCTAATGCCGCACATGAGTTGAAGACGCCGGTGGCCATCCTCAAGTCAACCTTGCAGCTAATGCTTCAGCGGCCGCGCAGCTCGGAGCAGTATCGCGCAGGTTTGGAGCAGGCCTTAACCGATCTGGACCGCCTGGAGAAGTTGACGCACTCGATGCTGAGGCTGGCACGCGCCGAACGGGGCTCGACAGAGGATCGCGAGCTTGAAGTTGTGGAACTTGCTGCCAGCTGCCAAAGTGCGGTGGAGGCGCTGTCTCCGCTGGCCCGTGAGCGCGGCGTGCGGTTTGATTTCGGCCGCGCGGCCATAGCATGGATGCAAGCCGACGCAGAGGACCTTCGCCTTGTCTGGTGCAATCTGCTGGAGAATGCCATCCGTTTTAGCCCTCAGGGCGGCGAAATCAGGGTGGGCGTGTTTGCGGAAGGTGGGCACGGACGAGTTGAGATCGAAGACCGAGGGCCGGGCATCTCAGACGCCGACCTGACCCGTGTTTTCGAAAGATTCTACCGCGGCGATGCCTCTCGCGCGCGCGAGACAGGCGGGTACGGCCTTGGTCTTGCCATCACCAAGGCACTCGTAGAAGTGTACGGTGGCAGCATAAGTGCGCAACACGCGCCGCGGGGCGGCACGAAGATTGTCGTGCTCCTGCCTTTGATGCAGTCAGCATTGCCGGTATCGAGCGTAACGCCAGTTCCTACTGCTGCAGAATCGAGATAGGCAAGCAAATACAGCCTCTGGGGGAACGGAGGGTGTGCAACCGCGCTTTGCAGTTCATTGAGCGGTGCGCTGGTACCGGTTTCACATTGCTGCGTTACTTCCGGCTAACGACCACAATCATGAACGTACCCGGCTTCGCCTTCGGCCTTTCCCCCGGCTTCGCTGGGGGCTCGAGTTCCGCGGTAGGCAGATAGATGGTTTTCGTTTCGGCGTCAACCGTCATCGTCCTTGCGCCGTCCGGTGTTGCAACCGTCTGCACGAGGTCCCACTTCCCAGGAGCGGTCTGGCCCGCAACTTCCAGCTTGCCATCGCGGCAGCTCGCGAACGCTTGCCCATTTTCGAAACCGGTTGCATCCACTCCGACGCCGATAGGGAGATCAGCCACAACTTTGCCGGTATCCGCATTCATTACGATCAGCTTTTGCGGATTCCTGCAGCCGATAAACAGCAGCCGCTTGCTCCTGTCCATCGCCATGCCAACCGGAGTGCCACCTGGTGCGACCGGCCAGCGATCGACTACCTTTCGCTGCTTCAGGTCGACCACTGCGACCATATTCTTGTCGACCAGATTGATGTACGCCTTGCCCGCACCATCGGCTGCCAGAAATTCCGGCGAGCCGCCGAGTTCGATGGGAGCCTCGATCTTGCCGTCCTTCGGGTCGACGTTAGGATCGATTGTCATCAATGCATTCTTGTCGCCTGAGACCGCGAGCACACGATTGGGCCCTTGGTCGTAGATGATCCCGTCCGCATCAGGCAGGGCGGCTAAGGTGCCAAGTACCGTATTCGTCTTCAGGTCGAAGACCATGATCCCGCCGTCGCCGCCTCCGTCGGTGATAAATCCCCGGGCCGCCGCCGGCACGAGCGCTACCCCGTGCGAACGCTTCTGGCCAGGAATGTCACCAATCAGCTTTCCTGATGCGCCATCGATCACCATGGTGTGCGTGCTACGCGTCACATACACCCAGTGGGTAGCCGGATCGACGGTGATGTAGTCCCATCCGCCTTCGCCGCCTACGTGGAACGTGTTCGTGACTGCCCAGTCAGTAGCATCCAATGTGCGCTGGCCTAGAGCCATTAACACGACGATGACGAGGATTGCGAGTGTTTTCGCACGTATAGTTGCGGTTCCCATAGTTAAATCCGTCCTTGCTGAAACAGTATCACCAGCAGCGTTAATCGAACCTTAACGGCGAGGTTTGACGCCACTAGTACCGGTCTCATAAATACCAGACGGGCGAATTCGTGCGATCCTGGGCTGCCGTTCACGAATCTGTTGGAGAACCGGCCGTAGATGTAGGTTTGAGGCGAGAGCGGGCCGGTCGATTCAGACCACTCCGGCGAGGATCCGGCGGAGCGCCGGGACAGGGAGCCCGGACCATTCGACGAGTTCCTTGAGTTCCTTTGCTAACTGATTCATCTCATCAGGTGCCTGTGAGCAGTGCCAGGCAGCGCCGATCTCGGCATATTTGGACGCCAGGAATAGGCGGAAGAAAGTAGCGAGCACGAATCGCGGGAGAGCGCCGATGACTGCGAAGGCGCGCGGAACAATGCGGCGGCCGTTAGCACGGAGCACGGCGTGAGTCTCGGGGACGGAAGCGGCGAGGAGGCGCAAGTCGCTCTTGGAGCGGCCCAGGGCGTAGTTATCGCAACCATTCTTGAGGATGAGCACTGCAGGGGCGCCACCATGGCTGCGTGGCTTGCAAGCCAGTCGGGCATGTGCGGCTCGACGCGCGACTTGAGTCCAGCGTGGTTGAGGATGCCGATTAAGCGCGTGAGCCTGGGAGTGACCGCGCCACTCGCTTCGCCGAACGGAGTGGACGCAACTTTGGCGCGCATCGCCCGCACCAGGTCGCCCTCGCGCCGGCCGCCGGCGAAGGCAAAACCGAGCATGACGCGATTCGGGCCCAACGCGGTGATCCACTCCTCGGGGCCGAGTGCGGTGTTGAACATGAAAACCACGCACCGTGAGTGGTTTTGCGCGAGCGAGGGGACGAGTTCCCACACCTGATTCTTGCGGACAGCCACGAGAATGTAATCGTAGATGTCATCGGGGACGAGGTGGTCTACGACCGGCACCTTGGTAACGGTGCGGATTCCATTGAGGGGGTTCTCGATCTCGATGCCTCGCTCGATGAGTTCCTGGTAGTGCTGACCACGGACAAGCAGGGTGACGTTGAAGCCGGCGCGGTACAGCTCAGAGGCGCAAACCGAGCCATTGACGCCAGCTCCCACAACAAGGAGGCGTGGAGATCCGCCACTCATGATGATTTCCAGCAAAGGTTTTCGCCAGCATCGTAGCACTGCAAGGTATTTGCGCGAGCCGGTGTGGGTCTAGAACTGACCTCATAAGTGCCTGAGAAGCAAGTGGAGGCAAGGCGAGGTGGACGAAGCCGAGGAAGTTCTCGATGTGGTACTCCCAGCGAGTGACGAAGGCGGCGGAAGTGGTGCATCCAGGCGAAGAGCCTTTCCACCTTCCAGCGCCTACGGTAGCGGCGCAGCATTCGTCCATCCTGAGTTCGGCTTCGGCGCTGCCGGTTCGGGGCGATCAGTTCGATGTCGTATTCATCGGCGAGTTTTTGGTCGAGCGCGTCGGAGTCGTAGGCTTTGTCGCCGATGAGGCGGGCGGGCAATTCGTCGAGGAAGCTCCCGGCGAGAACCTCTTCCACAAGCTGGCACTCGGCTGGCGAAGCGCTTTGCACAGATACGGCGAGAGGAAGACTGTTAGCAGCGGCGATAGCGACGATCTTCGTG
>Ga0335081_10014850_pt1 | contig 12601 bp, 12 predicted proteins | sample Lox_Sample_35_FD_206713 | JGI IMG/M metagenome (GOLD analysis project Ga0335081, IMG submission 206713) | Soil microbial communities from Loxahatchee National Wildlife Refuge, Florida, United States - Lox_Sample_3.5 | ecosystem: Environmental > Terrestrial > Soil > Wetlands | place: USA...
GCGCGGCTTCGACATGAGCCCGCGCGCGATCGCGGCCATCTGCTGCTCGCCGCCCGACAGCGTTCCCGCTTGCTGCTTCTCGCGCTCCTTGAGCCGCGGAAAGATCGCGAAGACTTTTTCCAGCATTTCGGGGCGCGACTTCTTCGCCGCCGGCGCCAGCGCCCCGAGGAGTAGGTTCTCCTTCACGGTCATCTCCGGGAACAGCCGCCTCGCCTCGGGGACGTGCGCGATGCCGAGGGAGACGAGGTCGTGGGGGGCGCGCGTGTGGATGGGATTCCCCTCGTAGTACACGCCCCCCTTGCGCGGCGTGAGCAGGCTCGAGATCGTCGCGAGGGTGGTGCTCTTGCCGGCGCCGTTGGCGCCGATGAGGGCGACGATCTCGCCCTGCTTGACCTCGAAGGACACGTCCCAGAGGACCTGAACGTCTCCATACGCGACGTCGATCCCGCGGATCTCGAGCATCACGCCACACCCAGATACGCGTCGATGACCTGCTGGTTTTCGGCGACCTCGCGTGGCGTGCCTTCGGCGATCTTCTCCCCGTAGTTGATACAGATGATGCGGTGCGAGATCGACATGATGACGCGCATGATGTGCTCGATGATGAGGATCGTCACGCCGCTTGCATGGATCTTTTTCACGATCTCGATCGTGCTCTCGACTTCCGTCGGGTTCAGACCGGCGAAGTTCTCGTCCAGGAGGAGGACCTCGGGCTTGGTCGCGAGGGCCCGGGCCATCTCGAGACGCTTCCTCATGCCGAGCGGAAGGCTGCCGGCCTTTACGTCGCGCCACGCGTCCATTTCGGTGAAGGCCGTCGCCTCGAGCGCGGTCTTCTCCGCCTCGTCGCGACGGTTGGTCCGGGAGAACGCCGATACCATGACGTTGTCCAGGACGGACAGGCGCGCCAGGGGCTTGACGACCTGAAACGTCCTGGCGAGGCCGAGGTGGCAGACGGTGTGCGGCTTCAGGCCATCGATCCTCCTTTCCTTGAAGAGAATCGAGCCGCCTGTCGGCGGGTAGAAACCGTTGATCAGGTTGAAAATCGTGGTTTTTCCGGCGCCGTTCGGCCCGATGAGGCCGAGGATCTCGCCCTTGTTCAGCGAGAACGTCATGTGGCCGACGGCCTGAAGGCCGCCGAAGCGCTTCGTGACGTCGTTCAAGGTCAGGAGCGCCGTCATGCTGCGGGCACCGCCGACAGTCGCCGCCTCCGCGCGCGCCGGTCCATGAGCGCGCCGACGATGCCGCTCGGGAAGTAGATGATGATGGCGACGATCAGGACGCCGAAGAAGAGCAGGTGTCCCGATCCTACCCAGACGCGGAAGATCTCGGAGACGAGGATGAAGATCACGGCTCCGACCGCCGGCCCCCACTTCGTCGCGGCGCCGCCAAGCATCGTGACGAGGATCACCATGATCGAGATGTCCGGAAGCGAGAACACGATGCCCGGGTCGATGAAGCCCATGTAGTTCATGTAGAAGGCGCCGGCAGCTCCCGTGAAAAAGGCGCTGAGGAGGAGCGAGAGCAGCTTGAACCTCGTCGTATCGATTCCGAGCGATTCGGCGCAGTCCTGATCCTCGCGGATGGCGAGGAAGTAGTAGCCCGGCTTGGTGTGCATCACCCACCGGATCACCCCGAAGTTCACCGCCGCCAGGCCAAACGCGATGTAGTAGTAGTACGTCTTGGTGTTGAAGGCAGGGATCAGAAGGATCCCTTCGGCGCCGTTTGTGAGCCGATTCCAGTTGACCGCCACGATGCGCAGGACCTCGGAGAGCGCGAGGACGGACAGCGAGAAATACGATCCACGGAGACGGAAGCAGATCCAGCCGATGACTCCCGCCACCAGCGCGGCCACGAGGCCGCCGAGGAGGAGGCCCCACCAGGCGGTCGAGGCCGACAGGCCGGACTTCACCATGATGCCCGTGGTGTAGGCCCCGACGCCGAAGAAGGCGGCGTGCCCGTACGAAATCTGCCCGGTGTAGCCCCCGAGCAGATTCCAGCTCTGCCCGAGGACGATCCACATGAGTGAAAGGATGAACATGTGGAGAAGATACGGGCTCTGCGTCAGGAGTGGGATCAGGGGTACGGCAGCGATCGGGAGAAGGGCGATGAGACTCTTCCTCGACATGTCGCGCCCTCTAGGCCCGCCCCCTGCCGAGGAGGCCGCGGGGCATGAAGATAAGGACGAGGACGAAGATGATGAAGCCGAAGGCGTCCTTGTATCCGAGCGAGATGTAGACGGAGCCGAGCGACTCCGCGAGCCCCAGCACGAGGCCGCCCAGGACGGCGCCGGGGATGTCTCCGAGGCCGCCCAGGATGGTGATGACGAACGCCTTGCTCGTGAACTGGCCCCCGATCTGCGGGTAGAGGTAGTAGACCGGGTCGAGGAGCGCGCCCGCCGCTCCGACGAGCGCGGCTCCGATCCCGAATGTGATGTAGGTGATTCGCTTCGTGTTGATCCCCATCAGCGCGGCGGCACGCTTGTCCTGGGCCGTGGCGCGAATCATCCGCCCGGTGTCGGTCTTCGCAAGGAAGACGAAGAGCGAGGCGCCCAGGACCCCCGCGATGCCGAAGGCGAGAAGAAACGGAAAGCTGAAGGAAAGCGAGATCGTCTGTCCGCCGAGATGGAGGTCCCAGTAGATCGTCTTGCTGGCGTAGGAGACGGGCACGGAACGGTAGTTCGCCGTGAAGAGGAGCAGCGCGAGATTCGAGAGCACGAGGCCGAGGCCGACGGTCAGAAGCACCTGACCCTGCGGCAGCACGGTGTCGGCTTCCATCACGGGCGAGAGGAGGAACTTCTGGACGCCCACGCCCAGGAGGAACATGAGCGGGAAGACGATGACGAGCGAGACGTAGGGATCGATCTTCGCGAGCGTGAAGGCCCAGAACGTGATGTACATCGCCACCATCATCAGCTCGCCGTGTGCGAGGTTGATGATCTTCATGACTCCCATGATGAGAGACATTCCGAGGCCGATCAGCGCGTAGAGCCCCCCGAGGAGAACCCCGGAGATGAGCACCTGGCCCAGGAGCTCCAGCTGTCCGGCGACCTGGGGCGACATCGGGGCGTGTCTACTTCCGATCGCGCCAGTGCGGTACGGGGTAGATCGCCTTGGCCGAGGCGGCGTCCGGCGGATAGACCGTCTCGAACTTCTTGTTCTGCACCTGCAGGACGAGCGTTTCCATCTTGTTCTGGTTCGTGAACTTGCCCCAGGAGACGAACTTGACCGGTCCGAAGGCCGTCATCATGTTCGTTGCGGCCAGCGCGGCGCGCAGGTCTTCGGGGGTCCAGGTCTTCGCTCGCTTCAACGCGTCGGCGAGCACGTACGCCGCCGCATAGGCCTCCGCGCCGTGATAGTCGGGGTCCTTGCTGTACTTCGCCTTGAAGTTGTCGAAGAAGGCCTTCGCGCCGGGATACTTGACCTGCGGCGTCCAGAGCGTTCCGGAGAGCGCATCCTCCGAGGCGTCGGCCGCGTTCTGCAGGAACTCCGGGAGCGTGAAGCCGGCGGCTCCGCCGATGAACGCCTGGGGATTGATGTCGAGCTCCTTGCTCTGGCGCATCAGGAGCGAGGCATCCATGAGGTACGAAACCATGTAGATGACGTCCGGCCGGAGTGACTTCACCTTCTGCAGGATCGGCTTGAAGTCGACGCCACCCGCCTGGTAGCCCTCGTCGAGGACGACCTTGATGCCGTTCGCCTCGCAATATTCCTTCATGGCCCTCGAGGTGGACGTGCCGAAGTCGGTGTTCTCGTAGAGCAAGGCGATCGATTTCGGCTTGCCGACGGTCCCCCAGAGCCCGTAGAGCCCCTGGTTGTAGAGGCTCGACGGCGGGTTCAGGCGGTAGACGTACTTCCAGCCCTGCTGCGTGATCTTGTCCGCGGCACCCGTCACGACGAGGTAGGGCACGTTGTACTTCTCGGCGACGCCGGCGACGGCGTAGCTGCACTGGCTCGAGTACTCGCCTACGACGATCGGGTATTTGTCGATCGTGATGAACTTCTCGACGATCGCGGTCGCCGTCTCGGGTTTGCCTCCCGAATCCTCGATGTCGAGCACGATCTTCGCGCCCTTCACGCCGCCTTTCGCGTTGATCTCGTCGATGGCCATCTCGTAGGCCTGCTTCTCCATCTCGCCGAACTTCGCTTCCGCCCCGGTCAGCGGCAGGGGCACGCCGACCTTGAAGGTCTTGGCCTGGGCGAGCAGGGGAGCGGCGTTCAGGCCCGCGACGAGGAGCGCGAGCGTTGCGAGCTGCATGGAGCGTTTCGTCATGGTCCACCTCCTTGGGGTCAGTTTCGTAGGCAACCACGCATCTTTGGCCGCCGAACGGTGATCTTGCGATGATTCGGATGAACTAATCTCGGGTGGAGGTGGCTTTCATGCTGTCCGACAAGCGTATCGCGATCATCGGATCCGGAACCATGGGACGGACCATCGCCTCCGGGCTGCTGAAGTCCGGGAAAGTGAAATCCTCTCAGGTCCGGGCGACGGCCCGGACGAAGGCCAGCGCCGAGAAGGTCGCGCGGGAGCTTTCCGTCGTCTGCGCGACGGTGAATGCCGAGGCCGTCGAGGGGGCCGATCTCGTGATCCTCTGCGTCAAGCCGAAGGACGTCGCGAAGGCCGCCGAGAGCCTGCGCGTCGGCCACAACCGCCCCCTCGTCCTTTCGATCGCGGCCGGCATCAGCACGGCCTTCCTGGAAGGCCTCTTCGAGGGCGGGACGCCGGTGCTGAGGGCCATGCCGAACACGCCGTGCCTCATCGGCAAGGGCATGACGGTTCTCGCGAAGGGAAGTCACGCCACGGACGACCACATCGCCCTCGCGACGGAGGTCTTCGCCCCCCTGGGCCGGGTGCTCGAGCTCGAGGAGAAGCACATGGACACCGTCACGGGCCTCTCGGCGAGCGGCCCGGCCTTCATCTACATCATCATCGAGGCGTTCGCCGACGGGGGAGTCATGCGCGGGCTGCCGCGGAACGTCGCGACGACTCTCGTCGCGCAGATGACGCTCGGCGCGGCGGAGATGGTGCTGACGACCGGCCGTCATCCGGCGGCGCTCAAGGACGACGTGACGACGCCGGCCGGGTGCACGATCGCCGGCATCCTCGCGCTCGAGGACGGGCGCATCCGGTCGGTCCTCGCGCGCGGCGTCGAGACCGCCGCGCGGGTCGCGGGGGAGCTCGGAAAGTAGGGCCTAGTCCGTCTCGACGGCGACGCCGCTCCAGGACTTCATGAGCTCGGCCCGGAGAGCCTCGGGCACGACCCCCTCGACGCGCATGACGACCTCGCGCTTTCCCGCCGGGACCTTCGACGTCGACGAGAAGATCGAGAAGATCGTTCCGCCCTGGGCGCGGATCGTGTCGGCCACCTCGCGAATGCTTCCCGCGCGGTCGGGGATCACGAGATTCACGCGTGTGTGCAGCTTCGAGGCGCCGGTGAGGTCGACGAGCGCCCGGAAGACGTCGCCTTCGGTCAGGATTCCGACGAGATTCGCCTTGGCGTCCAGGACCGGCAGACCCTCGACCCGCTTCTCGAGCATGACCGCCGCGGCCTTCTCGATCGGGGTCTCCGGGGTGACGGTCCAGGGCTTCTTCGTCATCACGTCGGCGATCTTCAGCTTGTCGAGGACCGCGTGAAGCTCCCAGATGTCGAGCGTCGTGGCCCGGGAAGGTGAGACGTCCTTCAGGTCGCGGTCCGAGACGATCCCGACGAGCTTTCCGTTCTCGTTCACGATCGGGATCCGGCGGATGCGCTTCTCCTTCATGAGGTGGATCGCGACCGAGATCGAGTCGGTCGGCTGGAGCGTGACGACCTTCGCGGACATCCACTTCGAGACGCGCATGACGAACCTCCGTCGGCAGGTGAATTCAACCGGGAATGCCCGCGCGGAGCGATGATTCCCCTGAATCAGGCGTTGGGCCACATGGGGCTCATCAGCCCGAGGTCGAACCGTCCGCTGTCGAGCCCGAGCGCCAGCTCGACCTCCTCGGCCGGAACGGGCCGGCCGAACAGAAAGCCCTGGACGTCCTGGCAGCCGAGAGCGCCGAGCAACGCGGCCTGCTCGTCCGTCTCGACGCCCTCGGCCGTCACGTCGAGGCCGAGGTTGCTCGCCATCGAGATGATCGTCGCCACGATGGCCTTGTCCTTCTCGTCGTGAGCCATCCCGGCAACGAAGGACTGGTCGATCTTCAAACGCCGGATGGGGAAGTGCTTCAGGTAGTTCAGCGAGGAGTGGCCCGTTCCGAAGTCATCCATCGAGATCTGGACGCCGAACTCCGTCAGCTCGGTGAGCATCCTTCCGGTGTGCGTCACGTCCTGCATCGCGATGCTCTCGGTGATCTCGAGATCCAGGGAGGCCGGGGGCAGACCCGTCTCCTCGACGATGCGCCGCACGGCGGCGGCGAAGTCGCGCTGATGAAACTGGCGCGCCGAGACGTTCACGGAAACGCGGAGCGCCGGAGCGCCGCGGACCTGCCACGACCGGGCCTGCTCGCACGCGCGTCTCAGGACCCACTCGCCCACGCGCGCGATGAGGCCGACGTCCTCGGCGAGGGGGATGAACTCGCGCGGCGAGAGGATGCCCTTCTCGGGATGGCGCCAGCGGACGAGCGCCTCGACCCCGATGGGAACGCGCGTGGCGAGACGCAGGATGGGCTGGTAATGGAGAACGAACTCGCCACGGGGCAGGGCGCGCCGGAGCCCGCTCTCCATCGCCGCGCGCTGCTGGGACTGCTCCTGCATCTTCCGCGTGAAGAACTGGAATGTGTTGCGGCCCGTCTCCTTCGCGCGGTACATCGCGGTGTCCACGTTCGCGACGAGCGTCTCGGCGTCCTGGCCGTCGCCGGGGTAGAGGCCGATCCCGATGGACGCCTCGATGAACAGCTCCCTCTTCTGGATCAGGAAGGGCTCCGAAAGGACCTCCAGGATCTTGCGCGCCATCGTGGCGGCGTCGTTCTCTCGCGCGATGCCGTTCAGGAGGAGCAGGAACTCGTCCCCGCCCACGCGCGCCACCGTGTCGTCCGCCCGGATGCAGCGCCGGAGGCGGTCCGCGGCCTTGACGAGAAGCTCGTCGCCGGCCGAGTGGCCGACCGTGTCGTTCACGCGCTTGAAATGGTCGAGGTCGAGGAACATCACCGCGAGCGACTGGCGCCGCCGCTGCGCGTGCAGGATCGCGAGCGAGAGCCTGTCGTTGAACAGGACCCTGTTCGGCAGGTCGGTCAGCGCGTCGTGGTTCGCCTGGTGCCAGCGCTGATGCTCGGCGCGCTTGCGGTCGGTGATGTCGATGAGGCTGCCTTCCATCACGGCCTCGCCTCCGCCTTCGGGCTCGAGGAGCGTCTCGTTCGCGAGGACCCACACGGCCGTGCCGTCCTTGCGCTTCAGGGAGAGCTCGAAGTTGACGAGAACCCGCTGGTGCGCGAGCCGGGCCAGGAAGGACTCCCGATCGGACGGCTCGGCATAGAGGTCGAGCGCGGAGGCCTTGAGGACGTCCTCGCGGGAGGGATAGCCGAGGATCCGGGCGAAGGCCGAGTTGCAGTCGAGAATCCTGCCGTCGAGCGTCGTCCGGAAGAGGCCGGCGAGGTTTCGCTCGAAGAGCAGCCGGTAGCGGCGCTCGGAGGAGCGGAGCGCCTCGTCGTGGCGCCGGAGCAGCCGCGCGATCAGGGCCGACGCTCCCGCCGCGAGGGCCGCGAGGAGACACGTCATGACGAGAATCGCGGTGATCAGCCGGCTGCGGGCCCAGTTCGTGGCCTGGCCGATGGCCGCCGAGAAGGCGTCCTCGAGGACCGTCGCGCGCTCGTTCAGCCGGTCGATCTCCTTCGCGAACGCCTCCCGGGCCGGCGGCGGGAGCGGTGTCGGGGCCGCGTGAATGCTCGCGCCGAGATCGAGCATCTCGTCGACGAGAACGTCGCCGCGCTCCCAGATCTCGATCGCCCGGGTGAAGACGGGAAGGCTCTGATAGCGCAGGAAGAGCCGGGCCATCTCGTCCGCGCCGGACAGGCTGTTGCGGCCTTCGAGGAAGCCCTGCTGGGCCGCGCGGGCGTCCGGCGCCGGTTGACGCAGGGCGAGCCGAGCCTTCCGGTCGCCAAGGGGCACGGCGAGCCGCCCGAGGAAACGCCGGTAATCGGCCTCGTCGCCGGTATCGAGGTAGCATGAGAGCGCGAGGGCGGCGTCTTTCTGGCCCTTCGACCAGTGGGACTCGGCGTTCACGAACGCCTGGAGGCCGGTCAGGACGTTCAGGCCTGAGGTCCCGAGTGCCACGATCGCGCCGATCACGATCAGGAACAGGGCAACCAGGATCGTGATCCACTTCGCCACGGGGAGCGGCGCTTCGGCGGCGGAGCCCGCTCCCGCGCGGCCCCGGGGCCCGTTCACCATCTCCGAGTTCGGCACGGGGAATTATAGGGGTGGGGGCGTGGCGGGCGCCTCGGCGACGTTGAGGCTCATGGTGCCGAGGAGGCGGCTCTCGAAGCGCGCACCGTCGAGGCCGGCCTCGCGCATGAGCGTCTGCACGCCCCGCTGGGCCGGATAGCGCTCGAGCGACTCCGGGATGTAGAGGTAGGTCTCGGGATCGCCGTGGAAGAGCCAGCCCATGAGCGGCATCACCGTGCGGAGGAACGCCCGATAAACGAGGCCAGCCGCGCGGTTGTCGGGCTTTCCGAAGTCGAGGACGACGGCGCGCCCTCCGGGCGCGAGCACGCGGCGCATCTCCCGCAGGGCCGCGAGCGGGTCGGCGATGTTTCGCAGGCCGTAGCCAACCGTCACGACGTCGAACGTTCCGACCGGAAAGGGCAGGTGAAGGGCGTCCCCCTGCGCGAACGCGCTCCGGCTCCGCGCGAGGGATCGGCGCCTTGCCGCGACGGCGAGCATGGGCAGCGTGAAATCGAGGCCCGTGATGCTCGAGCCGGGCCCGGCGCTCGCCTCGGCGAGGAACGAGAGGTCGCCCGTGCCGCAGCACAGGTCGAGGATGCGGACCGGGTCCCGGCGTCCTTCCAGGGCGAGCCGGATCGTGTCCTTCTTCCAGCGCCTGTGGAGGCCGAAGCTCATGACGTCGTTGACGACGTCGTAGCGGCCGGCGAGGCGCGAGAACATCGCGCGGACCCTCGTGGCCCGCTGGTCGTCGTAAGAGAGATACTTGTTTTCCACGGAGCGATTCTAGGTGCAGCGGTTTCTCTTCGACGGCCCTCCGCGCGCGCCGCGCACGCTCGTTCTCGCCCACGGTGCTGGCGCCCCGATGGATTCGCCCTTTCTGGAGGCCATCGCGAAGGGGATCGCCTCCGCCGGCTTCCGCGTCGCGCGCTTCGAGTTCCCCTACATGCGCGCCCGCCGCGAAGGTGGCCGGAAGGGGCCGCCGGATCGCGGGCCGGTTCTGTCAGAGAGCTGGCGTGAAACGATCCGCGCGCTGGCCGGCGCGGATGGCCCCCCGGGGCTCGTCATCGGCGGAAAGTCCCTCGGTGGCCGCATCGCCAGCATGGTGGCGGACGAGGCCGGCGTCGGCGGCCTCGTCTGCCTCGGGTATCCGTTCCATCCACCCGGCAGGCCCGACGTGCTCCGAGTCGCCCACCTCGAAAAGCTCCGGACCCCCGGCCTGATCGTCCAGGGCGAGCGGGACGCCTTCGGAACGCGGGACGAGGTCGCCCGGTATTCACTTTCGAAGAAAATTTCGGTGGTTTTTCTTCCGGACGGCGACCACTCGTTCAGGCCGCGGGCGTCCTCGGGCCGCACCGAGGCTCAGAACCTCACGGAAGCCGTTGCCCGCGTCACGGCGTTTCTCGAGGAGCGGTCGGCCGGGTCTCCCCGATCCGCATGACCCACGTCCGGGCGTCCGGATAGCCGGCGCGGTTCGCGGCGGCGCGAAAGCGGCCGGGTGGCTCGAAAGGCGGCTCGTCGGTCAGCACGATCGAGCCCCAGTGTGTCGCGACGAGCGTGGCCGCGCCGACGTCGCGGCCGAGAGAGACGGCCTCCTCGGGGTTGCAGTGGACGGGCCGCATGATCGACGAGGGCTCGTAGGCGCCGATCGGCACGAGGCCGAGGTCGAACGGGCCGATGCGCCGGCCGATGTCGCCGAAGACCGGGCCGTAGCCGGTGTCCCCGGCGAAGAAGACCTTCCGTGTGCGCGAGGCGATCGCCCACGAAGCCCAGAGGGTCGCGTCGCGCTCGAACGGCGTCCGGCCGGAGAAGTGAATCGAGGGGAGACAGGTGAAGGAGCACGAGGAAGAGGAAGAAGAGGAAGAGAGGGATTTTCTTAGAAGGGTGCCCCCTCCCCACTCCATCTCTCGGACGTCGGAAAAGCCGCGTCGTTCGAGGAATCTCCCGAGACCACGGGGAACGACGGCCGTCGTCTTCCCTCTTCCCTTCAAGGAAATCTCTCTTACGGACCTCTCATCCAGGTGATCGTAGTGATTGTGAGAGATCACGATCGCGTCGATCGGGGGGAGCGCGTCGAGAGGCAGGCCGGGAGGGACGTAGCGTTTCGGACCGAATCCGCGGAACGGGCTCGCGCGGTCGGAGAGAAAGGGATCCGTGAGGATGGTCACGCCGTCCGTCCGGAGGAGCAAGGAAGAGTGTCCGAGCCACGTGAGCGACTCCGGACCGGCGGCCCGGAGCAGCTCCTTCGCCTCGGGAAGGGGAACGACGTGGCCGGCCGGGACCGGCGGCGGACGCCGGTCATGTAAGCGGCGCAGGAAGAACGGGGCGAGCTCGGCGAGCCCCGCGGTCCGGGGAAGGCTGCCTTCCGGATTGCGGAATCGCACGCGACAGAGGATAGCGAAGGAGCGCCATGCGGACGCGAGGCCCCGAAGTCCGGCATCACGCTCGCGCCATCCCGGCAGCGCCCGGGAGGGGGTCTTGTCGCAGAATCCGCCCGAAAGGAGACGTCACATGCCGGTACGCAGCGCCAGCGCCGTCTGGCGAGGAGACCTGAAGTCGGGCAAGGGCACGATGCGCCTCGGGAGCGGCGCCTTCGAGGGCCAGTTCTCGTTCGCATCGCGCTTCGAGGAAGGCACGGGCACGAACCCGGAGGAGCTCGCGGGCGCGGCCCACGCCGGCTGCTTCTCGATGGCCTTCGCGAACGAGCTGTCCAAGGCGGGCTTCGTTCCGACGCGCGTCGCGACGGCTGCGAAGGTCCACCTCGAGAAGGGCGAGGGAGGCTTCGCAATCTCGCGGATCGACCTGGAATGCGAAGCCGCCGTGCCGGGCATCCCGGCCGCGAAGTTCCAGGAGATTGCGGCGGCGGCCAAGGTGGGCTGTCCGATCTCGAAGCTCTTCACTGGGGCCCAGATCAATCTCGATGCGAAGCTGGTCTAGGAAGCCCTTGCGCGGCGCTTCGCGCCGCAAAGGGATTTTCTTAGCAGGGGAAGAGAGATAAGGCGGAACATTCGGTACCCGTTGCGCGTATTCGGTCGGAACGACTCAACAAACAGGAGGCCTAAATGATGAAAGTTCGACGCGGGATTCCTCCTTTCGCAGCGATTCTTTCTCTTCTTCTTTCTCCCTCCGCATTTGCCGAGGACAAGCCGAAGCCGGCGGCGGCGCCCGCCGCTGCTCCCAGCCAGGACGAGATGATGAAGGCCTGGATGGCCGCCGCGACGCCCGGCGACGCCCACAAGAAGCTCGAGCCCTTGGTCGGGACCTTCGCGGTCAAGACGAAAATGTGGATGGACCCGTCACAGCCCGCGCAGGAAACGGCAGGCACCAGCGAGAACAAGTGGGTGCTCGGCGGCCGCTTCGTGGAGCAGCACGTGGAAGGCACGATGATGGGCAAGCCGTTCTCGGGCATCGGCTACACCGGGTACGACAATTACAAGAAGAGGTACGTCGGCGTGTGGATGGACAGCTTCGGGACGATGATCGAGACCTCGACGGGCACGGCGGACAAATCGGGGAAGAAGCTCACGTTCTGGTCCACGATGGACGACGTCGTGATGAAGAAGACCATCAAGGTCAAGAGCCAGGTGACGATCGTGAACGCCGATCACAACACGTACGAGATGTGGGGCCCGGCTCCGGGCGGGAAGATGTTCAAGACCCTGGAGGTCCAGTACACCCGGACGAAGTAGCTCAAAGCCTCTTGAGCGCGCCGAGCGCGCGCTTCAGCGACTGGCGGCGCCTGAAGAAGTCGACCCACGGGTCGCGCTTCTTCAGGCGCCGGGCGAAGTTCCCGATGGTGAAATCCTCGGCCCGGATCGAAGGGACGACTTCGCTCCACAGGAGCGGCGTCGAGACCGGCGCATGCTCCCGGCGTCTGACGGAATAGGGCGAGACGACCGTCTGCCCGAACGCGTTGCGGAAGGAGTCGAGGAATACGCGGCCCTTGCGCGCCGCGATCCGCATCTCCATCGTCAGCTCCCTCGGCCAGGCGGCGGCGAGGCGCGTCCCCAACTCCTTCGCGAACCACGTCACCTCGTCCGCCGTGGGGCCTCGCTGGATCGGGACGAAGACGTGGAGGCCCTTCCCGCCCGAGGTCTTCACGAAGGACGAGAGATCGAGCGCGTCGAGCGCCTGCTTCACCTTGAGCGCGGCGCCCACCGCGTCCGCGATCCGGCCGGAATCCGGATCGAGGTCGAAGCACACCCAGTCGGGCCGGTCGAGATCGTCGGCCCGGCTGCCCCA
>Ga0335081_10014851_pt1 | contig 12600 bp, 15 predicted proteins | sample Lox_Sample_35_FD_206713 | JGI IMG/M metagenome (GOLD analysis project Ga0335081, IMG submission 206713) | Soil microbial communities from Loxahatchee National Wildlife Refuge, Florida, United States - Lox_Sample_3.5 | ecosystem: Environmental > Terrestrial > Soil > Wetlands | place: USA...
TCATCGTCGACGTGCACGGCGTCGGCTACCTGGTGCATTGCTCGGCCCGCACCCTGCAGGCGCTGCCGGGCGAGGGGCAGCCGGTGACGCTCGCGATCGAGACGCATGTGCGCGAGGACCAGATCCGGCTGTTCGGGTTTCTCGCCGATGCGGAGCGCGAGTGGTTTCGCCTGCTGCAGACCGTGCAGGGCGTGGGCACCAAAGTGGCGCTGTCGATCCTCTCCACCCTCAAGCCGGCCGATCTCGCGAGCGCGATCGCGCTGCGCGACAAGGCGATGATCACGCGCGCGCCGGGCGTGGGGCCCAAGGTGGCGGAGCGCGTGGTGACGGAGCTCAAGGACAAGGCGCCGGCCTTGAGCGCGGTCGACCCGGCGGTGGTGCGGCTGTCGGGCGCGATCGAGGAACGAAGCGCGCCGCGCCCGGTCGCCGACGCGGTCTCGGCGCTCGTCAATCTCGGCTACGGCCAGCCGCAGGCGGCCGCGGCGGTCGCCGCCGCGACGCAGGCGGCGGGCGACGGCGCTGATACGGCGCGGCTGATCCGCGCCGCGCTCAAGGAGCTTGCCCGATGAGCGGCCGCAAGCTGACGCCCAAGGACAAGGCGTTGATCGCCGCGGCGCGCAAGGCGATTCGCGGGCGCTATCGCAACGAATGGCAGGAGGTTGGCGCGGCGCTGCGCACCCGCAAGGGCCGCATCATCACGGGCGTCAACATCGACGCGTATCTCGGCCGCATGGCGGTGTGCGCCGAGGCGGTGGCGATCGGCCGCGCCATCACGGAAGCGGGCGACCAGGGCATCGAGACGATCGTCGCGGTGCGCCATCCCAAGCCCGACGAGCCCGACCAGACGATCGCGGTGGTCTCGCCGTGCGGCTCGTGCCGCGAGATCATCTATGACTATGATGCCAAGGCGCGCGTGATCGTACCGAACGGCGAGACCGAGACGGTGGCCTCGATCGGCGAGCTGTTGCCCAACAAATACGTGCGCGGATCGGGGCGATGGTGATCGCATGACAAGCACGCCGCGCAAGCTGGTCTCCCCCGAGCGCCGCGACGAGGACGCGGCGGAAGCCTCGCTGCGCCCGCAGAAGCTCGTCGAGTTCATCGGCCAGGAGCAGGCGCGCGCCAACCTCTCGGTGTTCATCGCGGCGGCCCGCGCCCGCAAGGAGGCGCTCGATCATGTGCTGTTCGTCGGGCCGCCGGGGCTCGGCAAGACCACGCTGGCGCAGATCGTCGCGCGCGAGCTGGGCGTGAACTTCCGCGCCACGTCCGGCCCGGTGATCGCCAAGGCGGGGGATCTTGCGGCGCTGCTGACGAATCTGGAAGAGCGCGACGTCCTGTTCATCGACGAGATCCACCGGCTCAATCCGGCGGTCGAGGAGATTCTCTATCCCGCGATGGAGGATTTCCAGCTCGACCTGATCATCGGCGAGGGGCCGGCGGCGCGCTCGGTCAAGATCGACCTTGCGAAATTCACCCTGGTCGGCGCGACGACGCGCGCCGGCCTCTTGACCAATCCGCTGCGCGACCGCTTCGGCATTCCGGTCCGGCTCAATTTCTACACCGAGGCCGAGCTCGAGCTGATCGTCAATCGCGGCGCGCGCGTGCTCGGCATCGGCATGACGGGTGAGGGCGCAAACGAGATCGCGCGGCGCGCGCGCGGCACGCCGCGCATCGCCGGGCGGCTGCTGCGCCGCCTGCGCGACTTCGCCGACGTCGAAAAAGTCGCGGCGATCGACCGCAAGCTCGCCGACCGCGCGCTGGTCGCGCTCGAAGTCGACCAGGCCGGCCTCGACGCCATGGACCGCCGCTATCTCACCACCATCGCGGTGAACTACGGCGGCGGGCCGGTGGGCGTCGAGACCATGGCGGCGGCGCTCTCCGAGCCGCGCGACGCGATCGAGGAGATCATCGAGCCGTTCCTGATCCAGCAGGGCCTGGTCCAGCGCACGCCGCGCGGGCGGCTGCTCACCGGCCACGCGTTCCGCCATCTCGGCCTGGCGGAGCCGGCGCGCGATCCGGCGCAGTTCGGTCTGTTCGGCGAGAACGAGGAAGAGTGAAACAATGAACACGATGCAGGGCGGGTGTCACTGCGGCCGCGTGCGCTTCCGCGTCACCGCCGATCTCGATGCCGTCACGGTGTGCAACTGCTCGATCTGCACCAAGAAGGGCATTTTGCACCTGATCGTGCCGCCCGAGCGCTTCAAGCTCCTCAGCGGTCGCGACGATCTCGCGACCTACACGTTCAACACCGGCGTCGCCAAGCACACCTTCTGCAAGGTGTGCGGCATCCATCCGTTCTACGTGCCGCGCTCCGATCCGGACAAGATCGACGTCAACGCGCGCTGCATCGACGACATCGATCTCGCCGCGCTCGAGCTGAAATATTTCGACGGGCGCCATTGGGAAGAGTCGATGCAGAAGCACGTACCATGGCGCTGACCGGGACCAATGTGCTAAGGTGATTGCATGAAAAGCACGACCGAACGGGCCGCCGCTGCCCTCGATCTTCTGCCGGAAGAGATGCGGGAGCCGGCTGTCGCCTATTTGCTGGAGCAGGCGGAGAAGTTCCGCACGCTGAAGGCACTCGTGGCGGAAGGGATAGCCGATGTCGAGGCGGGCCGCGTCGCCGAGTGGGATTTTGACGATTTCCTGCGTAAGGCCCGTGCCGCGCGGCCAAAGTCGTGACCGATCTCTATGAGGATCGTCAGGTCCGAAAAGGCAGAGACGGACCTCATCAAGATTTATACGTACATTGCCGATCGCAACCCGCGTGCCGCTGACGTCTTGGTCCAAGAGATCGACGCCAAATTCAAGAACCTTTCGCGTTTCCCCTTCATTGGCCGCGAGCGATCGGCATTGGCGCCGGGGCTTCGAAGTGTGCTCGTGGGGAACTATGTCATCTTCTACGTCGTCGAGCAGGATCGAATCGTCGTCGTCCGTATACTTGATGGCCGAACGGATATTGACGAGGAGTTCAAGCGGTGACGGGCCCATTGCCATGAACGAAAGCGTCGGCCAGGGGGCTCGCGAAACCGGCGCCGCGCTCGACGGCGAAATCCGTAACGGCCGTCACGTGATGTCGGTGCGCGTCTACTACGAGGACACGGATTTTTCCGGCATCGTCTACCACGCCAACTACCTGCGCTTCATGGAGCGCGGGCGGACGAATTTCCTCCGCCTGCTCGGCGCCGACCAGCGCGGCCTGTTCGAGGAGGCCGCGCGGGAGGCGCCGGGCTTCGCCTTCGTGGTCCGGTCGATGACGCTCGATTTCCGCGCGGCGGCCCGCATGGACGATGTTCTCACGGTCACGACGACACCCGCCGAGGTGAAGGGCGCCTCGATTACGCTGCGGCAGACCGTCGCGCGCGGCGAGGAGGTCCTGGTCGACGCGCAGGTGCGGGTGGCCTTCATCGCCGGCGGCAGGGCGCAGCGCATCCCGAAGGCGCTGCGGATCGCCATGGGCGGGGAGCGCTAGACCGGCGCGGCGGCAGGCTTGGTGCGCGGGCGGACGTCCACTGCGACGTGGAGAAGCGCGTCCACGGCCGTCTTGAGAACCACCAGGATGAACAGCGGCGCACGCGAGCCGAACAGGACCGCGACATAGCCGCCGGAAATGATCGCGATCTGCATCAGGAAGATGCGGCCGAGGACGCCGCCGACGAGGCCGCCGGCGTCGACCGGACCCGCTGCCGGCGGGCGCGGCAAGCCGGGGATCGGAATGCGCCGCTCGACCGCCAGGATGAAGTCCGGCCGCAGCACATGAAACAGGAACGCCGCGCCGCGGCTGAGGAACAGCGTGAGCAGCACGCCCCACAGGCCGCTCACGACGACGACCTGCGCGTAGAAATCCCACAGGCCGTGGATGCGCTGCCTCCACTCTCCGGCGAACAACACCCACAGGAACAGCAGGTGTCCGGCCATGAATATGCCGAGGAATACGACGAAGAACGACGTTATCGCGATCCGCGAGTCGGTGGGCCGGCCGTTGACGTAAAGCGGGCCCATGGCGCCCGGCGGGAGCGTCGCAATGCGGGCGATGGTCCAGAAGGCGATGATCGCCGATTCCATCCAGTAGAGCATCAAGAGCAGGAAGGCATCCCAGCCCCAGGCGAAGACGCCGATGATCGGCACCAGGTTGGTGGCGATCAGAATGAGCGTCGAGGGATGCAGCAGCGCCGTGACGGGCGGCGCGGCGGTGGCAGCGGGGGACACGGGATCGCTCATGCGGCGACTTTCGCGGTGGGGCGCAGGCGCGGTCGGGTCATCCTGCAAACCCTTGCAGGAACACGCCCTTTCCGGCGGCCGCGGCGGTAACCAAGCGTTAACCACACATCGTGCCTGTTGGGCGGACCAATACCGGTGTTGCGCCCTAGTTTGGACAAGTTCGGGCGGAATTCGTGGCCCCGTGGGGATGGCCGGCTCGGTTCCGCACGCGAATTTTGGGGTGCCGGCGGAACAGTCTGCGATGCCGTCGGGCGCCCTCCTGCAGGTCCAGCAATTGCGCCGCCCCGGTCCGAATGCATCTGCAGGAGAGCCGCAAGGACGCGCCTATGGATCCCGTCTTCAACGTGTTTCTGCAGTTCCATTGGATTGTCAATTATTCGGTGTTGATCGGCCTTCTGCTGGCATCGATCTGGGTGTGGGCGATCGTGATCGACAAGCTCATTCTGTTCAGCCGGACGCGCAAGTCGATGGACCGGTTCGAGCAGGCGTTCTGGTCGGGGCAGTCGCTCGAGGAGCTCTACCGGACGCTCTCGGCGCGGCCGAACACGTCGATGGCGGCGCTCTTTGTCGCAGCCATGCGGGAATGGAAGCGCAGTTTCGAGAGCCAGGCCCGCTCGCTCGCCGGCCTGCAAATGCGCATCGAGAAGGTGATGGACGTGACGATCGCGCGGGAAATCGAGCGGATGGAGCGCCGGCTGCTGGTTCTGGCGACGGTCGGCTCGGCCGGCCCCTTCGTCGGCCTGTTCGGCACCGTCTGGGGCATCATGACGAGCTTCCAGGCGATCGCCGCCTCGCAGAATACCTCGCTGACCGTGGTGGCGCCCGGTATCGCCCAGGCGCTGTTCGCCACGGCAATCGGTCTCATGGCGGCCATACCGGCGACCATTTTCTATAATAAATTCTCCGCTGACGTGAACAAGCAGGCCCAGCGGATGGAGGGCTTCGCCGACGAGTTTGCCGCCATCCTGTCGCGGCAGATCGACGAGCGGGGATGAGCACGGGGACTTGGAAGCATGGGGATGAGCGGAACCGCGGGTAACGCGGTCGGCAAGCGCGTTCACCGCCGCCATGCGGTCATGAGCGAGATCAACGTGACGCCGATGGTCGACGTCATGCTGGTGCTCCTGATCGTGTTCATGGTGTCGGCGCCGCTGCTCACCGTCGGTATCCCGATCGAGCTGCCGGAAACCCAGGCAAAGAGCCTCGCCCAGAGCCAGCACGAGCCGCTGGTGCTGTCGATGAACGACAAGGGGCAGATCTTCCTCGGTGCGGAGACGAGCGAGCTGCCGCTCGCCCAGCTCGCCGACAAGCTCAAGGCGGTCACCGCGGCGCGCGGCGGCACGGAGGAGCGCATCTACATCAAGGCGTCGCGGGCGGCCCAGTACTACATGGTGGCGCGCGTGCTCGGCACGCTGCAGGCGGCCGGCTTCCGCCAGCTGGAATTGGTGACGCTGCCGGAACGGGAATCGTGATGCGCGGGCGATGAAGGCCGGTCTCACCATATCGACTTGCGCCCATGCGGGAGTTTTCGGGCTCGGCCTGCTGATGATGTGGGGTGTGATCTCGTTCTCCAAGCCGTTGCCGCCGCCGATCGACGTGGTCGCGGTCGACACCATCTCGGAGGACGACCTGTCGCACATGATGGCGGGATCGAAGACGGCGCCCAAGGCGGACGCGCCGAGGCCGCTCGTCGACAAGGTCGGCGCGCCGAGCCCGATCAAGGATCCGACCCCGAAGGTCTCCGACAAGCCGGAGATCAAGGCGGCCGCCGACGATCAGCCGACGCCGCCCGATCCCAAGCCGCCGGAGCCGCCCAAGCAGGCAAAGTCAGAACCGGTGCCGCCGAAGCCCGATCCGATCGCCGAGGCGCTCAAGCGCGACGAGGCGAAGAAACAGGAGGAATTAAAGAAGCAGGAGGAGGCGAAGAAGCGCGAGGAGGCGAAGAAGAAGGAAGAGGCGAAGAAGAAGCTCGAGGCGAAGAAGCGCGAGCAGCAGGAGAAGTTCAACACCTCCTCGATCGAGAGCCGGCTCGCCCTGCTCGACAAGCGCGCGCCCCAGCGCAATGCCACGACCGGCGCGACGCTCAATCAGAACGCCACGCTCGGCACCCAGACGGGCACATCGACGAAGATGTCGGTGACCGAGATGGACGCGTTGATCTCGCGCTTGGCCGAATGCTGGGACGTGCCGGTCGGGATGCGCGACGCGCGCGATCTCGTCGTCACAGTGCATATCCTGTTCAAGCGCGACGGATCGCTGGCGGCCGAGCCGGTGGTGGTGAATCACAGCTCGTTGCCGGTGTTCCAGGTCGCCGCGGAAAGCGCGCTGCGCGCGGTGCGCAAATGCGCGCCATACAACTTCCTGCCGGCGGCCAGATTTGCGGATTGGAACGATGTCATCGTGGATTTCGATCCGCGCCAGATGTTCGGCGGATGAGTGGCGAATGAGGCTCGATAATCGAGGTATCGGTTCGATGCGGCAGGACGGAAGCTGGATGAGGCGCGCCGTCAGCAGGCGACGGGTGGTGGTGACGGGAGCAGCGGCGGCAGCAGCAGTCGGCTTGGGCGTGCCGCCAGCGCGCGCGCAGGTGCACCTCCCGCCGGTGACGCACGGCAACGTCGCGCCGATGCCCATCGCCATCCCGGATTTTCTCGCCGCCTCGCCCGGCGATAGCGAGCCGGCGCGCACCGTCACCGACATCATCACCAACAATCTGCGCCGCAGCGGTCTGTTCGTGCCGATCGATCCGAACGCCTTTATCGAGAAGATCGTCAACTTCGATGCGGTGCCGCGCTATCCGGACTGGCGCACCATCAATGCGCAGGCGCTGGTCGTCGGGCGCGTCAACCGAGACGCCAGCGGCCGCATCAAGGCCGAGTTCCGGCTGTGGGACGTGATCGCGGGCGCCCAGCTCGAGGGCAAGCAGTATTCGGCGACGCCGGACAACGAGCGGCGCATCGGCCACATCATCTCGGACGCGATCTACGAGCGGCTGACCGGCGAGAAGGGCTATTTCGACAGCCGCATCGTGTTCGTCGACGAGACCGGCCCGCCCGAGCGGCGCGTCAAGCGCCTCACCCTGATGGACCAGGACGGCGCCAACGTGCGCTATCTCACGCGCGGGGAAGAGCTGGTGCTCACCCCGCGCTTCTCGCCCGCCGCGCAGGAGATCACCTACATGTCCTACGGCGAGGGCGACCCGCGCGTCTATCTCCTCAACATCGAGACCGGCCAGCGCGAGGTGGTCGGCAATTTCCCCGGCATGACGTTCGCGCCGCGGTTTTCGCCCGACGGCGGCAGCGTGATCATGAGCCTGCAGCGCGGCGGCAACGCCAACCTCTTCGTGATGAATCTCGGCTCGAAGGCGATCACGCGGCTGACCGATTCGGCTGCGATCGACACGTCGCCGTCGTACTCGCCGGACGGAGCGCACATCTGCTTCGAGTCGGATCGCGGCGGGCAACCGCAGATCTACGTGATGTCGGCGGGCGGCGGGCCGGCGCAGCGCATCACCTTCGGCCAGGGCGCTACCTATTCGACGCCGGTATGGTCCCCGCGCGGCGACGTGATCGCATTCACGCGTCAGGCGAACGGCCTGTTCGCTATCGGCGTGATCAATCCGGACGGCTCGGGCGAACGCGTTCTCACCGAAGGCTTCCACAACGAAGGGCCGACCTTCGCGCCGAACGGCCGCGTGCTCATGTTCTTCCGCGATCCCGGCGGTAACTCGGGACCCTCGCTCTTCACCATCGATCTCACGGGCCGCAACGAGCTCAAGGTTCCGACGCCGAGCTATGCGTCGGATCCGGCCTGGTCGCCGCTCTTGTCGTAACGGTGCCCCGTGGCGGCCGCGGAACCGCTGCGGGGGGGCCGAATATGTGTGCCGTTCCGCCCCGGCGCCCCATTGACGGCGCATTAACCATTAGAAAAGCTTTCCGGCCATTGCCGACAATTGCGGGATGCCGGAAAGGCCCCATCAAGGTTGACGGAACGTTCGCTTAACGAACGGGCTCTAGACCTGAAGCCAAGCTGAGGACCGGAGGGGCTCTCGTCCGGTTACGTGTGCAGTCAAGAAGGAGCAACCGGGATGCAAACAGTGATGCGTCTCATTCGCGGTGCCAAGCTCGCGGCGGTCGTCGCGACGGCGCTGACTATTGCGGCCTGCGCCAACAAGAACAACGACCTCGCCAATTCGGCGATGAACGCCGCCACGCCCGGCAGCCAGCAGGATTTCGTCGTCAATGTCGGCGACCGCGTGTTCTTCGACACCGACTCGAGCGATCTGTCGCCACAGGCGCGCGCCACCCTCGACAAGCAGGCGCAATGGCTCTCCCAGTACAACCGCTACACCTTCACGATCGAGGGCCATGCCGACGAGCGCGGCACGCGCGAGTACAACATCGCGCTCGGCGCACGCCGCGCGCAGAACGTGCGCGACTACCTGGTATCGCGCGGCATCGACGCCCAGCGCATGCGCACCATCTCGTACGGCAAGGAGCGTCCGGTCGCGGTGTGCAACGATATCTCGTGCTGGTCGCAGAACCGCCGCGCCGTCACGGTGCTCAACGCGAGCTCGTGACGAAGCGGAGCATGATCCCGAAAAGCCCGCCGCCGACCTGATCGGGGGTGGACACCGGTTTTCGGAGGGGATCATGCTCAAGAAGTGAGCTTTGGTGGGAAGGGGGAGCGACCGGCGCCGAATCGGCGCCGGTCGTGCTTTTCGGCGCAATCTCAGGACGCCTGCGCGGCCTCGCCGCGCGTCGGCGCGATCAGCCGCTCGCTCGGCTCCCACAGCCGCTGTCCCATGACCGGGTCGAGGGTCTGCGCAGCCGGCGCGAACAGCTTGCATGTTCGGATGTAGCGAAACAGGGCGCCGGTCCTGCCTTCGAATTCCTCGGCCAGCAGAAGGTGCACGGCCGCGGCGGCCGCTTGCGCCGGCGTGATCGCAAGGAACGGATCCATCAGCAGGGGGCACGAAATGCGACTCGATGCCCTCGGCGGTCAGCCGGCGATCGGCGTGGATCACGCCGGCATTGAGAACGAGGTAGTCGAGCGTCGTCCACCGCGCCGAAATCAGATCGGCCACCCGATCATCGACGCTGGTTCTCGCGCGAGCCGATCGATGAGGGATCCGTCGCGCGTGTGGTCGGGCGGGCGATCGGCTAAGACAGCCGCGGAACGCAATGGCGTGGCCGCGACGCGGCGGCCCCCCGTGCGTTCGCGGCAAGTACTTGACGCGGCACGCATTGCCGCAATTGCGGCAACCAGTCACAATTTGGACGCAGGGCCCCGTATGTTACCTGCCGCAGCGTCGGATCATTCCCAGCGAGCGACCATGATGACGCGTTCCGTCCAATTCGCTTTTTTCGGGGCCGCGCTTGCCGCCGGCCTCCTCGTCGCGCCCGCGACCGGCATCGCCCAGACATCGGACTCCGACGTCGCCGTGCGGCTCGACCAGCTGCAAAACGACATGCGCCGGCTCACCGGCCAGATCGAGGAGCTGCAATACCGCAACCAGCAGCTCGAGCAGATGGTCCGCGAGCTGCAGGCGGAGCGCGCCGGCGCGCCGCCGCGTCCGGGCGTTGCGCCGTCCGGCCCGCCCGCCGTTCCGGGCCGCCGCTCCGATGCGTTCGACCCGAACGTCACCCCGAACGCACCCGGAGCGCCGCACAATCTCGGCACCATGTCGGCCAATACGGGGGGCGGCTACACCGCCGGCACCAACGTGGCGCCGCCGCCCGCGCCGATCCCGGCGCCGCCCGCGGATGTGCCGAGCCAGGTCGGCGCCCCGCTCGATCTCAACACCATGTCGGCGAACGCCGGCAACACGGCGACCGTGCCCGGCGGCAATGCCAACCTGCCGCCGCCGCAGCCCCGCAATCCGAACGCACCCGGTCAGCAGCTCGCGACGCTGCCGCCGTCGCAGTCGCCGCGCGACGAGTTCGACCTCGCCTACGGCTACGTGCTGCGCAAGGACTATTCGCTCGCCGAGCAGGCTTTTCGGGATTTCCTGCGCAAGCACCCGACCGACCGCATGGCCGGCGAGGCGCAGTTCTGGCTCGGCGAGAGCCTCTTTCAGAGCAAGAACTACCAGTCGGCGGCCGAGGCCTTCGTCACCATGACCAAGAAATTTCCGTCCAGTCCGAAACAGCCCGATACGCTGCTGCGGCTCGGCGAGTCGCTCGCCGCGCTCAAGCAGAAGGATCTCGCCTGCGTGACGCTCGCCGAGGTTGCCAAGAAATTTCCCCATGCCGCCGCCAACGTGAAGGCGGCGGTCGAGCGCGAACAGAAGCGTGTCCATTGCTGAGGGACCGGTTGTCGAAACGGCAATTTCCGACGCCGAGGCGGACGTCATCCTTGCCGATCTGATCGACCAGCCCGCAGTGGTGCTCGCGGTGTCGGGCGGCCCCGACTCGACCGCGCTGATGTGGCTCGCGGCACGCTGGCGCGAGCGCCATCGGCGCGGGCCGAAGCTGATCGCGGTGACCGTCGACCACGGGCTGCGGCCGGAGGCGCGGCGCGAAGCGGCGGCCGTCAAGCGCTTGGCCAAGCGCCTCGGCATCGTCCATCGCACCCTGCGCTGGACCGGCCACAAGCCGACCACCGGCCTGCAGCAAAAGGCGCGCGAGGCGCGTTATCGGTTGATCGCCGCGGCGGCCGCGCGCGCCCGCGCGACCTGTGTGCTCACCGCCCACACGATCGACGACCAGGCCGAGACCATCCTGTTTCGCCTGGCGCGCGGCAGCGGGCTTGCCGGGCTCGCCGGCATGGCGCGGGTGCGTCCGCTCGCGCCCGTCCCGGCGAAAACACGCCCCGGACTTGATCCGGGGTGGGCACCGGTTCGCCGAAAAGGACGTGCGCCAAGGGATGAAGTCATGCCGGCAACCGGCGTCTTTCTGGTGCGACCCTTGCTCGATCTTCCCAAATCGCGCCTCGTCGCGACCCTGCGCGCCGCCGGGGTCGCCGCCGCCGACGATCCATCCAACCGCGATCCGCGCTTTGCCCGTACGCGCCTGCGCGCCGTGATGCCGGCGCTCGCCCGCGAGGGGCTCGCGGCGTCGCGCTTTGCGCTGCTCGCGCGTCGCGTGCGGCGCGCCGACGCGGCGATCGAGTTCGCGGTCGCGGCGGCGGCCGCATACTTGTCCGACGGCGCCTGGCCGGAGCGCGGCCCGATCGTCTTTCCGGCGCAGGATTTTGCCGGCTTGCCGGCGGAAGTGGCGCTGCGGCTCCTCGGACGCGCGGTCGCCTGGGTTGGCGACGAGGGCCCGGTCGAGCTCGGCAAGCTCGAGGCGCTGGCCGAAGCGCTGGCGGCGGCCAGCGTCCGGCCGGGGCGGTTTCGCCGCACGCTCGCCGGCGCCACGGTGACCTTGGCCGAAGGCCGAATCACCGTCGAACGGGCGCCACCGCGCCGCAATCGCCGGCCCCTGGCCAATCCGCCACCGCGCGCCCGTCGCAGTGGCAAAAAGGCCTGAATCGGCGTGCAATGGTAAAATTAACGGAACGGGCCCCTTTTGCTTGGCAGAGTGCCGCACCGCACCTACATTAGCGGTTCGGACGCCGGTCTTGCGGGGGACTGGACCATTTCGCGACGCCAGCGTGCCATGAGGACTTCGGGATGAACGCCAATCTGCGCAATTTCGCCCTGTGGGTGATCATCGTCCTCCTGCTGCTCGCGCTGTTCACGCTGTTCCAGAACCCGGGCACGCGTCCGAGCTCCACCGACATCTCGTTTTCCGAGTTCCTCAGCGACGTCAACAAGGGCAACGTGCGCGACGTCACCATCCAGGGGCCGGAAATCCGCGGCAACTTCACGGAGAACCTCGGCGGCCGCGCCTTCACGACCTATGCGCCGAACGACCCCGATCTGATCCCGGAACTCGTCAAGAACAAGGTGCAGATCTCGGCGCGGCCGCAGTCCGACAACGTGCCGTGGTTCCTGCAGCTGCTGATCTCGTGGCTGCCGTTCATCGCCCTGATCGGCGTCTGGATCTTCCTGTCGCGGCAGATGCAGGGGGCGGGCGGCAAGGCGCTCGGCTTCGGCAAGAGCCGCGCCAAGCTTTTGACCGAGGCGCACGGCCGCGTCACCTTCGAGGACGTCGCCGGCGTCGACGAGGCGAAGCAGGACCTGCAGGAGATCGTCGAGTTCCTGCGCGACCCGGGCAAGTTCCAGCGGCTCGGCGGCCGCATCCCGCGCGGCGTGCTCCTGGTCGGCCCGCCCGGCACCGGCAAGACGCTGCTCGCCCGCGCGATCGCCGGCGAGGCGAACGTGCCGTTCTTCACCATCTCGGGCTCCGACTTCGTCGAGATGTTCGTCGGCGTCGGCGCGAGCCGCGTGCGCGACATGTTCGAGCAGGCGAAGAAGAACGCGCCCTGCAT
>Ga0335081_10014852_pt1 | contig 12600 bp, 12 predicted proteins | sample Lox_Sample_35_FD_206713 | JGI IMG/M metagenome (GOLD analysis project Ga0335081, IMG submission 206713) | Soil microbial communities from Loxahatchee National Wildlife Refuge, Florida, United States - Lox_Sample_3.5 | ecosystem: Environmental > Terrestrial > Soil > Wetlands | place: USA...
AGGCTGGACAGCAACCTTCGAAGTGCATGTTTCAAAGGAACCCAAGCGAAATTTCGAGATGTCTTTCTCCTTGGGCTGTCTGCGTTCGTGGGCGTCCTGCCGATGGCAATGATCGGGGCAAGCTCTGAAGCCCCAGCCCAGTTCGCCACGGTCATGTTGGGCGGGCCGGTGTTTTCCACTGCCGCAGCCTTGACCGTGTTGCCTGTCCTCATTGCGCGGACAAAGGGGTAAAAGGGTCGCGGGAAGCCTGAAGCAAGGTTTCCGTTCCTTGGCTCGTTCCGAACCTGCCGGCACACCCTCACAGAAAATCTGGATTGACAGCCGCTGGAACCAGAAACTCAACTGTGAACTGAATCCGAAAGTGCAGCTCAGCCCACAGGGGCCAGGCGGTCTCAAGAGCTTCTGACGACGCTCAGTCACTAGTGGCAGTGATCTCGATCACTGACTTGAGGCTTGGGCATGTCTACGCTGAATTGGCATTTGGGCAAACTGTGCCGGCCCGAGGGCTCGGATCACCTGGCGTGCGGTCGATATTAAGAAGCGTTGCGTTGTCGTGTCTAGTGCTGACCTTCTGGTCCGCACTGGCTTTTGCTGCGCACCACCATTCCAATCCGACCGAGGCGGCAAAGTGTAGGGTCTGTGTCGCCGCCCATTCCGCTTCCCCCCAAGTCACCTCCACACCGCGCCCGGCGACGTTCATTACTGTATTCATGCTTCTGGCGGAGCCAGTTCCCGCCAAACAGCGCGTTGTAGCGTTCGCACTCAGCGTTCGCCCGCCTCCCGAAGTCTAGGTCTCTGACGAATCGGACGATTCGTCATTGGATTCGTTCTGCGCCGTATTCTGTCGCGCCCCTGTGGACTCGATTGTCGACTAACAACGCGGCGTTCACGCATCCGCTCGTTCCTCCGTCGAGACCATGACGACTATTCCTTTTGTCGCGCTACGCGACCCAGACTTTATCGCTTGGGAGAGCTGCAATGAAATCGCTTCATACCTACCTTCATCTTGGTGCTTCGAACTTGAATAACAGGCGGGTTCATAAATTTACGCTGCCACGACTAGCTCTGGCAGTCCTTTTTCTTGGTGCCTCACTCTTCATGCTTGGGCCATGCGCGAGCGGCCAGTCTCTTGGAACTGCCGGGACGATCGGCGGTAAGGTCACTGATCCAAGCGGCGCTGCCATCGTTAACGCGCGCGTGAGCCTGTCCAACGATCTGACCCTGTATCGGCGCGAGGCCATGACCTCGGCCTCCGGTGAGTTTCAGTTCACGAATATCCCTCCGAACGTGTATCACTTCGAAGTCGAGGCTGTGGGCTTCCAGCATCACCATCGAGACCTCGCAGTTCGGAGCGCTGTGCCCTTGAGCTTTGAAATCAGCCTCCCCATCGAGGCGCAACACACCTCGGTCACGGTAGCGAGTGAGGCACTGTTGGTCGAAACCACGCCGTCGGCGCACACCAGTGTCGATAACACGTTGTTTTCAAAGATGCCGACGAGTTCGATCGCATCCGGCCTCAGTGACATCATCACGCTTTCTTCTCCCGCGGTCGTGGCGGATTCGGACGGCTTCTTCCATTCTCTGGGCGATCACGCCCAAATGAGTCTTTCTGTCGACAACCAACCGATCACAGACCAGCAAGGCAACCTCTTCTCAACTCAGATTCCGCTGAATGCGATTCAGTCCGTAGAAGCGGTCTATGGAGGCACCCCTGCCGAGTACGGCGACAAAACCTCGCTGGTCGTGACGACCGTGACCCGCTCGGGGCTTGGACAGAAGCCGCACGGCAGTTTTTCGGGCGGGTACGGCTCCTTCGGGACATTCAATCAGAAGGCGGACCTGGGTTTCGGCGGCAAGAAATGGGGTCAGTTCTTCGCGGTGAATACGTCCCGCTCAGGTCGTTTCCTCGACACCCCCGAATACAGGCCATTCCATGACATCGGCAACGATGAAAACATCTTCTCCCGATCCGATTACCAGTCGAACTCGTCGAATATGTTCCATCTCAACATCATGGCGGCGAGAAACTGGTTCCAGGTTCCTAACACCTATCCTGAAGTAGCCTCCGGGCAGGACCAGAGGCAAATGGTGAGGTCCTACAACATTGCCCCGGGCTGGATTCGCACCTTTGGGCCCAATTCTCTCTTGAGTGTGAACGCCTTCGTACGCCACGACCAGGTCAATTACTACCCGACCCAGAATCTGATGGCTGACCAACCTGCAACCCTGGCGCAGGACAGGCGGCTGACCAACTTCGGTCTGAAGGCCGATTTCAGTTATGTTCGCGGGCGTCGGCATAACATCAAAGTTGGCGCGCAGATTACCCACACCCTGCTGACGGAGCGATTTAGCCTTGGATTGACTGACCCGACATTCAACCCTGTTTGCTTCAATCCCGATGGAAGCCCTGACACCAACCCGACCCCGACCGATCCCAGTGCCTGCGCAGCCCTGGGATTGACGCCGAATCTTCCGCCCCCGGACGGCAGTTTCAAGCCGGGCCTCGTGGCGTACGACCTGACGCGCGGGGGATCCCTGTTTCAGTATTATGGCCACGCGGATATCAAAGAGGAGGCATTTTACGCGCAGGATGCTATCAGTCTCGGCAACTGGACACTGAATGCGGGACTACGTTTCGACCGCTATGACGGCATCAGCCACGGCTGGCAACCGCAACCTCGGATGGGTCTGTCCTATCACGTTGTTCCGACAGGGACCGTGTTGCGGGTGGCTTATTCGCACAGCTACGAAACCCCACTCAACGAGAACCTGGTGCTGTCGAGTGCCACGGGCGCCGGCGGCCTGGCACAAAATGTTTTTGGCGCGTACGCGAGCGTGCCGCTGAAACCGGGAATTCGCAACATGTACAACGCTGGCCTGGAACAGGCTCTGGGATCGCATCTGGTGCTGGATGCCGACTACTTCTGGAAGTACACGCGCAACGCCTTTGACCTGGACAACATCTTCACCACCGCCATCTTTTTTCCGATCGAGTGGGACCATTCCAAGATGGATGGCTTCTCTTCGCGGTTGTCCCTTCGTCAATACAAGGGCCTGACCGCCTACACCACGCTGGGGCATACACGGGCCCGCGTGTTTGGCCCGGAGAACGGCGGCCTGATCTTCGGCAGTCCCGTGGACCGCACCGTCGTACGGATCGACCACGACCAGGCACTCCAGAGCACAACTCACGTTCAGTATGAGGTGGCAAAGAACTGGCCGTGGGTAGCGTTCACCTGGCGCTACGACAGCGGCATCGTGTCGGGCGCAGTTCCGGATCTCGCCAGCGTGCTGGGGTTGACCGCCGATCAGCAAGCGCAGATTGGATTCTATTGTGGCGGTCAGGTCGCCACGCCCTGGGTTCCGATCACCAGTTGCAATCCTTCTTCAAACTGGGGAACGAAACTCGTGAACATTCCGGCGCCCGGCACGGAAAACGATGACAAGAATCCCGCACGTGTCCGTCCCCGCCACCTATTCAACGTTGGCATCGGAACCGACAACCTGTTTCATACCGATCGCGTGCGCTGGACATTGCGATTTGAGGCTCTGAACGTTACCAACAAGCTGGCGCTGTTCAATTTCCTGTCGACCTGCTCCGGGACACATTTCGTTGCGCCGCGGGCGTATCGGGCGGAGTTGGGCATAGCGTTCTGAGGCCATCCTGATAGTCTGTCTCGCGGCACGGGCCAGGGGGCGCGGTGAGCGTGGCCTGTGCGCGAGGGTGGCCAGATTAACCAGACCAAGAGAGGGAGTCGTTAAGGGCGACGATGTTGCGAAGTTCGAGCTTTTGTTCCTACTCATGGGTTGTCACCTCCACCGCCAGGGGGTTGTAGAATGCACAGCATCCCGCGAGGCTGTTAACCACGACAGCGGGCCCCAAGAGTGGCGACTAACACTCGCACTGTCAGCGACTTAGGTTCTGTTCAAGGACTCTTGCGGGTCCCAAGAAGGGGTCGTACGAAATGGGCGCGGCTGTCGCCGCCCTGCGCTGCTCTCAGCAAAATAAAATGTCCGCTCTTTGCTGCCCGTGCTTGTCACATGGGGCTGTGACGTGCTAGCGTTCACGGAATACTATGCGGAGGATCGTCGCCGGTCTCGTGCTCTCGGTGATGGCCTGGAGCTTCGTGGCTCCGATGGCCATGGCGCTCACGGGAAACGATGTGCCCGCGTGCTGTCGCCGGAACGGGAAACACCACTGCATGTCGGGGATGTCCGGCTTGGTAGGTTCCAACGACAAGGCTCCTGCTTTCCGCACTATTCCTTCTCGTTGCCCGTTCCGTTCAACAGTTGCGACCCTAGTTCCAGTAGCACAGATGCAAGTGGCAAGGACAAGCAAATACACTCCGTCGTCCGCCATTCTGGCAGCTGGGCCAGAATACTTGACTGTCGGTGCTAGCGCCCATTCCCTTTTCTTCCAGCGTGGTCCCCCAACCCGCTCCCTGCATTACTGATTCCAGTGGCCAAAGAGTGAATTTTTCGCTTCTTCGCCGTTGCCTGAACTCGTGCTGTGGGCGAGTTAGGTTGGGTCATGACGACTGCCGTGCCTTGTGGGGATGAATCTCTTCTCGAAGGACTGGGACCAAACAGGAAAGTTGTGCGCACCACCCGTCTTTGCATAGGCCGAGCGTGTCGGAGCTGATTTCAGAACAGTCGTCTAACTCAGCTCACGGTAGAAGGCAAGCTCGATCCATTTGGCGGGTTTGCATGGCTGAGCCGGAATCGATCAGGCAACGCAAATATTAAAGGGCCACTGAAGCCTTTGAGACAACTGATTGCCGTTGTGAAGATTTTTGATTCGGGGGCTAATCGATGAATCGTCGTGAGTTCACCCGCAATTTGTGCGGCGCCGCTTTTGGCGTTGCGATTGTTCAAGCCAGCGTTGCGCAGCAGAAATCACACGAAATGGGAGGGATGCGGCATCCGATGCCTGACAAACCCGAAGAGATCGCGATGCTGATCTACCCAGGCATGACGGCGCTCGATTTGATCGGACCACAGCAGGTTTTCGGCTATGTCATGGGAGCAAACGTCCACCTGGTTGCTAAAACGAAGGACATCGTGGTCAGTGACACAGGAGTCGGAGTTCTGCCGTCAAGAACGTTCGCCGATTGCCCGAGTGTTGTTGACATCCTGGTTGTTCCCGGAGGAGGAAAGGGCACAATCACGTTGATGAATGACGATCAGACACTAGATTTTCTTTCCGAACATGCAAAATCAGCTAGGTTCGTAACCAGCGTCTGCTCCGGCTCGCTGGTACTAGGTGCGGCAGGGCTTCTTCGCGGCTACAAAGCGACCTCGCATTGGGCAGTACGTGACATCTTGCCATTACTCGGAGCTGAGCTAGTCACAAACCGGGTTGTGCAGGATCGCACGCGCATCACTTCTGGTGGAATTACGGCGGGCATCGATTTCGGACTGCGGATCGCGGCGCTGCTTCGCGGAGATGACTATGCGCGTGCGCTTGAGCTAACTCTGGAATACGACCCTCAACCACCTTTTGGATCGGGCACACCGGAGAAAGCTCCTGCGAATATCGAGAAGATGACGCGATCAATGTACGAACCGTTACACGTTGCGGCGAGAGAGGCCGCATTAGTGGCGCGCAAGAGGTGGGCATAAAGATATCCGGTTTATAGGTTCTGCTTGCGAAGTTCAATCCCAATTCGCCGAGTCTTAGCAGTCGCGCTGATTGCAACATTCGCCGCGGCATTGCTGACACTTCTTGACGCAGGAGCGGACAAGTCGGTGCCTGCATGCTGTCGCCGTAATGGCAAGCATCACTGCATGATGGCAATGTCAACGATGGCCAGTTTGCTCGATGCCAGCCCGTCGTTTCGGAGCGCATCTCCTGACTGCCCTTACCGTTCTCATCCTTCTCAACTCACCGGATCTCAAAGTGCGCCGTCAGTTCCAGTCATTTCAATCCGACTTTTGGCGGGTGGAGTCGTTCAGTCCAACTCCTGCACCCTTCGTCTTTCATATAGTGGCACTCTTACACCAAGCCGTGGACCTCCCTTTCTCAGCGACGACTTAAGCGCATAAATCGCAATTCAGCGAATTGCCACAGCAGCAGAACGTTTCGCAGGCGCCTTCGTGCCTGCCGTGCGGTCCACTGCCGTTGCAAGAGTCGTCGCCTTGCGAAGTCGACAAGAGCACCACCACGCGGGGAGGACAAGATGACATTCATAGAGACCGACACCAATCTCAGGGTCGGTCGATCCATGCGCGCCGAAAGGGAAAACGTTAAACCGCGGGACCCGCTGTCTCCGCATTTGAAGGCAGCGCGCGATCACGCGAAAGGCAGGAGGCCCGTTGCGAGCAATAAGGCGCTTTCTCAAATGAAACCGGAGGAAATGGCACAGATGGCAATTGCTGCTTGCCGAACCGCGGGCGATGTCCTCGGGGAGTTGCACGCAATGCTCGAACAGTATGGTCCGAGTTGGTACACCCAGCGCCTTAACGACCGTGCCGAGAATGCGCTTCAGCTTATCAACGGTCTGTGACATCGCTTCCGCGGAGCGATGCTGCAAACCCGCCGTTATCCCAAAGGAAGTGATTTCTGCCGTCCCCACAGCGGCTCACTTCGGCGGCGGACATGCGGGCAGGTGTTCTACCCAAACACCTGCCCGGCTCTCGGGCGACTCGGGGCATTCGGAAGTTGAATTAAGGAGATACGCATGAGGATGACAGAATGTACGACAACTTGTGGTGCGACACGGCGCTGGATTGTGGCTCTCTGTCTGGCTTGCCTGGCGCTTCCTATCCTGGCTTCAGCTCAGACAGAACTCGCCCACGTATCTGGCCGGGTAACCGATCAGTCTGGCGCCGTGGTCGTCGATACAGAGGTGGAAATCAAGAACGTTGACACAAATCTCTCCGCAACCGCGAAAACGAATCAGGATGGGTTCTATACCTTTCCCTCGTTGCGCCCAGGCCGTTATCAACTTTCCGCGCACAAGGCGGGTTTCAAGACCGTCACGGTGACGCAATTTACCCTGAACGCGCAGGACCACGTAAGCCGCGATTTTGTGCTGCAGGTTGGCTCGACCAGTGAGAGCGTGACGGTGTCCGCAGACACGCAGAACATCGACACGACGGACGCAACAGTGAGCACCGTCGTGGACCGGCAATTCGCCGATATGGGCAGTGACTTCGGAATGACTTTTCATGTTTTTGATGGCTGTAGGAGGTAACACACGAATGCTTAGATGCACGGCTCGAAATAGGCTAATTTCACGGGGCACTATCGCAAGCGCGATCCTGATCGGCATTCTGTTCGCGACCAGCTGCACAGGACGCGCGAAGAAGTACCCATTACGCGGAAACGTCCTCTCCAAGAACCCAGCGACCAACGAAATCACCGTAAAACACGAAGATATTCCAGGCTTCATGCCGGCGATGACAATGCCGTACAAGGTTAAGGACCCGGCTGTCGTTCAGGAACTACAGCCCGGTGATGTGATCGCAGCTGAGGTTGTGACTGCAAACAATGGCAGTGACTATTGGCTGGAGGATGTTCGTATCACGGATCAGAGCGCGCGCCAGAGCGCAAAAGCAGCTGTTGCCGTTCACCGTTTAGACGTAGGCGAGCAGGTTCCCAATATCCCTTTGACCAACCAGGACGGCAAGTCGTTTCGCCTTGGCGACTTTAGGGGTAAGGCCTTGTTGATCACGTTTATCTACACAAGATGTCCAATGCCGACTTTTTGTCCGAGGCTGAGCGGCCAATTCGCAAAGATTCAGGGCGACCTATCAAAGACGCCGGACGAGTTTGCGAAAACGCATCTAGTCACGATCAGCTTCGACCCGAAATATGATACGCCCCCAGTTCTGCGCAAGTACGGCCTCGCATATCTCGACGACAAGCCAGCAGGCTTTTCGCATTGGGACTTCGCCTCGACCAACCCCAGCGACCTGCGAAAGCTCGCCGATGCGTTTGGGCTCGAATACTTCGAAGAAGACAACCAGATCTCGCACACGATGGACATCGTTCTCATCTCTCCTGAAGGAAAGATTGTGAAGTATTGGGCGACGGAGTGGACAACCGCCGAGTTGGAAGATGCATTGCGTGGACAGGCAAAGGCAGGGAAAACAAATGAGCGTCGGCAAACGCAGAAGAGGGCCGGGTGATTCGACTCGCGCAATCAGGCTGCCTGGGCGTGACCGTCATCATGTTAGCCCTGATGTTGGTTGGATGTTCGTCGAATGAGTCGGCGCAGAGGGGTCAGGAATTGTTCGATCTGCACTGCGCTCTTTGTCATGAGGGGTCAACTCCAGACCTGAAGAAGCAGCCGCCGCGGCTGGATCATTTATTCGCCGCCAAGCAGCTTCCCAGTGGAGCTCCAGCCACCGACGCGCAAGTCCGCAAAACAATCGTCGAGGGTCTGAGAACCATGCCCGCCTTCGACAAGCGGCTAAGTGAACAGGATCTCAAAGATCTGATCGCATACCTTCGCACGTTGAGGTGAGATTGGAATGTTCCGTCTTGTGCAAATAGTGTTTGCAGCCTTGATCGTCCTGAGTACGGCATTCGCTTTGGAAGAACAAAAGCTCACCGCCGAGCAGATGGGCCGGTACGACCGGTTGACGCATCAACTGATCGCTCCGTGTTGCTGGCGGGAGCCGATCGCAATTCACCGTTCTCAAGAGGCCCTGCAGATGCTCGATGAAGTTGAGAAGCTGGTTGGCGAGGGACGGTCAGAAGAGGAGATCAGGAACATCTATGTGGCGCGATACGGCCCCAGAATTTTGGCCGACCCGCCGGGAGTTTCCAAGTACTGGCTCTACCTACTCCCGTTCTCCTTGTTGACGTGGTTCATGGTCGCGGCCGTATTTCGCTTACGGTCGCTCGTCAGAAGAACAGCGCCAGCACAATCGTCCGCGCCACCGGAATTACTCGCACAGGTGAGGAAAGAAACGGAAAACCTGTTTTGAGTGGAACGAGTACGAAGCCAAGATCAGGAGGAAATCAGATGACACAACGACGTGAAGTCATAAAAGCAATGGGCACAAGTGCAATCGCAGGTCTTTGCGGAGTGTACCCGAGATTCGCGGCTGTACAGACGCCTAAAGCAGGCGACAGTACAACAACACCGTATACCGTTCCGCCTCTACCCTACGAGTACGACGCGCTTGAACCCTACATCGATGCTCAAACCATGCATCTGCATCACGACAAGCACCACGCTGCTTACGTCAAGAATCTGAACACAACTTTGGCAGATCACCCGGATCTCGCCAAACTCCCCGTCGACGACTTGGTCAAACACTTAGATCGTGTTCCAGAAACGATCCGCGCCGCCGTGCGTAACAACGGCGGAGGACACGCGAACCATTCATTCTTCTGGCAAGTAATGCAGAAAAACTCGCCGGGCCAGCCGAAAGCCGAACTAGCAAAAGCTATTGACACGCGATTCGGTAGCTTCTCCGGATTTCAAGAGCAGTTCACGAAGGCAGCCATGAGTGTATTTGGCAGCGGCTGGGCCTGGCTGAGTCTCGACAACAAGCATCAGCTCACGCTTGAGACGAGCCCAAACCAGGACAGCCCGTGGATGGCAGGGAGAACTCCGATCCTTGGCATTGATGTTTGGGAGCATGCTTATTACCTGAAATACCAGAACGTCCGCGCCGATTACGTTGCTGCCTTTTACAAGGTGATTTCCTGGGATTTCGCGAATGTGCAATATCAAAGCGGCTTAAAGCTGTGAAGACCGCACTCAGCGCATCACTGATGAGACGCACATGAAAAATGCAATCGTTTTGATCTGTGTATTGTTGATTGGCAGCGTGGCTGTAGCTCAAGTCGGCCATCTGCAACGGAATCAGATGTTAGTTGCCGCAAAGGAAACCGATGGGGAGACTCTGAACTCGAAGCCCTGGCCGGCGTTGCCTTTTTATGACGCCCTGAATGATTTCGGCCGCAGCTATTTTCCACGTGCAGTCTATGAAGAGGCCCGCGCGCAAAAGGAATTCGACGTTCTCGAAATCACTTACGCCAGCGACGGGCTCCCTGTGCGCGGACTGTTGATCAGGCCGAAAGCGCCAGGCACACGAAAATGGCCTGCGATCATCTTCAACCGCGGCGGCAACGGCGATCTCGGACGTATCACCGATAACGGCCAGCCTTGCGGCGGCATGACAAACACTTCTTGCCTGGACGTCGCCGATCTCTACTTGTTGGCGAAGGCCGGTTTTGTGGTCATCGCCTCCGACTACCGCTACCAAGGCGCCACCGTGAAGCGCGACGAGTGGGGCGGAGTGGAAGTCGACGATGTTCTCAATCTGGTGCCGGTATTGAAGTCGCTCGACTACGTGGACCCAGACCGGCTGTACATGCTTGGCCTCTCGCGAGGCGGCACCGAGACGTATCTCGCAATCAAGCGAGGAATTTCGGTCAGGGCCGCCGCTGTCATTGGGGGAGTCACGGACGTGAAAGCGTGGGTCGACTCGCGGCCCGAGATGGGGATCGTCAACGGAAATGAATTCATCGACGGATTTGCTCACATTTGGCCGGACTATGAGCACCGTGCCGAGGAAGAGTATCGAGCGCGATCAGCCGTCTATTGGGCCGACCACATCAACGTGCCGGTTCTGATCCTTCATAGCCGGACCGACAGAATGGTCCCGGTAACTCAGGCTCTCCGAATGGCAGAAGCACTTCAGGAAAAAGGCAATGTGTACTCGCTGCATATTTACGAGCGCGATGGCCATGCGTTACCGCGGAATCGCGACGACCGCGATCGAATAATCGTCGATTGGTTCAACCGAACAGGCCAAGGCGACCAATAACTATGCGGATAAGACTCTCGGATCTTGAGCCCGGCGAGACAGCAGAAATTGTAGAAGTTGCGCTGCCCGAGTCGGAACGACAGCTTCTGATTCGGTTTGGCTTCTTCGACGGGGCCGTGGTTCGATGTTCGCGCCGCGCGCCGCTGGGAGACCCGATCGTCTACTCGCTAGACGGTTCAGAAGTCGCCTTGCGGACCGAAACAGCGTGCCGGATTTTCGCTTCGCTAGTTGACGAAAAGGCGACATGCGAAGGAGTAGGATGAATCAGCTTTTGCAAAACGTGCCATCCTTGGCCGCCAGGGCCCAGCAACAAATCCGGACCGTGGCGTTGATCGGACCTCCCAACTCCGGCAAAACCACTTTGTTCAACCGACTGACCAACCTCCGGCAGAAGGTTGGCAACTACCCCGGAATCACAGTTGAGCAACACACGGGCGTGATGGCTCTGCCGGATCGAGAAATCACTGTTGTTGATCTGCCCGGAGTGTACAGCCTCAATCCGTACTCGGAAGACGAACGCGTCGCGGTCGGCGTGTTAAACGGCAACATGGACGGGGTTCCACGACCAGAAGCCGTCTTGCTAGTACTCGATGCTACCAATCTCACCCGTCACCTCTCGCTCGCCGCACCCGTGATTGCTCTCGGGCTTCCCACACTGGCTGTGCTCAACATGGGAGATCTCTTGGCCAAGCGCAGCGGCTCAATCGACGCAGTGAAACTAGCGGGCGACCTGGGTATCCCAGTCGCCATCGTCAGCGCGACGATGGGGACCGGCCTCGATGCCGTAGGCCGCTTCCTGCAGCGGGCAAACTTACCGATTCAGTCGCCGCTGCCGATTGTCCAAGACGTCCGGGAATGCCGAAAGTGGGCTGCCCGGGTCGCCAGCGAATCGGATTATTGTCCTCCACTCCCGCCGGCGTGGACTCGCCGCTTCGATGACATTTTTCTTCATAAAGTCTGGGGCCCGCTCGTCTTCATGATCGTCGTGGGGGCCGTCTTCCAAACGGTGTTTGGCCTGGGCCAACCGCTCAGCAATGCCTTGCAGAACCTGCTGTCGGGAATGGGACAAAAAGCCGCGCCGTTCATCGTAAACGGTTCTCTTCGATCATTATTATTGGATGGCATCTGGAAGGGCGTCAGCTCGGTTCTGGTTTTCCTGCCCCAAATTCTCGTCCTCTTCCTCTTTATTGGCCTGCTTGAAGACTCGGGTTATCTCGCGCGGGCTGCCCTCATTGCCGACCGCACGATGTCGTTGGTTGGCCTAAACGGAAAGGCCTTCATCCCGCTGCTATCTGCTTACGCATGCGCAGTGCCAGCAATCATGGCAAGCCGTACGATCGAGAACAAGCGCGACCGTCTGGCGACGATCCTGATTGCTCCGTTCATGACCTGCTCGGCGCGGCTGCCCATCTATACACTCCTGATTGCCGCTTTCATTCCCGAACGCCCGGTTCTCGGAGTCTTCCTGGGATCACGCGCACTCGCCATGCTGTTGCTCTATGTGCTCGGTTTCGCCGCTGCGATCGGAACGGCGAAGGTTCTGAAATCGTCAGTCCTTAAGTCGACTCCAGCACCATTCGTTCTGGAACTCCCGGAATACCGCTGGCCGACGTTTCGTTCAGTCGGCTTGCGCCTGATGGATCGAGGCCGCGTGTTCGTGCAGCAGGCCGGAACAGTGATTCTCTGCGTGTCGCTGTTAGTGTGGGGGCTGACCAACCTTCCGCTCCATCATGGTCACCCGCCGGAGTTAGAAGCCAGCGTGGTGGCTCATGTCGGTCACTTCATCGAACCGGCCATCCGCCCGCTCGG
>Ga0335081_10014853_pt1 | contig 12600 bp, 7 predicted proteins | sample Lox_Sample_35_FD_206713 | JGI IMG/M metagenome (GOLD analysis project Ga0335081, IMG submission 206713) | Soil microbial communities from Loxahatchee National Wildlife Refuge, Florida, United States - Lox_Sample_3.5 | ecosystem: Environmental > Terrestrial > Soil > Wetlands | place: USA: Florida...
CCTCGGAGTACTGGCTCGGATTGAACTTGGCGAACGCGGTCTTGGCCCTTGCGGCGACTTCAGCCGACGCGCCGGCGGCAGGAGCCAGATTGGTTGTCAGGGTCTGCTTAAGACCCGCTATCTGGGCGAAGGCCGCGTCGATAGCGGCTGCTTGCGGCGGTCGTGACGCCGCGATAGGAACCGACTTTGATGCAACGGAGGCACCCTTGGCCACGGGGGCATCTTCTGGTGCGGGCATTATGAACCTCCCAAGAGCACACGCTCGGTCTCTTAGCCGGGATATCCATTTTGGGCCTTTAGAACCCGTTCAGTATACACTAACCGTTTCACCATTGGGTGTCGCGCTGGAGTGCGTCGTCACATGATTGAAACCCGCATGAATAAAGGCGAACGGCGACTTTTGGCAGGGATCGAGTAAGTCGCCAAAATGGAAGTTCCGGTTAAAGACTCGCGCTACCGGGCGGGCTTCTCGCGGTATCGGCTCTGGGCTTTGCGGATCAACTGCTTGGCTTCGTCCGGGCCGCGCCAGCCACGCATCTCTGTCCGCTTGCCTTCCAGCTCTTTGTAGATCGTGAAAAAATGTTCGATCTCGCGCAGGTTGTGCGGGAACACGTCTTCGATCTTCTGCATCTGGTCGAATCGCGGGTTGCGGTTCGGCACAGCCAGGATCTTCTGATCCGGCTCCTGCTGGTCGATCATTTCCAACATCCCGACGGGCCGCACCGCGATCATCACCCCCGGATAGCTCGGCTCATCGACCAGCACCAGCACATCCAGCGGATCGCCATCCTCCGCGAGCGTCCCCGGCACAAATCCGTAATCGCCCGGATAATGCATCGGCGAATACAGCGCGCGGTCGAGCCGGAACACGCCCGTGGCTTTGTCGTATTCGTATTTGTTGCTCGAGTTCCTCGGAATCTCCACAATCATGCGCACGATATCAGGACAATCCGGGCCGGGATCAAGATCGTAGAGGCTCACGAGGCCATCGTAGCAGCGGCCGCCGGTCGCTATAATCGCGAGTTGGTGCCAAAAACCGCATTTCTCTTCCCCGGCCAGGGCTCGCAGTACGCCGGTATGGGCAAAGCCCTGGCGGAACAGTTTCCGGAAGCACGCCGCGTCTTCGAAGCGGCTGACGACGCCCTCGGGTTTTCGCTGTCGCGGTTGTGTTTCGAAGGTCCCGAAGATCAGCTCAAACTTACGGAGAACCAGCAGCCGGCGCTGCTCAGCGTCTCGGTCGCCGCCTGGGCGGTGCTTCGCGAGCGCGGCTGGCAGCCCGATTACGTCGCCGGCCACAGCCTGGGAGAATACTCGGCGCTGGTCGCCGCCGGCAGTCTGTCCCTTGCCGATGCCGTGCGGCTGGTCCGCAAGCGCGGCCGCTATATGCAGGAAGCGGTCCCGGATGGGGCGGGTGCGATGGCAGCCCTTTTGAAACTGCCCGCCGGCGCCCTCGATTCGGTCTTGCAGCAAGCTGCGCAAGGCGAGGTGGTGACGGCCGCCAATCTCAACTCGGCCGACCAGGTCGTGATCGCCGGCCACACCGCCGCCGTCAACCGGGCGATCGAATTCGCGAAAGCGGCCGGCGCTCGCCGCGCCATCCTGCTTGCCGTCAGCGCTCCCTTTCACTGTCCCCTGCTCAAACCCGCGCAGGAGCGCCTGCGTGCGGATCTCGATGGCATCGAATTTCGCGATCTCGCCATTCCCCTCATCAACAACTGGCAGGCCCGCGAAGTGCGCACCGCCGCCGAAGCCCGCCAGGGCCTCTACGAGCAGGTTCCCAACCCGGTCCGATGGGCCGAATCGATGACCTGCCTGGCAAGCCTGGGTGTCGCCCGAGCTGTCGAAGTTGGGGCCGGCAGCGTCCTCACCGGACTCCTCCGCGGCCTCGAACCGCCCATCGCCGGCTATCGATTCGGCGAGCCAGAGGATCTGGCCAAGCTACCTTCCTGATCGCCGGCGGGGCACCCTTTCCGGTTCGAAGGTGAGGACGCCACGCGTGATAGACTCGCAAGTTACTCTCGGAATCAAACTCATGCGTTATCTCTTGTTCATTGCTTTTTCGCTGACGCTGCTCGGACAAGCCCGGCGGGTTGACGATGTGGCGCTCAAAAATGCGGCGAAGTCCGTAACGGATGGCGATTGGCTCTCTTACGGCCTCACTCCCGGCGAGACGCGCTATAGTCCGCTCAAACTGATCGATGCCTCCAACGTGAAACGTCTCGGCCTGGTTTGGTCGTATGAAATCGGCGAGGGCGGCGGCGATCAGGAAGCCACGCCGCTGGTCTGGAACAACACGATCTATGGCGTGACCAACTGGAGCATCGTGTTCGCAGTGGACGCGCGCACCGGCCACGAGAAATGGCGTTGGGATCCGCTGGTGAACCGCCAGCCGACTCGCGACAAGATGTGCTGCGGGGTGGTGAACCGCGGACTGGCGCTCTACCACAACAAGCTGTACGTTCCGGTGAACGACGGCCGGCTGGAGGCGCTCGACGCGGAGACCGGCAAACCCGTCTGGGAGGCGCGTGTCGCGTGGGTACAGGACGAACAGACGCTCACCATGGCGCCGCGCGTGGCCAAGGGCAAAGTGATCGTCGGAGCGGCGGGCGGCGATCGACCGACGCGCGGCTTCTTTGCCGCCTACGATGCGGAGACCGGCCGCGAAGCCTGGAGGTTTTGGACCGTGCCGGGCGATCCGGCCAAGGGTTTCGAGAATTCGGCGATGCGCAAAGCCGCTGCGACCTGGGACGGCGAATGGTGGAAGCTGGGCGGCGGCGGGTCTGTGTGGGACGGAATCTCGTACGACCCGGAAAGCGAGTTGCTCTACGTCGGCACCGGCAACGCCGAGCCATGGCCGCAAGCATTGCGAACGAAGGATGTGAGCACGGGCCACGACAACTTATATGTCGCTTCGATCGTGGCCGTACACGTCGACACGGGCGAATTGAAGTGGCACTACCAGATGGTCCCGGGCGACGAATGGGATTACGACAGCGTGCAGCAGATGATCCTCGCCGACTTGAACATCAGCGGCAAGCCGCGCAAAGTCATCATGCAGGCGAACAAGAACGGTTTCTTCTATGTGCTCGATCGCGTCACGGGCGAATTTATTTCGGCGCAGCCGTTTTCACGTGTTTCCTGGGCCAAGGGCATCGACCAAAAGACGGGCCGGCCCATCATCAATACCGAAGTGAAGTATGGCAAGGACCCGGTGCCGGTCTCGCCGGGCGGCGGCGGCGCGCACAACTGGTCGCCGATGTCTTTTAATCCGCAGACTGGGCTGGTGTACGTCCCAACGCGAGGTTGGGACACGTTCAACTACGCGGTCAATTATGACTTCAAGCCAGAGGGCGCGAGCGGTGTCGGGTTGACCGGCTTGAACACCAACACGCGCGGCCTGAAGCTGCAGCCGGCGGGACCCACCGCCGGTCCAACGCCACTCGACGGCGGCAATCTCGGTACGCTGGTCGCCTACGACCCGGTGAAACAAGAGATCCGCTGGCGGGTTCCTGTGGGAAACAGCCGCTACGGCGGTACTCTGAGCACGGCCAGCAACCTGGTGTTTCAAGTAGCGCCGAACGGTCATCTAATCGCTTACTCGGCAGACAAAGGCGAGAAGCTGTTCGACGGCGAGACGGGCATGCACAACGGCATGGGCCCCCCGATTACGTTCCTGGTGGACGGTAAGCAATACATCGCGCTGATGGGCGGCTCCGGCGGCACGCCGAGCCCCGGCGTGAGCGCCGAGAAGACCACGCCGATGAAACCGCGCCTGCTGGTGTTCGGCCTGGACGGCAAGGCGGAGCTGCCGCAATCGGGCGGGCCTGCGCCGGCGGCGACGGATCCACACCAGGCGGATACGCCGCACCAGCAATAATGGGGAGCTTGGCCCGCACTGGATTACAGCCGCCTTCGCCCTTTTCCCGCCACCCGCTGGATGTTACTGTGCGGAGCGGGAAGTTATGGACAACTCGCGAGCCGGGCGCTGGGCGGTTCTGCTCAGTTTCCCGCTGATCCTGTTCCTGGTGGCTGCCTCCGGAACGGGAGTCGTTCTGCCCTCCATTTACGACAATGAAACCCGGGCCGGTGCGGCACAAGCCATCGGTTCGGATTGGCTGAACCTGACAGTGGTCGTTCCGATCCTGATCGTCGCAACCGTTTTGACGCTGCGCGGCGGGACGCGAGCGCGGCTGGTGTGGGCCGGCACGGTTCTCTATGTCGTTTACGATTTCGTGTATTACACCCTCACCTCTCACTTCAATTCGTTGTTTCTGGTGTACTGCGCGGTGTTGGGGCTCGCTTTCTATGCGGTGCTCGGCGTTCTGCCCTCAGTCTCGATTGAGGACACGGCGAAGCGGTACACCCGCAGGCTGCCGGCGATCGCGACAGCGGTCCTGTTCCTGGTGATTGCGCTCGGCGCAGCCGTGAATTGGATGAAGGAAATGGTTCCGGCAGTGCTTTCGGGCGAGCTGCCGCAGGGAGTCCGCGAGGCCGGCCAGTTCACAGAGCCGGCCGCGGTTCTCGACTTCGCGTTTGTTTTGCCCGCGTTGACCATCATTGCGATCCTGCTTCTGCTCGGGAAGCCGCTGGGGTTTGTATTTGGTCCGATCCTTCTGGTGTTCGCGGGCCTGCTGGCTCTGCTCCTGACAGCCATGGGACTGGTGATGGAAGCGCGCGGGTTCGGGCCGGCTTTCGGCGGAACACTGATGACCGCGGTATTGGCGGCCTCGGCCGGGATGCTGCTGGCGCTGTTTCTACGCGTGGACAAGCGGAGGGACGTCGCGGCGTAAGAAGGGCGTCAGATCACCGGTTCTCTGCCGTCCAGACGTTCACGGATTCGGTGGCACCGCGCAAAGCGAGGAGCCGGCCGTCTGGCGAGGGGACGGCCCAGACGGGGTGGTTGCCCGGTTCGGCCCACAGCGGGTGAGAACTTCCGTCGAACTCCACGCGCAGGAGCGTGGAATTCTGGTCGGAGACGTCGCCGCAAAAGAGGCTTCGGCCATCAACGGCCCAATCCAACCCGATGAGCCGCGTTGCGCCCGTCACGGTGATTTCCTGTTCGGTCTTGCCTTCGAGAGTCAGCAGGCGGATCCGGTTGAGGGGCTCGCCGAAGGCGAGCGCAATTCGGGATCCATCGGGAGAGATGGCGGCGTCGCCCACGCCGAGCGGGTTTCGCGTCACTTCCCGGCCGCGGCCGCGCAATGGGTCAAACAGTGAAACCACTCTTTCGCTGCCGCGCAGTTCATTGACGACGCAGAGGCCCCGTGGCGTGAGGCTGCATTGAAACGCCCGGACCGAGCCATCCGGCACCAGCACCTCTTCAGCCCTTCCGCCGTCCAGAGGCATTCGCAGCAGCCGCGCCCGCACCGGCACCGTTTTAAAGTCCGGGGACTCAAGATAGAGCAGCCATCGATGATCGGGCGAGAGGCGGGGTTGAAACTGCTGGTTCGGACCGCCGATGATGAGTTCGGGGTTGACGCTGTCGAGTTGTTGCCGGTAGATGTGCAGGACGCCGGTGCGGTTCGACTCGAACAGGACGGCGCGGTTGTCGGGCATCCAGGCGGTCGCGTTGTTGTAGTGATCGTCGAGCGTGAGCCGGCGCGGAGTGGCAATCCGGGTCCCGCCGGCTTCCAAACGCGCGATGTCCACATTGTTCTGGGTGTCGTCCTTCAAGAAGGCGAGACGCTTGCCATCGCTAGTTGCCGACAGCCACCGTGTCTGGAAGCCGGACCATTGGGTGAGCCGTTTTGGTTCGCCGATACGGCCGCCCAGCCGGCGAGGCAGGTCGACGGTCCAGAGGTTGAAATCGTTGAAGGGAGGCGCCGTCTCCAATTCTGCGAACGCCAAGCGCGTGTTAGAGAGCCAGGCGATGCCGGCGATGGGAACATCGGATCGAACGGCAGTGGCCGTCTGGCCGGTCTCCGGTTCCACGATCACGACCATGAAGACCGGGGAGGCTCCCGGCAGAGATTGACCGATAGCGACATGCGTGGAATCCGGCGACCAGCCGAAGCCGACGATCTGATCCACCCGGCCACGATTGGCGACCGCCACTCGGCTTCCATCGGCGGATTCGACGCCCGCCGCAGTCACGAGATACCGGCCATCGGGTGACGGCAGACCACGCGGGCCCGCGCGCGGCGATCCCCCCAGCAAGGGAATGGTCCACACGGAATAATCATTCGGCCCCAGGGACCGGGCCGCGAATAGCTGGGTGGAGTCGGCCGACCATACGACCGCCGCCATTCCAGCGGTATCGGGCAGGGCACGAGACTCTCCTGTGTCGGACGCTCGGATGTGAATGCCGAGGCGATCAGAAAAAGCCAAATAGCGGCCGTCCGGCGACAGAACCGCCGACAGCACCGGCAGCTCCGCCGGATTGCCGGTCACTTTCACAGGAACCAGGAGGGGCGGTGCCGTCCGGGGGGCCGACCACCACAGAACACCAGCCGCTGCCAAGACAGCCAGACACAAGCCCACGACGACGCCCCGATAGCGCCGCGAGGTAGCGGGGGAAGCAACGGCAGCCAGCCTGAAGCCGGAACTGGAGTCGCGCCGCAGGCGTTGAAGGTCGGCCACCAGGTCAGCAGCACTCTGGTAGCGCAAGTTTCGATCTTTCTCGAGCGCCTTTCCAATGACGCGTTCGAGTTCGAGCGACGCGGCGGGCTGGCGGCTGCGGAGGGGCGCGGGATCGCGATTCAGGATGGCATCGAACACGACCGCCGAGGTAGCTCCCGCGAACGGCTCATGCCCTGTGGCCATTTCATAAAGGACGGCGCCAAAGGAAAACAGATCGGTACGCGCGTCGACTTCCTCGCCGCGCGCCTGTTCCGGAGACATGTAGCCCAGGGTTCCGGCGGCCATTCCGGGGGTGCTTTGAAAATTCGGGGCCATCGTCACGGTGAGGTCCGAGGGCGCAGCCTTTTTGGCCGTGGCGCCGATGGGCTTGGCCAATCCGAAGTCCAGCACCTTGGCATGGCCGTCTCGCACGATAAATAAGTTCGCCGGCTTGATATCACGGTGAACGATGCCTTTGGAATGGGCAGCCTGGAGAGCGCCGCCGATCTGGATGCCCCACTCCAAAAGTTCCGGCGAAGCCATTGCTCCGCGAGCCAGACGCTGTTTCAGGTTCTCGCCTTCGAGCAGTTCCATCACCAGAAACGGCTTGCCGTCATACTCGTCGATGTCGTACAAGGTGCAAATATTCGGGTGATTGAGGGAAGACGCGGTGCGGGCTTCGCGGGAGAAACGCTCCAAGGCCTCGGGATTCGCGGCGAGGTGATCGGGGAGAAACTTAAGCGCCACCGGGCGTCCCAGGCGGATGTCCTCGGCCACATAGACAACGCCCATGCCGCCGCCCCCCAATTCGCGCACAATCCGGTAATGGGAGACCGTGCCAGTCACATCGTCCTGACAAGGAGAATAGCATATGGAACTATTAATTTATTGAAGCGCGGGCTTGACAACAGCCAGACGCTCCGCAATCGCCGCCTACGGAGCGGGTGCGGAGCCGGCTGCCGGGTTATATTTCGGGTTCGCCGGATTTTGCATCTGGTGGATGGAATCGATTTCCGGGATGGGCTTGGCGCTCTCGATCCACGCCGTGTAAGCCAGGTCGCGAAGAAAGCTGGCGCCAGAGGCCAGCCGCTTGAGCACCAGCTCGCGCGCCTCGGCATTGTCCTTTTTCTGGAACGCGCCAGCGAGATCGAGCCGGTACACGTCTTCCACGAAGTCGCGCGCTTCGAGGGAATGATTGAGCGTGGCCTGCCAGACGTCGTCCAGATGGCGCGCGTCTTTGCGCATGTACTTGACGACGTCGGGCGCGGTCGCCTCGATCAGGTCCACGTAGCGGGTTTCAAAGCGGCCGTGAATGTTGGGGTCGCGCGTGTAACCTTTCGGATTCTCTCTGGACCAGCCGTCGTGGTGAATGGAGTTGTGGAGCGGCTGCGCGGCATCCGCGACGTAGTGGCCAAGCCAGCCCATGTAAAACGCAATGTCGTTGGCGAGCATCTGCTTCACCTGGGCGCGATCGCTCAGCAGCGGAGAGATGGGGGCATAGGAAGCTGCGACGTTGTTCCGGCTTGCCGCCGGGTCGTCGGCCAAACGATAGAGCCGCATGCCGGCCTTCATGCGCTCATATCCTTCCATGATCGAATAGGCCTGAGTTCCGGTGTACCGGATATTCAGCAGCTTGGCCCGCTCCGGATCGGCGGATTTGACGCGGAGGTATTCGTCGTAGACACGGAGGACGAATTCCGTGCGAGAGTGCGGGGGTGTCGAGATGAAGTCGAAACCCTCCGTATACCAGCCGTGATTGGCATCCTCGGAGATCCGGAGGTACGGCTCAGTAAAGCTGCGCCAGGTGTCGGGAATGGTTCCGAGGTGACCGATGTAGGCTTCCTGGGATTTGAGAAACGCGGGTCCGTCTTGCGGAATGCCTTCTACCGCCGCCAGATTGGCGACGGTGTGGCCGCGGAGGCCCCAGGCACCCAGAGTCTGCAGGGTCAGGAACGAGATGGACAGGACCGCCAGAATTTTCTTCATCGTCCGCCTACCAGTAGAATTTCAACCCGAGCTGCACGTTTCTGCCGGGCAAGGCCGCGGTGATCGTGCCGAAACCGGCGCTGCCCACGGTTGCGACCGGCGGTTTCAGGTTGACCTGATTAAAGGCGTTGAACAGTTCGCCGCGGAATTGGAAATAACGCTGCTCGGAAAGCGGGAAGCTCTTCGCGAAACCAAGGTCCCACTGCTGCAGGCCCGGCGCCCAGACCGTATCGCGACCCACCGTGCCATACGGGGTGGATTGTGGCGCGAACGCGTTGGGGTTAAACCAGAGCGCGGCGCTCGGATTGGACACGGAGGGCGAAACGCCCGGAACAACGTCGGCTCGGATGCTGCGATCGCCGCCCATAGAGCAATTGGTGCAGGCCGGGCTGCCGATGGTCAAAGGCAGACCGGTCCGCCAATTCCAAATTCCATCCATTTGCCAATCGCCGAGCACCGCGTTGACCACCGGGGACGCCGATGACATCATCTTGCGGCCGCGCCCAAACGGCAGCTCGTAAACCCAACTGGCGACCGAGTTCAATTTCACAATGTTTTCGGCCAGAGCCTTTTCATTCGCGAAATTATAGGCATCCTGCGGATACAAGGATGCATTCGGGTTAGCATCGTTCCACGCGCCGACATTGTCGAGGCCGCGCGCATAGGTGAACGAGTGCAGCAAGGTAAGCCCGTTCGAGAACCGCTTCTCGAGGCGGGTTTGCAGCGAGTTGTAGAAGCTGTTGCCGCCCGAATCCATGTACTCAACGTCTCCGAAGCCAGGATTGGGACGCCGCGCCGGCAGCGTGCCTCCCGGACCGGCGATATACGGTTGGTTGGCATTCCAGAAGCGGGAGAGGTGAGTGCCCTTGTTGCCGACGTAGCCCGCTTCGAAGATCCAATCCTTAGCGAGAGCGTATTGCAGCGTCAGGTTCCACTGCTGAACGTATCCGGCCTTCAGGTTGGGGTCATTGCCGCGAACGGCCTGGTCGGTGGGAAGCGCGGTAGCAAAGAAGTTTGCGGGAGGGCCGCCATCGAGAGTGACGAACACCGGCGAGCCGGGACTTTGCGTGCGCGTCAGATCGTGCAGGAAGGGTGGGTTCTCGGCCAGAAGATTTTCGCGCCCCTGGCGGAACGTATGCTGATAAAAGATGCCGTAGGCCGAGCGCACCACGAGGCGCGGGCGCGCCGTCCAGGCCAAGCCGACGCGCGGCGCGAAGTTGGTGCGATCCGACTGCACCAGAGACTTGTCGCTGATGCCCGGATTCGTGGCATTCAGCAGCGTGCCGGTGGCCAGGTCGTAATTGGAGAGCCGGTTGTACTTCTCGTAAATCGGCGTGCCGTATTCGTATCGCAAACCCAGGTTGAGGGTCAGGTTCGGCAGGATGCGGTAATCGTCCTGCACGAAGAAGTTGTAGATCTGGTTGCGATTGTAGGCGACGAAAAAACTGGTCTGCGTGTAGGATGCGGGCAAGCCGAGCAGAAAATCTCCCCAAGGATTTCCGGTCCACGTGTTGGCGTTGAAGTTAAACGTGCCGCGAACCGCGGAGACATCCAAAATGGCGGTCTGAATGTAGGTGATATCCGTGCCGGCCCGGATGCTGTGGGCCCCGCGCTGCAGCGAAATCACGCCGCTGGCCAGATAGGTGTTGGGAATCTGATATTGCGGCTGGGAAGTGGTGCTGCCAAACGCGCTCAGGCCGTTAATGTTGAACTTCGGCCATCCGGCATTGATGCCAGGCCCTTGCGGCGTGTTGGGAATACCGAGAAGGTCGGTGGAACTCGGCGATCCGAAGTTTGGCGGGAACACATTCGCGCCTAAACGCGTGTAACCCAGGCGCAGATCCAACGTGGTGGTGGGGTTGAGAGTCAGAGTATTGCCGAAGACCGCGCTCTGGCCCCGTGTCAGCGTGTTACCGAACTGGTCGTTAAAGGAGCCCTCCGCATATCCATTGAACATCGCCGGACGGAAGGTCGTCGAATCGGCGAAACTGTAGCGTCCGAACATGTGCCATTGGCTGGTCACGTAGTGGTCCGTGCGAATGTCGAACTTGTCCGATCGCACGGTGTTCGTGACGGTGTTGATATACGCTCCGGGTGTCGTGATCAATGGGCTCGCGTTGGGAACCGGAAATTGCGGATACGCGAGAATACGGGTGGCCACCGGACTCCACTGAGTTCGGGGGATGATGCCGTTCGGGAACGGACTGTTCGTGGTCGGATCGATGGGCAAAGTCTTCAAAGTCGATCCGAGCCCGGCCGGCGGATTGGCAAAATTGCCTTGCTGCAGCGCCAGGGTTGGTACGGTGCCTTGCAGAATCAGGCCGTTGCGCTCCCGGTCGCCTTCGTAATTCACAAAGAAAAACGTTTTGTCTTTCTTGACTGGGCCGCCGATGTTCGCGCCGAACAGGTTGAAGCGAACCTTAGGCTTGACGCCGGCGAGAGTGGGCGTCCAGCCGTGGGCGTCCATATCGTCGTTGCGAAAGAACTCCCAGCCCGCGCCATGAAACTGGTTGCTCCCGTTTTTGATCGTGACGTTCACCACGGCTCCGGCGCTGTGCCCATATTCCGCCGAGTAGGCGTTACTCTGAACGCGAAACTCCTCGACGGCATCGACAGAAGGAAGAATCACGTCGACGCGATCCCCGCGGAAGCTGGTAGCGTGCGAGTTGTTGTCCACTCCATCGAGCAGGTAATCGTTTTGCAGCGTGCGATTGCCATTGATGCTGATCGCGCCGCCCAGCCGCTGGTCGGGATTGTAGGTAGTGCCGGGCGCAAGCAGCACCAACTGCGAGTAGTCTCGCTTGTTGAGCGGCAACTCCTCGATCTGGCGGCTCTCGATCACCTGGCCGCGCGTGCTCGTGTCGGTTTCGAGCAACGGTGCGACTGCCCCTTCGACTGTAACCTGCTCGGTGACTTCGCCGGGATTGAGCGTCAAATCCATGCGCAGACGATCGCTGACACGCAGCGAAAGCGGATCGCTCTTGGCCGGACGAAAGCCCTTCACGGTGGTCGACACCTCATAGTTGCCTGCACGCAGATCCGGGAACGAATAATTGCCCTGATCATTGGTGACCGTCGAAGCTTGGATGTTGGTGTCAATGCCTCGCACCGTGACCTTGGCCCCGGAAACCACGGCGCCGCTGGTATCCCGCACGGTTCCGAGTATTTCGCCGTATTCGAATTGAGCGCGGAGCGGCGTGGCGGTGATGGCGGCCCAGAGGCAGAGAAATCCTGTGAAAAATCGCATGTGTACTGCGACTCCTTTCGAGCAGAGTTGGATCAGCCCTTTTTTTGCAATAGCCCGGAGCGATCTTCCGCAACAAAGCGGTCACCCGGTCAGGCCCTTTTTAAACAGGCAAATCTCACGAGGTGGCGGTTCTGGACCGCATGGCACGCACGCTCGCTACAAATTCACCAAGGGAAGTTGCAGAGTAGCAACTCAATTTGACTGGTTCATGAAGATGGCGTGACAACCCGCTTACAATCGGAATTCACGAGGGTAAACATTGCTGCGGCTCGGGCGTGAGCGCCGCGCCAAATTTTCTGGTAGGCGGCGCCGTTTGCCGGCGGCAAGATTCGGAACCGATGAAAGCGTCGCCGATCCCGGGCGGCAGACCGGCCGACCGATCTAGCGCTTGACCTCCGCGGTTGCTTCGGTGCTGCGCCGGTAATTCGTGTAGGTTTCATCGTCGGCCGAGCGGCGCGACCAAAGGAGAACCTGCGCTTTGACGCGCATCCTGAAGTGGCTCGGGAGCCACAAGTTTCCCTCGGCAGGCTTTTGCTCGAGCTCAAACTCGGTTCCGGGTTCGACGTGGGCAATGAACAGACCGAAGGCGACCGGACGAAAAACCTTCGCTTGAACTTTCACCCACTGCTTCTGCTTTTCGTCGATCCACATTCTTCCGCGCATGCCTTTCAGCACTTTTGTTTCGCGCGATTTGGGCTCGTAGGAAGGCCGCGGCGTTGCATCGAGCACGTAGCAGAGGCGCCCATTGACGGTTTCTTCTCCCGCGCGCTTGAAGTCGAAAGCCCGAATCATCTCCTGCATGAGAAGAT
>Ga0335081_10014854_pt1 | contig 12600 bp, 11 predicted proteins | sample Lox_Sample_35_FD_206713 | JGI IMG/M metagenome (GOLD analysis project Ga0335081, IMG submission 206713) | Soil microbial communities from Loxahatchee National Wildlife Refuge, Florida, United States - Lox_Sample_3.5 | ecosystem: Environmental > Terrestrial > Soil > Wetlands | place: USA...
GAGGGAGTGCCCTCCGCAGCGTTGACCTTGAACGACGTGCTCGATCGGGTCGTGCAGCGGGAACACTACTTCATGGCGCAAATCCGCCATATGCATCCGATGGTAGAGACTTATCTTCAGGATCTGAAGAACGACGCCAATGGAATCGCGTTCCCGGTGAAGGACGAATACTTCCTGGGCCGCCTCGACATGTCTGATGGCCCTGATGACATCTCATTTGTGGGCCAGCCCGGCTTCGGTCATCGCATGCTCAGCAAGCTCACGGGCGTCTATTCGTTGCATTACCTGCCCATGGGATTCGCTCAAATGGTGGTGCTCGACAGCGACTTCCAAAAGAAGTATTACCATTTCTCGTTCGTGCGCCGTGAGTTCCTGGGTGAGATCCGTTGCCTGGTTATCGACGTGGTGCCGATCGAAGGAACAAAAACTGCCCGATTCAAGGGCAGAATCTGGGTCGAAGACCAGGATTACAACGTCGTCCGCTTCAACGGAAGCTATTATCCAGAGCCGAAGATTAACTTCTTCTTCCACTTCGACAGCTGGCGCTTGAATATGAGGCCTGGAATATGGCTGCCCGCCTATGTGTACTCGGAAGAATCGAACCTGAAGACCGGACTCACCAAAACGCTGCACTTCAAAGCACAGACCCGCCTGTGGGGTTATGATCTGAAGGGACTGGGCAAGAATGAAGAATTCACCCAGATACTGGTCGACTCGCCACAATCAGTGAAGGATCAAAGCGATGCCGCTGCCGACGCGTCTCCGGTGATGGCAGAGCGCATGTGGGAAAGACAGGCCGAGGAGAACGCGGTAGATCGCTTGCAGAAGGTCGGCTTGCTGGCTCCTCCAGGGGAGTTAGACAAAATCCTTTCGACGGTCGTAAACAATCTGCTGGTCACGAACAATATCGACCTGCAGAGCGATTATCACTGCCGGATTCTCCTGACCTCTCCGCTGGAATCTTTTACGATCGGTCACACCATCGTCATTAGTCGAGGTTTGCTCGATGTGTTGCCGGACGAAGCGTCACTGGCCATGGTCTTGGCGCACGAAGTAAGTCATATCGTGCTGGGCCACCGTTTCGATACCAAGTTGGCCTTCAACGACAAACTCTTTTTCCCCGACGAAGAGACTTTCCAACGAATCGACTTCCACCGCAGTACCGGCGACGAGGAAGCCGCGGATACGAAGGCCCTGGAACTCCTGAAGAACTCACCTTACAAGGACAAGTTGGGGAACGCAGGTTTGTTTCTTAAAGCGCTGCAGCAGCACGCCCCCGAGTTGCCAAAACTGATCCGCCCTCACCTGGGCAACAGCCTTGCAGGAGGAAAGAGCTTACGTATGTCCACGCTGTTGGCTGCCGCTCCTGCCCTCGACGAAAAGAAGCTTGACCAGATCGCGGCCCTCCCACTGGGAGGCCGCATCAAGGTCGATCCCTGGAGCGATCAGGTTGAACTTTCGAAGGCGAAGCCGGTAGCACTCACCTCGGCGCGAGAAAAAATGGAATTTGAAATCACCCCGTTCTTTCCGTACCTCACGCGTCTATCGACCGGGGGCGTTGAGAAGATGGCTACAACAGCAAATCCCCAATCGAGCAATACGCCGAAATAGAAACAACACGAAAGAACAATTCAGGCAGGCGGAGAACTCCTCCACGGAAATGCCACTTAGCTTGCAGGGGTTTTGTTCTTGGGTCTTACGATGAGACGCTTACTGAATCGAGCTGCCGACCTGAGAGAAGACGTTGTTCGCATTCGATCCGATAAGACGAATCGTGCCCACGACGATCACGAGGATCACGGCTAACATGACGGCATACTCGGCGATATCCTGGCCACGCTCATCGTTCCACAACTGCAGTAGACGTTTTGCCACGGGGCTCCCTCTTCCGCTGCTTCGTCTTTGGCGCCCATCATTGCAATGAGCGGCCCAATTACACAAATTCGCACTCCGCTTTCCGTGCGGGTGCTTGGGGGAACTATAAGCGAGCGCATCTTCCGCGCCAATGGCCCATAAGTGCCACGGAGGATGACCAAGTGTCACGCGATACTCTTAAGGGGCAAGGCCTGATTCACCGCGAAAAGCGCCAGTTCCAGCCGCGTGGAAACTCCCAATTTGTCGAAGATGTTGCTTAAATGGTGTTTCACTGTATCTTCGCTGATCTTGAAATACTCTGCAATTTCCTTATTCGAGTATCCGGCTACGACGGCAGAAACAATCTCCAATTCTCGAGGCGTAAGGCCGAACTTTTTCTGCCGTGCCTCATCGTGAGTCGATTGCATCAATGTCCGCAGATATTGCACCAAGTTTGAGACGCTTTCGCGCCCCACCCAATACTCGCCCGCCATAACCGTCTGGATCGCTTTCAACAGTAATTGTGTCGCCGAGTCCTTCAACACAACCCCACGGGCGCCGAGTTGCAGAGCTTCGACGATCTGACTCTTTTCCGCAGCCGCGGTCAGCAGAATCACCCTGACGGGTGTGGAATTCGCGGGCATGCTTAACTCACGCAACGCCTCAAGCCCAGGATGCTTCGGCATGGCCAGATCGAGCAACAAAATGTCTGGTTTCAATTGACGAGCCAACTTCACCGCCTCCGCGCCGTCTGATGCTTCGCCAAGAACCTTGAAATCGGCTTCCGCCTCCAGCAAACGCCTGAGGCCATCGCGAAAAATCGGGTGATCGTCGGCAATCACCAGTCGAACTCCCTGTGGCTTTCTATAGTTCATGCGTCACATCCGTGTCGCGCGGCACAGTTACCTCCACGCGCGTTCCTTGTCCGGGATTTGATTCTACCGTGAGTTCCCCCGCAATCAAACTCACCCGCTCGGCAATAATCATCGGCCCCTTGCCGAGTTCCTGTATCTGTTGACCGCTGTAGCGCCCGGAGAAGGGGAATCCTTTCCCATCATCTTCGATGGTAAGGATCCATTTGTCAGCAGTGGCCGCCAACCGCACTAAAGCATGCCGGGCTCCACTGTGCTTGCGCACATTGACCAACCCTTCCTGCACGATGCGCAGAATCTCGCGACACACTCGCTGCGGCATATCCAGCGCGTCGAGTTCAGTAACGAAGCGCGCGCTGGTGCCAGTTTCCCTTTGAAAGCGCTCGACCGTATCCCGCAAAACACCCAAGAGGCGCTGCGAGTCGACATCAATGGCCTTCATTTGCTGCATCAGCTCGCGTAGCTTCAGTACTTCCTCACGCAGCAGACTTTGAATACGGCCTAGCTCCCCGCCAATGGGGCGATTCGTTTCCGCCTGGCGACGCAGCACATCGACTTGCATTTCCACAGCAATGAGCGATTGCACAGCGCCGTCGTGAAGCTCTCTGGCAAAACGAGCACGTTCGGCAGCGGAAGCGCGCCGGCGGAGCCGGTGCAACAGATAGACGTTATATACCGCAGGCCCTACTTGCCGGACGATGTCGAGGAGGAAACGCAGCTCTTCCTGACGCTCGCCCCGCCAGGTTGGATTAAACAAGAAAATCCTCCCTCTCCATTCGCTGCCGAACAGGAAACCCACGGTCACCAGCGAATCGAAAGGTTGCGCCTGTTGCAATTGCGAGAGAGGTGCGAGATTTGTCACCGGGACCGGATGCCCGGAATCATCCAACGCAACCGTAGTCCAACCATCTCCGTCGACAGTTGCGTAGCAAACCTGTCCGGGGAAGTCTTCGAGGTAGGTCTTAGCGGTGCGCATTCCTGATTCAAGCCAACGGAATTCTCCGCGGGAACCTTCTTCGGGTTTGCTGAGTTCTCCCGTGAAAGCGCGTTCGCTGTGGCTCTCCTGTGACACAAGCATCACTCGCGTGGCGCCATACATGGAGGTGACTTCGTTGAATATGTGCTCGATGGTGCCGGTCAAGCCAGCCTCGACGCGAATGCGCGACAGTAGGCCCGTTATCAACGCCTTCTCAGCGCGCAAGTGCTTTTGTTGCTCAGCCAGATATCCGAGCAGCAGACCCATCACAATCAAGTACACCGAAAGCATGAACAGGCGCTGCGGCTCGAACTCAGTGACATTGATGTGGAGTCCCGTCATGGCGCGGAGCGGCAATGAGCCCTGCGGCCAGACGTGTAACACAATGGACCTCTCCACCCAGAGCAGAGTCGCCTCAGCGACCGCGGTGCCTAGCGTCTCCCAAAGGCCCCAGCGGTACGCCGCGGCTGCCAGCACGAAGAAAAAGAAGAGGAAGAACGGCGAGCGCGGCCCTTCGGCAAAAGTGGAAATCAGAGCTGGCCATACGATGTCGCCGACATGGACCAGGACACGAAAAGCTGCGGTGGATTGCTGCCTTCGCTTCAGCAGCATCAGGATCAAGATGCCGTTCGCCATATAGAAGACGAACAGCCCGTAAGCCGCCCAGGAATGCCCAAGTTGGGTAGGATCGAGCCAGATGGCAACCAGCGTCGCAATTGCCAGTCCCACACGAGCCGTTGCCAGCCAGGTCTCAATCCGTCGAGTTTCGTCGGGATCGGGGGGAATTCTCAATCGCCAGGATTGACGATAGCGGCCAACACCAGCGTTGACCTTCTTTGGCGGGCCCCCTGACGAGCTCATGACTGCATATTATTGAAGGAAAAAGGGGCAACGGCAAGTTGATCCCAGGGAACACGAGCCCGGTCTCTTGCAGTCTTGGCCACGAAGGTTACTCCAGTAACCAAAATCCGCTTCGATTCGCGTCTAGAATGCTAACGAAGGAGTGCCTTTGAGCAAGAGTTCCAAACTTTGGCTGGCGGTCGTGGCTGCGCTGATGGGCGCTGCCGTTCTGGCCGCGCTCTTGCTTCCGAGGTCCTTTGGGCTGACTGCTCTTAGCGACATTATCCAATGCCTGCTACTCCTGTCAGGGGCGGCGGCTTTCGTTCCTTTGGCGGCCAGATCCCAAGGAAGGGTTCGCCTCTTTTGGTCCTTGATTGCGTTTGGCACGAGCCTCTGGCTGGCATATCAACTGTTCTGGACCTACTACGAAGTCTTGCTGCGCCGTGACGTTCCCGATCTGTGCGCCTGGGATATCGTCCTGTTCCTGCACATCGTGCCTCTGATGGCGGCTCTCAGCCTCCGCCCGCATGTTCCCCGGGACGAGTACACCGCGCGCGTCGGAAAACTCGATTTCGCACTCCTGCTGGTGTGGTGGTTCTATCTGTACGTACTCCTGGTAATGCCTTGGCAATATGTCCTGCCCGATGTTCCAGCGTACAATCGCGATCTGAATGTTGCCTATTTTGGCGAAAAACTCGTGCTTCTTCTTGGCACGGCTGCAGCTTGGGCGACCAGCCAGAACGAGTGGAAGAGGATTTACGCTTACCTCTTCGGCATGAATCTCTGTTATTCAGGTGCGTCCACGTGTGCAAACTGGGCGATCGCCGCGAAGACCTATTACACCGGAAGCTTCTACGATGTCCCTCTATTTGCGGCGATGGCTTCACTGACGTGGATCGGCTTAAGTGTGAAGGGTGAAGCCGCCGACGAAAATGCGACCGCGACCTCTACGAATTACGGCGTATGGGTGGCTCGCTTCAGCATGATCGCGGTGTTTTCGCTGCCGCTGTTTGCCGCCTGGGCTCTCTCGGATCAGGCGGTTCCGCAGAAGATTCGCATTTTCCGCTTGTCTCTGACTCTGTTGGCTGCCTTCTGTATGGGCGTCATGATCATGATCCGCCAACAATTGCTCGATCGCGAACTTTTCCGCCTGCTGCAGCGATCCCGTGACGCATTTGATAACTTGAAAAGGTTACAGGCGCAACTTGTCCAATCCGAAAAGCTCGCCTCCATCGGACAACTTGTGGGCGGTGCGGCGCATGAATTAAACAACCCCATCACCGCCATGCTGGGATATTCTGATCTGCTCCTCAGCACCCCGCTCACGGCGGAACAGCAGCCATTTGCCGCCAAGATAGGGCACTATGTGCGTCGCACCAAGTCGCTGGTCGCAAGCCTTATCAGCTTTGCCCGCCCGGCACAATCGGTCAAGACGTCCGTCGATCTCAACACCCTGGCTCGAACCGCGCTTCAGTTGACCCAGTCAAACTGGAAAGCTCTGGATGTGGAAGTGCGTACGCAGTTTGTCAGCACGTTACCCAAGGTTGCCGGAGACTCGAACCAACTCCTTCAAGTGTGCATGCAACTTCTGGCGAACTGTGTTCACATTCTGAGTGAGAGCGGCGGAAAAGTTTTGACTCTAAGCACTGGCCAAAACGCTGCATTCTGCTGTCTCCAAATGATTCTTGAGAAGACACCGGCCTCCGATGCGAATACCGCGAGTTCCCCTTCACTGGGCACCGAGGACGGCCTCGGACTGAGCGCATGCCAGGGAATTCTTCAGGAGCATCGCGGCCGCGTGACGCGCGAGCGCCGGACAGACGGGGCGCTCATGTTCTGCATGGAAATACCACCGGCGCCGGCAGCCGTTGCGTCTCAAAGACCAGCTACCGTACCGGTGCTGTGGCAATCTCAACCGTTCGCTTAAGCTGTCCGCATGCAGCGAAAATGTCCCGCCCTCGTGGCCGGCGTACAAACGTGGGAACCCCGGCTTTCATCAGTACTTCCCGGAAATCAGACACCCGACCCGTTTCTGGAGTTGAGAAATCAATGCCAGGACCTGGATTTAGGGCAATCAGATTCACTTTGCAGCGCAGACCGCGCAGCAGGTCTACAACTTCCTGTGCATTCCGCCGATCGTCATTGACGCCGTTCAAAAGCACGTACTCAAATGTGATGCGCTCGCGATTGCGAAGCGGGAACCTTCTCGACGCCGCGATTAACATCTCCAGGTTCCATTTTCGGTTTAATGGCATGAGACGCGTGCGCAACTCATCATTCGAAGCATTGAGCGAAATTGCCAGCTTCGGCCGAATGGATTCCGATCCAAAATCATGAATGCGGGGCACGATTCCGGCTGTCGAAACCGTCATCCTCGATTCAGCAACACCGGTTTCCTCGACAAGCAGCCGCACCGCCTTTATAAAGTTGTCGTAATTCAGGAATGGCTCGCCCATGCCCATAAACACAAGATTAATTCGATCCTGTGGAGGGGACACGGACTGATCGCGCAGCACGGCACAAACCTGTCCTGCGATTTCGCCAGCGGTCAAGTTTCTCTTCACTCCGAGGAGGGCCGTGAGGCAGAATTGGCAATCCACTGCGCATCCCACCTGACTCGAAACACAAATGGTGGCGCGATCCCATGGACGACCCTCGCGCTCGAGTAGGTCCCCGGCGTCCGTACCGTCTCCGGCTTCTCCGCCGTCGCCTTCGGGCATCCAGACGGTCTCAACACTCTGCCCGTCCGAGAATTCCAATAAGTATCGAACCGTGCCATCCTGCGACACAAACTTCTTGTCGATCTTTGGCAGGCCAATTGAGTACCCATCGGCGGCAAGCTTCTGACGCATTTGGGCCGGAAGGTTCGAGATTTCGTCGATCGACACAAGCCTCTGGCGGTAGATAGCGTCGAGTAGTTGTTGCGCACGGTACTCCTGCTCCCCCAATTCCTGGACCAAAGCCAATAGTTCGGTTCGGTCTAGTCCAAACAGCGGCTTGCAGGCAGCAGGTTTCATTTGCATCTCGCTATTCAATTTTGATTCCCAAGGCGGGCGGACCCTCTCAGAGATTCAGCTGTCCGCCTCCTGGAAATCTTTAAGTCATTGAATCGAAAGCACTAAACTAATCCGCACACGAATCAGGGCTATGTCAGAATAGTAAAGGTCCGCTCGGCTGTCGTCCACCTCGGTATTTGCACCACGCAGGAATTTCGTCATGGTCCATGAAGTACGCAATATTCGTCGTCAGAAACTCCCGAATGGGCTCACGGTCATCACCGAACAGATGCCGCATATCCGGTCCGCGTCCATTGGGATATGGCTTCAGACGGGTTCGCGCGACGAAGATGCTGAATGGAATGGTATCTCGCACTTCATCGAGCACATGGTCTTCAAAGGGACCAAGCACCGCACGGCCGAAGAGATCGCTCGGCAGGTCGACTCCATCGGCGGCAACATGGACGCCTTCACCGCCAAGGAATGCATCTGCTTCAACGTCAAAGTACTCGATGAGCATGTCCCGGTCGCGCTCGACATTCTCAGCGATCTGGTTTTGAACCCGGTTTTTGACGCCGGCGACATCGCTCGCGAACGCGGCGTCATCATGGAAGAAATCAAAATGGACGAGGATAACCCCGACTACCTCGTCCACGAAATCTTCACCCAGAATTTCTGGAAAGACCATCCGCTGGGCAAGCCGATCCTGGGGACCAAAGAAACCGTCAAGCGCTTCGAACGCGAACCGGTGCTGGAGGCATACGCACACCGATTCTCCCCTGCGAATATCATCGTATCGGCGGCCGGAAATCTGGATCACGACAGGTTCGTCGACTTGGTGATGGGCCATTTCCAGCACATGAAGGCGAGGCAGAATGGTTTCCATTCGTCGACTCCAAAAATCTCTTCGCGCATCATCCTGCGCAACAAGAAAGCACTCGAACAAGTGCAGCTCTGCATTGGTGTGCCCGCTTACCCCATCGCTCACGAAAAACGGCACGCAGGTTACATCTTGAATACGCTGCTCGGCGGAGGGATGAGTTCCCGCCTGTTCCAGAACATTCGCGAACGCCAAGGACTGGCCTACTCCATTTACAGCGACCTGAATCCTTATCGCGATACCGGTTGTCTCGCGGTTTATGCCGGGACTTCCCTGACCTCTGCCTCCAAAGTGGTGCTGTCAGTCGTGGATGAATTCCGCAAGCTTAAGAGCGAAACTGTCCCCGATGAGGAACTGAACCGCTCGAAAGCACAACTGAAAGGAAGTTTGATGCTGTCGCTCGAATCGAGCACGTCGCGCATGTCCAATCTGGCGCGCCAGGAGATGTATTTCGACCGCTTCTATGACCTCGACGAGCTCATCGAAAGAATTGAAGCAGTTACCGCCGAAGATCTGTCCAGCCTAGCGCACGAGTTCTTCAAACCCGAGGCCGTTGCCGTAACCGCACTGGGCAATCTCAACGGACTGAAACTGACTCGCGATCAACTGGCCTGCTAGCTCAATGCGCGTTTCCTTCTCGTTGGCCAAAGAGACTCCATCTGTAACTTCTCATTCGATCGTACATCCCATCTTCGACGCGCAGGTTTGAACCTGCTGACGACCACAGAGATCTGTTCTCAAGGAGAAAAGATGAATAAGAACTTAGGCAGTCTGATGCTGATGTGTGCCTTGGCCGCTTCGCTGACAGCGTTCGCGCAGGATCAGATGAAGCACGACCCCATGAAAAAGGATGATGCCCAACAAAACACCATGAAGAACGACCAGATGAAGGACGGGAAGAAGACCAAGAAGGCCAAGAAAGACAATATGGGCAAAGACAACATGAAGCAAAACAACATGAAGCACGATGATATGAAGAAAGACGATGGCAAGAAGGACGAAATGAAGAACAACTAGGGTAGACCACACCAGGCGCGGGGCTGCGGCTCGCGCCTTTTGTTTGTTTATCGCTAATTATCGACTGCGACTGCTGCGCTCCTCCGCGCCCGTACTAGCCTCTGTAATCCACGCGCCGTCCGCCGGATCATGCGCCGCACTGGCACCTTGCACGTATTTCCGCAGGCACCGTACGCACGGCACATATCCCTCGCGTATCGCTTCTTTCGCAGTCAGCGTGCGCACTTTGTCTTTGTTGTGAATCACGTCACAGCCGGGCCGATGAAATTCCTTAGCCCCCTCCGATACCACGACGAGCATTTCGGGAGGGATGTTGCGCCCGGGCTGCGCGTGCTCCGACAGCAAGGGATGCGGCGGCGTCTGCGAATTCGCCCAACGCAATCCTCCAGCGATCAACGCCAATGCCGCCACCGGAACCAGCCACACCGACCAACTTGACCAACTACTCTTTCTACTCTTTTCACGGCTGACGCTTTGATTCAATCGCCTTTGCAGCCTCTGGCCAAACCCGGCCGGCACCTCAATCATCCTTTCGTCACAGTAGAGGCCGATAACATTGCGTGTTCCCGCCAAGACCGAAGCGCAACGCTGGCACGAACGGAAATGATCGTCCATTGCAGCGCGCAAGCTCGCATCCACGTCGCCTTCGATGTAGTTCGAAATCTCCTTCCACACCAGCTCGCAGCTCAATTCCTGGTTTACCATGGTTTGGTTCCCTTCTCGAAGGGGAGACGGCTGAACCAGCCCTGTTCCCACCCTCCGGCGAGCAGATCGCGCAGCATCAGGCGCGCTCGCAGCAACCGCGTCTTCACCGAAGCCACGGAGATTCCCAAGGCCTCGGCGGTCTCCTGTATGTTCAGTTGCTCCATATCTCGGAGCACGAACACTTCGCGATATTTGCGATCCAGCGACGCCAGCGCCTCGGCTAGCTTTTGACGGACTTCCTTGCGTTCCAGAGCTTCGGAAGGAATCTCTCGCCAGTCGGCGAAGTCACGCGGCGTGTATTCTCCGTCTTCGTCGCGGTGATCGTCGATGCCTTCCATAACTCCTATCCGCTCCCTTCGCCGGCGCATTAACGCTTCGTTGACCGTGATCTGAATCAGCCAGGTGCTGAAGCGCGCCTCAGCGCGAAACTGTCGAATGTTGGCCAATGCCTTTAGCATCGCCTCTTGCGCTACGTCCTCCGCATCGGCTTCGTTTCGCAAAATGGCCAACGCAGCCGCGTACACCCGCCGCTCGTAGGGCCGCACCAACTCATAGAACAATTCGTTCTGTCCGCGCTGCACCTGAGCGATCAACTCCTGCTCGCGCGTCATGCCCTGCTCCGGATTGTTCAAAACCACTCTCAACTCGGCCATCTCGCCCGCCGCGTCAGTACTCAGGATCTTTCTTCCAACCCGTCAGCATGGAAACAAAATTGTTCCAGCCATGCAGCAAAACCATCACCAGATGCCCGAAGACAAATGCAACCATGGCCCACATAATGAGGAAGTGCCACAGCCGCGCCAGGTGAAACCCACCCATGAGCCATGCCAGCCAGGAAAACTGCACAGGCTTCCATACGGCAATCCCGGTTAGCACAGAAAGTACACCTAGAATGATCACGGTTGTGTAGGCATGCTTCTGCAGAGGGTTGTACGCCTCGCGTTGTTCCGGCTTCGGCCCAGAAAAGAAATAATGCCGCACCATCGGCAACACGCCCGGCAAATCACGCTGGGTGAACAGAGCCTGCCGGTAATGACCGCTGAACAACTGGTAGGCGATGTAGACCACTCCCGTGGAGATGTAAATCCACATGAACGTCAGGTGCCACTGCAACGCGCCGCCCAGCCAGCCACCAATCGCGAAGGCCTTTGGCCAATGGAGCAGGTCGTTCTGCGGGATCTTCGCTCCAAAGCTGGGAAACGCCCGGAAAATCTGCAATCCGCTGCCCACCATCACGAACAACGAGATCGCATTGAGCCAATGACACAGGCGAACAATCAGAGGATGCTCGTATACCGCACGCCCCACCACCTCGGTCTCTTCGCCCTTGGTACGGACGATGTCAATTGCCGCGCTGCTCATGCCTTCTCCAGAAATTGTTGAGTGATGATTGTTGATTGTTAAATGAACGCAAGAGTCTAGGTTTTCCTTCAGCAATCAAGATTCAACAATTAACCATGCCTTTCATAACCCGTAGAACGACGAATACCCCTGATCTTCCCAGTATCCGACTTTGTCGAGAATGTTGGTGACCTTCAGGTCGGTCAAATACTTTGCCTGCTTGTACCCCACTTTCGTTGGGACATTTAAGCGCAAGGGCGCGCCATGCTCCCGCGTGAGTGGCTGGTCATACATTTCCCAACAGAGTAGCGTTTGAGGATGCAGGGCAGTCGCCATATCGAGTGATTCGTAGTAGTCATCGGCACATCCCACTGTCACGAATTTTGCCGAAGTATCGGCCCCGACGACGTTGAGGAAATCCGAAAGCCGCGCCCCTCCGAATCGTCCTATTACATCCCAGCCTTCCACGCAAACGTGGCGCGTGTTCTGCCGCATCCGAGGCAAGGACTGAATTTGAGGCAGGCGATAGTCCCCAGGCTTTTGCACCAACCCGCCCACGGTGAGGCTCCAGTTGTCGAAAATCACTCCGGGATCATCCACGTCATAGTCGTTAATAGGAAATTTCTCGAGAGGCGTCAATTCAGAGTCTGCAAACGTGGGAGCAAGATGCCGGCTCCGGAACAGCTTAGACGACGCCCAGTCACTGAATCCAAGTCCTTTCTTCAACAAGGATTCCTGCCAACTGGGAATGGCGAAGGCCCCTAAAGCCAATATTGGCGCCAGTTTCAGTAGCTCCCGGCGCGAGACTCGCGATAGTCTTGTCTCCTCGATCCCCTGCTGGGTAATTCGCGGTCGGGCGAGTTGAGAGGCAGGACCGCTTGCATCTTTCGCGTCCGCCGGCGTCCCTTGCTCAATCTTTGGCCGATCAGAGGACTGCCCGTTCTGACCGTCGGGTTTCGTGCTTTCCGGATCCATGCCTACACTCCCACCCCATGGGATTCGCAGAGTCCCACAAAGTTACGCTAAGACGAAATCCGCGTCCAGCGGCCCCTGCCCGGTATTTGTGAGCGGGAAATAATCGACGTTAATTTCTGGTTTTTCGGCACGGATCAAGGCATA
>Ga0335081_10014855_pt1 | contig 12599 bp, 9 predicted proteins | sample Lox_Sample_35_FD_206713 | JGI IMG/M metagenome (GOLD analysis project Ga0335081, IMG submission 206713) | Soil microbial communities from Loxahatchee National Wildlife Refuge, Florida, United States - Lox_Sample_3.5 | ecosystem: Environmental > Terrestrial > Soil > Wetlands | place: USA: Florida...
TGATCGCGAGGGAGCTCAAATTCCCCAAATATTCGGGCAGACTCCAGGACGAAACCATTCGCGGAGCGCCCGGCACGCCGGTGACGCTCAACACCGTCCGGCTGTTCTGATAGTAGAGAGCGATGGAATCCCCCGACGGACTGAACACAACCCGATCCGGCGCCGAAGGAACCGTGTCCAGGGTCGTTGCGCTGTTTACGGCCCCGTGGACCAGCGAGATCAACAGAACCGATTGCGTGTCGGACGAGATGCCCACCACGTAATCCTGCTGCGGGGCGGCGTAGGCGTTTTTCAGCGGCAGCCCGAGTTCGAGCTCTTCCCCAAGAAACGCGGAGCCAGGCACGCCCGGTACTCGCCGGACGGCCGAAGCGTCACGGTCAAACACAAAACCTAAGGTGGGACCCGCGATCGAAAATGGCACCGTGGTTCCGTCCGCGGGCGCCGCTGCAGGGCGCGGACCGGAGACATCTCCGGCCTTAGCGCGCAGGTCCGTTGCACGGGGGCTCGCGATTGTGATCTGCGTCTGACCCCAAACCAGTCCGCCAATCGACAGTGACACACAAACTGCAAACACAAAAGTTCTCATGCGCAATGCTCCTCAGTGCCCGACGGTCGCCCCGCCCAAACCAATCGTGGTGGGCGAAGACGGAGGGGATGTCGTCGAGTTGCTCTTTCCGCCGGTGGCCACCTTTGCCGCCACAACTGCCGCTGCCGCGACTCCCGCCGCCACGCCCGCAATGACACCGGCCGAGATGCCGGCCGCCGCTCCCGCCGCTCCACCGGCCGCTCCACCCGCCGCAGCACCACCCGCTCCAGCGCCCGCGCCACCCGCGCCTGCCCCAGCGCCGGCTGCGAGTGCGGCCGCCGCGTTCACCGGAACCGCGGCAGTCAAAACGCCGCCGGGAACCGAAGCGGCCACGCTCATGCTGAACGCGCTGCTTGCGCCGGCCACAAACGACCCGCTGGAGGCCAGCCCGGCGGCGTTCGTCACCACCACTGACGTCAACCCGCCGGTCGCGAATGAAGCGCCGCCTCCCACGATCTGCGGAATCGCAAAGGTAACCGCGATTCCTGCCACGGGCGCATCATTTTGATCCGTCACCTTGACCACCGTCTGCGCGCTGACCCGCTTTTTCTTAATTCTCTTCGCGGTACTAGCACCTTCGACGACGCTGAGTTTGAATTTCTGAGTGGGTTCCGCCTTCGCTGCTTCCTGCGCTTGCGCAAAACCGGGGCTAACCAGGATGCCGGTTAAGATAAATGAGACCACCGCCCGTAAGTTCTTCATGGGTAATTACCTTTCCAGTCCACTGCGAGTTTCTTGCGATTGGAAGGTAGGTATCATGAAGCAAAAACCTGGCGTTGTAAAGGAGTTTTTGAGCATAGGAGTTATAGGCCGAACCGGCTAGATTCGACGTCGTTGGAGGCGCAAATTCAAGCCCGATAGCGTTAAAGCTTGTGCCATAATGCTGGGAACTGAAAAAGAATCCGGCTGCGCCCGGCCAATGGAGGATGCGAATGTTCACTCCAATGAGGATGCTGTTCATGGTGTCTCTTGGGCTACCTGTCGTCTCCTGGTGCCAGCCGGCCGATACGGCGGGCTCGGCGAGAGGCTTGTTCTATGCCGAGACTCAAGATACCGATCAGCTTCCCACACCAGCCCAGCTGGTGAGTCAGGATCTTCCGTTAGCTGCCGGAGTAGCCCCCGACGGGAGCGACGCTCAAAAGCTGTTAGGTACTGGAAGGCGCGCCGGCCGAGGCGGGCGGCCCCGTCCGAAGGGAAAACAGACAGGAGAAAAACCGTCCGGCGGGGATCCTGCCACACCTGTCGATTCGGCCGCGAACGGACCGCAGCCAACCGGTCCCGGCACGTTACCGAATCACGACACGGATACCACCGTCAAACCGGCTGTCTACACCGGGGCTCCTATTCAACACCTGGGGCTGCGCTATAACGTGCTACTGGTAGATTCGAAAAACCAAGAGGAGCCCGTTGATTCCAGCCAGCCGTTTCGGACCGACGAATGCGTGGCCTGGGAAGTCGAGGCCAACCGGACGGGGTATCTCTACATATTCGAACAGGGTTCAAGCGGGAAATGGCTACCCCTCTTTCCGGATCAGGCCGCGCCCAGCGAAACGAGCCTTGTGCGCTCTCGAAAGCCGGTACGCATTCCCTCAGATGGATGCTTCAAGATGGAGGCGCCGTCCGGAGTCGAGCGGGTTTTCATGGTTCTTTCGCGCAATCCACAAGATATTCGAAATATCATCGAATCCACCAAGAACGGCGCTGCGCCAGGCGCAGCGCGCCCGAAACAGCCCTCCGATCTTCCACCCGTGCACACCGTCTCGCTCGACAATGTCATCGCCGACCTGCGCAATGGGTTGAAGAGCCAGGATCTGAAACTCACCAAGGTGGTGCATCCGGAAGCCCAGGACGAAAAGGCCAACGCGGTATATGTGGTGAATGACGGGGTCGAGCCCATGGACCGTGTGGTTACCGAGGCCCAGCTCGAACACCGGTAATTCATGCGAAACACGCGCGCATCGATTGGCCTCGCCCTCCTCGCGGGCATCTGCCTGGCCCAGGATTCGGCCCCTCCCAGCCGGCCCGGGCGAGCCATCAAAGTCGTTCTCGAAATCAAGGATGGCGATGCGTGGCGCGCGCAGGATAGCCGAATCGTGCTGCGGACCAACGATGAAATTCGCTTCCGGTTTAACAGTTCAACCGGGGGATATCTGTACGTATTCAGCATCGGCAGCGACGGCAAGAACTCGTGGCTGTTCCCGCGGCCGGCCAAAGCGATCTCCCGGGTGGAACCGGGCCCGGATTACGTGATCCCCGATCAGAGTAGTTCGCTGGTGATCGGCGGTCCCCCCGGCTACGAGGTCATCTACTGGGTTCTGAGCCCTGCGCCTTTGGACGGACTGGCGCCGGCTACGCCGCCCCGGGGCTCACAGCCCAATACACTCCGCCCCCGCTGCCGCGAGGAGGCGTTACAGCAGCGGACCTGTGTCGATGCCCATGCTGGGGCCGGCCCGGTGAGCAATGCCGGAGAGCTACCTCTCAGTCTGGGGACCGGCAAAGATCGGCTCGTGGCGCGCAGCCTCAGTTTCAGCTCGGAGAAGAATTCCGATCGCATTACCACGCCGGATTCGGAGCCCAGTGTGATCGTGTACGAGTTCCGGGTGGCCCACAACTGACCGCCTTCCCTACAAGATCGTCAGACGAACAGACACTTGGCGTTCGAACCCGGTCGTGTCTGTCACGGCAACGATTCCCGAGTAATGTCCGGTCGGCAGGCCAGTCGGATCGATAGATACCTCGACGGAACCATCCGTTGCTTCCGCGCGCAGCCAGGCGGCGCTCGTCTGCACGCGATAGCGGCTGGTTCCGCTGACAGCGATTCGTTGCGGTCGCGGCGGACGGGTGCCCTTCTCGACCGCGAAACCAAGAGCTTGTGGGTTAACACTCCAGGCATCCCCGGCCGATTGCCGGCGGCGGGCATGGGTCGCCAGCGCCTGCTTCGCGCGATCTTCCGCGCTCAGCAGCGGATCATGCCCGGTCTTCTCGACCGCCGCGGGGCGGCCGTCTACCCGAGGCAACGCCTCTTGAACCCGCCGCTTGGCGGAGACATTCGCGAGCGCTTCTCTGGCCCTACGTTCGGCCTGCTGGCGCTCTTGTTCCATTTGGATTACAGATTCGCGTTCTTGCACGAGCTCGAGATCTCCGGGAAATCGATCGAGCAGATGATCCAGCACAACCATCGCGGATCGGAAATCGCCGGACTTCGCAAGCGCAGAAGCCTGGCTGCGGCCATCAGAGATAACCTTCAGCCGTTCGCGTCGCGCTGCCTCTTCGGCTTCCCGGCGCGCTTTGGCGGCCGCAATCTCCTGCTCCCGTAAGGCCGCCGCCTCGGCATCGCGCCGGCGTCGCTCTTCCCGCTCCCGCTGCAACCGTACCGCCGCATCGCGCTCGCGCTGGACGTCCGGATCATCCGGGTATTCGAGGTCGATTCGTTTCAGCACGGCTATCGCCGCGTCGAGATCTCCCTTTTCCATCAGTTCGGCCGCCTCGTTTCGGGCAGTGGCGACTGCCTGTCCGCGCTTTTTCCGAGCTGCCTCTTCGATGTTTCGCTGACTCTCCTCATCTCGCCGGCGCCGGTCTAACTGGATGGTGGCGTGCAATTCTCGTTGAACGTCAGGGTTGTCCGGGTACTCCCGGCGCAAACGGTTTAGAATTTCGATCGCACTCTGCAGATCCTGCCGCAAAACGAGCTCAGCCGCTTCCTCGCGTGCCTTCCGGATGATCTCCTGGCGCTCCAATCGCGCCTTTTCGGCCGCCTCGCGTCTTGCCTGGTGTTCCGCCTCGCGATGTGCACGCTGCTCCGCGAGCTTTTTTTCCTCGGCGACGACGTTCAAAAGCTCTGACGCACGGTCATCCGTGGCTTCCGTCACGGCCGGCTGCAACAAAGCCGCGGCCCGGTCATACTCTGCGCGCGTTCGCGCCTCTTCGGCCGCACCCAACAAATTCTCATACTCGCGGCTGCGTTCCAGTTCGTCCCAAAGTCCACGCCAGGCGGGCTCTTCGGAAAAAGCAGACTGTGACTCGCCGAGAAGGCGCCCGGCGGCCTCGAAATCCTGGCCGGCGAAAGCGATCCGAACCCGCTCCGTCATCAGCTCCAGTTCGGCCTTCCGCTTCTCGGCTTCGATGCGAGCAGCGAGTTCATTCAGCCGCTGTTCGCCCGGGAAGTTCTGCTCTGCTTTCCCAAGCCGTTGGGACGCTTCCGCCCATTCTTCCGTCTGGATCGCCTCTTCGATCCGGCGGAGGTGACGATCGAGGATGGCCTGCTGACCTGTCTCGGCCGCCAGCGCCTGAATCCGGTGCACCTCGTTACGGAGCGCGTCGTTGTCGGGGTAGCGGGCCGATGCCGCTTCACACATTTCCAGTGCTGCCCGCAATTGGCCGCGCTTCTGCAGTGTCGATATTCGGGCTGTCGCCTGACCGACGAACTCGATTTCCGCGGCCGAAGCCGCGGCTACGCGAGCCGCGGAGAGCAGTTCTCCGATTTCCGGCTCGCCGGGGAAACGGAATCCGGCATCTTCCAGGGCGGTGACCGCTTGAAATGGCTCCTCGTCCTCCAGGAGCTTGCGGGCCTTCTCCACCTCAATGCTCACACTAGACCGGTATTCTCGTTCCGCCATGTCGAACTGCAGGCGGCGTTTTCGCGCCAAGAGCCTCGATTCCTGTCCCGTTTCGGCCACCGTGGTGTCGATCAGCCCGACGGCTTCTTCCAGTCGCCCGCTCTGTTGCAGCGAATGCGCTCGTTCCAGTGCGTCCTGAATCTTTTGCTCCCGCTGCTGGCTTGCCGCAAACTCGGCCGCGGATTCGAGCAGAGCCCGCATATCACGATCGCTGGGATAGAAGCGGAGACCCTTCTCCAACAGATCGCGAGCATCGGCGTATAGTTCCGAGGCGATCCACGCACGGCTCTGCCGAATGGTTGAACCGACCGCTTCGCGGCGCTTTTGCGCCGCCAGATACTCGCGCACTTCCAGCCGGAAATCGGCGGCGGCAGCCTGGTCCGGATATTCGATACTAAGCTTTTCCGCCGATTCGGCAGCTTCCGGTATTCGTTCCGCGAGCAGCGCATCTCGCGCCTTGGCGAGTTTCAGTTGGAACCAGGTGTACTCGCGCCGCTTTTCGCCGGCGAGCCTGTCCTGTTCAATCCGCTTCCTCACGTCTTCAAGGCCGGGCTGGAGCGTGAGGTCGGACGGGAATTCTTCCAGCACCGACAGCGCCTGATCGTACTCTTCGGCCTTGCGGAGAGCGTCCGCTTCGGCCAGGCATGCCGCCGCGCGATGGCCCAGCAGGCGGCGGTTCAACTCCTTGCAGAACTCCGCCGCCTCGGAATTTCCGGGATCGAGTTGAATGGCGCGCATTGCTTTCGCACGCCCAATCAGGACCTCGTTGCTTTCGGCCTCAAGACGCGCTTCGGAGAGAACGCGAATCGCCCGCTTGGCTGCATCCTGCCGGCACCGCGCCTGGCAAAACACGGCCCGGATTTCACCATGATCGCGATCGAGTTTGTAAGCGCTTTCGAGGCACTGCACCGCTTCACCGAACTGACGGGCGGCCATGAGCCCGTGCGCCTGCCGGAGCAGCGACTCGGCCCGCTGCCGCAGGGATTTTTTCATATTGGCGCGCTGAAGTTCCTGGCGCCATTGGCGCGCCTCCGCATTCAATGGATCTAACCCAAGCACCTCGCGCACCGCGGCCTGCGCTTCCTCCTCTTCACCTGCCTCGACCAGACCGGGTATCCTTGCGGCAATACTGGCCGCGCGCGCTTGTCTCAATTGTTGGAGAATCGGCTGCGTGTCGAGAATGACCTCTTCGAGACGGTCCGGTCGAAGTTCCCGATCCTTCGCCATCAATCTCTGAACGAGTGCTTCGAGCGCCTCCGGACAGTCGGCCACTTTCAGGCGCAGCGCAGGCGGTTCATACGTGGTGATGCGATAGAGAACCGACGCGGGATCTTTCGCATAGAACGGTTGCTCGCCTGTCAGCATCTCGTAGTAGACGTCACCGTAGGCGAAGATATCGCTCCGCCTGTCGGCAGTACCGTATTTGAATTGCTCGGGGGCCATGTAGAGGATGGTTCCCGCCAGTTCTCCCTGCTGGCTACTGCGGCTCCCGTTGGGGTCCGTAACCCGGGCGATACCGAAATCCATGACCTTCGCGGTTCCATCCGGCAGCACCATTATGTTGCTTGGCTTGATATCGCGGTGGATGACCTTCTTCGAATGGGCGTACTGAAGGCCCTGGGCCACTTGAAACATGATTTCCACTTTGTCCAGCAGTTCGATAGGTTTGCCGAACAGGAGCCGGTTGCGGATGATGGCTTCGAGCGTCTCGCCTTCCAGAAGTTCCATCACCAGGTAAGGAACTCCATCCTGCAATTCAGCATCGTAGACCTTAACGATGTGCTGATGCTCCAGCTTTCCGGCGGTCTTCGATTCCTCCCGAAACCGGCTCACCATCTCTGGATCGGATTGGGATGAGAGGACCTTCACCGCGACCTGCCGATTGACGTTAGGATCGAAGGCGCGGTATACCGTGCCGAAGGCGCCTCTTCCGAGTTCGTCTCGTTTGTCGTCCTTGATGACGTAGCGACCGAACCGCAGGGTCATTTATGTCCGCCCGAAAAAATCTGTGGAGATCATGCGGGTAATCGATTAATCTCTTAGGTATTCTACTTAAGTTCACGCGGCAAGATCGCACAAGAAGTTAACGTGAGTCCTAGGCCGATGTTCAAGCAGATCGCAGGAGTGCGGGTCGCGTTTACCGTCGGCTTGCTATGGTCCGCCGCAGTTGTCGTGGCACAGCGTTCCGACCTCCAAATACCACCGGGAACTATCCTTCAGATCCGTCAATTGTCGCCTCTGAGTACCAGTTTCAACCGCAAAGGCGACTTGGTATCCGCTAAGATCGTCGAGCCTCCGGCTATGCAGGGTGGCTTTCTGGAAGGCGAGATCTCCGACATCCGCGACGGCGATAAGGGCGCGAGGATTGAATTCGAATTCCATACTGTTTACCTGATGGGCCAATCTATCGCAGTAGCTGCCATGCCAGTGGAGGTAACAAATAGCCGGGGTGTCGCTGGAGTCGATGAGTCGGGCGTTGCCATCGATGGCGCGCGGCGAGGATCCGGCGGAAAGCTGTCTGCGATAAGTTCGCGGATGTCACGATCCACTGGTTTTCACCTGACCACCAAGGCGGCTCATTTGACATTGGCCGTCGGCGCCGGGTGGACGGTTCAGATTCAGCCGCGCAAGCAATAACCGTATAAGTACTATAGGTTCTGAGTTGAAGGTACTGCGAGCTCCAAAGCTCGTGACATAGTAGAGGTCCAGTGATAAGATTTACACCACGCTCAATTGCCGGACGCTTTCAGGCTCGAGCTGGGTGGATTCGAATAGGTGAAGTATGAGTGCGGCCGATGGTTACGAGCTAGTACGGCACTTGGGCATGGGGCTCGGGAGCGCCGTCTATTTGGCCGAAACCAGTTCCGGCCACATTGCTATCCGCCAATTCGTATCGCAAAGTGAAGTTGGAAGTGCCGCGTGGCGCGAAGAGCGGGAGCACTTCCTAAAAAGCGGACGGCAGGCGCTGTCGCTGAAGCACCCCAACATCGTGCCGGTCCTCGAGGTGATCGATGAAGGCGGGGAAGCCTTTGTGTCCATGGAATATGAGTCGGCTCCCACGCTTGAATCCGAGTTGGCAAACAAAGAATTCGGGTTGCCGCAGGCGAACTCCGTATTGCGGCAGGTGAGCCGGGCCCTGGATTTCGCCCATTCGCAGGGCGTCGTCCACGGAGACTTGAAGCCATCGGACATCTTTTTGTTGCCCGACAGCACCGTGCGGGTGTCCGGCTTTGCGATTTCGCCCAGAGCGCGTCAGGATCCCAGGCGCCCGATGGGGGCAAACTTCCTGCATCCATATTTGACGCCGGAGCACATGGCGGTTCCGATGGTGCTGGAGCCGCGTTCCGATCAATACGCGCTTGGGATCATGGCGTACCGGCTGTATACGGGGGCATTGCCGTATGCGGATAACGCGGACCTGCGGCCCGCTATTTTGACGGCCGCCATTGCTCCGCCCTCCACTGTCCGTCCGAAGCTCCACCGTGGCGCGGATGCACCGATTTTAAGGGCCCTCGATCGCGATCCGTTGCACCGGTTTGCCTCTTGTTCGGATTTTGTGTCCGGGCTCGAGGCGGCCGTGATGACAGCGGATACTTCGCAACGTCGTCGGCTATCGAGCATCCTATACGCCGCGCTGGCGGCGCTTGCCTTGCTAATCGCCTATTTTGTCTGGTCAGACTCCAAAGTCCCGGTTTCCGAGAGTGGCGGGCAAAACCCGGTCGCCAAACGCGAGAAGACTCCGGACGCACTCCCGGTGCAGACCCCACAATCGCCGCCTGCCGCGACGCAACCGGTTCAATCACAGCAGATCGCTCGCGCTCAATCGACAACGCCGTCGAACCCTGAGGCGAAACCGGCCGCCAAATCGCGACAGACCGACGCCAATGTTACACCGCACGATGGGCCCAAACCGCCCAAGAGCGAAAACGGACTGGTCGCTCAGAGCCGCCCAAGCCGGAGGAACGACGGTCCGTCGGAGACGGTCTCAAGCCGGAACTCGGAAACCGACACTTCTGCATCCGAGCCGGCCGCAACCCGCTCCGCGATTCTGCCCGCCCACGACTTCAGCATCGACGTGTATTCGCGCAATACACCGCTTTCGGACGGAATCAGCTTCGCTTCGGGCGATCCCACACTCGGCGAACTTGCGCAAGGTGATTTGAAGGCCATGGTCCAATACGATGGCGTCCGGCAGTCGCGGAATAAGCTGGTCTTGGAATGGTCGATAGATCAGCATCCGATGGACAAGAAAGCCGTCCAGCCGAATCAGTTAGTGGAATACGGTAATGAGCCGACCCCCGGTTATTACCGAATAAAGCTGCTGGTGGATGGGCGGGAAGCCAAGACTTTTTCCTTCCGGATCACGCCATAGCTGTCTATGTTGCCGCTAAATAGAGTGAGATTCTTGTCATGAAACTTCAGGCTCGTCAGGTCCTGTTCGCCGCTGTTTCGTTGGCGTTGCTTTCCGTAGTGCATGCGCAGTCCGTTGCAACCACAAACGGGCCCGCGGAGCCCGCCACGCCGCCGGCAGCGCCCGCGCCGGCTGTCCAGGGGACGGGTGCCCCCGCTGCCCCGTCCACGATCAGCGACGACCGCTTTCAGGCTCTGCGTGCGGAGGCGGATCAACTCAAAGCCGCCTATGAATCGCAGGATGCCAAGAGTATGGCGGAAATCGATCAGCTCATGCGAACGAAGCGCTGCCAGATCAATAAAATCGGCGGTGACCTCGATCGAACTACCGATGCCATGAAGCAGTGGCTGGACGCCGAGACACAATACTGGAAAGTGTGGGCGGACGCTGAGCAAAAACGCGTCGATGACCAGCAAAAGACCCTGGCTATTATTGAAGCCGACCAGCAGCGGGCCGGCGACTTAGTGGCGAGCGATAAGGATGCGCGAGAGGAACTCCTGCGTAAGAAGGCCGACCTCGAGCGCTATGGGAAGCGTACACAAGACATCGTCACTCAAATCGACGAACTGGTAAAAGACATACAAGATAGCGAAGCTCGGCTGGCCGACGCGCAGCGCACGTATGACGATCTTACGGTAAAAGTCACCAACATGAAGGCCTCGATTTCGGCCCGGTTGGTCGATATGCGGCAAAATTCGGCCCGGCTGGATGCGTATGGTATCCAGCTAAATGCGTTCTATCAAAAGACACGTACCGCCGCGCAAGAGGTCTGTAACACCAAGCAGCCGGATTTGAAGCGATCTCCCCTTCCGAATCGCACCCACTAAGGACCTGAACTTCGGAGCAACGATGACCAGAGTAAGCAAGCGACTGGCCCTTTGGTTTGCCTGCGTTGCGGTGTGTGCCGGTCAGTCGGTCCGCCTCGTGCCTGACATCGCGGTGGCTGAAGCGGAATACCGCGATTCCGAAGAAGCTTGGTTAAGGAACGATCCCAATCTCGAAAAGGAACTGTTGAGCGCGGATCCGGAACAGATGAAAGGCCGGATCCGTCGCGCCGCTTCTCTGCGCGACACGGTCATGGTGAAGAAAGAAGCCTATCTTAACCTTCTGATTGAGCGGCTTCAGACCACGCTGGGGACGATGCAGCGAGCCTCGTCTCTCTCCGAGCTTCCGGTCGGCGCTCTCAAAAGCGACCTGGAAGCCCAGCAGGCGCGCATTCTGGGCGATCAGGAGCGTTTGGAAGCCTTGATGGCCGATCTGCCCCAGGGTGACGAATATTTCCTGGTGCACCGTGCTCTCGAGGCCGAGCATACCGACCTGGTGAACTTACAGAACAACATTGCCCTGCGGATTCGATCGCTGGAGAACGCGGGCAAGGCCCAGGACGCCGCCAAAAGCGCTTTGGCGGCCGACACGCTCGCGCAGAAGCTGCAATCGATCCTGAAGGTCTGGGAGCAGGAACGCGCCGGCACCATTCGGCAGCGCACTTCGTGGACTCAGCTCTATCGCACGATGGAACAAACCGTCGACCCGAAAGCGCGGACCAGCTCGGAAAGAGCCGCGCTGTCCGCAGCGGCGCCCGGATCCGGACCGGCCGGCCGCGCCAAATCAGGGGCGCCCCCGCGAGCCGCGGCGGGAGCAGCAGGAATTTCGTCGGGACTGGCCGGGGTTTGGGTCTACCAGAGCCAGCCCGGCGCGTGGTCCGGATACGGTGAACCGGAAATGATCACGCTGGAGCTCAACGAGGACGGAAGCACGCTGCGCGGCACGTATACCGCCCGTCTGCCGGTCCCCAGCGGTCTACATAGCATTCGCCTGGAGTTGGAGGGAGCGCGCGAAAGCGCGACGGCAGCCCGGTTGCAATGGAAGTCGCAAGTCCCGGCAGCAGCCGGCGAGATAGAAATCCGTCTGGGATCGGACGGCAGGCTCTTTCTCGAGCGCACCCGCTCCGACGACAGCTACATTCCGAAAGGGATGGAAGTTTTGCTCCGCCAGTGAGCTTTTCGAATGACAGGTTCTTCTCCAGATTGGAACGCCCGCATGGCTGCGGCATCGGTTCATCTGGAGCGAGCTCTTTACGGCGAACCCGCCGAAACCCGGTCCCGCAAGGGGCCGGCGGCCAGTTTGATTCTGCATGGCTTGGCCATCTTTTATCTGCTACCGGGCGCGGCGGGCACGCGGGAGATACAGGCGGCCAAGCCTGAGCCGCAAGCAATTCCGATTTTCGTTCCGGCGCCAGTTGCCGGGGAGCCACCGCGTCCCAGGAACGAGGCCCCTGCGCTCCGGGCCGGATTGCCGCCAGTGATCCAGGCCCCCGTTGAGGCGACACCCGATGTGGCTGTCGATCTGAGCACGATCCAACTGTCATTTGCGGACGATGTCCCGAACCAGCTTCCCGATGTCGTCCAGGCCCAGCACGGAAGGTTGGCGCTATTGGACAAGGAAGACCAGAATATCGCCCGGTACATTTTCCAGCCGCCCGATTGGCAGGTGCGCGAGGCGATTACGGATGTGAGCGGCCAGTTGCGGCTGCTGATGGATCCGCCGCAGAAATGGAGCATCTTCCGGACACTCGCCGAGCGCTATGGTATCGCCCTGGACCGGTATCAAGCGTCCGCCATTTTCGACGTCCGTTATCGCGAGTGTATCCAGGCTGCGATTCGCCGTCGTGCCCTGGCCGGCTCGGCGCCCCTGCACGCGCGAGTCTCGGCCGCGCGACTCGCCTTCGCGGCCCGTAGCGCATGCGGAGTTGAGGTATTGGAGGTGTCCGTTGCCGCCAACCCAGCGCTTTAAAGCCTGCCGCGCGGTCGTCTTCGGCGCGCTTGCCATACTGAATTGCCACATCTCCGCCGGCCAAAGCGACCAGGTTCCACCCGGATTTTCCCAGGATTCGATTATTGGACCTGCCGCCTTGATCTCTCAGGCATGGCAAGCCTGGCGCTTGCAAGATCGTGGATTGGAGCAGAGGATTTTTCGCCTGCCCATG
>Ga0335081_10014858_pt1 | contig 12598 bp, 8 predicted proteins | sample Lox_Sample_35_FD_206713 | JGI IMG/M metagenome (GOLD analysis project Ga0335081, IMG submission 206713) | Soil microbial communities from Loxahatchee National Wildlife Refuge, Florida, United States - Lox_Sample_3.5 | ecosystem: Environmental > Terrestrial > Soil > Wetlands | place: USA: Florida...
ATCCTCCATGGCTTTCTTGAGTATTTGCTTTCCAGCCAGGCGGCGGATCTGAATGGCCGCCGGAACCTGCATTGCCCACTCCACCAGCACATGGTCCAAAAAGGGTACGCGGCTTTCGATGGAGGCCGCCATGCTCATGTTGTCCTGTTTCATCAGGAGTTCGACCAGATAGGTTTTGATATCGGTGTAGAGCAGGCGTTGCAGCAAGTCGCCGGAAGAATGCTCCCAGCAGGCGAGAACATTGCGATAGGCGCTGCCGTTAACGGATTCCTGGGCGACGGCCTCGGTGAAAAGTTGCTGCTGCTCCGCTTGCGGGAAAGCAGAAAAGAAATTGTCGAAATAGAAAGCGGTCCAGTCCTCGCCGTCCAGTCCTAAAAAGGTGTGCGAGAGCTTGCGCCGGGCGGTGGCGCTGATCCAGGAAGAATTTCCGATGAAGTTGCGCGCTCCGGATCTGATCCGGCGGGGCACAACGCCTCGATAGAAGCGATCCATCGCGCGATTTTTCAATGTAAAGGCGTAGCGGGTATATCCGGCCAGAGTCTCGTCGCTGCCTTCTCCGGTTAATACAACTTTGACGTGCTCGCGAGCCAGTCGCGCCACAAAATAGAGAGAGACGCTGGAGGGCCAGGCGATCGGTTCGTCTTCATGCCAGATCAGTTTGGGGAGAGCGTCAAAGAAATCCTGGCTGGTCACTGAGACTTCATGATGTACGGAGTTAAGATGCTTGGCCACCGCGCGGGCGTAGGGCAGTTCGCTGTAGGTTTGCTCCGGGTAGCCGACCGAGAATGTCTCGATCGGTTGGCGGCGAATCTGGGTCATCAGCGCGGCCACCGCGCTCGAGTCGAGCCCGCCACTCAGAAAAACGCCCAGCGGCACGTCGCTCATGAGATGGCTCTCTACCGCTTGTTGCAAAAGATCGCGATAGTTGCGGACGAAATATGCTTCGTCGTGATCGCGATCCGGGGTGGGCAACGGCAGGTCCCAATAGCGCTGGATCGTCAACTCGCCGCCCGGGGTCGCTTCCAGAAAATGACCGGGCATCAGCTTACGAATGCTCTCGTAGAAACTCTCCTGGCCGGAGAGATACCCGAACGCCAGAAACTCTGGCAGCGCAGCCCGATGAAACTGAGGCCGCACGGCCGGATGCGCCATCAGCACTTTGATTTCAGAGCCGAACAACAGCCTGTCATCGCAGACACAGTAGTAGAGAGGCTTGATGCCGAGCCGATCCCGCGCGATGAACAGGCGCTGTACCTTGGCATCCCAGATGGCGAAAGCAAACATGCCGCGAAGGTGCTGGACGCAATCGTGGCCATATTGTTCGTAAAGGTGAACGATGGTTTCACTATCGCTATGCGTACGGTAACGGTGGCCCTGCGCAATCAACTTTTCGCGCAGAGCGAGATGGTTGTAGATTTCGCCGTTAAAAACCAGCCAGACTGTGCCGTCTTCATTGCTGATGGGCTGGTGGCCGGTGGCCAGGTCCACGATGCTGAGTCGGCGCATCCCGAGACCCACAGGCCCATTGGCGTAAGTGCCTTTATCGTCCGGCCCGCGATGTATCATCACGTCACACATCTGGCGCAGAACGAACGAGTCGGCTCGCCCTTCACCGAATTCGAGAATGCCTGCGATCCCGCACATTTACTCTAGCCTCAGAACTTTGTCCGCTCTAGGTGACCGGGTCTGAGCATACAAGCTCCTCGGTCAATGAATGCCGAACTGCGGCCATGTCTGACGATCTCGTAATTACTCTTCCGTCTCTCAAAAGCCATTCGAAGCTCTGGGTTCTCCGCCGCAGAGCCACGATCTCATTGTCCTGCCATGTGCAAAATGTGGAATCCACCTGAACCAGATGCATCAGACGGCCATCGGCGAACGCACAATGAAGAAATGCCGCGTCGCTGCGCCACGGCGCACATGCCCAAGGCCGGCCGGGTTCAGCGAAGAAGAAATAATGATCTTCGTTTTTTGATTGGTAACGATAGCCTCGAGCGGAGGACGACTCGCGGCTCGGAAGGGCGGAAAAATCTCCAAGAACAGCGCTTTGCAGTTGCGGGATCAGCAAAACGGCGCAATCGGCAGGCAGCTGAGCGGATGCGCTCAAACTGAGGACTGGCGCCGGGCACGTCACGCCATAGACGGGAGAAACAGACGCCGTGCCGAGACTCTTAGCCCACGCAGGATCAGCGGTTGTCTGCAGAACGAGAGACAAGTCAGCGGAGCGCTCGTGTTCGGCCTGAACTTGCGCAATGAAAGACAGGTCCTGATGGCGCACGTTGAGATCGGAAGCGAAGTGCCAGAAAATTTCCAGGTCATGCCGCCCGGTCCCTTCCGCGACATCGCGCACCAGCCAGAACTTGTCCTTCAGCGAGAAGACAAATCGGCGATGAATCACGGGACTGGACAGCCGCGCATAGCCATTATGGCTTCCCTCGAAGAAATCGAAAGATTCGCCGACAACCCAGCGATCAGCTTTGACCTGGGGAAGCGAACTCCAGGCAAAGGGGCCCTCGGGCACCGCTTGATCGAGATGATCCACGCGCAGCGTATTGTGCGCGGAGGTACCGCGGAATTCCGCGCGCTCGCCGGAAGCGGAAATGTAGCGAAACGCGCCGGACTCCACCAGCCATCGCCGCCCTCGGCCGGGAAGCGATAAACTCAGCGCATCGGCGTGGCCATGGCCGCAGCGTCCGGTGCCCTGCGGGCCGGCATCGATGACGAGCTGCATGTTGACGGCAGGACTGCCCATGATATAAATTCCGCCGTCCGCAAACGAGCGGGATAGAAGCGCAGGTCTTGTTGGCGCCTGGTTTTGCGTCTTCACTGCCGCTTTGCCGAAAAGCCAGATCGCTTCTTCTGTGACGGGACGGGGCCCTTCGAATCCATACAGAGTCGCTCCGATAGCCAATGGATCGGTGAGACACTCCGCCCGATTCTTTTGCGGATCGAATACTCTGCCGCCGTCGTCATCACCAAATCCTTCCGCTACTCCCGTCTGCCCCAGGCTGCGGACCACATCGAGCATCCTGCCGATCGTTTCATCTAAGGAGGGGGGTATGGAGATTCCATTGCGTGCCGCAAGAACTCGAGCATGAAGAAAAAAATCGAGCGCGTAAACGTGATAGTAAAGCGACTGCTCGAAATAAACACCATCTGGGCGAACCTGGTGCTCCGCTTCCTGCAGCAAAATCTGCCAGCCCTTGTTCTTCCATCGCGCCGCGGCAGGCACCTGAGGGCCCAGCAGGCCGATGAAAAACAGCGCCACTGCCTCGCCCAGCAAATGCGTGTTGGGAGAAAAGTAAGTCGAGAGATAGCGCTCGATGTGGCGTCCGTTCAGGCACAGAGCGCTCATCATCTGCGCGCGGAAGTCGTGCGGGAATCGCGAACAGTTCGCGAGGAGGCCGAGTATCCACAGCCACGACAGACTGCGAAACGCAATCTCCAGGCTGCTGGCCCAGTTAATGCCGAGAGGATAAGGATTTGCCTCTTGCCATGAGTTCCACTGGCTTACGATTTCATCCACATACTCGTTATTGCCGGTGAGCGACCACGCCCTGGCCAGGGTTACCAGGTGCTGATGACGGTTCAACTCCCAGATTACTTTGTGATCGCCTGCCGCTTCGTAGTCGAGAAATCGTATCTTGAACCAGGGTTGTAGCGGCGTGCTTTTGCCAGAGACTGCATCGCGATGCCAGTCGATAATCGGACCGTAGTTAAGGTCGCGATAGCCAAGCAGATCAAAGCGGTGAGAGCAAATCGCGCCGGCTCGGCGAACGAGAGACGCCGCTTCTTCGGGCAGGGCCTCTTTAATGCATTGGACACGGCCGGAAACCTCGTCTGGAGCGAAGAAAAAGTTGCCGGCCAGTCCGCCCGACAGCTTTACCGTGGGCGGCTCAGAGAGGCCCAGCCGGTAAGAAGCCCAGTCGATGCGCTTGCCCAATTCCTGGCCGAGACGAACATGCACTTCGTCCCAGCTCATGCGGCGGAGGCGCGACAGCGCAGTTCTGGGATCGCGAGTCACAGCATGAATCATACAGGCAAATCCGGCGATCAGAGCCATGTTGGCGCAGTTTGCTGTAACAAACCCGTAAGATTCACCCGTTCACACTTTAGGCTCTGTCTCTGGTGGATTTGCATTTGTTATTCTGAAAGGTGTAGTTCCTGCCTGCGAACCTGTCTTGTTCAGTGAGCTTCTAGCAATTTAGGACCGGGGAAGGGCTTGCAACCTCGATAGCGGAAAACAACCCGTAGTGCGCGGGTGGCTTTCCGCAACGGGAGAGAATGTGAGTCTGGCGATCAGCGTTTTCGGCCTAGGTTACGTCGGCAGCGTCACCATGGCCTGCTTTGCCGAGATGGGCCATCGTGTTATCGGAGTCGATGTGAACCCGTCGAAGGTGGACATGCTGGGCTCGGGGCGCAGTCCTGTAGTCGAGGCGCGAGTGGGAGAGATGATTTCTTCGGCCCACTCAGCCGGCCGCCTGCAGGCCACAGTCGATGCCAGGGAAGCAATTCGTGATTCCGGGATCACCTTTGTTTGCGTCGGCACGCCGAGTTTGCGCAGCGGCCAACTGGACCTGCGCCATCTGGAAAAAGTTGCCAATGAAATTGGAGCCGCCCTGAAAGAGGAGAGCTCTTATCACGTAATCGTGGTTCGCAGCACTGTACTGCCAGGCACGACTGAGTCATTGGTGATTCCTGCGCTCGAGCGGGCCAGCGGGCGAAAGGCTGGAAGCGACTTTGCCGTGTGCTACAACCCCGAGTTCATGAGGGAGGGAAGTGCGGTTGCCGACTTTCTGCAACCGCCCTACACGATTCTCGGGGCCCGTGACGCCGGCGAACTGGCTCAGGTGCGCGACCTTTACAAAGGCATTCCGGGCAAGGTATTTGAAACTTCAATTTCGGTCGCCGAGATGGTGAAGTATGTTTGCAACGCGTATCACGCGGTGAAGGTGGGATTTGCCAATGAAATCGGGACGTTGTGCAAGCAAATGGGGGTGGACACGCATCGGGTTACGCAGATTTTCACCAGCGATACCAAGCTGAATATTTCCCCGGCCTATCTCACTCCCGGATTTGCTTTTGGCGGTTCCTGTCTGCCCAAGGATCTGCGCGCGCTTGCCTACCGCGCCAAGCAATTGGATCTGTCGCTTCCTTTGCTGGAGTCAATTCTTCCAAGCAATGCGGAGCACGTCCAGCGCGCAGTCGATGAAGTCCTGCAGACCGGCCGGAAGAAGATCACCGTGCTGGGCCTGAGCTTCAAGGCCGGGACCGACGACCTGCGCGAGAGCCCGCAGGTGCGCCTGATCAAACAACTGCTGGGAGAAGGGTGCGAGGTCCGCATTTGGGATCCCGATGTATTGCTGGGCAAACTTACCGGGGCGAACCGGCAGTACATCGAGGAAGTGATTCCCCACATCGGGTCGCTGCTGGTTTCCGAGTTGGCGGGTGCAATCGAGGGTGCTGAAGTGGTGATCCTGGCCACCAAAGTCGCCGAACACAACCAGATTTCCAGCGCTCTGAAATCCGGCCAGATCGTGATTGACCTTATTCATCTGGACCCAAACAGCCGGCCCAAAGCCGTGACCTACGAGGGCATCTGCTGGTGAGCAGCGACGCGGAAACATCGAGTAAGGAGGAGGGGGTTGTCCATTCCGTCGGCTCGCCGATCAAGTGCGTACAAGTGGATCCGGCGGCGGTTCGCTGGGATGAACTGGATCGCTTCGCCGACCGGACGGTTTTTCAAACGCGAGAATGGATTGCTTTCGTCAGCCAATCGCAAAAAGCCACACCCATCGTGGTTGAATTGCGCGAGGGTGGCGAAGTCGCCGGCTATTTTACGGGGCTGACGTTCACCCGTTTCGGAGTGAAGATTCTAGGCAGTTCGTTTCCCGGTTGGACCACGCCGTATATGGGCTTCAATCTGCGGCCGGGAATCTCGCGTGCGGCGGCGCTGGCAGCGGTCGAGAGAATGGCCTGGGACGAACTGAAATGCACGCACATGGAAATCTCCGATCCATACTTTTCTGTGGAGGATGGCAAATCGCTGGGTTTCGCCTGCGAGTTTTATCATTCTTATCGCACCGACCTGCGCCTCTCGGAAGAAGAATTGTTCAACAGTATGGAAAGCGCATGCCGGCGATGCATTCGCAAGGCGGAGAAAAGCGGAGTGCAAATTGAAGAGGCAAACGATCCTGCCTTTGCCGATGAGTTCTACGCCCAACTGCAAGATGTTTTTGCCAAACAGAAATTGGCTCCGACCTACGGTGTAGAACGCGTGCAGTCGCTGATTCGCAATGTTAAGCCCGGTGGAAATCTGCTTCTGCTGCGGGCGCGCGACCCGGAGGGGAAGTGTATCGCCACAGGAATATTTCCTGGCTATAACAAGATCGCAGAATTTTGGGGAAATGCCAGCTGGCGCGCCAGCCAGAATCTGCGGCCGAACGAGGCGATTCATTGGTACGCCATGCGCTACTGGAAAGGCCGCGGCGCCGAAATCTACGACTGGGGCGGCGAAGGCGCCTACAAGGAGAAATATGGCTGCGTGCCCTTCAGCGTTCCGTGGTTTATGAAGTCACGTTATAGAATTGTTTCGCGGCTCCGCGGCGCAGCCAGAAAGATGTTTGCCCGCCGGCAGCGGTTGGCCGGATGGCTGCGGGGCCAACGGGATGAAGATACGGAATCTTAGGATAGGTCACGGGCCATGTGGATCGTAAGACGAGGGCTTCGGCATCTGTCGCGGGTCAACGACGTTCTGTGGCGCAAGACTCTGCTGGAGCGGGAGATCACCATTTTTCCCGATGACGCTTTCCTGACCTCGTATCCGCGTTCGGGAAACACGTGGTCCCGCTTTCTGGTGGGCAATCTCATCCGGCCCAGTGAGGACGTCACATTTCTCAACATCGAGAAGATCGTTCCTGACATGTACAAGACCGCGGACATGGTTCTTCGCCGCCTGCCGCGGCCGCGAGTTTTAAAGAGCCATGAGCTTTTCGATCCCCGCTATGGCAAGGTCATCTACATTGTCCGCGATCCGCGGGACGTGGCGGTTTCCAACTATCACTGGGAAATGAAGCTGCGTTCCATCCGCGAGGGCTATCCGATCGAACAATTTGTGCCGCGCTGGATGGAAGCACAGTTTTGGCGGCGCATCGGCTCCTGGGCCGATCACGTAAACAGTTGGTTGGCGACGCGGGAAGGCAAGGACTGCTTCCTGCTCATCCGTTACGAAGACTTGAAGAAGGATCCCCGGGCAGAATTGCGGCGGATGGCGGGACTTCTCGGGGTGGAAGCAAGTCCGCAAATCCTGGATCGTGCCGTAGGTGCCAGCTCTGCCGAGCGCATGAGCGAGATGGAGAGTACACAGGCGGGCAAGTGGGTGGCAACGCATCGAACCAGACCGGACAAGCCCTTTGTGCGCCAGGGCGCGTCTGGAGGCTGGCGTTCCGTACTGCCGCCGCCGACGGTTGTGCTTATCGAGAGTCAGTGGGGCGGGTTGATGAAGAAGCTGGGATACGAACTGGCGGCCGAAGAAGCCGTTGCGGCCGCAGAATTGCAGACGCAGAATTAGAACTCAGAAGTTTCGCGGCAGGCCGTCACCATCGGCGCGCGTCAGATGAATCCGCTCTTGATTTGCCGCGAACGGTTGCAGGTGGTTTGCAAGTTGCTTGCCGGCGGCAAATATGAAGTTCGATTCCGCCCGCAGAAATCCGCAAATTTGCAAAGCCTGCTGCCACAACCGATGGCTTTGGTTGGAGACGATCAGGTCGCAACCGGAGTCGATCAAGGCCTGGGTGGCGGCCTGAATCGCCGGAACCGCGCCCTCAGGGCTTGCCCAGCAATCCACAATCGAACCCACGCGCATGTCACCGAATTTGGGGTCTCTGCGACGTTCGCCAGCCACGGCCCAGCCGACCGTGTGTCCATTTTTCGTGATCTGCAGTTTGATAAGATGGTCCTCCGGCGGATAGAGCAACTTGAGCGCTCGAAAATCCCGTACGGCGGTGAAGGTAGATTGATTGCGGGCGTCGTTCCAAAGCTGAGCTGTCCACTCCGCGAAGCTTTCGATGGAATGGCTTTCATAGGATGCCAGACGCGGCTTCCGAACTGCCTTCCAGGCATTGTGCGACTTCAGCCCGAGCCACCCTGCGCCGGTAATCGCCCCAAGGTTCATCAGCAGACGGCGTACGCGGCTGGTGCGCAGTGCTTGCATCTCCCGAAGAAATCGCGACGCATTCACCACCCGAAAATAAAACGGAATTGCCCAATGACTCCAGCCGAGTTTCCCCAACATTTTGGGCAAGGGCCGGTCATAGCCTCCCATTCCAAGGCAATAGAGCAAAGGCGCCCGCGCCATCGCATCGCGCAGAAGAAGGCTGCCCACCACCGCGTGGGTTTTATCCACAATTCCTTCCGACAAAGGGTGATGGTAGTAGGCAACCGAGCGAACGGCGCCATCGCCGAAATAAAAATTCTGATGTTTGAGGGCGTAGCCGCCTCGCACCACACCGTCGGACAGGGCAACAAAATACTCGTTGTAGAGGCCGCTATCGCTTGTCCGTGGTAGCCACTGCGGAGTAGCGTGGCCATAAAAGACAAGGTTAGGATCGGCGCCGGCGGCGATGAGCCGGCGATTGAATTCCCGTACGGCCGCTTCGTGTTGCTCGCGGTACGGTTCGATGGACAAGGCCATAGTGGAAGGTTTCGCCGGCTCGGCTGCGACTCTGCACAAAGACTAGAATCCGCGTCAGCGTGGCTGCGACAAAGTCTTGTTCTCAACCAGCCGTGCAGCTTCGCCCAGAGTCTGCGCCTGTTCGATTTCCTCCGGTGAAAGCCGAATCTGGAACGCTTCCTCCAGCGCGAGAATAAAAGTCAAATGCTGGGTGGAATCCCAGGCCTCGACGTTCCGCGGTGAAGAGTCGGCCGTGAGCTGATTTGCGGGCAGACCAAACACGTCGGATGCGATGCTCCGCACCTGCTCAAATAGCGTGTTCAAGCTCTTCCTCCATTTTCCACCATCAGCTTCATCCACTCCGGAGAAACGATTTTGTCTTTCACCAGATCGAACGACCACAGCATCTCCGGCCCGGATTGCGAGGCCAGCCGAAAGCCGTGTTGTTCATAGAAGTTCCGCGCCGGTGCATTTTTTTTGGTCGGCAGAAAACGTCCGAGCAGGCGCGCGCAGCCGCGCGCCCGCGCTCGCTCGGCCACCGTTGCGAGCAATGCAGTTTCCACCGAGCGGCCGATCACCCGGCAGCTTAACAGGAACGTATCGATCAGGCAGTCCGCATCCTGATCTCGCGCGATGGCAACGCCCACCAGGCCGTGATCGCCGTAGCGATCGCGCACCCGGATGCAGAGAACATCCCACCCCGACCGTCCGGACATTTCGGCAATCTGCTGTTCGGTGTAGCGCTGCGTCGTCAGATTGAATTGGTTGGTCTTCTGTGTCAGCTGGGCGATACGCGCCACGGTCAACGGCTGCGCTGGCGCGATCTCGGCTTGCTGCTGCAGGAACACGTAGAAATCCTCTTTGTTGCTGAAGCTTTGCTCGGCCTGGGTCCGCTCCCGCTGCGAAGCATAAAGTTCGGTGCGCTGCCGGTCTTCTTCGGAAAGCTTAAGCCGCTCAAACACGGGGAAGTCCCTCACCGTGCTCGCGAATTGGACAGGGTCATCCGGCAGTTCGATCACCATAACTTCCGGTAGTTGCGCCTTGACCAGCTCCCGTTCGGCTGGGTTGTCGTCGAGGAAGGCAAGCGCATCGATTCCCATGTTCAATTCAGCGGCAATCTCCCTCAGATTCGCCGCTTTGTCGCTCCAGTTGACGCGCATTGCGGCGAAGTGCGAAGGACGTAAAAGCATGCCGGGATGATTCTGGAAAACGTCCATCGCGTCCTCAGCATTGTTTTTGCTGCAAATCGCCAGCAGGATGCCCCTGCGCGCGATGTCGAGCAAAGTCCGTTGCAGCGCCTGATAGTGCGCACCGGGATATTCCGCCCCGATTCGTATGCCGGCCATGCCGTCTTCGCCGATTATGCCGCCCCACAAGGTGTTGTCCAGGTCCACCACCAACGCCTTGGCGATTCTCCCCGAAAGCGGCGCGAGAAATCGCAACCACTCATGGGCTAGTTGGCCGAGGTAGTTCGCGGAGATGGGGAGCCGCACGGTCAGCCATTTCTTTTCGTCGCTCCAGTGCATGCGCCCGTGGCGGGAGACGAGGCCGTCGTAATCGAGCACATACACGCCGTTGAACTCGCTGGCAATGGCGCGAAGTGCGCAGTTCACCTTCTCGATGGATGCACTTTGTCCGCCGGCCGTTTGTGCGTCCAGTACGCCGAAGGCGGGGAACGCAGGTTTCTCCAGAGAATGCACAATCAGATTTGCCGTGCTGTGTGCCCGAAATTGTGTGATCCAGTTGCGAAAACTGCCGGCAACCCGGTCGATTGCCTCACCTACGACAGACGGCTCAAGATCGGCGTAGTCCCGCCAGAGATCAGGCGCCAGGTCGCGCGTCTGCACAGCGAGAATTACGGTGTCGGGAGAAAAGTGGTAAAGCGCGCTCTCGGGATCGAGAATCTCCTGCGGGTAGGCATTGAATTCTCCCAAGTGAACGGCGATATCTATCCCCATGACAAAGGCTTCCGCGCGAAGGAAAGAAACTGCCGGCTCAGCAGTGAAGGAACGCAACAAGGCCACGCGATGCGGGAGGAACGGAATCTTGCCGCGCAGTTTTCCGCAGCGCGATACCACGAATGCCGCAGTGCCGGCATTCGGTTCACTCCGCCAGAGTTCGCGCAAGCGAAGGTATGCTGCCGGTGAACCGCCGGAGGCGATGCTCGAATCGATTTCCTCGCGAAGTTCAGCTGCGGTTCCAACGGTGGTCATGCTTCAGGCTTCCAGGTATTCGATCAGGAGCTTTGTTCTGGTAAAGACCCAGGCAATGCGGCGGCCTCCAAAGGCCGCTGCGGGTGCGGGCTGGCGGGCAATCAGGGCGCCCTTCTCGCGGCTACGTCGCAGTTGCTCCTCCAGGCGCTCTACCTGATAACAGAGATGATGCAGCCCTCCGCCACGCGCAAGAAATTTGCCCACTGGAGAATCGTTCCCCACCGGCTCAACCAATTCGAAAAGCGGATCGGCTGCCGCTTTGCTTCGCAGGAAACTCACGCGGGCAGCCTGCAACGTATCCAGGATGATCTTTCCATCCCAATCGCAATCGAGCATGGCGGCAAACTGCGGCGCTGCCTCCGCAATGGACGCGACCACGAAGCCCACATGATGCAGGGATCCCGCCGGAACCCACGAAAGCGACACCCCCGCCACGTCGGCATCTTTCATCTTGAGGCCATTCTCGCGGATCAAGGCCGTTCCGGCGCGGCTTCTTTGGCAGAAACCGGATCTGCCAATTCGAGCGCCTCCATGTTAGCCAGCCGTCCCACTGGAGTTTCTATCTTCAGCCAGAATTTGCCGGAAAGAAAACCGTCATAGAGCAGCCGCATCCATCGGGCCCGCGATGCCGTTCTGCGCTCGGACTCGGGCGTGACCAGTTCGTATCCATTTTCGGTCAGGCAATCGCCGGCCAGGGCTTCAATCCCAGCAACTTCCTCGGGCCGCAGACGCTGTTTCCAACGCTGGACGGGACTCACCTGCTCTTCGCCAGCCATGCCCCGGAACGACGAGTTCGATTCGCGCAGCCGCCCGAGCCCCGTCTCCTGAATTCGGTCGTAGTCGAGGTCATGATCGAGGAAGTCGCCTAGTCGCGCCAGCGTCTGGCGCGGGCTGCCGACCAGATCTTCGTAGCGAATCTCGATGTAGTCTTTCGACGCGATCCTGCCATTTTTCTTGCCGCGGCGCACCATCCAGCGCCAGTAGGCGGCGGTTGCCAGCAGGCTGCGATCGCCCCGGTCCCAGGGAAGAGGCGTGAATCCACCCATGGTTTTCAGAGATAGAGCGATGTCGCGGCCGTCGCGAATGATGTGAACGAATAAAGCGCCCGGAATATCGCGCTTCACTCGCATGATGTGATTCACGTTATCGGGATCGTAGACTGCCCAGCGTGCAACCCCCTGATTGCGGGCGATCTCATCCATCGTGATGCGAATGAAATCGCCGCCGGTCCGGCAATCGGCAAGGATCTTCTGGGTCAAGGCTCCGGCATCCAGGCCGGAGCGGCGAAAGCCTTTGCTCCGGAGCCAGACTTCGGCGATCTTCTCCCGGTTTTTCCGATTGTGCAGCGAACCGAAACGCGGAATCAGAATCTTGTAAATCGGCAGAAAGCCGCGATAGACGGCAAAGCCTCCTGCCGACAGCAGAGTGTCATACAGCAGGTTCGTTCCCGAGCGATGGCAACCAATGACAAAGACAGGCTGCCTGCCGCGTGCGATTTCGTTATCAGCGGTCGTCGCCATGTAATCAGTCTTCGCGTACCAAGGAAAAATGCTACACGCAAAAGCTAGCTCTTGCCAACGCCCCGGCCCCCCAAGGCCGCACACGAAGCGCCTAACTGCTTGTTTTTCAATCGCCTTGTAGGCGCTGTTAACAGTCGGCGACAAATCGACTGGAGGACGGGTTCCGAAGTGCGCCTCCTCAAAACGCCAACGTT
>Ga0335081_10014860_pt1 | contig 12598 bp, 11 predicted proteins | sample Lox_Sample_35_FD_206713 | JGI IMG/M metagenome (GOLD analysis project Ga0335081, IMG submission 206713) | Soil microbial communities from Loxahatchee National Wildlife Refuge, Florida, United States - Lox_Sample_3.5 | ecosystem: Environmental > Terrestrial > Soil > Wetlands | place: USA...
CGCGTCGGTTACCCGACGCCTCGTGCAACCTACCCGAACGGCTGGTCTGGACTGACCGGGCCCGATCTCCGCCTTCGCGGGGACTGAGGGCCCGCGCCGTTCCTATTCGGTCTTGCTCCCGGGGGGGTTGCCGTGCCGCCTGCGTTGCCGAAGGCGCGGTGCGCTCTTACCGCACCGTTTCACCCCTGCCGCCGGCCAATCTTGTTTCATGGCGGGCATATCGGTAAAAGCGGCGGCTGTTATTTAGAGGCCATATGCGTCTCGACCATGTTCGCCGCATCGGCGGTGTTTTGGCTGCCGTGCTTGCCATGGTGTCGTGCCATCCGCTTTCCGCCGCCGAACCTGCAACGCCGGCACCTGCCGCGTCATCCAGCCTCGACTCGGCCATGGCCGAGTATCGGCTAAAACTGACGGAATACACGCTCGCTCATCAAAAATACGAGGCCGCAGCGGCGGCGTATTGGGATTCAGTCAAGGAGAAGCGGCTTGGCAGACGCATCAAGCGTCGCGATCATAAGGAAATCGATCTCAGCGACTACGTGCTGACGCAGCCGCCGGTTTATTCCGGCCCGCCGGAGCCGGTCAGCCCGGAGAAAGTCGTTCCCGAGGAGTTGCCGCCCCGAAAATACGTTCCGGTGGTGGCGGATTTTTTGAAATCAGCCTCGGAACAATTCCATTTTAGGCCGCGGATGCCGCAAAGCGAACGAGAGTTCAAACGCGCCTACGCGAAGGTCGCGGCGGCGGCCGGCCTGACCAAGGACCAAGTGGTGCGCATTTACGGTTTCGAATCCGGCGGCAATGGCCACTACGACGTGCAGGCAGGCCTGGAGTACCCGACGCCGGACGCCCATGCGATCAGCACCGCGCTCGGCTACAATCAATTGCTCAATACCAATACAGTCGAGCTGCTGGCCGAGAGCGGCGACAGCTTCGTCAAGACGCTCAAGTCCAAGGCTGCCGCGCTACCCAAGCGCCAGCGCAAGGTACTCGTCAAGAAAATTGAAACCCTCCAGCGCATGATCGACGTCAGCCGCTCGGTGTCGGACGATTGGAGCGAGCACGAGAAATTGGCGAATACGCCGCAAGGTCTCGGAATGCATGCGTTGAATCTGGACATCGACGTCGGCCCGCTGTTGCAGACGCAAAAGTTGCTCGACTCGGTGGTCTTCGCCCGTCGCAAGGGCTACACCGCGCCGTTGACCGCGGCCGAGCTTGAAATGATGAATCTGACCGGCGATGGTAACGGCATCGACATGGTCACGATGCCGGCCGAACTGCGCGCGCAAGTGCCGACGGCGAATTTTTTCCAATCGAATGGCTATGAGGCTAATTCGGTTGCCCGGGTCCACAACACAGTTGCCGAGTTGATCAAGGCGACCGATGCGAAGATGGATCAGGAAATCAAATTGCAAGGCGCCAAGGATTTGGCGGCGGCGTTTTGAGAGCGGCGCTTACCGGCTCTTATTGCCAGTCGCGCGCGGGTTCCAGCTCATTGCGGACATCCCAGGTTATAAATAACCTCCGGTTGTGAAAAATAGACTTGTGTCCTGCTTTGCGCAGGGCATGATCGAGATTGATCCAGCCGGGGGAATTCATGGGCCGCAAGATCATTCTGCTTTCTGACGGCACCGGCAATTCCGCCGCCAAGGTCTGGCGCACCAATGTCTGGCGGGTGTTCGAGAGCCTTGATCTCTCTGGCTCGGATCAGATCGCGGCTTATGACGACGGCGTCGGAACCTCGTCGTTCAAGCCGGCCGCCGTGCTGGGCGGCGCTTTCGGTTTCGGACTCAAGCGCAACGTCCTCGACCTCTACAAATTCGCCTGCCGCAATTATCGCAGCGACGACGACGAGATCTACGGGTTCGGCTTCAGCCGCGGCGCTTTCACGATGCGTATCGTGATCGGGCTCATCATGGAGCAGGGCCTGATCCGGGCGAAATCCGAAGCGGAATTGGACAGCAAGGCGATCGCGGCCTATCGGGATTTCCGGCGCCGGAATTTTCACACTTTCTGGAAGTTTCCCGAGGCCATCGCTCGCTGGCTGCGCGATCTGGTGGTCGGGACGAAATACTCCAAGGACGGTAATTATCAAGGCGCCAAAGTTCGATTCCTCGGCCTGTGGGACACGGTCGCCGCCTATGGGATGCCGGTGGAGGAAATGACGCGCGGCATCAGCCAGTGGCTTTTCCCGCTGCTGCTACCCAGTTGCGATCTGCATAAGCGCGTGGTGCGCGCCTGCCATGCGCTGTCGATCGACGACGAGCGCACGACTTTTCATCCTACCCTGTGGGACGAGAGCGACGAGGAGCCGCTCAAGCCTCGCGCCGACGGCAAGCGCTACCTCGTCGATGAGCGCATCAGCCAAGTCTGGTTCGCCGGCGTGCACTCCAATGTCGGCGGCGGCTATCCCGACGATTCGCTTGCCCAGATTCCGCTGATCTGGATCATGTCGGAAGCGGCCAATGCCGGCTTGCGCTTCAAGTCGCATCCGGAAGCCAGCCCGCAGACCCTGGGTCACCCGCAGACGGCGGAGGATAAAGACGGCCGCATCTACGACCCGCGCAGCGGTCTGGGCGGCTACTACCGATATGGCCCGCGCGACCTCGCCGCGCTCGGCAAGGGTCTATTGTCGCGCAAGGGCAGCGCCGGACTGCCGAGAATCCACGAAAGCGTGCTGGCGCGGATCAAGAACAACGCGCATCTTTACGCGCCGAAAGGTCTGCCGGCGGAATATGAACTCGTCACGCAGTCCGGCGAGGTGTTGCCGGCGGCGCAAAATCCGTATGAAACGCCCGAACAGGCGGTCTTTCGTGTGCGTATCCAGGAAAAGGTCTGGAATACGATCTGGCTGCGCCGGATCGTCTACTTCCTGACGGTTGCCGCAACGATCTATCTGGTGATCTTCCCGCTGATGCGGGCGCTTCCGCGCACTGCCGAATTTGAGTCGCCACTGCGCTGGGTTTCCGACACCGTGAGAATAATCGGCGCTTTTTTGCCCGGTGCGGCCGATACCTGGATCAACGGCTATGCGCGCGACCCGTTGCAGTTCCTCGTGATGGCCTTTGTCGTCGGTTTGTTGACTTGGTGGGGGTCCCGGCTGGCCGGACGGATACAGAACAATATGGGGATCTACTGGTTCCTCTCGCTGAATGCGCTGCAGGCCGCGGTCAAAGAGCCCGACGACTGGGTTTATCGCTTGCGCACGAGCGGATGGTATCGCTCGCTCCATACCGGTGTAAAAAAATATTTCGCTCCTGCCATTTTCGCCGCGCTGTTCGCCTATCTTGGACTCGCATTCGCAAGTCATGCGCTTTTCAACATCCAGGACTATGCCGGCTTGGTCTGCCGCGATAACGGAACGGCGGGCGGTCTCGACCTGGGGGAAAAGAAGACGCTCGCTTCGTTTGAGCCGTCGAACCTCTGTCAGGATATGAAGGTCTCGGTCGAGAAGGATGCAAAATATCTCCTGACCGTCAAAGGGACGAATTCGTTTCGCGACGGCGGTATCGAGGCATCGAAAGGCATCTACTTCCTCGACCCACCCGGAATTTTTCCAAAACTTGTGATGGCGGCCGGCATTCCGATCCGGCGTGAATTGACCCGCCCCTGGTTCAGAATCGTGGCGCGCTTCGGAAGCAAAGGCGGCGAGGAGACGTTTCTCGATCCGGATCCAGACAGCAAGGATGGCTCGATCGCAGAGGTCATACAGGCGACACGTGATGGAGAACTTTATCTCTTCGTCAATGATGCGACGCTGGGTGTCCCCGGCCTCTACAGTTTTTTCTACGGCAACAATCACGGTACGGCCGAAGTCACAATAACGCGGCAAAAATCCTGTTTCGTTTGTCCGACTGAAAAGTTGACCGAAACCGGCGCGCGATAGCGTTGTCACGCGCCACACGCTCGCCCGCGTGCCTCCAAGTGTCACTGCCTCCCGTCACGCGAATTCGCTGGCAAGCGGAAGTGACCTCGCCAAAAATTGGCGGGGGCCCGGCGGTTTTGCCGCCGAGCCTCCGTTTGACGCATCAGCCGGCCTGTAAGCCGGGTTCTGTATGGCCCGCGGGTCAAGCCCCGCGGACGTGACGGCCATTCCTCTGGCGCGTCGGTTACCCGACGCCTCGTGCAACCTACCCGAACGGCTGGTCTGGACTGACCGGGCCCGATCTCCGCTTTCGCGGAGACGAGGGCCCGCGCCGTTCCTATTCGGTCTTGCTCCCGGTGGGGTTTGCCGTGCCGCCTTCGTTGCCGAAGGCGCGGTGCGCTCTTACCGCACCGTTTCACCCTTGCCGAAGGCTGTACGCTACGCGCCCGCGGCGGTTTGCTTTCTGTGGCACTGTCCCTGAGGTGGCCCGCAAGGGCCGCCCCGCCGGACGTTATCCGGCACCGTTCGTCCATGGAGCCCGGACTTTCCTCTCCGGCCACCTTTCGGCATTGGCGCGGAGCGGCCGTCCGGCCGACTGACAGGGATAGCAATGGGGTGCCCCGGCCCCGGCGTCAAGGCGCGCGCCGCAAGATCGTTAAGCGCTGCGCGCGCGATAGGCGCCCGGCGTCGCGCCCATCAGTCGGAGGAAGCGGCGGTTGAAGGTGGAAAGGTCGTTGAAGCCGGCATCGAAGGCGATGGTCGAGACCGGCTCGCGGCTGGTGCGCAGGCGCACCGCCGCGCGATTGAGCCGCGTGCGCAAGAGATACTGGTGCGGGGTCAAGCCGGTCGCCTGCCGGAAGCTGCGCAGGAAATGATAGCGACTCAAGCCGGCCTTGCGGGCGAGCGTCGACAGCGACAGCTTCTCGTCAGCCGCGTGCTCGATGTGCCGCACGGCGGCGGTGATGCGCCGTTCGTCCTGCGCGCTCGGCCGCCGCGCGCTGCCGCGCGCCGGCGCGAGCAGGCTGACGACCGCGTCGATCAGCCGCACCGCCAACTCCTCGAATTCGTCGCGGTCGCCGTCGTCGCGCGCCGCCTCGGCCGCCGCCACCAGCGGCACCAATTGGGGCAAGGCCGGCAGGCTCGGACGCGTGAACACAATCGTCTGCGCGCCGGGCACGTCCGCGGCGACGCATTCGAAATGCTCCTGCGCGAAGTGGAAAGCCAGGCAGCGGTCGCCGGTGGCATGCTCATGCCCGCATTCGAAGCAGGTGCCGGCATTGCCGAGCAGCAACGCGCCCGGCACCAGCATGGCGGAGCCCTGGCCCGTGCGGTACTGGAACGTGCCATCGGTCACCACGGCGATCGACACTTCGCTGCGCCGTTCCTCGAACGGGCGGTCCTGCGGGCCGTGCGTGCAGATTACATCGAGCACCCGCCAGCCCGCGTCCGAAGCAATGGTCTGTGCCGCCACGCTCATGTCGCGCAATCTAATGCAGTTTGACGCGGAACCAAAGCCTCGCGTCTGCATTCGCGCCGCCGCTGCTCTTCCGCATCCGCATAGCAATTTTTCCCAAGCGCACGCCGCGGCCAAGGCCTAGATCGCGGCTAACGGAGCGCGCCATGTCCGACCGATCGTCATCATTCGTCGCCAAGCTGCTCAGCGCCGGCCCCGCCGCCGACCGCGCCGACAAGATGGGCCTCTACGGCTGGCTGATCGGCGACTGGGTGATGGATGCGACGGTGCACAAGGACGACGGCAGCGTGCACAAGGGCCGCGGCGAGATCCATTTCGTCTGGGCGCTCGACGGCCGCGCCATCCAGGACGTCTGGATCCTGCCGGGCGTGTTCTACGGCACCACGCTGCGCGTCTACGATCCGGCGATCGACGCCTGGCACATTCTTTGGAGCGATCCGCTCAAGCAGCTCTACACGCGCCAGACCGGCCGCGCGCAAGGCCGCGACATCGTGCAGCTCGGTCAGGCGGACAACGGTCTGCCGCTGCGCTGGACCTTCACCGACGTCACGCCGGACTCGTTCCGCTGGCTGGGCGAGCGCTCGCTCGACGGCGGCGCCTCGTGGCAGCTGCAGGCAGATTTCTCGGTCCGCCGCGCGTAAGCATTCGCTGACAACGGAGACCACTCATGCTCGACCATGTTTCGATTGGCGTTCGCGATCTTGCCCGCGCCCGCCGCTTCTACGACGCCGCGCTCAAGCCCTTGGGCTACAGCCGCCTCAGCACCGGCGACGGTGCGTTGGGCTACGGCGCCGAAAATTCCGGGCTTTGGGTGCTGGCGGCGGAGCGCCCGGTCGCGGCGGACGAAAAGTCGGGCCTGCATCTCTGCTTTGCCGCGCCGTCGCGCGCCGCCGTCGATGCCTTTCACGCCGCCGCGCTTTCCGCCGGCGGCACGGACAACGGCAAGCCCGGATTGCGCGCCGATTACGGGCCGAATTACTACGCCGCCTTTGCGGTCGATCCCGACGGCTACCGCCTCGAGGCCTATTGCGGGCGCGCGCGCTGAGCGCTCAGCTAAGCGGCGCCGGCCGTGTCTCGTTGAGCGCGCGCAAAGTGAGCAGCGTCGAGGTATCCGCGACACCGTCCACCCGCGCCTGCCGAAAATGGCGCTGGAAAGCGGTGACCGCATCGCGTGTGATGTCGTCGTAGTGACCGGTTTCGTCGACGCCGTAGCCGTAGCTGCGCAGCGCGTGCTGCAGCCGGGTTACCGCCTCGCCGCTGTCGCCGGATTTGAGCGCGCGGCCGTCGAGCTCGAGCGGCGCCGGGCGGACCCAATGGCCGACGCCTGATTCGCTGAGCAGACCCCAGGGAAACTTTTCGCCTGGGTCTTGCTTGCGCCGTGGCGCGACGTCGGAATGGGCGAGGATGCGGTCGGGCGAGATCGGCCCGCGCCGGGTGATGATCGATTTGCAGAGCGAGATGACGGCTGCGATCTGCCGCAGCGGAAAATCGCTATAGCCGAACTCATGACCTGGATTGACGATCTCAATCCCAATCGAGCAGGAATTGATATCGGTTTCGCCGGCCCAGAACGATTCGCCGGCGTGCCAGGCGCGCCGCTCCTCCGGCACGCATTGCACGATGCGGCCGTCCTCGAACACCACGTAATGGGCGGACACCTTGCTTTCTGCCGAGCAGAGCCGCTCGAGCGCGGCCTCGCCCGTTTGCATGCCGGTGTAGTGCAGCAGGATCAAATCGGGCGCGCGGCCGAACTTTCGCTCATCGTGATTGGGCGAAGGCTTAACCTCCGCGACGATGAAGGAATCCGGCTGAAAAGCTGACATTGGTCGGAGCCGGAGTGGAGGGTCTCGACGCGGGGCTGCATCATTCACCGCGCGCCACCGAAAAATCAATACGGACGAAATACGGCGCGGCCCGGGCGGAGACGTCCGGGCCGCTCCCGTTGTTCATGGTCAGCTAGATCGAGTCGCTGTTAGCGCCCGCCCGGCGGATGCATGCCGCCGCCGGCCAGCGGCCTGCTGGACGATCCGGCCCCGGTCGTGACCGGGCGCGGCGGCTCATAGGGTTTGAAGTTCTGCGCCTGCTTCATGTCGTTCTGGCTCATGGACAGTTTGAGCTTGTCCGAGCCGCCGTTCGTGCCGGGCTCGACCGTAAACGAACTGGGCGCCAGCGCCACTTCCTTGGCGCCCATGCCGAGGAAGCCGCCGACGCTCACCACATAGGCGTCGATCTTGCCATTCTTGTCGAACAGAATGTCGCTGACGTCGCCGATCTTCTTGCCGTCGCTACCGATCACGTCGGTGCCCTTGAACTTGGACGCCAGATATTGATCGGGCTTCTGCGAGGTCACGAAATTGGCGCCGCCGGCGCTGCTGCTGGGCTTGGCCTCGTCGGACTTGGCCGCCGGTACCGGGGTTGCACTGGGTTGGGCCTGACCCGACGGGGTCGCTGTTGGCGGGGTCGCGCTGGGGCTCTGCGGCGCTTGCGCGAAGGCCCCCGAGAGCATGAGCGCCGACAGCGCGGCGCCAAGCATGAGTTTCTTGGTCATGATCGCCTCCTTGGTTGCTTGCGTCTCGGTGCTCGGGAAACTTTTGTTCCGAGACCGGGGAACTTTTGGCGGCGGTTTTGCCGCCCCCTGCTTCGCGAACGCGGGGACGGCGGCGGCGTTCCGTTTCGGATAGGCGCTAGAGGGGCGCGGATCCTGCATCGCTGGCGAGGCGGGCAAATCCGCCCCAAAGAGCCCGCGGGAACTTTGTCTCGGCAACAAATCCTTAAGTTTAAGGCCCGTTAATAAGATTCGGACCCGGCGTGGATCGGCCTTGCGTCGGGCCGGGCCTATAAATTGACGCCCACAAAATCCCATGATATCCCACGACTTCTTCCTCAGGATGGTGAACCGCTCAGAGCGAGGGCGCGGTTGGGGCATCCGCCGAAGTCGTGTCCGGCCAGCTTGCCGGCGTTGCGTCCGATCGGCGTGGAGTGCGGGATATGGACCGCTTCGTGTCGAACGTCACGTTGCGGCTCGACTCCAAGGGGCGCGTCTCTATCCCAGCTTCCTTCCGCTCGGTGCTCGCCCGCGACGGTTTCGACGGGCTTTATTGCTATCCGGCGCTCGACCGCCCCGCGATCGACGCCGGTGGGAACGCGCTGATGGCCGAAATCGAGGCACTGACCGGGCGCTACGCCCCGTTCTCGGAGGGGCGCGAGCAGTTCGCGCTCGCGCTCTACGGCACGAGCGAGACCTTGAAGATCGACGGGGAGGGGCGCGTCAGTTTGAGCGAGACGCTCAAGCGCCATGCGGGGATCACCGAGGCGGCGACCTTCGTTGGCCTCGGTCACAAGTTTCAGATCTGGGAGCCCGGCCGGTTCCAGAACGAGCTCGCGGAGGCCACCCGAAAGGTGCGCGAACTCAGGGCCGAGCTCGGCTCCCAGGCGGCGGCGCGCAACGCGCTCGGAGCACGGGAATGACGGCGGGCGGCGACGGCTTCGCCGCCGTCGCTGGCGGACCAGCCCTCCACATTCCCGTGCTCTGCCCGGCCGCCCTCGAGTTTCTCCGTGTTCATCACGATGGCGTCTACGTCGACGCCACCTTCGGCGCCGGCGGCTATACGCGCGCCATCCTGGCCACGGCCCAATGCCAGGTAATCGCCATCGACCGCGACCCGCAGGCGATTGCGGCCGGACGGGAGCTCGTCGCGCAATCCGCTGGCCGGCTCACTCTGGTCGCGGACCATTTCGCCAATCTGGAGCCCATAGCGCGCGCGGCCGGCCATGCGAGCGTCGACGGCATCGTCTTGGATGTCGGCGTCTCCTCCATGCAGCTCGACAGCGCCGAGCGTGGCTTCTCGTTCCGCCGCGAAGGTCCGCTCGACATGCGCATGAGCGGGCAGGGGCCGAGCGCAGCGGATGTGGTCAACGCGGCAAGCGAACGCGATCTGGCCGACATCATCTTCATCCTCGGCGAGGAGCGCCATTCGCGCGCCGTCGCGCGCGCGATCGTGAAGGCGCGCGGCGAGGCGCCGATCCGCACCACCATGGCGCTCGCCGATGTCGTCGCATCGGTGGTGCGCGCGCGCCCGGGCGACATTCATCCGGCGACGCGCACCTTCCAGGCCTTGCGCATCTTCGTTAATGACGAGCTCGGTGAGCTCGCGCGCGCACTGACGGCCGCCGAGCGCGTTCTCAAGGCGGGCGGGCGGCTGGTCGTGGTTTCCTTCCACTCGCTCGAGGACCGCATCGTTAAAACATTCCTCGCCGCGCGCGCCGCGGCCCGCGGCGGCTCGCGCCATGCGCCGGAAGTCAAGCGTCCGGCGCCGAGCTTCCGCCTGCTCACCAAGCGCCCGGTCGTCGCCGACGAGGCCGAGGTCGCGCGCAACCCGCGCGCCCGCTCCGCCAAGCTGCGCGCGGCCGAGCGCAGCGACGCGCCGGCGCAGAACGGCGATGCGGCCGATCTGCTGCCGCGCCTGCCGGCGCTCGCCGACGTGCTGAGGGGGCGCTGAGCATGCGCATCCTCAACATCCTGGTGATCTGCGCGCTCGTTTTGGCGGCCTCCGCCGTCTACAAGATCAAATTCGATTCCACGCTGCAGGCCGCGCGCGTCGCCAAGCTGCGCAACGAGCTGCGTCAGGAACGCGATGCGGTGGCCGCTTTGCGCGCCGAATGGGCCAAGCTCGACACGCCTGCGCGCATCGAAGAGCTGGCGACGCGCTTTCTGCAGCTGCAACCGGTGAATGCCCACCAGTTCGACAATTTCGACGGCCTGCCCACGCGCCCACCTGCCGACAGCGGCGCCACCATTCCCATGGTGGCGGCGCCGGAGCCCGCCACCACCGGCAGCGTGCCGGTTCCGGCAAGGTGACGGCATGACGGCGCCCGGCAAAAGGCCTGAAAGCCGCTGGCAGCGCTCGCTGCGGTCGCTGCTTTATGGCCGCAACGTCGACCGCGAGGTGAAGGCGAAGGCGCGGCTCGGCCTCGCTATTCTCGCCTTCGCCGTCATCTATGGCGTGATCGCGCTACGCCTGGTCACGTTCGCCGTGGAAAGCGGCGAGCACGGCGGCCATCGCACCGTCACGCAGGACGCCGTCGCCACCGCGCGGCCTGACATCCTCGACCGTAACGGCGCCATTCTCGCCACCGACCTCAAGGCGCCCTCGCTGTTCGCCGAGCCGCGCAAGCTGATCGACATCGACGACGCCGAGGAGCAGCTCACCGCCACGCTGCCCGACCTCGACGCCAAGGAACTGCGCGACCGTCTGGCCTCGAAGCGCGGCTTCATATGGCTCAAGCGCGACATCACGCCCAAGCAGCAGCGCGAGATCCACCGGCTCGGCATTCCCGGCATCGGCTTCCTGACCGAGAACAAACGCGTCTATCCCAATGCCGCGACGGTTTCTCAAGTGATCGGCCTGGTCAACATCGACAACCAGGGCATCGCCGGCATGGAGAAATGGCTGGACGGGCAGGGGCTCGCCGCGCTGCACATGGCCGGCCTCGCTGTCGACCGGCTGCAGCGGCCGGTGCAGCTCTCGCTCGATCTGCGCGCGCAATACGCCATGCGCGACGAGCTCGTCAAAGCGCGCGAGAAGTTCAAGGCCAAGGCCGCCGCCGGGCTCATCCTCAACGTCAATACCGGCGAGGTGATCGCGCTGGTGTCCGAGCCGGACTACGACCCGAACAATCCGCGCGAGGCCAACGATCCCTCCAGGATCAACCGGCTCACCACCGGCGTGTTCGAGATGGGCTCGACCTTCAAGGTGCTCACCGTCGCCATGGCGCTCGATTCCGGCAAGGCCACGTTGAAGTCGACGTTCGACGCCAGCCATCCATTGCACTACGGCCGTTTCGCCATTCACGACTACGAGCCCAAGGGCCGCTTCCTGTCGGTGCCCGAGATCTTCCGCTTTTCTTCCAACATCGGCGCCGCGCGCATGGCGCTTGCCGTCGGCGTCCAAGGCCACCAGGCCTTCTTGAGGAAGATGGGTCAGCTCGACCGCCTGCGCACCGAGTTGCCGGAAAGCGCCGAGCCGCTGATCCCGAAGCATTGGGGTGAGCTCAACACCGTCACCATCGCCTTCGGTCATGGCCTCTCGGTGGCGCCGCTGCAGGCGGCCATGGGGATCGCCGCGACGCTCAATGGCGGCTTGCTGATCAAGCCGACCTTCCTCAAGCGCAGCCGCGAAGACGCGCTCAAGATCGCCAAGCGCGTGCTCAAGCCGGAAACCAGCCAGGACATGCGCTACCTGATGCGGCTCAATGCCGAGAGAGGTACCGCCACCTTCGCCAATGTTCCGGGCTACTATATCGGCGGCAAGACCGGCACCGCCGAAAAGGTGATCAACGGCCGCTATGCGAAGCACAAGCTGCTGACGGACTTCATGGCCGTCCTGCCGGCCGACAAACCGCAATATCTCTTGATGATCATGCTCGACGAGCCGCAGGGCACCAAGGAGACCCATGGTTTTGCCACGGCCGCCTGGAACACGGGGCCGACCGCGGCCAAGGTGATCGCCCGGGTCGCCCCGCTGCTCGATCTGGAGCCGCGTTTCGACCTGCCCACGGCCGACCAGTTGATCCTGGCCAAGGCGGTCGAAAGCCGCTAATCGCGTTCTTTCTTTAACCTCCCCCTGCAAGGGGGAGGTCGACCGCGAAGCGGTCGGGTGGGGGTCAATCTAAAGCCGCAAATGGACCCCCTCCCTGACCCACCCCTTTCAGGGGGAGGGAACGGAGAGGCCCGAGAAGTCGTCCATGAAGCTTGCCGACCTGCCGCTGGAAGATGCCCGCTACGATCCGCGCTTCGCCGGGCTCGAATTGAAAGGCATTGCCGCGGATAGCCGCAAGGTGAAGCCGGGCGATCTGTTCGTCGCCGTGCCGGGCACGAAAGCCGACGGCCTGGCTTTCGTCCCGCAGGCTGTCGCCGCCGGCGCCGCCGCTGTCGTCGCCGAACAGCCGGCGTCCGTGCCGGTCGCCTTCATCCAGGTCGGTAACGCCCGTCGCGCGCTCGCCCGCGCGGCCGCGGCGTTTTTTCCGCGCCAGCCCGGCGTCATTGCCGCCGTTACCGGCACCAGCGGCAAGACGTCGGTCGCCGCCTTTACCCGCCAGATTTGGAGTGCGCTCGGGCTGCAAGCCGCCAGCATCGGCACCATCGGCATCGTGTCGCCGCGCGGCGAACAATACGGCTCGCTCACCACGCCCGACCCGGTCGAGCTGCATCGCACGCTCGACCGCCTCGCCGGCGAGGGCGTCACCCATCTCGCGCTCGAGGC
>Ga0335081_10014861_pt1 | contig 12598 bp, 10 predicted proteins | sample Lox_Sample_35_FD_206713 | JGI IMG/M metagenome (GOLD analysis project Ga0335081, IMG submission 206713) | Soil microbial communities from Loxahatchee National Wildlife Refuge, Florida, United States - Lox_Sample_3.5 | ecosystem: Environmental > Terrestrial > Soil > Wetlands | place: USA...
AGCTCACTAAGTTTATAGAGGATACGGAAGATAATACCGGCCAGGAATATGTGAAGAGTATCCCCGAGAATATTACAGGCATCCTCGCTCCACATATTGACATCAATATAGGCAGAGACATCTATGTAAATACTTACCGCTCTTTAAAGGGGAGAAACTACGATACCGTGGTAATCTTGGGGATCAACCATCACGTGCAGGACGGGCTTTATTGCATCTCCGAAAAAACTTTTTTGACTCCTTTCGGTGAAATCAAATCCGACAAAAACTTTATCGTAAAATTAAAGGAGAGGGTTCCTGAAGGAACATTCGCACCGGATGATTTCGGCCACATGACAGAACATTCCGTTGAGTTTCAAACGGTCTTCTTGCACCACTATCTCGCGGGCCCCTTTACCATCGTGCCCATTCTGTGCGGGGGCGTCCACGAGTTCATCCAGCATGGCACGGATATACTGACCGATGAGAGGTTCCGGGGAATGGTGTCCGTAATGAAAGAGCTACTGGTGAGCGGAAAGGGGCGCATGCTGCTTGTGGCGGGCGTCGACCTTTCACACGTGGGACGGAAATTCGGCGATCAGGTGCCTGCGGATGCCGTTCTTCCCCAGGCCATAGCCCATGATAAGAAAATGCTTTCTTTCCTTAGCCGGGGAGAGCCGGATAAAATTTTCCGGGCAGCCCTTGAGACCAAGGACAGATATCATGTTTGCGGTCTCCCTGCCATCCTACTTTTCGCCAGCCTGCTTGCAGAAAACCGCGCAGAAGTCCTTTGCTTTGATACGTACCACGAACACGAGACGGAAAGCGCCGTAAACTACGCCTCATTGATTTCTACAATGGCATAGTGATCTTCATCCCAGGCGAGGAGGACGAGTCAGCAAGTGTTGCATATGGGCGATATTTATGAATACGATTGACATCACCGATAATTTGGAATATTTTTTATGGTAAAGATTAGCAAACTCAGGAGGTCGAAGGATGGCTGCTTATAAATTGCGCGGATTGATACCGGCGGCATCCTTAATACTGGTAGTCTTTATATGGATTGCAGCCGCAGGCGAAGCTCAGGGGCAAACACTTTACGAGTACACCGACAAAGACGGCTCTATCATCATTACCGATAGCCCACCGCCCGGAGTCAATGCCAGGAAATTAGAATCGTTACCTGAACCGACAGAAGCGCAAAAAGCGGCCGCGGACAAAGAAGCCAATGAAAAATCGCAGGATTATCGCGAGGCCGAGAAAAAAAGGAAAGAAAGGGAAGAGAATATCAGAGTCGCCAGAGAAGAATTGGAGAAGGCAAAAATGGACGAACAAAACTACAGGTCCAATATGAACCAGGCTTCCGGTTATTCGCAGAGATACCACTGGCGCACGCTGGTAGACGAACAACTAAAAGTAATTGAAGAAAAGCAGAAGAAACTTGACGAACTGGAAAGCAGTCCATGACTCAATGTCCGGGACATGACCCAATTTCACCAGAAAATCGTATTGTGCCCCAGACAAACAGATAAAAAATTAAAAACATCCCTGTAAATATTTTTTGGCTATCTCTTCGGCAAGGGTAGAAGGATCCGATTCTTTCTTCATAATCTTATCGACCATAAGGTCGAGTTCACCCGTCTTGACGAGCATCCCTAATACAGGTTCGAGGATGCTGGACCGCAGGGCCTCGTTCAGTTCATGCAGCCGCTTGCGCCTCTGCCTGTCACCGATAAGGTTACTTGTTACGAGAAAGTCATAGTGTTCGAGAACCTTGACCGATAATGTTCTAAGGTCCTCTTCAAACTCTTCCGGCTTAAAGGAATTCCTGATTGTAACGACAGGCGGCTTCCAACCCCCGGGCGTAATAGGCGACATTTCGATCATGGTCATCAGTTCCCGCTGCAGTTTCGCCGCTCCGTCGCGATCGGCCTTATTGACAACGAATATGTCGGCGATCTCCATGATGCCCGCCTTGATCGCCTGGATTTCATCACCCATACCAGGCACAAGAACAACGACTACCGTATGGGCATAGTGGATAATTTCCACCTCCTGTTGACCCGTACCTACGGTTTCTACAAATATTACATCTTTCCCCATCGCATCCATAACATGGATGGCATCACCAACTGCCTTTGAGAGCCCGCCCAGGGAACCACGAGTGGCGAGGCTCCGTATGAAGACCCCTGTATCCTCCGCGTGTCGCTGCATACGGATCCTGTCACCGAGGGTTGCTCCTCCCGTAAAGGGACTCGTCGGATCAACGGCGAGAACCCCTACCGTTTTTTCCATCTTACGGCTTGTCTCAATGAGACCGTCAACAATGGTGCTCTTCCCCGCTCCCGGCGAACCGGTAATCCCGACGACCTGGGCCTTACCCGTATATGGGAAGATATGTTTTATGGTCAGTCTTGCTTCGGGGATACTATCCTCTATGTCTCTTATAAGGCGGGAGGCAGTCCGTATGTCACCCGCCTTAATCCTATTACCTCTCTCCATTATTTCCTTTCCACTGGCATCACATTATTATTAACCCACGTCACGATTGTATCAAGGGTCGTTCCCGGGACGAAAATCGCCTTGATGCCTGCGTCATAGAGTTTCTGAAAATCCTGCTCGGGGATGATCCCCCCGCCGATAACCGTGATATCGCCTGCACCTTTCTCCTGTAAAAGATTAACTACCTGGGGGAATAAATACCTGTGCGCTCCCGATAGACAGCTCAAGCCTACGAGATCCACGTCTTCCTGGATCGCCGAGGCGGCGATTTGCGCTGGTGTCTGATGACACCCAGTATATATTACTTCAAAACCAGCATCCCGGAAACACCTCGCTAAAACCCTGGCGCCCCGGTCATGACCGTCAAGACCTGGTTTTGCTACCATAACTCGAATCTTTCTCTTAGCCATTACCATCTCCTCCTTCAATCAGTCCTAATAGAGTCCCGGATCACGGTACTCGCCATAGAGCTCACGATAGACGTCGCATATTTCCTGAATACTGGCAAAATTCTTCACGGCCTCGATGCAGTGGGGCATGACATTCTCTCCCTTCTTGCACGCGTTCTTAATATCTTCGAGACTCTTCTTCACTGCCTTATTGTCTCTTTTCCTGCGAACTGCATTCAACCGCGCGATCTGATCCTCTTCAACTTTATCATCAATCTCCAAAAGAGGGATGGGTATCTCTTCATCGGTAACATATTTGTTGACGCCGACCATAATCTTTTCGTGAGAGTCTATCTGCCTCTGGTACTTGTAGGCAGCATCGGCTATCTCCAACTGCGGAAACCCCTTATCTATTGCGGCAACCATACCGCCCATCTCATCAATCTTATTGATATAGTCCCATGCCTGCTCTTCCATTTCATTCGTCAGCGTTTCCACGAAGTATGAACCTGCCAGTGGATCGATCGTGCTGGCTGCGCCCGTCTCCTCAGCAATGATCTGCTGCGTTCTGAGGGCGATCTGCACGGCGTTATCCGAAGGAAGACACATAACCTCGTCGAGTGAATTGGTATGCAGGGACTGGGTACCGCCAAGGACAGCGGCAAGGGCTTCGGTGGCTGTCCGCACTACGTTGTTGTAGGGCTGCTGAGCCGTAAGCGAACACCCGGCTGTCTGAGTATGGAAGCGCATCCACCATGATCTCGGATCCTTTGCCTTATAACGATCCCGCATCACTTTTGCCCAGATCCGCCTGGCAGCACGCATCTTACATATCTCCTCAAAGAAATCGATGTGGGAATTAAAGAAAAACGAAAACCTGGGAGCAAATTCATCGACATTTAACCCCTTCCTGTTTACGACATCCTCTACATACTCCATGCCGTCACGAAGGGTAAAGGCAAGCTCTTGAACCGCTGTGGAACCGGCTTCCCTGATATGGTACCCGCTGATGCTGATGGTATTCCATCGGGGAACATGCTTCGTTCCGAACTCGACGGTGTCGCTGATGAGCCGGACCGACGGCTCCGGGGGACACATGAAGGTCTTCTGTGCGATGAATTCCTTCAGCATGTCATTCTGGATCGTGCCGCCTATCTTGGAAAGCGGTATACCCTTGATCTGCGCCGCCGCACAGTACATGGCCCATAGGACCGTTGCCGGCGGATTGATGGTCATGGAAGTTGTTACCTCGTCCATGGGAATCCCGTCCACCAATTGCAGAAAATCCTCTAGGGTGTCTATGGCGACCCCGCACTTCCCGCACTCGCCGCGAGCCTTGGGCGCATCCGTATCATAGCCCATAAGAGTCGGGAAATCGAAGGCTGTGCTGAGTCCGGTCTGTCCCTCCTTGAGAAGCATGTGCCAACGCTGGTTAGTGTCCTTGGCGCTTCCCATGCCGGAAAACATCCTGAACGTCCAGTATCGCCCGCGATAACCCGTCACCTGATTGCCACGTAAGAATGGGAACTGGCCCGGGTATCCAATGTCCCGGACAAAGTCCATATCCTTTATGTCCTCAGGACCGTAGAGTCTCCTGATTTCGAGGTCTGAAACGGTGGACCATCGTTCCCTCTGGTCAGGAACCTTATTGACCACCTTCCGGACCTCATCTTCCCATTTTTTTCTGAGTTCGCTGGATTGACTCAGCACCTCTTTTGCAAAATACATATTACCGCCTCCTTCCAAATAAATCTGGTATAATTGCTGATTATTAATCAGGACCCGCCTGTCGAATCCATGAATTATCTCCCCTTCATGCAGGTTTGTCAAAGACAAAAGGCTGCCCGCAATGCACCGCTATCAATAAATGGACAATAATCCCAAGTTGTGCTATGCAGTCTCCGGCTACGAAACAGTGCGAAATCTGGAGGTACAGTGATGGAAATAAGAATGCCTATAAAATTTCACGGCAATTACCGGGTCACCATACGCCAGGGTACATGGGAAGCCCGCGAACGATGCCAAAAACTCATCATCAGAGAACTTACACCAGCTGAAAAAGAGCAATACTACAAACAAATGGATGAGAAGGATGTGCCTACCCACCAGGTAAACTTTTTCGATTTCGGATGCCGCCGCATTATAGAAGGCAAACTCACAGTAAACGAAGATGACAGGGTGGCTTTCGCCGTCGAGGAAAAAGAGTATGAGTTCTCACCCTTCAGAATCGAAAAGTAACTTTCATCCACTCTTCTACTAAAAGAAGAAAGCCTTCTTACGAATCTCTATTTTCCCTCTTAAATGAGACGAGCTTTGTGTGATGGACAGCTTTATCTCATGCTCAAAAGTTTTCTTGAGATAACCACCCTCTGAATCTCGTTCGTCCCTTCATAGATCTGGCAGATCTTCGCATCCCGCATGTGCCTTTCGGCCGGATACTCTTTCGTGTAGCCGTAACCGCCGAATATCTGAACGCATTCAACGGCAGCCTTCATTGCCACATCGGACGCATAACACTTGGCCATGGCCGATTCCTTCTCAAAATCAAGATGGTTGTCTTCCATCCAGGCGGCGCGAAGGAGCATCAATTCCGCTGCATCAAGCTCCATTGCCATATCGGCGAGCTTGAACTGGATCGCCTGGAATGTCGCGATCGGCTTACCGAACTGCACCCTCTCTTTTGCATAAGCCAAGGCGTCTTCCAGAGCGGCCTTGCCTATACCGCAAGCCTGGGAACCAATGCCGATTCTCCCCGCGTCCAGCCCCATCATCATCTGCTTAAAACCCTGTCCCGGCTTACCCAGGAGGTTTGCCGCCGGTACCTCGGCGTCCTCGAAGACAAGCTCAGCCGTGCCTGACGCGAGGATTCCCATCTTTTCCTCGATCTTCCCTACTTTAAAACCAGGGGTGTTCTTCATGTCAACGATGAGATTGATGACACCCTTGTATCCTAACGCGGGATCGGTCGTGACAGCTAGAACGCAGTAATGCGCCACATTACCGTTTGTTATGAAGATTTTGGTCCCGTTAACGATATATTTGTCGCCTTTCAATACGGCCCGGCACTTCAGTGCTGCCGCATCCGACCCGGCGCTTGGCTCTGTTAACCCATAGCAGCCTTCGACCTTCCCGCCGGCCACGGGTGGTAAATACTTTTTCTTCTGCTCTTCCGACCCGAAGGCCAGTACCGGGTACCCGTACAGGGAATTGTTGACCGACACAATAACACCGCAACTTGCACAGGCCTTGGAAATCGCGATCAGGCTGTGGACGTACGTCACCGTATCCATGCCCGCACCGCCGTATTCCTGAGGCACGGCAATGCCCATGATGCCCATTTCGCCAAGCTTGCGGCAGATCTCTTCCGGATGCCTGTGAGTCTTGTCCAACTCTGCGGCAATAGGTTTAATCTCCTGCTCTGCAAATTTTGTTACCATCTCTTTTACGTCACGTTGATCTTCTGTTAAACCAAAATTCATGGCTCATAACCCCCCTTACAATAATGTTTAATTAAAGCAGTATAAAACGACTAATCACTTACCAGTGTAAACAGGTTTTCTCTTTTCAAGGAATGCCTTCATTCCTTCTTTCTGATCATCCGTGCTGAAGCACTGGGCGCAGCATTCCATTTCAAGTCTGATTCCGTTATCAAGCGCAAGATCATAACCATAATTGATCGAATGTTTGGCCATCTTCAGGGCAAATCCGGGCATGCGTACAAGTTTCAGCGCGAATTTCTTTGTTTCCGCAAGAAGCTGATCCAGGGGAAACACCCTGTTAACCAGGCCAATTTCGAAGGCCCTTTTCGCATCAATCTGTTCACCACCCATGATGAGCTCCTTGGCCCTTCCCATTCCTATTAAACGCGAAAGCCTCTGAGTTCCTCCCCATCCAGGTATCAATCCGATCAGTATTTCCGGCTGGCCGAAACGGGCTGTCTCCGCTGCAAATCTCATATCGCAGGACATGGCGATCTCCGTGCCGCCGCCCAGGGCAAAACCATTCACAGCGGCTATGGAAGGCTTTGGCAGCGTTTCAATCAATCGCAGGGTCTCATTACCAAGCTCCATAAAGGCAAGGGCCTCTTTAGGACGCAGGTTCTGCATCCCTGATATATCGGCGCCCGCTACAAAGGCCTTGTCTCCCGACCCGGTGAGGATGAGAACCTTTACGGTGTCATCATTTTTACAGAGTGTAACTGCATCCATAAGCTCCTTCATGGTTTCCGTATTCATCGCATTTAAGGCCTTGGGTCTGTTAAACGTTATTGTAGCGACATCGTCCTCAACTGCAAACAAGAGGTTCTTGAATTCCATCAGATATACCCCCTTTTCCATTTCTTCTCGCTCTCGGACAGGTTTCCGAGAGCCTATTTTTTCAACTAAACTTCGGGCTTCTCAGCCCAAATCTTATTTTCCCGCAATGAAGAAATTCGCTTCCCTGCAACCACTTTATCTTGCCGCCATCCCGGGTTGCGTTCCCTTCCGAAGCGAAATTCGCAATTTTTACTTGCTATAATCGTAGAATCCTTTTCCCGTTTTTCTCCCCATATAACCTGCATCCACATATTTTTTGAGAAGCGGACAGGGGCGGTACTTGGAATCACCAAATCCCTTGTATAGAACGTCCATTATGGCCCAGCACGTGTCGAGACCAATCAGGTCAGCCAGTGCCAGAGGACCCATAGGGTGATTCATGCCCAGCACCATAATGTCGTCAATGGCCTTGGGCGTTCCTACCCCTTCCATCAGGGCATAAACGGCCTCATTGATCATAGGCATAAGGATCCTGTTCGATATAAATCCGGGGAAGTCGTTGCATTCGACAGGAACTTTCCCAAATTGCTTGGACAAGGCCTCCGTCATATTGTAAGTTTCCTGAGAGGTAGCAAGGCCTCTGATAATCTCCACGAGCCTCATCACCGGGACGGGATTCATGAAATGCATCCCGATGACCAGGGCAGGTCTCTTTGTCGCCCCCGCTATCCTCGTGATGGGAATCGAAGATGTATTCGTAGCGAGAATTACGCCCGGCTTGCAGACTTCATCAAGCTTCCTGAATATCCCCAGTTTCAAATCTTCCCTCTCCACAGCCGCCTCTACAACGAAGTCGGCATCCTTCATGTCTTCCAGCTTCGTGCTCTTCTTGATGCGGCCCATGATTTCTTTCTTCTGGTCAGCGGTGAGCTTCTCCTTGGCGATGAGCCTGTCCAGGTTCTTTGAAATCGCATCGTATCCTTTATCAACGAACTGGTCCGCAATGTCATTCATGATTACATTGAGCCCTCCCGGGCTTGCAGCAACCTGGGCAATACCGTTTCCCATCTGACCGGCGCCCACTACACCAAATGTCTTGACTGCCATGACTACCTTCCTCCCGTCATTTTTTATTCTCAGAACCTATCTTCCCAAAAGTAAAATTCTTTCAAACACCGAAGAAAAGAACTTGAGCCTTAAGGAACGTAAATTTCTTATACTTTGATCAGCATCGCGTCGCCCTGGGCATGGCCCGAGCATATACCGCATATCCCGATCCCGCCGCCTCTTCGCCGCAGTTCATAGGCAAGAGTCATGACGATTCTCGCGCCTGTTGCACCTATAGGGTGGCCATATGCAATTGCGCTTCCATTAACATTGACTCTCTTAAACATATCTTCCTTGCTCATGCCCAGGATGTAACGGGCACTGACCAAGACAACGGCAGCAAATGCTTCATTGATCTCCAGAAGATCTACCTGATCTAGGGTCATGTCATTTTGTGCGAGGAGTTTTTTGATTGCCAGGCCCGGCACCGTCGCAATATCCTTCGGCGGCTGGGAAACCTCGGCGTAATCAAGTATCGTAAACAGGGGTTTCATGCCAAGCTTGTCGGCCATCTGTCTGCTCATCAACAAGCAGACATCCCCCCCGTCGTTGACTCCCGGTGCATTGCCCGCCGTAACGCTTCCGGGGCCTCCCGTGACCGGGCTCTTGTGGTTGAATACGGGCGGCAACTTAGCCAGCCCGTCCATCGTCGTTTCCGGCCTCGGCCCTTCGTCTTTATCGAATATGACTGCCTTCTTCCCCTGCTTGATTTCCACGGGGAATATTTCATCATCCAGTTTCCCGGTTTTCATGGCCTCAACCGCCGCCAGCTGGGAGTGAAGGGCCCATTCATCCTGATCCTGTCGCGTAACGCCGAATTCATCACCGACCTCAGAGCCGTGAATAGCCATGTGCCGGTTATAGAAGGCGTCCCAAAGCCCGTCGAAGACCACCAAATCGACGGCCGGTCGCGTCGGGAGTCCCATCCTTGTCCCCCACCTCATCTCAGGCAGGGCATACGGGCCATTGCTCATGCTCTCCTGGCCCCCGGCTATGCAGATCTCCGCTCTTCCCAGCTGGATCATCTGGGCAGCGAGATCGACCGGCTTAATACCTGAAGAACATACTTTATTGATTGTAATGGAGGGAATGGATTCAGGTAGACCTGCCAGGATGGTTGCCTGCCTGCTGGGTACCTGTCCACACCCTGCAGGAACCACCTGCCCCATGAAAACGTAATCCACATCGGACGGTTTGACCTTTCCATTTGTCCGCTTGATTACTTCCTTGATCGCCAAGGCCCCAAGTTCGGCTGCTGAGAAACCCTTCAGTGCTCCCCCGAATCTGCCATATGGCGTCCGGCATGCCTCAACAACGACAACCTCTCTGAAACTCTTGAACTGATTCTTTATTTTCCGCCCCATCGTTGAGAAATCAGGCTTTCTCTCTCCGAACTTCGAGATCGGTGCATTGGCATACATCTCTGCCCTGGTCTTCTCCAGCTTTTGTGGTACCTTTTCCATTACTACCCCCATTGTTTAGAAATATGTAAAATTATTCTGCCCCTGGAAAGCGGCAATACGAGACCCAGTTTCCGAAGGCAATTTTCAAAGCAATTTATGAAACTTGATGACCGAAGGTCACCTGTACGATCCTGCTTTGCCGGTGACGCAACTTCGCGGTGGCCGCCTATTTTGGCGCAATTCGCTCCCTGCTGTGCAAGCTTTATTTTGCTGCTGTTTCCGACCCTGACCGCCAAATGCACTTCAGCCTCGGATGGTTCACGCCGATTCTTTGAGGCTGTTCATAATATCCCTGGCAACTATCATCCGTTGTATCTGGTTGGTCCCTTCATAGATCAACGTAATCCGGACGTCTCTCGCATAACGTTCAACAGGGAATTCATTGGTGTATCCATAACCCCCGAGCATTTGAATGGCGTTGAAGCATGCCCTGTCTGCGGCTTCGGTCGCAAAATACTTTGCCATAGATGCCTCTCTAGCAAAGGGCTTGCCCTGCTCCTTCTTGAACGCTGCGTTCATAAGGAGGAGTCTTGCCGCCTCGAGCTCCGTATAGGACTCCGCAATCATCCACTGGATAGCTTGGAAATTCGTGATGGACTGATCGAACTGCTTTCTCTCCATTGCATATCGCGTGGCATAATCCATCGCTGCAAGTCCGATACCTAAAGCAAGGGATCCGATGCCTATGCGCCCACCAGCAAGTTCTCCCGTGGCTGTCTTGAAGCCGCCATTCAACTTCCCCATGAGGGCTGATTTCGGTATCCGGCAATCTTCAAAGATCAGTTCATTCGTTGAAGATGCATGCTGACCCATTTTGTGCTCTAGACGGCCAATCTTAAAACCGGGAGCGCCGTTTTCAACGAGAAATGTGCTTATACCGCTGCCCTTCTTCGCCTTTTTATCGGTAACCGCCCAAACAACGAACACGCCGGCGTATTCGGCGCTGGTAATAAATATCTTCGACCCATTGAGAACCCAGTGATCGCCGTCCAGAACAGCAGACGCCTGAAGCCCTGCTGCATCGGAGCCCGCCATGGTCTCAGTCAATGCAAACCCACCGGCAGGGTATTCGCCCGAACAGATCTTCGGAATATAAACCATCTTCTGCTCTTCCGAGCCAATCGCTTGGATTACCTCGCAGACCATGTTATTGACCGACATGGTCACCGCCGTAGAGGCGCAAGCCCTGGCGATTTCTGTGATCGCAAGACTGAAAGCGACCACACCTGCCTCAGAGCCTCCATATTCGCTCTTCACGTTGATGCCCATCAGACCGAGTTCGGCAAGTTTCTTCAAATTCCTAATGAAGGTGTCTCTGTCGCCCTCCTGGTCGAGCCGCGCCGCTACCGGTTCGAGTTCTGTTCTCGCAAAGCGACGGGCTGTATCCTGAATGATTGTTTGCTCTTCTATCAGATCTAAATTCGTATGCCGTCCTCCTTCTAATTATCCTGCCAGCCTGCCTAGGCGGCAGGTTGACAGGATCCAGTTATTAAAGTTGTTTTCTAACCAATAATTGACTTGATCGCAGGCGGATATTCCGTTTTCGCAGGCAGGAAGATCAATTCCGGGTCAACGAACTCTCTCAACACAAAGAGTTCCCTGTAAGTCGGGTTTGGCGTCTCACCCTTAATCTTTGAAACATTCAGATCAAAACCGCAATTCTCTTTGATCTTCTCCACGGTAATACCAGGGTGGCATGTTTCCAGGTAGATGATTCCCTTCTCATCAAACCTGTACACGCCCATATTCGTTACCACGCCACAGGGCCCGGAATCAGCATAAGGCGTGCCTTTCCAGACCTCCTTCTTAGGTTTCCACTCCCGTGTCTTGAAGTCCCAGCACCACCAGCCGGGCGTTGTGGTATAATCATTTCTCTCCAGGAATCTTCTTTTTTCCTGGAGGATGATGTAGGCAACCCTTTTCGACATGGTTCCTATGTCGGAATTCCCCCCAGACCCTGTGAAGCGGTGCGCAGGGGCATAGTAATCACCGATGGATGTTACATTTACGCCGCCGTATTTATCAATAGCGGCTCCACCGAGGAACCCTAAGGTCACAAAACCCTGCTGCAGATAATATCCAAAGGTATCCACCAGTCCACCAAGGGTGGAGGCTAGATTGGCGGCCCTCTGGTCAGCCACAGACATGGGCACATGCATGGTTTTCCCGTCGCATACCCCTGATTCATAAATCAACACGGCGTTGGGCGCGTTCAGCATGTTGGCGGCCATAATCCCAACCATGGGAAGCCCTGTACCGGCAAAGACAACGTCATCATTCAAAACTTCGTGAGCAATGGCGATCGCCATCAATTCGGGCAGGATAAATTCACCCGCTTTGGCTTTCTCCTCGGGTATCTTGTCGATCAACTCCATCAATTCTTCCATTGTTTTAGCCATTTTAATTCCCCCCTTTCCTTTAATAGCCACTGCGAGCAACAGATAAAGGCATCTTCATCCTCGGTGCCGGGTTCTTTCCTCGCATCATCTTGGTGCTGTATCCGGTAGTGCTGTCCGCCCTGAGAGACAACAGTTTCTGTGCACCGAGCTTCACGACGAAATCTTCCCAGTTCTTCGGACCAAATACCCAGTCATCGAGCCATTTTTTCAGGTCCTCGACGTTTCTTGATGCCTTATCCATCTCCCGCATAAAGGGCGCGTCATAATCATAATAGAACGGGACACCACTCGGGAAGGCTCCCCAAGGCACTTCCACAATGGCGTCAACAGTAAAGAAGGGAATCTGATTGGATTCCGGATCCTTCCTCATCTCTCCCTCAGGAACTACCTCTTCTGCAGTGATTACGACCTTGTCGCAGGCAAAGGCGATTTCTTTGTCAATCGTCCCAACGCCCCGCCATCTTGCCGTCCCCTTGTCGCCTACCTTGGATACGTGAATG